>Ga0074046_10000729_pt1 | contig 30300 bp, 30 predicted proteins | sample BogForMeECP23OM3_FD_94441 | JGI IMG/M metagenome (GOLD analysis project Ga0074046, IMG submission 94441) | Bog forest soil microbial communities from Calvert Island, British Columbia, Canada - Bog Forest MetaG ECP23OM3 | ecosystem: Environmental > Terrestrial > Soil > Wetlands ... | reverse complement strand
TACTTCGGAGGATGCTGGGAGCACACGTTTCAGATTTCGCAAGACTTGTACCAGACATAACGGCGAAAGTGGGGACGGTTTCTCCGTCTAAATCCCTGGGCGAACAGCAGGACAGGATTAGACTCTTCGAGTCTATCACGCATTTTTTCATTTCTGTATCTAAGGAATCGCCGCTGCTTATCTTGCTCGATGATCTGCAGTGGGCTGATCAAGCTAGCCTCGACTTGCTTGAGTATTTCGTAAGGAGCACGGGCAATCTCAGGGTTTTGGTGGTATGCACCTACCGAACCGAAGATGCCGGCCCGGACACCCTGCTGCACAAGATGCTCACGAAGCTTAACAGGGATAGGCTTCTTGAGGCCTTGCCGGTGAAGAATCTAGGCGAAGACGACACAGCCAGACTCATCGAACAAGTTTTCGGAGAGAAGCAGACAAGCATCGATTTCGCGGATTTAATCCAGAAGACTACTGGCGGCAACCCCTTCTTCGTAGAGGAGGTTTTGCGTTCCCTCGTAGAGGATGGCACTATCTTCCGAACTGAGAAAGGCTGGGACAGAAAACCAATTCAGGAGATCGCTATTCCTGAAACCGTAAAATCCACTTTGAATTCGAGGCTGTCAAAACTTGAGTCCGAAACTCTCGGAACTCTAATGTGGGCCAGTGTGATGGGCCCCGAATTCGACTTCGAAGTTCTTCTGGAAGTATCGCAGGCAACTGAAGACCAACTGGTTCAGAGACTTGAGACAGCCATTTCTCAAGGCCTAATCGTCGAAGTCCCTCGTGAAAAGAGCAAGTTCAGGTTTTCCGACAATCGGATCAGAGAAATGCTGCTTGACGATTTGATTCAGATAAAGCGAGCGAGGTATCATCTTAAGATTGCAGAGGCGATGGAGAAACTCTATTCAAAGAAGTTAGAGAGACATGTTGAAGCCATAGCGAACCATTTCTCAGAGGGCGGTGACACCGAGCGCTGCATCAAGTATTCAGTTATAGCTGGAGATTTGAACAAATCAATTTACGCGTATGAACCGGCGATCAAAGACTACAGACGGGCTACGGAGCTCCTTGACCTCGAAGGAGAGAGAGAAGGAGAGAAAGCAGCATTGTTAGAGAACCTAGGCGCATGCTACGCCTTCACTGGACAACTTCACGAGAGCATGCAATCCTATGAACGGGCGCTCAAAATCTTTGAAAAATCGCGTGATAATAAAGCAAGTGCACGAGCATGTAGGGAAATCGCTGAGGCGATCATCACCGTGAAGGGCGAACCGGGTGCCCAAGAGGCTACAATCGTCATGAAGCGTGGCCTCAACTACCTCCAAGGAGAACCCGATAGTTCCGAAGCCGCCTCGACCTACTATTCACTGGCATGGTATCTTGGCCTCATGGATCAATTTGATGAGGCAAACATGTGGGTTGAGAAGGCCCTAGAAGTAGGAAAGAAGACGAACAACGTCCAAGCCGTAGCTGGCGCACTCAGTATGCAAGGATCTTACCTAACTGACACAGGGAAAATCGATGAAGGTCTACGACTCTGGCAACAGGCCTACGAGATAGCGTTACAGCACGAAGACCTATTGGTAGCGCGGAATTGTGCCTTCAACTTGAGTTTCTATACCTACCCAAGGGACTTAGCGAAAGCACGCGAATTAACCCTGAAATGCATTGAACTAGCCAAGAGCGCAAACCTCATGAATTCGGAAGCGCGAGGCTTGTGGTGGTTATCAGCTATCGACTGGCTTAGAGGAGACTGGACAAGCACTTTAGAACAATTCCAGAAAGCAGACGCAATCATGGAGCGACTGGGCATCGGAGTCGATATCACCACAGTTGAACACGAAGCCTGGAGAGGATGGTACGCGCTGAGCATGGGAGACCTGGAAAAGGCTGAGAAGGTTCTGGAGGCGGCGGAGCACCTGGCCGAAAAGGTTCCCAAGATCACCGTCGTTGTGACCACCAATCTAGCCTTAGGCTTACTCAGGCTGGAGCAGGGCAAAGATCAGGAAGCCAGAGCGCACTTCGAGAGATCCGTAAGCGCATTCAAGAAGTGGGAATTTACGACGGAACCTTTACTCCACATTGAGACTCTCCTTCACCTCACTTCGCTCTACGCAAAGGACGGGCGACTGGAGGAGGCTCGGAAGATGTCTGAGTGGGCTGAGCGACTTGCTGGAACACTGAAAAGTGATGCTGGGTTGGCGATGGCTTTGCAGGCTGAAACGAGCGTTCTTCTCGCCGTTGGAAACCAAAAAGCCGCTGAAGAAGCCCATCTGAAATCCTTGGGCCTCTGGGAGAAGGCTGGTTGGCCTTACTATCACGCCAAGGCGCTTGTTGCCTACTCCGAGGCAATTGCACAGACAAACCCGGAAGAATCAAAGAAGCGCTTAAGGGAGGCCGTGGAAGTCTTCAAGAAATTAGGCGCCAAAGGTGATCTCGAAAAGGCGCAAACCAAGCTCTCAACTTAATCAACTTGGGCAATCGTCGGTACCCAGATCTATGTGTGCGTACCATTAGGCCCACACGGTTTCAGTCTGAGGTTTGGAATTCTGGCGGTGGCCGGAATCCTGGGTGACAGATTTCCCGAATCCGAGAAATTCAACTAGGTAGGTTCAGGTCCCACCGGCCCCACCATGAATTCATTTTTCTCTTGAAGCGTTTTCGTTTTTCTTAATTCGTGCTTTGATTAACTTGCGTATAAGGGCGACAGGAAATTTCTGGCCCAGAGGAAAGCGAATAGTTGCTTTTGATGTTTCATACCGTCTTAGTTCCTTCTTGTGTTCTGCTACGACCGGGGTCGGTATGTACAGTCCGATATGATTCTTTGCGGCTAGAAAATATGCTAGCCGCCCTTTGTATTCATAGTATGGCATCCCGTAGCTGATACGCTCTTCAGCTTTGGGTGCCGCGGTCCTGATGATCTTGCGAAGTTGTACCAGTTTGACCCGTACCGCTTTTGGGGCGGCGTCAATGTAAGCGTCCACATCTCCCAATGGATCGATCTTCTTTGTATCTTTTGAAGTTGGTCTGCTCACGATTTCTGCTTCTCCATTTCTAGTCAGGCAACCAGCGAAGACGCGAGCGATGTGATGGATCGAGTAATACGAGTTCTGGTTTGCTTCTCGGAGCAGCCAAGCGATTACTTGATCCCGGCGCCCTCTACGTCCACAAGTCAAAACTTCTCTCTCTACAGGCCAACAAGATCGCGCGAAAGCGGTCAGCTGGATTGCAGATTGAAATTGCAGCCAGACCCTATGTACGTCAGCGGTTGGAGATTGACCGGTTGAAAAATTGAAGTTGAATATGCGAAGTAGATTACGTCGGACAATGGGTCTAAACCATAAACGCTTTGGAGGTTGCTGATGAACACTTTGAACGAGTTCGTTTGGTTGTCAGGGATAACATAAAACGACCATGCGAACGAGTCCTTTGGGTAGATTAGTAGACGTGCTGTAGCTGACGTACCGAATGACCCATGTTGACTGGTCGAGATTGTTGCATTGATAGCTGACAATGTTACGTCCGTTACGAGGGTCGTATCTCCCACGTTGTCAACTGAGACTTGGACCGTCAACGGCGGCGTCGGTCCAACGATGCCGCAATAGTAGTAGTTAGTCTGGGTCAGCAATCCGTACCTGAGTTGTGGTCTTACTGTCCAACCCCAACCGTAGCCGCTGAGGATAGCAATCAACAGCGTGACAACGATGACCTTTTGACCATTATTCATGGGAAATTTTTCTGCTAACAGTCATTTAAGTTGTGAAGTGAGAGGGTCGATTCTACTGCCGATTCGTCCTAGTTCTTAGGCTTCTAACGATGCGCCTTGAGTTTTATGTTTGTAGCTTTCAGACTTCAAGAAGTTGGAAACTTTTCTGCCCGTATAGTTAGATGATGCAACTTCGCATGTTCCAATTCTCGTCATGTAAGAAAATCTCAATGGGCAAGTGAACGCAAATCCTGACGCTGTAACCGGGTGATAATCTAGTCCGGGTACAGTTCATAAAAGGAGGAAAGAAAAGGAGGAGTGGGTTAGACGGGCGGTAGTTCTTTGAACGCCATGTTGATATCGAGTCCTGACCGTTTGTGAACCGCTAGCGATAGGTAGTAAACTGCGAAGCATGCTATGATGATTCCGACGGCGATCTCTACGCCTGAAGCCGTTTGCGCGGTGATCAAGGGGTTGGACCAAGCGACATATCCCATATAGGCGAAGGTGATCGAGCACAGAACGCCCAGTATGCTGATTATCGGGATGTTTGCGATCTTCTTTCTCATGAAATCCGGTGCTTGTTGAAGTAAGTCCTTTTTGGTGAAGGGGAACACGATTGTTGCTAATGCAGGTACTACGTAGGCTACATCCCATAGAACCGTGCCCAGAGTGAATGCCGTTGACCAACTGGTGAATGTGTACAGCGCTAGAACGACGGCCGACAGCACTGCCATAGAGGTTATGGCTATGTGTGGTGTGTGGAACCGACGACTGACGTCAGCAAATTTGGTTGGTATAATTCTGTCGAAGGACCAAGCGAAGAAGTATCGGCTTGGCACCCAGAAGTAGACGAACAGTATCTGGATTGAGCCAAAGAAGTATGTCAGGAACACTAATCCCAGCAGTATTGCGTTGGGGAAAGCGATTACTGAGAGCAAGAGTGGCTGTGAGGGTGGGAATGGAAGGGGATATGATGTGGGCGCGACTTCCCAGCTATATGCGACGGCGTAAAACCAGTTCTGACCTACCGCGTTTAGCGTTAGAAAACCTGAGATGCTCCAGTATATGATTCCCAAAGCTAATGATAGGAGCAATGCGATTGGTACGGTCTTTCTGACGTTTTTCACTTCACCCGCGATAACGTTGCCTCCGTAGTTGCCCCCAAGAAGGAATAGGGATGCTAGTGGAAGCGCTCCCATCACGGCGGCCATACCGCCAACAGGAGGAGTCCAGCCTGCTTTGGTTGCAGTATCCTGCAGCGCCTGATACGTCGGGTAGCTCGTCATTACCGTGTTCCATTTGGCTGCGAACAGGGCTGGGGTTGTGCTGGCTAGGAGCCACCACATCAACACTATTCCGACAATCGCGGCGCCCCAAGAGAAATAGAGTAAGCCCTTGATCAAACGCGCCCCCATCGCTGCTAGCAATGCGAAAAGAATTGTGAATCCGAGAGCTAAGTAGAATGTTCCCATGGTTCCGCCTAGGAAGGTACTTGCAGCAATCAAACTTGAGGAGTTGAACAGAATCCCCCACATGTTGACTGCGATCGACAGTGCATATGAGAAAGCGGTGAGGCCTCCAACGTATGCCGCCGTGAAGACGGCGAACATGTAGAGGAACGACCATGCAAAGCCAATCGATGGATGGAAAACTCGGCTGACCCAGACGTAGTCTGAGCCTGATCTTGGCATTACTACGCCGATGACCCAGTAGACGAGCATTAGGAATAGAAAAGGTACGCCAGCTATGATCAGCGAGAGGGCAAGGTTCGCGCCTGGATTGAAACCGTAGAACCACGGAAATTGAAGTGTTGTAAAGACAAGGCCGAAGACCATTGCTGAGCTGATTAAGAGAAGATCTGTAGCGCCAAATTCTCTGACTAGACCACTTGCTTTTCTAACGAAATATTGTTGTTCTCCCAAAGTCTAACTCCACGGCTGCGAAGCTTCAATGCGTATAAGAAAACGACTATTTCGGATTTGAATTGTAATTACGGTAATTACACATACGCAGAACTAGAATGATGGTGATCGTAATGATGCGGCGTTACCGCCGGTAGAACGGATAGCGAAGGCAAACGTCAATTAAGCACTGGTAAATCCCCCAGCATTCCAGAAGGTAAAACCATGGGCAACAAAACTCGTCTATTCTTCGCCACAGATGTTCATGGATCAGAAAAATGCTTCCTCAAATTCGTTAATGCACCAGCCGCATACAAGGTAAGCGTCCTAATCCTCGGAGGAGACATCACCGGCAAAATGATAGTGCCAATTGTCAAGCGCGACGATGGAACATGTACCGCGGAGTTTCTTGGCACAAAACAAATTTTGAAATCGGATCAAGAAATTGAAGAACTGGAAAAACGAATTCGGTTCACGGGATACTATCCTTATCGTACGAATGTCGAAGAAATGGCGGCAATGCAACGCGACCCGGCGAAAGTAGACGCTGTATTCTCTCAAGTGATGATAGACACTCTCCGCCTCTGGACTCAGATTGCTGAAGAACGCCTGAAGGGTAAGGGCATCAAGATCTACATGACGGGAGGAAACGATGATCGGATGGAGATAGAGGACGTTCTCAAGAGTTCAAATTATGTGATTGACTCCGAAGGAGAAATAATAACACTTGACGGCGGCTACGAGATGCTAAGCAGCGGATGGAGCAACCCTACCCCGTGGAAGACACCTCGAGAGTGTAGTGAAGAAGAACTCGCAGGCAAGCTGGATTCCATGATCAGCAAAGTCAAGGACATGAAGAGATGCATCTTCAACATGCATGTTCCGCCCTATGACACAGGACTTGACACGTGCCCTATGCTAGACGAAAACCTGAAACCAGTTTACGCAGGCTCTGAGATAATGATGACATCCGCCGGAAGCAAAGCCGTGAGAGCAGCAATTGAAAAGCATCAACCCTTACTCGGGTTACATGGACACATTCACGAGTCACGAGGATTCATAAAGATCGGAAGAACCCTATGCCTTAACCCCGGAAGCGAGTACACTGAAGGTATGCTACGCGGCGTGGTCGTGGAGCTAGACGGCGAGAAAATCAGGAACTACCTACTGACGGTCGGATAAGCTAGTAGAAATTCTCCATTCACGATCCAATTTGAAAGTGGCCTAAAGTGTAAGGGAAGGCCAGGCTATGTTTCGGGCTAGTGGAAGTTTATCATTCGCTGAACCTCCCAGGGAGTAACCATTGAGCTGTATTCATCCCATTCCCCGAGTTTGATGTTCACGTACTCATCGAAGAGTGGGGCACCGAGTGCTTCTTTGAACACCTGATCTTTACTGAACTCGTCTACAGCTTCATAGAGACACTTTGGTAGAGGTTTGATTCCGCGGTTTCTTCGCTCGCTTGAGCTTAAGCGGCTAACATCGCCGACGACTGGGTCTCCGGGCTCGATCTTCCTTTTTACGCCGTCAATTCCAGCAGCCAATAGACAGGTGAAAGCGATGTATGGATTACATGACGGGTCTGGAACCCGGAACTCGATATGCGCATTGGCAGAACCGCTGGGTAGGTGGGGAATTCTGACAGCAGCCCCTCGATGCCCTAGGGCGTAAAATACCCCGTCAGCCGCCCAATGACCTGGGTGAATGAGCCGTTTGTAAGAGTTGACGTTCGACGCTACTGCTGCGCAGAGGCCTCGAGTATGTTCGAGTATCCCTCCGATGAAGTAGTAACACAATTGGCTCAAACCCATTTTGCGATCATCGTTTTGATCGCTGAACAGATTTCTACCCGTCCGCGGTTCAACTAGGCTGCTGTTGAGATGCATCCCACTCCCAGTGAACTGATCGGAAACTTTTGCAAGAAATGTTGCGATCAGTCCACGTCTGTAGGCTATTGCTTTCGCAGCGTCTCTGAAGGTTACTACATCGTCAGCGCATTTTACTCCTTCATGGTGGTGCATATCGATCTCGAAGTGTCCGCCATATGTGCCGCCGCCTTCTGCGTGCGCCTTTGTGACTTGCACGTTCATTGCTTCCACGTTCTGTCGGATCTCGTTAAGTAGCTCGAAGCCAAGGTCGAGACTGTGCTGAGATTGCATGGCAGTATTCAGCCAAGGAACGAAAACAGACCCTTCCGGACGTACAACGTTGAACTCCATTTCGGCTCCTCCAAAGTACCTGTAGCCCTGTGCCTCCACGTGGTGCAGGAAGGTGCGGAATCCGTGGCGTGGACAGAGTTCCCACCAGGAGCCATCAGCGTTCTTCAATTCACCCATAAATCGAGCCATTCGATCTGCGTAAGGTGCGACTGCGAATGTTTCAATGTCTGGGATTAGGTACGCTTCGTCGGAAGCCGGAGTGTATCGTGCTTCAGCTGCGAGCGCATCGTACGAAGTTAGTCCGAAATTTCCTTTGGCGAAAGTGACGCCGTGTTCAAGGAAGCTGTCCAAATCCCTTAAGGTGGCAGCCTTGGATCTTGAGATTCCTCCAAAATCAACGTACTCGGCACATAGTAGTTGGATTTGTTTATCGTGAATTGATTTGATTACGGATTCTCGTGACATCAGAATTCCATTTTGGGTAAGCAGTTCGACATTAAAACAGATCGGATGCTTTCTCTGAGCGATTACGATCTACCGAAAACCAATTTGATAAAGTTCGTTCGCGCTCTCGGATGGTACTCTGCGAGCCATCAGTTCAATCTCTCCTTTGTCAAAAGCACCTTTATCGAGAAGCATATTGAAACGCCTGCTTCAGCGTTATACCATCCGCCCGTGTCTCTTGACGATTAGATGAACTCCAACCAATCGCGTTAATTGCAGAGGAAACGAGCAACCAGGCGGTGACATATGGGTGGATGAACCTTAGCGAGTAATGTTGGGGATTCGAATTACAAGTGGATTGTTCTTCTCATTACTACGATTGGGGCTTTCATGTCGCCGTTTGATGGTAGCGTAGTGACAATTGCGGTTCCCGCCATCGCCTCTTCCATCAGGCTAGGATTGGAGGCGGCGGTTTGGATTCAATTAGCCTACCTTCTTCTGTTGACAGTGCTTTTGATTAATGCGGGTAGGCTGGCCGATCTTCATGGAAGGAAACGGTTCTACACGCTTGGGTTCATCATCTTCACCGTGGGATCGGTGCTTTGTGCGCTGTCCATGACAGATCTAGAGCTAGTATTTTTTAGAGCCTTACAGGGGTTGGGGGCAGCTTTCATTGCCGCCAATAGTCCCGCAATCGTAACCGACACGTTTCCCCGGGAAGAACGCGGCAAAGCATTGGGCATCAACACGATGGCAGTATACACCGGGCTCATGGTTGGCCCTGTGCTCGGAGGTGTTCTGGTTCAGAATTATGGTTGGAGGTCGATCTTCTTCGTGAACGTCCCGATTGGGATCGTAGTAGTTGCGTTAACCACTCTCAAATTGAAAGAGAATATGCCTGACGTGAGGGGGACAGGATTTGACCTTCCGGGAGCAGCAACGCTCTCCTTAGGATTAGCCTCGACGTTGGTTGTGCTGACGCTCGGTGGTGTGTTTGGTTGGGTTTCAGCACCCAGCATTCTGCTGGCCGGGTTGAGCGTTGTCATGCTGCTATTGTTCTGGCGAATTGAGAGAGGACTAGTTCGGTTTCCCACGTTGGATTTGTCATTGTTTACGCGGAACCGGTTGTTTGCGGCAGCGAATGCGACCGCTTTTCTTAGTTATGTTGCGGTGAACGGGGTGACGTTGATGATGGCGATCTACTTGGAGAGTATAAAGGGCCTAGGCCCGCAGACTGCGGGGTTATTCCTGATTGCGCAGGCTACGCCAATGGCTTTGCTTTCCCCGTTGAGTGGTTGGCTCTCAGACCGGTTTGGGTCGAGAGTGCTGTCAACGTTGGGTATGGGCCTTGTAAGTGTGGGGTTGTTATTGTTTTCAGAGTTGAACGCGGCGTCGTCGGGGGCGGATACGGTCTTGAGGCTTGTGGTGGTTGGGGTTGGGTTTGGCTTGTTCTCGTCCCCCAACACGAGTGCTGTGATGGGCTCTGTGAGGCAGGATAAATTGGGTGTAGCGGCTGGAATATTGGGTACAATGCGTTTCATGGGCCAGTCGATAGGATTGGCATTGCTTGGGATGGTTATGGCGGCCACATTGCCGTCCCAGGCTTTCCTCGCGGTTTTCGCTGGGCTCACTTCACAAGGCGGCTTGATAGTTAGCGAGTTTGTTGTGGGGATGAGGGACTTCTTCCTGATAGCTGCTGGAATAGGAGCAATTGGAACGCTAGCGTCAACGACTAGGGGTCGATAAAAACATCGAATGCGGAAGATTGAAAGGGCTTAGGCGATTCTACGGGGGAATCTCAGAATGCGTGAATGTGAAGCCTGACCTCGTAACGCTCGGCAAGGCGATTGGAGTCGCTGTCCCAATCTCGGCGGTCGCTGGGAATAGGAAGATAATGGAAACAATCGTGCCAGGCCAAGTAAGCCACGCACGCACCTTCAACTCCAACCCACTCGGCGTTGCAGCTGGGATTGCCACGCTCTCGAAGGTGCTCACACGAACCCAAGATATTCGTGGGTTCATATCCCACCGACCCGACCTCTTTGTCTAGCACAGGAGAGAAAGCGGTAACTCAACCGCCACTCGGTCGAATTAAAAGCAACACGTTAAACGAGCGAAGCTACGGCAAAGCCAAATGCCATTAGGGTGATTGTTGAGAGAATGAAAAGGACGTTTGACCCCAGCGCTGGGACTAAGTCGCGTGTTCGGTTATAATTTCTTAAGGTAAGTCGGCCGGCTTTGTACGCTATTGGTAAGCTCAAAAGCGAAACAAGCACCGGGAAGGGCGCTGCACCCACAGCGACAGCAAGTACGATTGAAGCGTAAGTTGCTGCTTCGCCTGCGACGTAAAGCCAAGCCGAGCCTTTTTTCCCCAACAGTATTACAATATGGCGCCTACCCCCAACCCTATCGACTTCCGCGTCCGGGAACTCGTTGAGGAACAGGAGCAAGGCGACGAGAATTGTGATTGGGATTAGTATGGCAATGCCTGCGGCGTCGATTAAACCAGCCTGCGTAACGTAAACTCCTAAACCCATGAGCCCGAAACCGGAGCCAGCGACAATTTCGCTTAGAGCGGGCACGCGCGAAAGAACTGGCGTGTAGAAGACGATTATGATCGCTCCGTAGACGATTAGGGGGAGAAGCACGTTGAACAAGCGTACCAAGAAGTAGACTCCAATCAGGGCAGCACAGATGAGGGTGAACAGACACACCGTAAGTGCTTCCGAAGGTTTCATCATGCCCTTGACTAGTATGTCGACTCCGCCGCTGAAGGGGGTCTTGGGGGTTTTCGCGTCGATTTTGGAGCGGTAGTCGAAGTAGTTGTTGAAGGCATTCACTGACGCGTGCGTCAGCAGAGCTCCGACCATGACGAGGGCAGCGTCAATCGGAAGGAAGGTTCGATGCGAATAGAAGGCGGCTGCTAGACCAGCGAGCACGATGACGATTGTTAATGGGAGGAAGTTTGCTCGAGTTAGTGAAACTAGGTTTCCCAAAGGCTACCTACAAGCTCGCTACAAGTGGCTGACACTAATTTAAAACGCAAGCAAAGATATCGGTACGAACTTGAGCTAGCCTAGGTTGCAACCAAATACTCCGTTCTCAACGCAATCTATGAAACCGGTCTAGGTCAACTCAGGCGAACCGCCTTGCCTAGCTGGTGGGATCTTGCCTACCGTTTCGGAGCTCCCTGGGATTCCGGGAAGCCACCAGATGAACTGAAAAGGCTTGTTGAAGGAGGCCGTTTGAAGGTTGGCAAAGTCCTCGACATTGGCTGCGGGACTGGGACCAGCGTCCTCTACCTTGGCCAGAGAGGCTTTCAAGCCTCCGGCGTGGATGCCTCAAGAGTGGCGATTAGAAAGGCAGTCGCAAAAGCAGAGAGGCAGAGAGTGAAGTGTTCCTTCTACTCCCTGGATTTTACAGACACCGAAGCCGTATCAATAGCGCTTTCCGCTTTCGACATTCTGTTGGATGTTGGATGTTTTCACAGCCTATCAACAGGAGATAGGCGAAGATATTTTGACTCGCTTATGGTTGTCTCGCGTCCTAACAGCATCTACCTACTTTGGTTCTTTATTCCCAGTTCGCGCTGGAGCTACGGTCCACCAGGCGTTAGCGAAGGTGAGGTCGAGGGAGCATTTTCCGAGCAGTTCCACGTAGTTGAGAAGCATCCGGTCGACACAGCATTCAGACCCATGCACTTCTACATGATGCTGAGACGCCCCTAGGACCAAAGCGTAAGGAAAATAGATAATGCATCAGAAGGACCGCTTTCCGGAATGGAGATTAGCTGGAATTAGAGCATCGATAAGCTCAGCGAAGTGCTGGGAAAAATCGGTATTAACACGGGGTGAGAACTATGACATACAAAGCGTATATTGACAACATCAAGGCCAAGACCGACAAGGATCCGGAATATTTCCGGGCATTGGCAAAAAAGAAGGGCCTAGTAAAATATGGTGAGCTACTCTCGTGGCTCAAATCGGACTGCGGCTTGGGACACGGTCACGCCAACGCGATCATTTTGTACATACAGAACCCCGAACTCGCTAAAAAGAAGATGCTAGAAGATGCTAAAAAAGAAACAGCCAAAAAGTAACAGCGATTGACTTGGAAAGGTTGCTCCAGAAATAGTCTAAAGAGATTATGTTTTGGATTCGATGCGTGTGTTAACAGTCAAGAGCCCGAAGTTGACCAAGCTGGGCAGGCTGTCCAGGATAATCAAGCGCAATCTCAGGAGGATTTGGTAGTGATTCGCAGATGCCGGGAGGAGGATTTCGAAGGGGTCCACACAATCATTAATGAATCCGCGCAAGTTTACCGGGGCGTTATCCCCAAGGATTGTTGGAAAGAACCATACATGGAGAAGAATGAACTTCGAGGCGAAATTAGCGACGGTGTGGTGTTCTGGGGGTACGAGGAAAACGGTATCCTACTGGGCGTCATGGGCATTCAGGATGTGAAAGATGTCAGTCTGATCCGGCATGCATACGTAACCACGAAATATCAGAATCGTGGTATCGGAAGCCAGCTACTGTCGCATCTTCGCAGTCTCACGAACCGTCCCTTCTTAGTTGGCACATGGGAGGACGCAGCATGGGCTGTTCGTTTCTACAGAAATCAAGGCTTCAAACAGGTATCAAAAGAAACAAAGGACCAACTCTTGAGAGAGTATTGGTCTATCTCTGATCGTCAGATCGAAACATCAATAGTTCTCGCAGACGATAAGTGGCGTAAGAGCAGCACACGTAGCTAGATAGTCCATACTCATTGGGAGTTCCGAAGGACTATAATCCGTTCCGCATAGAGCACAAACAGGTTAACAGGATCGACTTAGCGCAACTATAATCCTTGGAAAAGCTTGCCCCAAACTATGGACACGATGTGATTCCGAGTGTCAGCGGTATCAAGGTTATGAATCGATTTCGGTTGAAAGGCGGTCTATCAGCGCGTAGTTCAATCTATTACGACTAGCTTTACACTCTTCAGCTTGTCTTCCTTTTGAAATTCTCGTACCATTGAGGCGATCTTCTTTCCGTCCCCTTCCAGTAGAAAAAGCTCGACGCAGTTGTTTTTGCTTATCTTGTTATGAATGTGTGTCTTTACAATTTCTTCGAATTCATGTTTGAGTCGGGTTACGGGGGCTTCGTTAGATTCGTCGTGTGTTACCAGTACGATTGCGTTCATGTGCCCCGAAAGATTGTCCTTCTCCTTCGAATCTTCGATGAGTAATCTAACCGCGGCTCTTACGAGTTCGGATCTACCAGCAAAACTCCCTGACTTCTGGATTTGATCCATTTCGCTGATCATGGTTTCAGGAAACGATAAGCTGACTATCGTCATTGCGATGTTCCTCAGATCTTAATAATCAATAGGAACATTATGCGGTAACTTATTAACGTCTTCAACAACGGGCCGATTTTGTTTTCGGAGTCGCGGGATTTCGGTTACGCAGTAGCTTTTGGCTTAGTCATCTGTCCTGCTCGACTGCTCTGAAAGCTTGCTTTCGCGGGTTTCATTGGCTTGATTCTCGGGTGGAAGAATCTGACAAGCAAGTAGAGAGCGAACACGATAGTTGTTATGAAGAAACTCACAGGGTAGGGTTCGTAAAATGCTACAAACAGGCCTAACCATGTAGCGGCTAGGGCGATGATTACCGACAGTACTACCGCTCGCCAGGGCCGTTTTGCCAGGCGTTGCGCAATCGCTGCTGGTGTGACCATCAACGAGAAGATTAGAAGGACGCCCACTACTTGAACGGCAATCGATGTGGCAAGTGCGACCAAAAGCATGAAGACGATTCCAAGCATATGCATGTGCAATCCTTTCGCTTCCGCAACATCTTCGTCGAGTGATGCGAACAGGAGGGGTCGATATACGAATGCGACCGCGCAAAGAATTACTAACGCAGCGATAGCCGTTACAAGGACATCGATGCTGCTGATGCCCAGTATTTCTCCGAAAAGAATCGAGTAGGCTTCCGTCGCGTAACCGGTATAGAGGCTAATGAATAACACTCCAAGCCCAAGCATGAAAGCGAGGACAGTACCAATTTGCACATCTCGATGAGACGCTCGTGGGCCGAGAACAGTCATTCCCATCCCACCGACGCTGGTAAATAACAACAGACCGAAGACAGGGCTGACTCCGACTAGAACCGCGCCCGCTGCTCCGGCGAAGCCGATGTGCGAGAGTGCATGCGCCGCGAAGGAGGAACGGCGCAACACGACAAAATAGCCGACGATGCCCGCGACGATGGCTACGAGTGTTCCGGCTTCAAAAGCATGTTGCATGAATTGGTATTGGAACATTTGTTGCAGGTCGAGTAGTAGATTTACACTGAAGGCCATTGCTATTCGTCTCCGTGGTGGTCTTGAATGCCGATGATTGCAACGTTTCCTCTCGAATCGCGAATAACTTCAACCTCGACGTCGTATAGCGCCGTAAGGCGCTCGGAGGTTAGGACGTCTTTAGGTTTCCCTGTTGCGACTTTCCCGTTTGCGATGTAAACGACTTTATCGAGATATGGTAGTAGTGGATTAATGTCGTGCGCAACGAGTAGTGCGGTCACGTTGCGCGATCGAACGACGCCGTTGACTAGCTGCACCAATTCCTGCGCTCGGCGGATATCAAGACTCGACAAAGGTTCGTCAAGCAATAGTATGTCCGGGTGACTTACCAATGCCTCCGCGAGGAATATTCGTTGTAACTCGCCACCCGACAAAGCGTTTAGTGGTTGAGGCGCAAGTTCTGCTGCCCCGACTGCTTCAAGGGCTACAAGGGCGGCGTTGCGTCCGGCCTTTGCGGATAAGTGAAAGCCCCATTGGTGGCCGCAGTATGCCAAGTGGACCAGTTCAAGACATTCGACATTCGTCTCGCTGTCTATCACGTGCCGTTGAGGTACATAGCCGATGCGGGAGTTGCCACGCTTGGGGGGTTCGTTGAAGATCTTTATTGCTCCGCTAACAGGTTGCTGTAGGCCGAGAAGCAGCCGAAATAGTGTAGTCTTGCCTGCCCCGTTAGGGCCAATGATAGCTACAAGCTCACCGCGATCGAAACTAAAGCTAGCGCCCCGCCAAACAATCTTCCCAGGGTAGCCCGCTACAAGATTTTCAGCCGTGACAATCTCGGGTTGGACTAAGGTAGTGGCCGGAATCGGATTTGTCGATTTCATCTCTCGTCCTCAATGCCCAAGGGCTTGGGCATTTAGTGCGTTCTGAAGGGTTATCAATTCTGCGTTCATCCAATCTTGGAACGATACGTCAGGTGGCTGGATCGTTTCTGTTACCGCGACAATTGGAATGCCTTTCGCGGCGGCCATTGCCTTGATGTTCTGTGTAAGCGGCGTTACCGTTTGAGCATTATAGACCAGTACAGCCACTGTTCCATTCTGGATCAAATCTTGGAATTGCACGACACTCTGGGCTGGCGGATCGTTTCCTTCAGCGACGGCGTTCATGAAAGCTGGGGGAGATACAACATCGAGGCCCGTTGCGTTCGCCAAGTAGACGAAAATGCTTTCTGTGGACGCTACTTTCGCGCCTGCGAATTGCTGTCGGATCTCGCTGATTCGTGAATTATATACTCCGAGGGAGACATTCAGGCTGGCATACTGTTGCGTGAAATATGTCGCATCCGCTGGATCGATAGAAATAAGGTCCAAGTACATTGCTTTCACTGTATCGTTCACATAGTATGGGCTGTACCAGAAATGCGGGTTGTCCCCCTCTTTCTTGCCGAGAAGCTCGGCCACGTTTAGGACTACTTGATGTGGCGTGCTGCTTGCGGCAATTAGTTTGAGCGCCCAGTCGTCGTATCCCGCACCATTAATGACTACAAATGCAGCGTTTGCGATCGCCTGTGCATCTTGACTATTGCTCTCATATTCATGAGGGTCGGCATTGGGGTCTGTAACGATGCTCAACACTTGAGTCCGCGAGCCGCCCAGTTGCGAGATTAGACTGCCCCAGAAATTCTCGCCTGCGACGACCGATATCTTTGAAGTCTGATACGACCCCGCTTGGGTCGTTTGAGTTGATTGGGTGGACTGGTTCTGGTTTGTAAGATACAGGCCCGCAAAGGTAGCTGCCGCCAGAATAATAACGACCAACGCTGCCGTGATACTCATTAGTTTCTTTTCCATTGTTCATTCAACTCGTGTTAGGATGTTTTCCTATTCTACTATTTCTCAGTTAATAAACATTGGAAATTAGTTATTAATTTTAGTTATCAATACGGCCTATTGGTTATTAATTGCGCCTTCGGTTTATCATAAGAGGCGTGAAAATTCTTCAAGTATCCTTCGGAAGCACGATGGTCTAGATGATGTCATAGACTATGCACGGCAACGTATTCCAGATAAATGTTAAGCCGGAGATAGTAGAGCAACGTGGTCTTCCAAAATACGCGACTCAGCGGGCACTAGTCACTAGTTCCGGCTTGCATGGCGACTTTAATCGGTGGAGGCATGAGGAGGCTCACGATGATTTAGCGATGGCAATTCTGCTCATGCCTTTGGAGAGTATTGAGGAACTCCGGGGGGAGGGTTGGCCGATTAAGCCGGGAGATATAGGTGAGAATTTCACAACCGAAGGGATTCCATACAATTCGTTCGCCCCTGGAAAGCGTTATCAAATCGGGAAGGCCGTGATCAGGATTACCAAACCCTGCGATCCATGCAGCAACCTATACGCCCTTCCAAACATTGGAGAGGACAAAGACATCGTCAAAGCCCCTTACAACAGAAGGGGATGGTATGCCAGTGTGGAAAGCGAAGGATGGGTCGCGAAAGGCGACTCCATAACAGAAGTAACCTAGAAGATTTCAGGGATCTATCGTCCATTTGGCTTATTAATATCTACAACTACGCCATGTAGTTTAGTGCGCCCGATTTGGGTGAGAGTTTTCTCATGTCGGAACAAGTGACGGCCACAATTATCTCTGCCAGTTCACGATCGTCTATTTCAATTCGACCTACCGCCTTTGAAGGCGATAACGACCGAACCTATCCTAGCAAGCCGACCTAGCCAAGGGTGTGAACTATTCTGCGACTCAGTCTTCCAACCCTCATTATCGTCCTTGTCGTTTCAGTATGCGCTGTCCCAGCTGCTAGAAGTCTTGCCGTCGCGGCTCAAGCCACGGGTAGTTCCAGCTACGTATTGGTTGGAGGACAGAATGGTACTTGGTTCGTAGATGGTCAGGCCCCGCGGTTGGGGCGTATCGACCTGTCCAACTACTCAATGACATCTCTTCTTCCTGTCCAAAGCGAAGGAACGGTGTGGAGCGGCGGATGGAATGGTTCCCAATGGTTAGTATCGGGTTGGGGAGACGACGATGGCCCGAACGGATCTAATCCCTACATTTACCTCTACAACGGGATGAACCAAGTGCCGGCGGGATCTCTCGACCTATACCAAGCAGAATCTACATGGCACGGCGGAGATGTATTCGCAACTAGTTACAACGGCAAGGAATGGTTGCTATCGGGATTGGGGTCGGGCGTTTTGCCTTCATACAGTAGCCTAGAACAGAACCACATGTCGCTTGCACTTTTCGACGGTTACGAGTTCACGGATCTCTCTTCGTTGGTTCCTCGACAACGGGACGCGATCCTCTACACCAACGCTTGGAACGGCCAATATTGGTTAATCGGGGGAGGATACGACGATAACGGTATTCTCCTGTCCTTCGACGGAACAAACATAGTAGACCTAACAGGCGTAATTGCACAGTCCGTCCCCAATTTTGGCTCCGTCCAGGCGGTTGCTTGGAATGGATATTATTGGCTCATTGGAGGGGAGAACTTCTTGGCGGCGTATGACGGTTACACATTCACTGACCTCACCAACAAACTTGATTCAGTTCCAGAGCTGAACAGCGCCTGCTGCACCACAGTCAATGCGATAGCTTGGAACGGGGCAGAATGGATGATTGGCGGAGGCGCCCCCATAGCGCAAACCTCCGACAGCCAAGCGTGGCTTGTCACCTACTCCTCCCCAAATTTCGTGGACCTCACACAAGAAATTAGGCCCCCCGCGTCAGATTTGATTCCAGCCTCCAGCATATTAGCGATAACCGCCACACAAAATTCGTGGATAATTGGTGGTTACTCCAACAACCAAGGCTCTCTCTACGAATATTCAGACAAAACCTTCACGAATCTTTCGGGACTCGTTAACAATTATACCTACGTAAATTGGGTGGGAGCAGGCACGGTACCAGAAAACATTCAGATGGCTCCAACAAATTACAACTCTATATTCCCAGAATCTAGAATGCTCACAGGCCAATTTATCCTGCAGGTTCGTGAGACTCTGCAAGCGATCGTAGTTTGTCGTTTCGACTAGATGCTCTTCAGGCTCACTGCCGCTCAGCCATAGGCCTCAGACTATTGAGTAGGTTCTTGGTGTCTACGACTGTGGCGAATTCATTGTGCAGGCTAGCTAGGTTCACCGCGTGAATTTCCTCAGCTTTGTAGAGTTTCCCGTCTGGTCCTGCGCGGTCAAAGGTAGCGGTCGCGTCGGATACTACGTAGACTTCGAACCCCATATTCCCAGCCATACGCGCTGTCGTTGAGACGCAATGATCGGTTGTTATGCCAACCACTACGAGTGTCCCAATGTTTTTCCGCTTCAATTGGGCCTCAAGATCCGTGCCAATGAAAGCGCTATTCGTAACGATCGGCTCTCCATTCGACGGAGCCACAATGTCCTTGATTTCATTCCCCGGTGTACCCGGCCTAAGTGGAGAACCTGCCACTTCGGAGCAATGTTGGATGTAAAAGACCGGCATACGCGAGCTCCTCCAACCGTCCAATAACTTTCGGATGTTGGATTCCGCTTCAGGGTTGTTCCTCCTTCCCCACTTAGGGTCGTCAAACCCCTTTTGCACATCGACAATTATGAGCGCAGCATCCGAAGGAAGTTCATCCATCAAATACACCAGGCCAATGCTCAGGTGGACGAGAGATTAAGGGGCTTTCCCTACAGGGGTGAGTTCAATGATTTTCGAAAGTTCGAACCAATCATCTATCGTAGCTTCGGCGGCCGGACCGTAATATTTCTCGTATAGCGCCCTTTGTCCAGCCTTTACCGCAATGCCTCCTTCGAGTACTGCTGCCTCAGCCTCGAGTTTTGCCACCCCAACCTTGACACCGACTCGGTTGTTACTGGCTATGTTTTTCATCCAATCCGTAGTGGCGCCCTCATGGCTGAGGTAAATTTTGCCATCTGCAAGCGCGAACCATAATTCAACTGTATGCGGTTTCCTGGATTTTCTTCCGATCGTAGTCAGGTACGCGAATTGTTCATTTTTGAGTAGTTCTAGATCTCGTGGATCCAAGCTTGTCGCCTTGTCCATTGACAGACGCGTTCAGGGCTAAAAGCTCAAGCCACCCGGTAGGCTAGTCAATAAATATCTTCCAATAGGAGAGGTCTATTTGAGGATGTAAAGTTGAAAGCTGGAATTTTGGGGACTGGCATGGTCGGAGCGACCCTTGGAACGAAACTCATTCAGGTAGGCCACGAGGTAAGAATGGGATCTCGTTCGGCAACCAACGAGAAGGCTGCAGAGTGGGTAAAGGGGAACGGGTCAAAGGCTTCCCAAGGAACATTCGATGACGCGGCGAGATTCGGCGAGGTTATCTTCAACTGCACCGCCGGAACAGCATCGCTTGCGGCTCTAACCGCCGCGGGCGCGAGCAATCTCAAGGGGAAAGTTTTGATCGATGTTGCGAATCCGCTTGACTTCTCGAAAGGAATGCCCCCTACGTTATCGGTCTGTAACAATGATTCGCTGGGCGAACAGATACAACGCACCTTTCCAAACGTTAAGGTTGTGAAGGCGTTGAACACGATGAATTGTATATTGATGGTTGAACCGACCCTGGTCCCAGGCGAACACGAAGTGTTTGTGTGCGGAAACGATTCACAAGCCAAGGACAGAGTGAAGGAGATTCTGAAATCGTTTGGGTGGAAATCAATAATCGACCTAGGCGACATAACCGCGGCGAGAGGAACCGAGATGGTGCTTCCGTTGTGGCTAAGGCTGATGGGGATCTTTCAGACCCCGAAGTTCAATTTCAAGATCATGCGTTAGTGCTGCACATAGTTCACCGTAGATGGGGCTAAAGTTTCATTAGCGCGTAGACGCTCGATTACACCGATTTAGTATGAGCAGTAGTGACGATGAGATCCTCGCGGAACTTAGAAAAATCAGAGAACTTCTAACACCAGCGCCTCCACCAAAGGCACCGAAAGGCTTGAAGGCAGAATTTCTCGGGTTCCTCGGAAAGGCCGGAGTACTAGGATTAGCGGTAGGCTTCATCATGGGCTCTTACGTCGGGCAAGTGGTATCCGCTCTGGTTCAAGACATTATCATGCCGGTTCCAGGCGCGTTCGTACCTGGCGGTGATTGGCGCAAAGCAGTATTCTCTATTCCGATCGGTAATGGTATGCACTTCGCCCTTGGAGACTTCGTGGGCGTGATAATCAACTTCATGATAGTCGTGGTGGTCATCTTCTTCATCGCCAAGTATGCAACTAAGATCGGGTTAAAGTAGAGACGGACCGGCGCGGATTCTATAGCGGGACTTCAACGCCGTTCACAAACAGTCTATCGACGACTTTGCCAACTTTCGTTATTGTTGAATGCATCGGGCATCTTTTATGAACCGTGTTTGTGACTTGTCTGATCTTCTCCAAGGGATCACTAGATATCACTCGTGTTTCGACGACGAAATCAGTAAAAGCGGGCTCGATTTCAGTGAAATCTCCCTGGCCTCTTCGACCCCAGTGGCCTCTTACGCTGGTCTCCAGGGAATCAAAGTCTAGGCCGTTTAGCGTAGCATATCTAGCAAAGGTGACGTTCTCACAAAATCCTACAGCCGCCATGAAGTAATCAAGGGGGCTGGGGCCTTTGCCCGTCCCTCCGACTTCTTTAGGCTCGTCGGAGATGAGAACGTGTTGCCCGCGCTTCACTTCAGATGTCTGGTCTCCAATTAGTCTCGAGTCCGCTCGGACTGTTCCGATCGCTTGCTTCGGATCGCTCATCAACTTCAGTCCGTTCAGCCACTGCTCGGCAAATGGTTTGAAGTCGGCGGAAATTCTTGGCATGGTTAGAGGAACTTTTGCCTTTGAAAATAACCGTTTCTGCTGCTAGCAAAGAACTCGTTTATTGATGGGGTAGGGATTTTTCGAAGCTCTCCACGCTGACTTTATTTGGTTTGTTCGACTTTCCAAGCTGGTTGGATCTGTTTCGACCTGTAAATTCGCAATTTTGCGTGACGCAGAATGTTGGCCAAGTAGACCTCTCCTTGATGGTAGGTTCTTTCAAGAATCGCCTGTCTAGACAGGTACTCGCGCTTAAGGTCAGTTATGTCCTTCTTGGGCGCGAAGAATCTGTAGACCGGAAGACCAACAGCCAACATTATAATGGAAATGAGCACTTGCTGTGCGTTCACTTGGGTCATTAGAAGCACTGAAAATGCAACACCGAAAACGATCACAAGCCTATTGACGAGTGAACCGCTCGACTTCGCAGAATCCTTCTTTTCCAGAAAGTACGCTGAAACACATGTCGCGAGGTAGGCGAAAGAAAGTAGAAAGACTGAGGCGTTGATCAGGGCGGATAGGCTGTTTGTGAGGCTCGCGATAAAAGCCGTTGAACAGAGAACGATTATGCTAACGTAGGGGGTTTTGGTTGTTGGGTGTAATTTGCTAAACGCCCGCGGTAACATGCCGTCAAGTGACATGGCGAAAGCCAGCCTAGACGTTCCGATCGTTCCCGACTCGTCCACGCCGAGAATCGATGCCAAAGCGCCAAAAGTTAGTATCAAACCACCTATTATCACGAGGGTAGGAGAAAAGCTTAGGGCCTTGGCGGCGGCGAGACTCAAGGGGGCGGTTGACGCGGCCAGGGATGCTTGATCTACGACTGTCATCACAGCGACGTTACTAACTATGTAGAATGCTGCAACAATCAACATGCCCAGAAACAGGGCCCGGGGCAATGTCTTTTTAGGGTTCTCGATTTCGTCGGCTGGAAGAGTCGAGAGTTCGAAACCTGCATATGCCCAGATAATCAATACCAATGCTTGACCTATCCCGGAAATATTTCCATTAAAGAACGGTTGGAAATGAGAAACGGCCAAGTTCGGTCGAAAGGCAATGAATGCCATCCCTAGGCAAATTAGAAAGAAGAGTGGGCCTAATTTTGCAATTGTAAGAATGTCGTTGAATTGGCCCGCTGCTTTGACACCGTAGATATTTGTTAGAATAATCGTAAACGTGAACGCTGCTTTCAGCAATACTTGGTACAAGGGAGGGAGATTCGGGATCAGTGTTAGGAAATACTGAACGAATGCAACCGGGAAGACTGCCAGCGTGAACCATTCCGCCAGGAGGAGCGCCCAACCCACCATGAAGCCTGGGAACGGGCCTGCAACTTTCGTCGCATAAGCATACGAGCCCCCGACCTTGGGTAGAATGGTCGCGCAATATGCGAAGCAAAGTGCGATGACAATTGCGATGATGGCGCCGACGAACCAGATGAGGATCGAAACAGGCCCCATGATTCGGGCGATGAGGGCCGGTATGACGAATATGTCCGCCCCGATTGCGGACCCCACAACGAGGCTTGTCGTGTCAAAAGTGTTGAGCTGTCGGCGAAGCGAAACTTTTCGGCTCAACCGTGTCATCCCGTTAGTAGGTTGATTCTAGTTGAACGAGCTATAGATTGATGGGTACTGTTGAATGAGGATGAGGTTGAGTTTGAGGACGTTGACATATGGGTCACCCGTGACCCAGAGCGTCCGTTCAATGTTGGCGTCCACAATTTGCTTGAGCGCATTCGCAGGTATACCAGTAGATGCTCGAATTCTCGGGATCTGAGAGTACGCATCCTGAAGAGTAATGTCTGGGTCAGCTCCTGACGCTGATGCGTTCCAGGGGTGGAAGAACATGGGCGAGGTGAAGTTTTCCGCAATAAGAATCGAGCCAACATTTCGCCCTTTGAGCTGCACCATCTCACCGTTTGCTTGGTAGGGCATCAGGACTTGCGCGAGTCCAGTTACTACGAGCGGAAACAGCAGTCCGCAAAGTATGAGGGAGATTATCGCAACTCTAACCAGAGGCCCATAGAGGTCTTTCTTCATTGCCAATCATCCTACATGTGAATTGCAACTAAGAGTATGTCTATGAGTTTGATTCCGACGAAGGGAACTATAACCCCGCCCACCCCATAAATCATAGTGTTCTTCAGAAATAGTGTCATCGTGTCCGTAGGCTTGAACGAAACACCCTTCATGGCCAACGGAATTAGGAGGGGGATTATGATGGCGTTAAACATCAACGCTGAGAGCACCGCGGTGTGAAGCCCGAGTCCAAGGATGTTTAAAGCAACGAGTTGCGGGACAACCGCGAACATTACCGGAACTATTGCGAAATACTTAGCCACGTCGTTAGCGATACTGAAAGTTGTTATCGCTCCCCGAGTCATCAGGAGCTGCTTTCCTAGCATAACCACCTCAATGATTTTCGACGGGTTCGATTCTAGGTCGACCATGTTCGCAGCTTCTTTAGCTGCCTGTGTTCCTGAATTCATTGCGAGTCCCACATCCGCAACCGCCAACGCGGGCGCATCATTCGTTCCATCACCTATCATAGCCACAATCCTGCTGTTGGCCTGTTCTTTGAGAACTATTCCGTGTTTGTCCTCGGGCTTCGCTTGAGGAACGTATTCGTCGATGCCGACTTCGGAAGCGATACTTTTCGCAGTGAGAGGGTGATCTCCGGTAATCATTACTGGTCGAATTCCCATTGCCTTGACATCTCGAATTTTCTCCTTTATGCCTTCCTTCAAAATGTCCCTTAGGCGAATTATCCCGATTACTTCGCGGTTCCGACTGATTGCGACTGGGCTATCGCCTTCTGCGGAAATCTCGTCAACAATGTGTCCGAAATCGTCTGGGTAATCTCGCGCGATCTTCTTGATCGCGTCCGGCGCTCCCTTGATGATTTCAATCTCCCCGCCTTCCACAGAACTATCCAAGGAATCAGTGAACTTACGCCTGAACCTGCTGCGTTCGTAACCGCTGCCAGCTTTCGGAAGCATGAAGCCTGAACCGGTTGTGAACTTCACACCGCTTGTTCTAGTAGTTGCAGAGAACTCGTAGGATTCGGAGAGCGCTAAGGCGTTCAGCTCTTTCGGTATCAACCCGTGGTTGTACGCCAACCTGATTATGCTGCGGCCCTCTGGTGTGTCGTCGTGCCATGACGAGAGGAATGCTGCTTCTCCAACTTCCGTTTCTGTGTGAATTCCAAAGGGTATGAATTCTATCGCCTGTCTGCTTCCAACCGTTATTGTGCCGGTCTTGTCTAGAAGAATCGTGTCTGTATCTCCGGCAGTTTCGATCGCTCTACCCGACTTTGCAACAATCTTTCTACCATACAGCCTAGACATGCCAGAAAGGCCTATGGCGGGTAGTAGTGCTCCGATGGTTGTGGGCAGTAAACAGACGTAGAGTGCGATCAGAACTGAAAGGTCGGCTCCTAAACTCAGAACGACGGTGATTCCTAGGAGTGCGAAAATAATGATTGTGAATATCGCCGTCAGGGATATCAGAACTATCACGACCGCTTGTTCGTTCGGAGTCCGCGGCCTTTTGGCAGATTCTACCAGCCGAATCATCTGATTGATGTAACTGTCCTCCGGGTTCACCGTTACTATTGCGGTGAGCGTATCGCTGATCAGTTTGGATCCTCCGATCAACGGGTCGGTGGCGGCTTTCCTAACGGGGGTTGACTCTCCCGTGAGCAGAGATTCGTCAACCATTGCGATCCCTTCAAGCACTTCGGAGTCGGCTGGAATCATGTCCCCCTTCTCGAGCAGGATTTGGTCTCCCTTCCGCAGTTTGGTTGAGGCGGTAAGAACGATTGTACGTTCTTTGCTCTCCGCTTGAATTTTCTTGGCCATCACTTCTTTCTCCAGTTTCCTCAGGCTACTTGCTGTATTCTTCGCCTGAGTTTCTGCGAGCGAATCTGAGAGCGTACTAAACCAAACAGTGACTAGGAGTATGATGGCTACTTCCACGTAGAAGGTTGTCTCGGTCGGGTTGGCTACGGGCAAGAATCCCTGGGGATAAATCGCCATCGCAGTTACAATGAAGAACGTTACTTCGACTATGAACATGACTGGGTTTGCTAGTAGGTGAACTGGGTTCAAGCGGACTATCGAGTCAGCTAATGTTTTGCGGGACAAACCGCTAAGCAGTGATCCAGGCTTGTAGTTATGAGTCGTCATTCGTTTTCAACCGCCAGCTTTACCCGTATCCAGTTGCATGACCCTGCAGCCAGGCAAGGATCGGGCCTAATGCGAGAAATGGAAAGAATGTCAAAGCGACAAGAATTACGACGCTTCCGATAAGCACAATTGAGAAGATTACGGTGTCGGTCTTCAGGCCAATCTCAACGTGCCTCTTTCTACCGATCATCGAACCTGCAAGCGCAAACAAGAGACCAATTGGGGCGAATCGTCCTGCGAACATCACGGCGGCGGTTGAAAGGTTGAAGAAGAGTGTGTTTGCTGAGGCACCGAGGAAGTCGGAGCCGTTGTTCGCCGCTGCGGAAGCGAACTCGTAAAGAATTTGAGTAAAGCCTAGCGAATTTCCGCTGATACCTATCGAGTTCGCCGCTCCGCTCGCGTATGCTAGAACTGTGGGTATTAGGATGATTATTGGGTGAATGAGGAATGTCGCCATTACTAGCAGGACGTCTCTTCCTGTAATCTTCATTCCGAGATATTCAGGGGTTCTGCCTGACATGAGCCCAACGATGAATACGGTGATGACTACGTACATGACCATGTACATCAATCCTACTCCTTTTCCGCCCGGTGTGGACTGAATGAGCATCCCCATGAACCCGGCGAGTATGACTAGGGGGTGCACTGCGAGAAGGGACGCGTTCACTGAGCCCGTCGTTACGGCAGTAGTTACAACTGTCCAAAACACCGAGAAGAATCCACCAAACCTCGCTTCCATTCCTGGGCCGAAAACTGGATTCGGTACGAAGGCGATGGCAAGGTCAAGTACAAAGAGTCCGTAGGAGCCCCAGAGAATTGGTCGGGTTTCCTTCCTCTTTCCAAGCATTTCTCCAAATACAAAGCACATGACTGTAGGCATGAGGAGCATTAGAAGAATCTGAAGGACGTCGGTGGCAGGGTTCGGGTTTTGAAATGGATAAGCAGAGTTGGCGCCGTAGTACCCGCCTCCGTTAGTTCCGATCTGCATTATAGAGACTAGAGACGCGACTGGGCCTACGAGGATCAGCTGCGCTGCGCCCTCCACAGTCTTAACAGACGTATACCCGCTAAGCGTTTGCGGAGTGCCGAGCCAGACAAAAATCAGCGCCGCGATTAGGCAGAACGGGAAAAGAATTCTTGTTAGAGATCTAACGAAGTCGACGTAGAAGTTGCCAAAGTCTTTGGCGCCGACAACAAATGCCCTCACAAACGCGACGGCAGCACAGATTCCGGAAGCGGCTGAAGTGAATTGCAAAAACTGTACTGCACTCATTTGACTAAGATAGGAGAGCGTGACTTCGCCGTTGTAATGTTGAAGGTTCGTATTTGTGGCAAAGGAGATGACTTGCATGAAAGCTAGATCCCAGTTCAGGCCGGGAAATCCCTGCGGATTAAGAGGAAGCTTGTCTTGGAACATGAAGATGAAGAATGCAAGGGCCATTTGCACGATATTGAGGAACATGAGTGAGAGGAAGTATTCTTTCCAGTTCATCGAACGATTCGGATTCACGCCTCCAAGCCTGTAGAGTAAAGTTTCGATGGGGTTTAGGAATCGGTCGAGTCGACTGGGCGAGCGCGCAAAAACCCCTGTAACATAAGGTGCAATCAGGCGCCCCAACGCGATCGCTGCGCCTAGAATTAGAAATACGGTTGAGACCTGAATGAGGTCTATCAAACTAGCTCAGGTCCATAATCATGATTCTTCTTAGTACGGATTAGCGAAGCCTGCCTCGATGAAGAGAGTTTGTCGTTACTGTTGCGAGGGTTGGGTTACAGCTGAATGGCCATTTCTGTGGCCTTTTGGTGCGTTCAATACGATTGATGTTACCGTGCTTTTTATGCCTTTTATCTTCAGCAGTTTGTTCTTGAGGAAATCCCGAAATTCTTCTATGTCCGCCGCTGAGACGAGCGTGACAACGTCGAACTCTCCGGTTACCTCGTAGATTTCTTCTACGTTAGGAAATTGGTTAAGGGCTTTGACGACGTCGTCCAGAGCGGGCGACTCGACAAAAATGTCTACAAAAGCTAGAAGACGTGCCAAGTTCAATCATCGATCCTTGACTCCAACTTACGAGTTGCTTTTTTGCCTCCACTCTCAACGACATATTAAGCATTGCCGTGAGAAATTTCCACGGCTGAGCACTGGTAATGCCAAAACAGTCAGTAGCAATGTTGCGAGTGTGTGGGGTAAGAATCGCCCGAAACCCAACCATTCGATTGCAGACTTTTCTTTCAAATAACGTCGCAGATAAGGGCGGGGAGATATCGCGCAGTGGAAAATTCCGCTGGTTGAATTTAATCCTTATTAGCCTACGATGATAAGTTCGCCTTGACATTCGGATGAATCTCCGAATTCTTGTTGTTAGCCTTCTGTTTGCGGCTTTCTGGCTCTCAGTTCTCTCAGTCCCATATGCGAATAGCCAATCCTCCGCCGCAACGACCACGATGACCATTATGCAACCCGCAAGTTCAGGGCATTGTACGATCCGCTCGTTAGCTTTCTCAGCGGTGAAAAGTGATGCGATTGCGGGAACATACGGGTCCGATGCTCCAATCAGATTCTATATTGTCACACAAGATGAATTAAATTCAATCCAAAATTGCCATCTTCCATCATCCGCAAGGCCTCTTCTCGCTGAGGAGAACGCGGTCGGCTACGGCAATCCTTATCATGCTCTTCCTTTCCCAACGAGCGGAACCTATTTTTTCGTTTTCATTACCAGTGGACCTACAAGTGTTCCATCAGGTTATGCAACTGTTGCACTTAGTTTTCCAGCGTCTACAATTTTGACCAACACCACAGCAAGCCCTAGCAGTATAACGAGCGCAGTAAGCCCCAGCGGCACAACCGCAACAACTATTATTCTTTCGACTTCAATCACATCTGGCTCGTCTTCGGTGATTTCACAAGCCAGTTCGGTACCCGCCTTCGGCAGGTTCGGGACTGTAGGGGCAATCGCTTTGGCAGTCGTAATCGCACTGTCAGGGTCAATTGTATTCTTTATGAGAAGAAAGAGAACAGCGCAGATCACGGTTACTGTAGAACAGACGCCTTCTCCTAAAACTCAGCCGTTAGAGCAAGCCCCTCCACCAGCCCCTCAACCTCCTGCAACTGTGTTCTCAACCGGATATGGTGACTTGGATCGCCTGTTGGAGGGTGGCTTACCAAAGCGTTCCGCAATCCTTCTACTTGCCCCGCGTTGTGACGAAAGAGACCTACTGCTGCGAAAGATCATCCGCTCCGCTTTATCCGCCGGAATGCCGACCTTTTATTTGTCGAACGATCCCAGCAAAATCCAAGATATGGCGAGTAAGTATGGGCAAGATTTCTATGCGCTTATTCCACAGACCGCTAAGATATTGCCCCTAACCCCAAACATGTGCAAGATCCCCAACATTGACAGCCTAAGCGACTTGGATACGGCATTTACAAAGATCTTAGGAATGCGCGTAGAGCAGGGGACGGACAGTAGATTACTCGTAGTAGATCTTCTCACGTACTCTCACATATTTCTAGTTGACAAGGGAGTCACGGCCAGAAAATGGTTTAGTGACTTTCTTGCCAGACGAAAAGCCGAAGACTTCACAGTACTCGCCTTTCTCAACCCCCTCGTAGCTTCCAACGAGGAGAAACAGACACTTACCGCTGTGTTCGATGGGGTCATCGAAATCTACGAGAGAGAACTCAAGGGGAGGTCGAGGCGATTCCTAGCAATCAAGAGTATGCACGGGCATAGATATTCTGACTTAGAGTTGATGCTCGACAAAGACAAACTGTTCTAGCTGACTTGTGGTCTGATTCCCTGCGATAGTTACGTCCCTCTTCGTCTGACGAAGCCATCGTCATCTAGCGTAAGATAGCGGTACCATCCATACTGGTTATATACGGGTCTGTGGATTACGGCAACTACAAGATGTAGTTGAGTGGAAAGACCATGACCCAAATCAAATCTGCATACCTGCTCACGGTTGTCGGTGTGGCTGTGATGGCAATTACCGTGATTCTTGGTGCTGTCAGAGCGTTAATGTTCAGAGCAATGTTTCGTCCTGGTGGTTTCAACGGCACCGGTGGAGGACCTGGCGCGGGCTTCAGTGGAGCACGCCAGTTCGGGGGAGGATTTGGCTTCGGTTTAACTAACTATGCAACGATACTCGGCCTTGTAATTGTGATTGTAGGCGTCGTATGGTTAGGCCTAGCCCTCAGAAAAACTCCTAAGACCTGAACCAAATCAGAAGTCATAACTTTCCAATTTCCCTATGCGTCCATGGGAACTTTTGGGTCCGTGGGACACAGCAAAGCCCCTCCAGAGGGGTTTGCAACGACGAGACACGGTTTGGACTGTTGAAGGACAGGTCGGGGCTCACATGCGTTATATTTGAAGGACCACGGAGGAGGTGCTGAAGAACATTGGATTTGGGTTGGGTATCACAGGTGTCCTTAAGGCGCCCTTGTCAGGATGGTTCCAACTTGGGCCATTTGGCAGGGACTAGAGTAGTTGGCAAGGGCAAGTGGTTGGCCTCAATACAAGATTCCAATCGAAACAACAGAGGTATGTCTCAGTGAATTCTTCGTATCCCTTGTTTGATGCACGAGAGAATCTTGTTCGGAAAATAAGTTTGGTGATACTCGTGGTTGCAGTTGCAATCGATGTTCTATTACGACAAATGAATGCGGAAACTCCCACCGTTGCTAACACCTTGACTGTCATAGAGTTTCTTGCTGTCGGACTATTGGTTTTGGTCTTCCTAAGTCGTCGACGAAGACAGAGACACCAAAAAACAGACATGCCCC
>Ga0074046_10000728_pt1 | contig 30307 bp, 31 predicted proteins | sample BogForMeECP23OM3_FD_94441 | JGI IMG/M metagenome (GOLD analysis project Ga0074046, IMG submission 94441) | Bog forest soil microbial communities from Calvert Island, British Columbia, Canada - Bog Forest MetaG ECP23OM3 | ecosystem: Environmental > Terrestrial > Soil > Wetlands ... | reverse complement strand
GGCCTGATCCTGCTGTGCGGCATTCTCCGAGCGACTCAAGATATGCGTCTTGGACCCGTGGCAGTTCAAAATTGGAAATCGAACAACTAGTCATACATACGCGGATTGATGGCTCAGGCGCGCTCAGAATCGAGAAGAGATCCACGACCACGGGCGTTCGGGTAAGAATATCGGTGAGAGATCTGGAACTCTCAGGGGAATTACGAGAACAAGATAACCCCGGTGACTTGGTCCCCGTGCACTAGGATCGGTTGTATGTCTCTTGATTCCCAGATTCGGACGCTTACACTTCATCTGGACGGGAATTCCACGTAGAGCTTGGTGTAGTCCACGATCCCGGTCTTTACCTTTATTATCACGTAAACGTGGTCTAGGCTGTCTCCACTCTTTAGGGGTGACAGAAGCCTGTTCCTGGTCACTGTATATCCGCGGATGAGATCCTTGTCCTCCAGCAAGCAGAAAAAATAGTCCATTTCGTCTGCGTCCGGCACAGCACCAAGTGGGAGTTCACGTACATATCTCGGAAGTCTCAGAGCCTCGAAAAGTAGGCTGGTCCAATCTTCTAACTCTCGGTCTTTAGCCGCCGCGATTTTGGGAGCTTTGCGACATAAGAACTGAATCTCAAAGTCACACACATGTCCAAAATTGCGTCTGACCAGGGGAGCGAAATTGAAACCAAATCGTTTGTATTTCGCTACAATTTGATCGAGCATTGTCCACACATGGGGCTCTCCTGTCAACGGATCCACCAGAATTATCTTGTGAGTCGCCAACTCGAGCAACCACGGTTGAATTGACCAAAGCGTTCTTAGCTGTTTTTGAATTTCTTTGCGGATCGCGTGCTTTATGTTTACGCGAGCGCAACCTGCTGTCGTGGGCCGTAGGATTCCGTCGTAGGCTAACCTGAATTCCATACAGCCTAGCTTGCCACAGAATCAGCAGATTCCCTGCCTCTCCTCAGCAGTCCCTCTCTTCGCTCCTGACTGAACCTCATCACCGGACCAACACTTCCTGTACATCACAGACTGTATGGTTATGATCTCTCAGGGCATTCAGATTCTCAGCGTGCTAAGTCCGGGCGCCCGATGGAAGACACATAGCAGTTCAACCCTTCGTCTACAAGAAAGTCCGCCCAATTGGCCGGTGAGCTTGAGGCTGACATGTAGAATGCGAGCACATGAAGCCGATATCGGTTTCCCCCCAGCGATTCGGTGAGGCCTCCAGCATATCCGTCCCCGTAATTTGTGTTTGTAGCATAGAAGATAGTGGGTTCTATGACGATTGAACAATTTGCAGGGTCAACTTTGGCAATATCCGGCAGGGCATTCGAAAGCTGATCCCGCAATTCGTACATGAGTTGATCGACATACACTAGATTGGCCGCTCCCATGCGCAAGTCGACCTCGACCGTTGGTGCATTGGGCGTCGGTGGGCGCCCCATGTACCCTTCCAGAATGTTCTGTGGCGATCGTGAGATTATCCCAAGTTCAAAAGTGTAAGGAATGCCTTTTCGGTCAAAGTAGGTACCTGTCGCGGGGAGCAGTTGAATGCCATGGTTGTTATCGAAACCGTTCGTTTGGACTGATATCCCTTTTGGGGTCTGGACGGCGGTTGATGATACCGGCTTTCCAAAAAAGAGAGCGGGACTGAAATTCCCAGGGGTGAACGCATCTGGATTGGTTACGTCGGTGAATGGCTTGAACAGCTCTGGTTGGAACTTGGGAAATGACTCCTGCACCTGAGCGATCTGCTGTGAACTGAGAATGGAAGCCCAATCCGAGCTCGGACTCGCGTCCACTATGTGGCCCTGACCGCCGGCGCAAGAATGCAGAAGAATGGATGACAGTAGGAAGCAGATCGCTGCAATATTCTGGGTTTGAAATACACGCATCGGAAACCTCGCTATTCTTGCCCTTGCAAGTTTCCGGCCAATATCCCGTTATCAGCACCGGGTAGGTAGGATGAGGCATATCTGCTGCCGTCGATTCTGAAGTTCACCGGATATGCCTCATCTAATGATGGCTATCTCTGCGGATTACTTCCAGCAGGTAGGGTGATTGAGGGATCAGGGTCTACGAAGAGCTTGTCCACATCCTCGTAGCGATTGCCCCGTACATCGATCGAGGAAACGCTTCCCGACTTGAGCACCCCGATGGGCGCATTCGTGATGAAGTTGTTCAGGATCTTGGCGCCATTCCCGGTAACAGCAAACGCGGCTCTGGCCGAGTCATAGACATGATTCCACTCCACATCCGAATCATCACCCGCTATTTGAACTCCGTCGAGAACAAGCGAGCCAAAAAGATGATTATCTCTGACTTTGATGTGATCGCCATTGAGGAAAATGTTGACCAGATTATTTGCCACAGTATTGCCGGAGATTGTTATATTGTCGGATTGTTCGATCAAGATGCCCGTGGAAAAGTATAGGCACTCATCGGGGCTGACGCAGGGCGACCAAATATTGCTGGCGACCAAGTTTTCTTCAATCTTGCCCTGGGCACCGTAGCCGATCTGTATCCCATTCTGCGCAGCACCAGTAGTTGGACCAACGCCAACGACAACATTCTTAGATATCTCAGCGATCGTGCCGACTTCATTTGCGGTTATCCCATTCTTTTGATAGCCGTCCACCCGATTTTCCGCAATCGTGATGTGTGAAGTGCCTCCGTTGCCTGACTGGACGAATATGCCGTTACCACTCTGGCATCCGTTCAAGCGCATGCTCAACTGGGTGTTCCTTATCCATGAGCGCTCAATGCTTCCCGAGGAGTTCTGATAAATCACTCCCATGAGATCAGGGGCGCATTGAGTGATTCCGGCCGCGCCTGCGTCTGCAACGAGACCTTCGATGTCCACGTCGTCAGCATTCATAACGGTCACAATGCCGGCCAAAGGATTGCCTGACACCAGACTGAGTGTGCTCTGGGTCAGATTTGAAGGCATAACAATTGCGCCGGGCATTAACGCGAGCCGCAGCGAGGTCGTAATCACAAGGCTCTCCGCGTACAAGCCCGCACACACCGTGACCTTTTGCCCCGCAGTGGCGGCGTCAATCGCATCCTGGATCCGCGAAAAGCTGGCCCCCGCGCAAGCGGGACTACCTGAACTGACGATGAGGGGTTTTGGCCCATCATTTGCCCGGCCAAGTTCAGCAGTTGCGATCGTGAAACTCAACATCACAAGAACCAAAAAGTGCCTATGAGACATCCTGCACCTCGTAAGTGTGAAACTTCATCATCTTTGTAATGGAACCTGGAGTTACAGCTTCCTTGGATCGATGGTGGCCTTCAGAACCGGCCCAAATAGTACTTCCGCCATCCTGCCCGTTCTTTTCCAGTACACGTACGCCCTCACGTCCGTATATCCCGCCTTCAGGGCCATAGCGGGCACGTCCTTTACATCCGAGAGAAGCATATTGTCTTCAAGGACCACGGCGATGGCTGACTCTTTGTTGGCATAAATATGCAGCTCACCCAGGACATAATCCAAGTCCTTACCGGTATAGGTCTGCTTGTCTATCCGGTATTCGATCCCATGATCGATTTTGCGGGCGAACACGATGACCCGCTGCGCAGATTTAGAAGGGTTGGATTTGTTCTTCCTAGGCCCCGCAAATGATGGCGCGCCTAGGACGAGTTCGAGTAAGAGGAGTATTGTCAACGACCTCAATAAAACGTCCATCGCATCTCTCCGGATAAAGCAAGAATTCTTATGCGGCAACCATGCAACTCAATTGCTCTGCTTCAATGAACCCTGGCCTGGTAAAGACCATGAACCCCGAAATACATGTGCATCAGAGAGGCTGTCCACATCAATGCAATGGGGACGATGGCTCGACCACGTTGCTTCTCGCGTACCCCTGCCCAAATTGCAAACGCGTTGATAGGCATGGCGACGGCGTATTTTTCGGCTCTCGAACCCCGCATCAAGGGGTTAGCTTCCCGGCATGTGTGTTTGTCGATGCAAGCCTGGGAGCCTTCGATGTCGAGAACCGTGGCGCCAGTTAAGATGAGGGATACGGCGATCATTCCAGGGTTTTTCATCGCCTCCCACCAAGTTTTGTTGTGGTAGGTCAGTCCAATTATGTCGGGATAGTAGACCCTTCCGCCAAGCAAGGCACAAGAGTTCCCGACTCCACCAGGACACATCGAGTTTTCCCTGTCACTTATCTTTGGGTTGGGACCGTCGGGCAATTTACTTCGGCGGTCAAACAGCAACTTTGTGAGTTGCTCTTCATTCAGCTCTTGAGATGTTTCCGGAGTCTCTGGTGCAGGGAGTTGGATCACTGGGAGCCTTGCTAGAGGCAAGGGTACCAAGTCAAACTCCATTCTTCTGCCAAGGGTGGCCGTCTCTTGCGCTCCGTCCCGCTGGGCAGAATCGCTCGGCGCTGTTTGCTGGGCCCCCAGCCCAAGGGTTGGAAACATAATTGAGGCAACTACAACAATAGCTAACTTCATAAAGTCCGTCTCCGTTTCCAATTCTTCCTTTCTTCTCTCGGTAGCCCCCCACTCGATTGCACGATACGGACCGCTATCGCTGGGTTTAGGTGTGACAAGAGAGGAGATCATAAGATGAAGAAAAAAGTGGTCTTAACTTATATGCAAATTTCATGACTGGTACCGGATACTGGCTTTTTCGTGTCAAATTGGAATTTTCTAACCAACGTGTCCCATTTTGGAAAAGGAAGAACCATTCAGCCAGTTGGGGGGGATTTTACCGAGATTGGTCCCACTGGTAATCGGCTAACGCATAACGATGATTGAAAATGGATTCTGTTTTAACGTGATCAACTGAAATGCCCCGAATGCTCCCATTCTAGATCTCAAGCTTGGAAGGGTCGTCTTAAGGGATGCTCGCGGAATCAAGTGCTTTGAAGTCTGGTTAGATCGCTTGGAACTCCAAGTATGTCGCATCCATTTCATTACACAGGGTAGCGACAAAGGTCATCTCGCCTGGTGCCCCTGGTCGCAAAGACGAATAGTTCCGTGAGTTGCGTTGATGTTGCTTGAGCTATGAGCAATAGACGAATTCTGCGCGGAAGAATCGATTGCGCCGCTCATGATTCATATCGGCACGCTTGTCCCGCAATGGGCCGGGAAATCCAACAAGTTTTGGTTAGGCCACCATTCTGGCCGCACTAAGACCTTTGTACTCAGTGCTCAGTCTGTGGTGAAGCGCATGCAAAACATAAGAACTGACTCATCCAGAGTCGCGGTGATGTCTGATGATTTTGCGCAAAGTAATTCCGATCTTGCTTGTATGTTCGTGTCTATCCCTGTCCGCACCGGCCCAGAAAGTCTTCCCTAGCCCATCGCAAATAGCGTTACCTTCCACGGTTCTACCTAAATATGACTTTGACAAGACAGTCGTCCCCATCACTGAGTTGAAATTCACTGGCCTCGGCCTAGAAGGCAGGATGGGCACGGGCTTTTGCTTGGACCCTGAGTGTCGTTTCATCGGAACCAATTATCACGTCGCCATGATGGCGCAGCCCCGCAGAATCAAGGGAGGAAAGGTCATCCGGCGATACCTTGCTACCGGGCCGAATGATGAAGGCGCTATAGTGAACGCCGGCGTCTCTGTTGGTCCCATGAAGTACACCCCCAGTCGGGACCTGGCCATCTTTGAACTGCGCCATCCGCTGCCTCACCATCACGGCGTTTCTTTCAGTCTCGATGACCTTGAACTTGGACAAGACGTTGAGATCTACGCTTTTCCTAAAGAGTCCATCAATCCTTTCCGCAGCCTCCTTCAATTTCACGGCACGTTTGTGGGCGAGACGACCACGGGCCTCCTTGCTTTTCACTACAGCCTGTCGGCTGATGAAGCGATTCGCCCCGGCGCGAGCGGCGGTATAGTCGTCGACAGCAAAACTCAACAGATTGTAGGCATTCTCAACGGGATAGCGACGAACGCTGAAGCGATTGTGCTGGCTGTGCCCGTGCAGTCCTTGGCTGATTTTGTGACCAAGGTGCAACCCTGTCTGGCGCTGAGTTTATTCCCACCAACCAAGGGAATCTCCCCGGTTTCAGCAGACTTCTATCCGAAATTTGTGCCTCCGCCGCGAGTCGACACGCTACGGTTCCGACCGGAGGAACCCGCCAATGTCAAGCTGCTACGGAGCAAATCTCAGCTTCTGGCCGATAGCATACGCAACTTTGTCGCGGTGCAGACTTTTGCCTGGGGATCAGGAAACAAGGAGCCAGCTGCTGAGGCGGCCTATGAAGTCCGGGTCCTAGACGGCTACCAACGATTCCGCAAGTATCCTGATGGCAAGAAGGAGTCAGAGGAGATTCCTCACCCTCCTTTGAGTCGTTGGGTGCTCGCAGCCGACGAATGGTCGAAGCTACCTAAGATGGTTGGAACGGAATTCCGATTAAAAGTCCATGAAGCCCCGGACGTAGTTGTTAACAAGCAAGAGATGAAGGTCTTTCAGTATTACAGTAGCGTCGAGGATAACTTGTGTCCCTTTGCACCAGTCGAAGATTTTGGTTTCTTCACAATCAGCAAATCCGTCCCCGTCGCATGTTATGGGGAAGTGTGGACCGACGAGGACGCGAACATAATCCGAATGTCGGAGCATTTAGAGATTTCCGACAAACTGAAAGCATATCGAGGATGGGAGGGCTTTCAAGTAGTCCTTACCTACGGTTGGCTCCAGCTGAAGGACGGGATTCCTCGGCTTCTTCCTCTCACCATCTATGCGCAGGCAGAGCGCGGCAAGAAGGTCTATTGGTGTCGCGGCCAGTTTGTGAACTACCAGGTGTTCAGCAGTCGAGTAAAGATGGCGGCGAATTTACCTGCCCTGGGCTCCGAAAGTGGTTCCGGAGCAAGTCAAACCTCCTCCTCTGGCGGCTCCAAGACAATTAGCCCGCAGAGGGTGCAGTGAGAATCCGATGCGAGGCTGTCCTCGCCATCTGTTTGGCGGCGAGTCCAGGTATTGCAACAAAAGCGCAGGAATTGCTTGAAAGCCCGGCGCCCGCAAATGATCAGGCCATGCTGCGGCTCTCAATTACTAAGGCTAGTTCTAAGCGTGGTGAAATCGCTTTTTTGCCGAAGCCGGCATTCCGTGAACCATGGTGGAAGCTGGACAAGGATGTAACTGCGCTGGGGATTATTCATGCCGCTGCGTCGCTCATGGATGGCGTTTCCACACGTCAATCTCCCAATGAATTCCATGAAGCGGACCCTGCAGACCGCCTTTTTCTTGGTCGAGAGCCAACTTGGTCCCGGATGATTCTCCTCGGAACCTTGGAAATTTTCGGGACCGCCCTACTTGCTCAACGCATGAAGCACAGCAGGTGGAAAGTAGCTCGCAGACTCTATGTCGCACCGCAAATTGTCCTTATCGGTATGCACACGTACGCGGGGGGCCATAACGTCGTACTGACGAGTAACTATCTCGCGAGTCGCTAGTAGTTGGGAAGGAATGTTAGCAAGCCTTTCCCGCTGGATTTGTACTAGCGACTGCCATCAATCGGCTTGGCTATAGGAATGTTCCACTCCGGCAATCGGCTATCAGCGTGGTAGGTGCCCCATTCCATCTCCCCCGGCGCGAATAGCCATTGAGTACTGCAGCTCGGCCAAGCAGATGATATGTAAAGGCCTGCGAACTCTGCGTTTTGCTTTCATGATAACATTCGCGCATGCCCAGCAAAACCAAGAAACAACCCTGCCGATGCGGGCACTTCAAGATGATTCACCACCCCCGGCACGGTTTGCCTCAGATCCGGCCTGGGTTCCGCAATCCTTGCAACTTCCCCGGCTTTCACTGCCGCGACTACCTATTGCCAGCGAAAGCCTGACGGCCCCGTTCTAATCTATCTGGTATCTTTCCATGTTATTACGGGATGTTAAATAGGTGTGGGACGGGCGGATCTCGATTCTCCTCCTTAGGCGCCACGACCGCCTTCGCAGCACATGCACTGTTCCATTATGGGACTGTTAATATTCTTAAATAATATACTTGACACTGTACCACTGGCGTATTAATTTCCGCGGCGGAGGAAAACATATGAACCCAACCCATATAACACATGTTCCAAATATCGCACCACTGATGTTCGCGGTGCTCACCCTCAGCGGCTTGCTCACCGTTGCGTTGTTCTGGTCAATGTTTCAATGAAAAACGAACTAGTAGTAGAGGAGGCTGGTAGGAACTGGCGAGTGCAAGTTGACGGAGAAACCTGGGAGGAGTTAACACGCTTGTTTGACCATGTGGCCGATACGCTCGGAACAATTGCCCCTGTCCTCGACTTGGCGAAAAAAAAGACCGGGGAGGAAAAACTACGCCTCTTTCGAGCTGTCACGGACTTAGCGTTCCGTGGACACCGGGCGCTTAAAGTGTTCTCGCGGCGATGGGCGATGGTCCAAGAGGAAAGCAGGAATAGCCGGGAAACAACAGATCTCGAAGATTTCTCTGACATTTATGTGCGAGCCAAGGCCGTGTGGGAAATCGGGGGTGCCGAACCACCTTCCGACTCGGGCTCAGGAAAGGCCCCGGCGGTTTACGCCCCGTGCGAGGCGGCGTCCATAGCTCCACCGCCAAGCGCAGACTGAGTCGTAGCTGAGGCCCCCAAGCCCTCGGCTAGAGGGGGTGCGCACGGATTGTTGGCCACGCGCGCACCCGTTCACGAAACCTCACCACTCATTCGCTTAAAGTAACTAGCTCGTAGTCGCTTACAAACCCAGCTCAGAAGTGGAGGGCGACGCCCATGGAAACCGGCGAGTGCAAATTGATCCGGAGACCTTGCGCAGGTTAACTTGGCCATTCAGGCATGTGGTCGATACGCTCGGGGTGAATGCTCCTGTCTTGGAGCTAGTCAAGAGTGGGACCGCGGAGGACCAAATGCGACACCTTCCGGCGGTCACTGCCCTAGCGTTCCGTGGACATTGTACGCTCAAGGCATTTTCACGGTATTGGGCCGTACTACTTGAGGAAAGCAAGAAACGACTGTTGCTGCCATACATGGAGAAGCTTGCCGACATACTTCAGGAAGCCAAACAATTGACGATACCAGACCCGCCGCCAAGCTCGGTTAAAGAGAGTGATGTGGCTTACGCCCGCTGCAAGGTGGTGGCTACAGACACGCCTTCAAACCCGCCCACAGAAATCGCTGACGCCACCCCTGATCTCGGCTAGCTCTTGCTACGCTGGAAGTCTCTTTCTGTGGTATGCCGTTCGTTTTGCACTGGCCAACTGTGCGGCCAAGTGAAGGAGTAAGTGCCTGTCGGCCTCGGTGGTGTGGCTTAGCGCATGACGCAGCTTTGAGAGCAGTCGCTGACCGTTTCCATGTGTTGTCCAATCTGACTTCCCGTTGTCGGAAAAGATTGGCGCCTTAGGTAATTCCTGCCCGTCATAGAAAATTTGATATAGCGGAACTTGCAGAGCCTGACAAAACTTTTCGAGAGTCTCAATGGTTGGAATCGTGTGGCCATGTTCCACGCGAGAGACGTAAGAACGAATCAACCCTGTTCTCTCTTGGATGTCACCCTGGGAAAGCTGTTTGGCCTCTCTCAATTGGCGGAGCCTTTGTGCGATGTCCGTGGCGTCCTCCGTTTAGCCTCAGTTGTTGAGATACTAACTGATGTAGTCATTATTTATTATACACGTAAACCACGCTCACTCCAAGCCAATTCTGAGATAGACTTCGGGTATGTAGTAACTCGTCGCTCTAGTCTATGGATGCAACGTAAGAGTGTGAATATACGTAGAATGGTAATCACCCTCATTCTCTCTTGCATGTTGTCTGGCGTACTTGGCGCCCAGAAGGTGGCGGTCAATCAAAGTGACAGAACCATTGCGGTCACGGCAGATGCTTCGGTCAGTGTCGACCCTGACCTAGCAATCGTCACCATCGGCTATGAGAATTACGCATATACGGAAAAGGCAGCATTTGGGGAAAACGTGAGCATGGCTAACTCAATTGTTGATGCAATGGTGAAAGCAGGCTTGGACAAACGCTTCATCGAAAGTGGCAAATTGTCGGTAGCACGGGCGGAGCGGAATGACAACTGGACGCCCGAAGAACAGAAGCTAAGACAATTCCGCGCTTATCAATCGTGGAAAGTGAAGGTGCCGGTCGACCAAGCTCAGAAGCTGGTTGAACTGGCCCTGCATGCGGAGGCCACCAATGTTGAGAATGTGGCATGGGAAGTCGTGGACCCCGTTGCACTCCAAGCCAAGGCTGGTGCCGCCGCTTTGGCAAAAGCCCGAAGGATTGCCGAGCAAATGGCGAGAGGATTGAACGCAAAGCTCGGCCCGTTGGTCCACGTCAGCAGCACTGCTCCTGCGGTTATGTCATTTGAATCCTACGGAAAGCTCTCGGCCAGCAACGCAACGTCCATTGCCAGGTCGGGACCAGAGCCCGGGAAGCCCGGCCTTACTCTGTTTCCTCAAAAGGTCAGGGCAACGGCGACAGTGCAGGCTGTCTTCGCTTCGGAGTAAGAACCGGTTCCCGTTTCCCGAGCAAGCCCAGCGACGCGCCTTGTGAACAGCGACGGAACTCGACTCAAGTCCTGATAGTCGTTAATCATTACTCCGCCACAGCGTCCGGGCACGCGCCCACCAAGTTCATCACGAGGTATGCCTGAGGACGCGTTTCCTCAACAGAAGTATCGTGCAAATGAACGATGTAGCGATGCCCACACAAACGCTCACCTCGAAGGCGAGGTCGAGTTTTCCATTGTCCCCTGGCCAGGCGTGAGTCATCCAAAGGATGTTGATAGGGAGTGAGAACACAAAACGGCGTTCGAGGACATTTCCCTCTCCGATTTTCCAGCCGTTAGCACTCCTGTTTGGGAGGCAGCTGCTCTGTGTTCTCATTGAACATGGACATCAGCGGGCCCGGCCCGCCCGGATTCCCATCCACGTCCCAGCCAGCCCTGATACAAAACAGGCGCCGCTAGCATAAACTATCCAGGGACCAAGTGTGCCATCGACATGTCGATCTTAACGACCGAGCGAACGAACTCGGACAAAAGACAGGCCGCAGCGAACCTATAAACAGCATTACGATAACCCGGAATCTTCGGGCCCATTTGTGTTTTCAATAAGTTGCGTAGAATCAACAAACACATTCTGTCAATCACGTCAGTTTTGGCAGTGAAAACAGGTTTTGTGGCACAGTTATGTCACAGTCGGTCCCCGCTCGCGTAATCCGATGCTCCGAATAGCGAGACCACATGCGACGCCCCAAGCCTCGGCGGAGGTGTGGCTAACAACGCGTCGAAAAACGGCCATCTGCAAGTCCGTGTCGCCGTTCGCTGACTTTCCGGAATGTCGTCGTTCGGCGACTTTCCTACTTGTCGCCCCGCGGCCCGATGGTCCTCCGATCTTCGTGACGTCACAGCCATGCTCTCTTGTCTATCAAAGGAACGCCATTCGTCAATTGGAATTGCCCTGTTAAATTGTCAGCCGATCGGGTGGGTGCCATGATCCACACGTATTCCAGAATCACGCTTCCGGTATTCGTGACGTGAGGAACGAAGTCTCTGCAATAGCGAAATCCGTGTGGAGCGATTCTGGAACGCTGGTTACCAAGGCCGACGGCGGACGTTGCTGGAGCGGCCTGCGCAAAGCAAGTTCGGAGGAAATCAAAGAGCTTACAAGCTGAACTTATTTTAGAAGACGCGAAAGCGCAGCTGTCCGACGCTCACCCGAGCAGTTCAGCGCAAAGAGGACGAAGAACAGTCTGATCGATCGGACTGCTCAATGCTCGCCTCCAGTTCTTTGCACTTCCGATCATGGACTGAGCCGTACAACTGAAAAGGCCTTGTTGCCCGATAACATGTTGCGTTTGAATCTGTTCAAACAGGTTACCTGAGTTTTGTATCTCTCAGTATCCGCCGCAGTCTGATGGATCTGCTCCTCCAAAAGCAAAACGCCTATCTTCTTCTCTGAGAAACCCAAGTCTTCCAAGACTCTGCAGTCCAGTGTGCCGAGATCAAGCACATTGACGTTTGGACTTGCATACATCTGGATCATGAGCGGCTCTAATGTAACAATGTAGTCCCGATTCGATCCATCTGTGGATGCATTCTGCACCGCCGTCAGAGCTGGCATAATCCTGACCCGAAACTCGTCCTCAACCGCGTCGTCTCTCAACGCCTTGGTGGCCAAGTAGCTTCCGCTAATAGCGAAAAGAAGACCGCAGGCTCCAACCGTCTTGAACACCAATTGGTGATTCTTATAAAGACGCGTGCCTTGAATTAACCCGAGTAGAGCGGCCGTTCCGAGTCCAGCTAGAATTGACCAGAGACCCATGAGGTTCATCGAGAACCGCAACGCAGCACGCGGATCAGTTTGTCCCAAGCGCATTTCGTAATAACTACGAATATGGAAGGCATACACCAGAATATATGCAACAAACAGCACCAGCGGGAAAAGTGTAAGGCCCTTCCGTCGCCACGCGACCATTGCTCCGATGAGAACCAGAAAGGCAACCCCACCGTACCATTGAACGACTAGGAAGGATCGTAAGAAAACGGGTAGTAGCCTAAGCAGGCCACCGAGCGTTAAGGGAAATCTCTCCAACAGCGCCGTTTCTTCGCCTGTGGTCTGGATAATTCTCATTTGATAGCTGAACCCCAGGGCTAGTGCTGTGCTGAGCAGAATCCATTGCGCCTTCCTATTCGGCGGGTTCTTGGCACCTTTCCCGGCTAGATGCAGAACAAACGCGATGACCGGAAGCATGATTACCAAGAGAATGTTCTCTCGCTTTATTGTGAGAGCAAAGAGAAGAGCCGCAGTATAGGCGCACCATGTGGCAACTGAACCCCAGCGACTATTCGACGCTGGTGGCGCGGAAATATAGCACAAGTAAAACCACAAGATCAGACTCATGTAGGCATTTGAGACTGGTTCAGCAGATGTTTCGAGTCCGTATACAGAAAAAACGGGCGTTATTGCGAACACTAAGACAGCGCTACCCGCTGCCAACACGTTCCTAGAGATGAGCATACAGATCAGAAAAATCAAAATAGCGGTGACGCAAGCAGCGGCAACACTAGCGACAGACGCGATGTCCGGCCTGTACCCAATAACGTCAGAGCAGAGGGAAACGATATACGGATCTCCCATGAAATGTTCCTGGAAGGTCTCCGACTCCAAGCACGATGCCAAGCTTCCCACTGCACATACGCCGATTGAATACGGATGTTCTATCGAGGGTGGACCGATTCGCGCGTGCTCAGATATCTGGCGAGCGGCGACTGTGTAGACGTACGAATCTTCGTACTCTAGCCCATGAAAGAATTTACCGTTCATGGGAACTCGCCAAAGCACAACGAAACCAAGAGAAACAAGGATCAACTTCCAGTGCGTCTTCAAAATCGAGCGCACGTGCGAATCGGTGGCGAAGCACCATGCGGAAGTTAGGGCGCTTCCCCAGAAGAGCATTCGCACTATCGATAGCGGAGCGACGCGCCAAAGCCAACTGGACATCGTGTCCTCACTTCGCGTGGATCCTGTTCTATGCCACCGAAATTATGAATACATTTCATCGACCAGTTGCTGGAAATGCAGTTTCTTCCGCAAGTCGGCAACCCGTGCCAATCCACCGCAAGCCGTCGGGTTCTAGCTGGCGAAATCATGGGGTGCCGAAGCCCCCGCTTTTATGGTCTTCGGAGCATTTCGCCGCGGTGCTGATCACGGACTTTCCCAAGAACTGGTCCGTAAAGTCATTGATATGGCTTCATGGCCAGGGAATCCCAGTCGGGATACCCGCTGTGGTTCACTCTTCGTGAATCTGGCTCGGCTTCCGCACAATTATTTGAGCCTTACCCTGATAAGAAGTGATTTCCCCACTGACGCAAATATTTTTATGGAGATATGTGTCTTCAGGGTGCCCGAATTTTGAGCGATCGTCAGACCAGATGACTGCAGTGAAATCTTCGTTTGGGTACGGTTTCCCAAGATTTAGAAAGGTTGGTTTGGAACGAGAGCTCGATAGATAACGGCTAGAAGCAACAATTCCGCAGACTGTGGCATGCTCCCCGATATGCTGACCTGCCTGTGCGGCCGGGATCTTTTTGGTTTCCTGTCCGACTGCAGGTACCGAAAGGAGAACAGCACATAAAATCATCCCCAATAGAGGTTTTAATTTCATATCTCCCTCCCGGCGAGCGAGCCGCCACACTTATCGACGCGAAGCTCAAGAACAGGGCTGCGCGACAGACTTGATAGCTCTACTATGCGTGTCCACACTTGACGCAAAAAATCCGCAGCATTGATGCCTCGCTGCACAACCCTCGCAGGCGCCGATAAAGATATTCTTCCAATCAGAAATACTCTGCCTAGCAAACCGCCATAATTCGGGCCTGATTGTGCAGAGTTGGTGGTTGTAGATGGACACGGGAATTCGATGCGATTCAAGTATCCAGACCGCTGCCGCAAGGTATTCACCATAATCGGCGGGATCGATCCAGAGGGTCGCGAGATTAGATTTTGCGAAGCCGACTGGTTCTAACCCCATGAAGACCACATTGCAGGAAAACGGTAAATTTCTGGCAACAAACCTCGCAAACCGTTGCAGCGATTTGTAGTTCAATCGTGTGATAACAAGCCTGATTTCAACTCGCAAGCCACATCTTGCAAGGTTGAGAATTCCCTTTACCGCTTCGTCAAACGCACCATTTGCCTGAACAATGAAGTCGTGCTCATGAGATACGTCCGAGTACAACGGAATGCCGAGAACGAGATCTGGATGACAGATCTCCGCGATGTCTTGGGCGAATGTCAGGAACTTTATCAGGCGGCCGTTGCTGAGGATGTGCAATGACGTATGAGGCAGGAAATTCTTCATCCTACGTATCAATTCGACAAGCTTCCGACCGAGCAGGGTCGGCTCACCTCCGGTAAATGTAACCTCCGGGGTGTTTATGTCCATTAGGGGAATTGCCTCCCCGACCAGGTCGGCACAATCGTCAGCCGCGTGCTTTGTTGGAGGCTGGGCGCACATTAAACAAAAGCTGTTGCATGCCTGAGTTAGGAGAAAGGAGTTGTGTCTTGCCGTTCGTCGATAGAGGACTCGGAGGTCGCCTGTGGTCGGCCTCACGACGACGATGTCTCCATCACCGAGATAAAAGAGAGATTCAGGCAATGGAATAACGGGCGTATCAACGGTGTGAGGCAACTCAGAGGATGCGGTTGCAGTGCCAAAATAGGCACGAAAACCGGGAGGATAGGCCCGACATTCGGACCGTACCAATAGAGCTTCGCTTGTTCTGAGGGGCTCAGGCCGTAACAGATCGGTGGAGACGCGCACAACAAAGGGAGTTGCATTCCATCGACGTGTGGTTTTGTCGCTTAATATCATTTCATTGCAGCCAGTTCATCAAAACTTCGCTCGCAGTACTTTGTTCTTCCAAGATGCTTATTATGTGACGGAATAGGCCCAGGTGGCGTTGGCAGAACTCGCTAGTAGGCTTGTATCCGACGATATCGCCTTGTAACCGATAATGACGAATGGGATCGGCACCGCAGTACGGCTGGAATCCACAGTCCACACAACATGGCACGCATTCGGTCATCGTCTGCGAGATGCTGTCAATCAGAGTGTCAGACAACATCATCCCTCTGTAGGAATCGGACAAAAGGTTCCCGATACAAAACCTCTGGTCTCCCATTTCGGCTAGCATGCGCGACTCGTCGGACGGATAAACATTGCCGTCATGGTTAAACACTACGGCACTAATCCCGATTCCTGCGGGAGACTGTAAATCAACAAATCCCGTCCCATATGGGCTCAACATTCGGCGCAGTAGAAGCGCTGCGTATTCCTCACGAATGCGAATGCCTTTCACGTTGAGCTGAATAATGTAGTCGAGGGCTCTTTTATAAAACTCCAACCACTCTGCCGTGGAATAGCTGGTAACAATTCCCGGTGAGGACGCAAAACCGTACGGATTTATCGGCCGTAAGAAAATTGAAGCAAGCCCTTGGCGCAGGTACTCGTCCACTATCTCCGTGGGTTGTGACAGGCTGTGTCTTGTGGTCGTCATGAGTGCGGATACTCGCTCGACCCCTAGGCGCTCCCTGATCCGTACGATCCCCGCACAGGTCCGCTCATAGCTATCGAACTCCCTGCTGGGTCGATTTACATTGTGCAGTTCTCGTGGGCCGTCCAAAGATGTAGAGAAGCTCAGATCGTGAAGCTCGCAGAAATCAAGAATTTCGTCCGAAAGCAACGAGAGGTTGGAACAAATGACGATGTTTACGGCGCGTCCGTTCGTCCGGCAAAGCTCCCTTGTCTTCTCGACGATGTACTTGACGATATCAAATCTTAGAAGCGGCTCTCCGCCTTGGAATTCAAGTTTCAATACTGTCGACGGACTATTGAACATGAACTCGATCCCGCGTTCCGCAACAGCTTGCGTCATGTCGCATCCTTCGGCCGTGGAGTTCTTGCGCGATACTTGGCAGTACCAACAGGAGTTGTTGCAGCGGAGAGTTGGCACAAACATATGCAACCCGGTGAACTCAGAAAGGTGCTGCTGTTTCGTCCTGTACTTGGTCGCAAGCAAGTGAAAGGCGGCTGAGTGTGAGGAGTCGGTCAAGAAATGCCTGGACTTCAGTTGGGCATATAGCTCCGAATCCGGTGCGAGGTCTTTGTTTACGAACCGAGCAAGGTTCTCACGGTCCGTAACGATGTATTCCCCCACGAAGTTTGTGAGAATGTAACGAGAATCATCTAGCTTTATGAATCGAAAGGGGAGAAGGCTATAAGATCCAATTTGGGGGAGAAATTCAGCTAAAGGCTTAAAAGGAGAATGTCGTAGATCGGAGCTTGCTGACATGTAAGGTGCTATTCGCAGATGAAAATGAACTATCCCTACTGCCGCCCGCCCGTACTTGTTCGTGACGTCTGCCCGTAATCAGATGTCTCCAGCTCCGAATCAACAAGTGACGTTTTCGAGAATGCCTGCGCAAGGAGAAGGTCACGAACCCCGTTTGTTTCTGTGGCAATCTGCTCTCGAAGTTCTTGGTCCAGAACTTCATTGCAGAACTTACCGATAGCCTCTTCAGGATCGGCATTAGAAGATGTCGGTCGCAGCGAAACGACGATAGAACCGTCAGCTTCCTCGATTAAAATGTGGAATATTCCCCCGTATTTGTAGGCCGCCTTCTTAACCGCGGTCACCCTATAGACCCTGCAATCAAATCGTGCGACGAAACTACCGTCCGGCTCTTTGGAAAAACCTGGCATTTATCAGAGTCCTGACGAATGCGAGCTATGCGATGAGTGTGAGCTGTGTGAAGAATGTGAACTATGCGAAGAGTGCGAAGAATGTGAGGCATGCTGCAGAGCCATTAGCTGCAGACCGTTTGCAGGCTTTAAGACCAGCAGACTGGGCAAAATCCGGCGTGTAGCAGTAATGGAGGTCTCAACAGGAGCTTGTGCTTTCCCGGTCGGAGGAACTGTTACAGATCCCAATGCGGATGTCGCACTGGCGAGTAATCCGGCCGCAGCAAGCGACACCGAAAGAATGCGCTTCGCTCTTTTTTCGACTATTGGTATGTCCATGGACTTTACCTCTTCTTCAATAACTATGGTATTTGAACAAGTCTAATTTTGATGTGATGCACGTCACAGCATTTTCCGGCCTATCCCATATCCGTCGGTCGCCCGCCTTTCCAAGGTTGACAAGTTTTCAGTGTCCGACACAGGACAGGGGTCGCGCTAAACTTCACGACTTCGATGTAAGCCCAGGCAATTGACCAGCCACAAGGCGAGAGGTCGACGTGCAAGGTTAAGCTCCGGCACATTCCAAATAACGATCACTTTCGAAGCGCGAGAAATTGCTCATGAAAAGCAACTTCTCCCCGAAAGCTACTTAAGATGACATATTCTGCCCTTTACGCTCGTCCCGTTTTGCCCGCTCAGACTCAAGGCCGGGTTATGCAAAATGTTCAAACGCAAGCGAGTGCATTAGTGTGTTTCGAACTGTACCAGGATACTTGTCCGCGTATTTAGCCAGTTTGCGCTTATCGATCGACTTCAATTCGATCTCATCGAGACGCGGAGTAAGTCCGCTCTGGAGCGTAAGGTAGATCCAGTCAAGCAATGCCTTCTCCGGTTCGGCGATCCGATATTTCGAATAAAGAGTTTGTTTTTCTACGAAACCCCAGAACAAGCGGTCCGAGATCGTTCGGAACGAAATTGTGAACTCCGGCGTTCTGAATTCCTTGGCGTTGTCTGTGGTTACACAAGTCAGAGACACGGAAGTCTGTGTGCTGATCCCCCAATGGTTCAGCGCTGATTCCAGAGAAACGTACGCGTTCGGTTTGAGAATATTAACAAAATCCGAAGCAGAAACATCCCTCACGAACTTGTTTATGTAGACGCCATTTGCGACGCGGCTCAAGAGTCCCCGCTTCGCCAAACGCGATACTGCTCGCCAAACCGTAGCAACGGGCAGCTTGTACTTCGTAGCTATTTGGTCCACGATTACCACGTCGGTCACCCGAGCCTCATTCGTGAGAATCTTTGCCCAATCTAAATGTTTCGTCTTTGGCTTTTTCATAGCCATTCCTCGTACAAAGCTTTCACCGTGTCACGGAGAGGTTTGAAGCCAGTATCTTGCAGTGGAGAATAAATATCTGGCGGCAATATTGGCTTTAACTCAAATGTGCAGAGATCGACGCTCGTGTGCGTTATCCGATCCAAGATGCTATCCGAATCAATCTCATTTGCTTGGATCGCGTCTGCCAAATGAGCTCGCAAATTGGAATTGAGCGTTGCCCCTATTCGCGTTAGGAGATAAATGTCGTACGCGTCTCTGGCTTTCACGTTTCGTCGGAGGAGAAAGGCTTCAGCCTTTTGAAGTAGGAGCAACTCCTTCGTCGCCGTCTTGATCACCGCGGAGTCACCCAATTCCCCTTCGACAGGGTGCGTTTCTATTTCACTTTCGATGGCGGATCCGAATCGAGTCAAGTCGATGCGAAACAGTCGTCGGCCGGAGTTCGTGGTGACAAAGATTCTTCCTTCTTGCCCATCGGCACCACTCGTCTCAAAACGAAGGTCGCCTAGCCGGAGAATCTCCGCCACCGGTATTAGGTCGCGTTTCAATGATTCGATTATTTCTTCGTGCGAGGGTAAACGTGCGCCCCGGGCGAGCAAATCGAGGTCAGCAGAGTGGCGCACGCTTTCGTGAAACAATACCAATGTCGCGCCTCCGAAGAGTAAGAAAGCGTCAGGGAAATCTCTGAAGATTGCGAATACGGCGTTCTCCATGAGCGCGTTGACCTCTGCGCGTTCCCTGCTAAATCCCTTCTCCTCGTATTTTGCGATCTGCTTTGCGATTTCCATTTTGGCCTCAATCAGCAGTTCATTATATACACCATAACGGACATTTGTGTACAGTAATGGCCTTTTAAATATACATCATATCATGGCATAAAGACATATATGTCCTTTGACAGGGATATCATGAAGGTCTAAAACTATCACATCAGTCCTTGGTATATATACCAAGGACTGCGCAGATGGATAGGCAGCACCTACCCGCTGGTATATATACCAGCGGGTAGGTGCTCGATTCCACGGAACCAACTATGCCAAAGTCAAATATCAATATAGCCCTCTTAACCCAATACTTTGAATCCAACCAGGACGAAGTCTTTACAGATTCGGACTTGGAACGACTGTTTATAGAAAAGTCTCGCGAATGGAACCTGCCTCCAAGCATGACTTCGTTCACGTTCATTCGAATGCTAATCACGCGCACTAAATTAGAGAAACTCCAGATTCGCTCAATGCACTACTCCTCCCCCGTTCGATACAGTTGGGAAGGCAAGGCTTCGTCCATTGCCGTTGCCGTCTCCCTCAAGAGCCCCCAAGCATTCTTTTCTCATGCTTCTGCAATGTGGACCCACGGATTGAGCGATGACAACAAACACATTTTCCTAAACAGCGAACAATCCGAGAAGCCCAGGAACCCGGGTTCACTGGTCCAAGAGGCGATCGATCGTGCGTTTCAAAGCCAGCAAAGACGTTCAAAGCTGACCTACAAATATCAAGGCACCACAATCACTCTGCTCAACGGAAAACATACGGGTCGGATTGACGTCGAAACTGTGAAAACGCCGACGGCCCAGGAAGTCGAAGTCACCTCTCTTGAACGAACCTTAATTGACATAACCGTTCGCCCAGCCTATTCCGGCGGCGTTCCTCATGTTCTCGAAGCATACAAACGGGCAAGAAACAGGGTATCTATCTCGAAATTGATTGTTCTGCTTGCCAAGTTCGACTACATCTACCCTTACCACCAATCCATTGGTTTTTATCTCAAACATGCCGGCTACAACGAGTCAGATCAACTCCTCGCAAAATCGACTGGCGTGCAGTTCAATTTCTATCTCTGCCACGGTCTAAGAAATCCCGCATTCGATGCAGACTGGAAAATCTTTTTTCCTCAATCCCTGAAGTAATTCCCCAGGGACTCGCTCGAATTCTAGGCACCGGTGGTCTGTGAAGCAAGACTTCGCCTGTAGAACTTCCTCCACGCCAGTCTCCACGAATTCACAAAACCGCAACTCTCTTCGGTAAGTTCCCAACGGAACTGCCTGTTTCCACCTCTGCCCTTCCTGCGACAAGACTGCGCCCGGACCGCCCACTTTTCCTGTCAGGGGCATCCGCTTCGCTCCCATGAACGCGAATCCCACGCGCACTTTGTAGCGAGGGCAGCCACTCGCCAGCGACCGCCATTAACTGCGAGGATGTTTGCCGTCGTACCGCAAGTTTCACCAACGGATTCGGGGCGGTATTTCGCTGAATGGCAGCTGGCCGACCTCGTCTTTCTCCTTATGCAAGCTCCCTCGCACCTCTCCTGCCGTGTAGGGGCCATCTACCTTGTCCTTGCCTCTATCTGTACCTGACGGCCCACCTCCGACCGGACCGAGCCTCGACAGCTGATCCCAAAATCTCTCAGGCGTTAAGGACAGATATCGTTCAGCCCAAATCCACTTTACATGACCCATGTACGCAGAGAGGGCCGGCAACAAGCTCCGCGGATTCTTCCCTTCTTTTAACATCACGGCGAGGCGGTGTACGGCAAAAGTGTGCCGCAGATCGCGGAATCCGGGCTCTCTGCCATCGCTCGTGCGCGGACGGATTCCCGCATGGCGCCTAAGTCTTTGGAAGCCTCCACGCAAGGTGCCCTCCACCATTGGTTTATTTTGCTTATCCACGAAAAAAATCGGCGTGGTCACGCCCGATGCGGCCCGCAATTTGAAATAGGCAAGCAGATGTTTTCTTAGATTCCGACCAAACGGAATTGTTCGTGCTCGACCTCCGCCAGCGTCGCCAAGTGTCACAAGCCTGTTACGCAAGTCCAGACGATCCACACGCAGGGAGACGACTTCGCGCATGCACGCCCCCGTGCCATAAATAAACAAGATCAACGTTCGCAGGGCCACCGGATCAATTCTGACCCAGTGTCCAAATTGGAATGACCTTGTGGCTTCGAGCAATCGCGACAGCTCTTCACGCGAATAGATGTAAGGCTTAAATGGTTGTGGCCACGCCAGCCGGGGTCGCGGCATCGGGGCCCGTTTCAGCTCGCCCCGTAACATCCAGAATTCGAAAAATGCCCTGAGTACGTTGTACTGTCGCCACCACGTGGCTGGTGATAGTCCTTTGCCGTCCAGGAAAGAAAGCGTCTGTTCGGCGGAGATCAGATCGAGAGAACAATCGCCCACCTGTTTCGAGAATGTCCTTAGATGCTGGCTGTCATTGCGGAATTTGATTCCCCTCAGATTCTTCCATTTCACGTACTCCTCAATCGCCCGGGGAAATCTCATAGTCCCACGGTCAGGTCGACTTTCACTACTTCCATTAGTGATTCCCTTTTGAACTTCGCGTACGTACGAACTGATTCACAGGAGCGATGCCCCAGAAAGTCAGCGATGTCTTGCAGGTGCGCGCCTTTTGCCAACAGGTGGGTGGCGCAGGAATGGCGGAGACTTTGGGGTCCGTAATGCTTCGACTGAATTCCCAACGCGATCATTCGCCTAGCAACGAAGCGCGCGATTGTGTGGGCGCGCATCGGACGAAATGGCTTGCGCCAAGTCACAAACACTTCGGGGCACTCGCACTTCGGCCGCGCATAATCGATATAACGACGAATCGCTTCCCCGACCTCTGGTTGTATTGGAAACTGTTGCAGGCCGCCCCGCTTCGCGCGGCGCACGGTAAAGCAGTTCCGCTCCCAATCAATATCCGATAGGCGAATCCGAGTGGCTTCACTGCTTCGTAACCCATAAACGGCGTACAGCAGTAAGAGTGCTCTCGCTCGAATGGTAATCACACTCTTTCCCTTTGTGGACCGAAGAAGTTTCAAAACATCGCGCCACTTCGGTCCTTGAGGTTCAAAGATGTCCCTACGGAGCACGGGCCCTCTGATTCCGGCAGCAATGCTAGTTGAGCACCAACCGCGGTGACCGGCGTGATAGAAAAAGGATCGAAGAAAACCACACTCACCCGATAGCGTGATGAGGTTCCAGGTGCGAGCACTCTCGGCAAGGTAATCGTCTATATCTCGAAGGCAGACCTTGCCGAATTTCCGGTGTTTCCGCCCCAGCCATCGCAAGAAATTGGCAGCTCGCAGGCCACGTTCGTAGACTGTGGTTTCCGCCAACCCGAGTTCGCCGCTCATTCGAGCCTTGTAATCCGCCAGTTCCTGGGAGAATGGCTGAGCACGTCGTGGCGGTGGTAAGAGCCGCCCAAGAAACCTGAGCCATTTACGGACAATCCAGCGAAAATACAGGATCGAGGTGTGTCCAGGATTATGTTTGCTGTACCGATGCCGATCATCAATCCAGCGCCTAGCAGCTCTTTCTAACTCTTCTTCGGATACATCTCGGAGCTTACGCATGGGCAGGATCGTGACGAACCGAAGCAAGTGGCCCGCTGCGGTTCGCAGGTTGACCAGCCCGACCCCGCGCTCGTGCATATGGGCGATAAACCGCTCTCGTTCTGCCGCCAGCGGAGCCGCTCTGTGTCGTGCGAGGGCGAGCGGCTCCTTCATGCACAGTTCAAACATCAGTCTGAAGCGCAACGTCGATTCAAGATAACTCCTTAATAGAACGGTAAACGCAATGAAGACGGACAGTCTGGCTGCCCTCACTCAGACGGGTACTCTTCTTGCGAACGGACGGAGCTACCCCTCAGAAGAAACGTCGGGCTCTTAAGAGGTCTACGCAACAGGTTGAAGTCTTGTATCAATGCTGACAGCAGGTCGGCGAAATCCCGTAGGCCGTGGCCCCGCAGCACAATGGCGGAGAAAGGGTAATACCCTCAAGAAGGGGCAATAAAGAGGGTAACAACTCAGGGCTTCGTTCTACCCGAGGCTAACTACCGCTAATTACAGGGGTTAGAGCAGAGGGCATCATCAGAGAATTTCGCCACACTTAAGCTCCGTCCGGCTTCACCCCGTCTAATTCCCCTCTCTCCCAAAGACGCCTGAAACACCCATCTGTTCCCTGCTCTGATCGCCCGGCCAAACACCAGCGGATCGGCCTCTTAGATTTATCAGAGCAAGATCCCTCTCACTAGATCTGCACCAGAACCGTCGTTTCTCCTTCTTGCCCTTCCTGCGAGAAGACTGCGCCTAGACCGCCCGCTTCTTCTGTCAAGGGCGTCCGCTTCGCTCCCGTGAACGCGAAACCCACGCGCCCTTGACAGCGCGGACGGCTAAGCGCCGGGGACCTCTCAGGAAGGGCATTTGCTTTTAATGCACCGCTCCGCGTTGCCTCGAAAGCAAAAATCAAAACCCTTCAAAGGAGTTCGACTTATGCAGCAAACCAAACAACAATCGTTGTTTCCACTCGGCCAAATTGTCGCCACACCCGGCGCGCTGACCGCTCTCGAAAAAGCAGGACAGACCCCGACGGAGTTCCTGACGCGCCACGTTCGCGGCGATTGGGGCGAGTTGTGCGAGGAAGACCGCAAGGAAAACCAACTCAGCTTAGAGCGCGGGTTCCGGCTGTTGAGCAGCTACCGCACCAATGCAGGTGACGCAAAACTCTACGTCATCACCGAAGCCGACCGCAGCGTGACCACGATTCTTTTGCCGGAAGAGTACTAAACATTTCAAGAAATCAAAAAAGGAGAAAAGAGATGAACACGAATGAAGCGGTGAAATCGTTGCAAGAGTACGTCAACGTTCCTCTTGCGGAGTTGGTGGAGTCCACGACCAATCCCCGCAAGACGTTTGACGAGAAAGGGCTGCAAGAACTCGCCGAGAGCATCCGCAGCAAAGGTGTGCTCTTGCCGCTCCTTGTGCGGCCCGTCAACGGACACTATGAAATCGTTACCGGGGAGCGCCGCTACCGGGCTTCGAAGCTGGCCGGGCGTGGTAGCGTCCCCGCGACTGTCCGGGAACTCAGCGACGGAGAGTGTCTTGAAATCCAACTGATCGAAAACCTGCTCCGAATGGATTTGCACCCTTTTGAGGAAGCGCAAGGTTTTCGTGCCTTGCTCGACCGCGAGCAAGGGGCGTACACCATTGAGAAGCTCGCCGCCAAGACGGGCAAAAACGCCTCCTTTATCGCCAAGCGCCTTCGGCTCTTGGACCTGATTCCACCTGTGGCCGAGGCTTTCACCGCTGGACACATCGGCATCGAACACGCCCTGCTCATCGCCAAGCTCGCGGCGGATGCGCAAGAAAAAGCATTCGCACACTGCTTTGACGGCTACCACGCCGCGAACGACGACGAGCGAAGTGTCGTCCCCGCCAGCCGCTTGCAAGCATGGATTGCGCAAAACATCTACCTCAGCCTGAAATCCGTTCCGTTTTTGAAGGACGACGAAACCCTCGTGCCGGAAGCGGGCAGTTGCGCCAACTGCCCGAAGCGCACGGGATTCAACGCGCTCCTCTTCTCCGAAGTCAGGGAAGATTCGTGCGCCGATGCCGCGTGTTTCAATCGCAAGCTCGACGCCCATATCGCGCAGCGCGTTTCGAAAATACCGAATCTGGTTCAGATTTCGGAGAATTACAACACGACGGGCGAAACACCCATTCTCCCGCGACGCAACTATGTTGAAGTCGTGACCGGGAAAAACAAGAAAGGCAAGGAAGTAAGACCCGAAGAAAAACTCTGCGACCATATGACCCCGGCCATTCACGCGGACGGTATGGACAAGGGCCGTCTCGTGAAAGTCTGTGCGGACCCGACCTGTAAGATTCATTTTGGAGACCGGGAGCAGGAAGAAAGGCAGCGGCTCCAATGGAAGGTGGAAAAGGCCGCTGCCAACCGGAAGGCGAAAGAAACGCTTGCCTTCCGGCACCGCCTTCTGGCCGACGTGCTCAAGCGGGTAAAGCCGCACTTCGGAACGGAAGAACTACGCATGGTGGCGCAGTTTGTCTTGCGCTCACTGTCCCACGATCTGGCGTGCCGTCTTGCAAAACGCCACGGGTTGCAAAACCCGAAAGACGCCAATGATTGGCAAATGGCCGAGAAAGCGCGGACGCTTTACAAGAAGGCAGACGGGGCGGCGCTGGCTGTTCTCATTTTCGAAGCCATGCTCATCAGCCCTGTCGGAAACGCGTCCGCCAGCAAGGACGACGACCCGCTGGCGGACGCAGCCAGCCTTTACAAAGTGGATACGAAGGCGTTGCGCGCTGCCGTTGCCAAGGCCGAGAACGAGAAGGCGGCGAAAAAGAACAAGGCGGCCATCAGGAAGGGGAAAACCGCGCCCAAACCAAAAACCGCTTGCAAGTGACAACACCGCAGAACCGAACGGAGCCGTCCTTCACCGGACGGCCCCGTTCTCCTCACTCTTCCGCACTTCCGAAAATCTCCGGCCTCAAGCAAGCCCCTCGGTTGCGCGTTCGACACAGGGTTGGACGCTCCGGGCAACTCTCGCCAGTCCCGGGCGCTGTCGGTACCGAGGAAATGTCTAGCTTCCCGAGCAAAATCGAACCGCCTAGTCCCCGCCATGCACAGTGTCTTTCCCTTTGCCCCTTCTCTTCGACTCTCGGCGATCCTCGACACAGGACTCACCCTTCCGTTTGCCGGCACTGCAAAGCCATCCCAACAATGCAATGCCACCGTGGTTCCTCGTCCACCGTCCACCAGCAGGCCATGCGAGAGCGACCGTCCCGTGTGGATTGTGCTTCCCGTTCCCCAAAAACCGAGTTCGGCTTATTTCATTTTTCGCCTCCATTCCGCCCTCTCCATTGGGCACGGCTTCGGGGGAATTCCTGCGCCCTGCAGCTTCGCGTCTTCTGCTTTTCCGTTTCCTCCCAAAAACTCTTCGCAAACGACAGCGAAGACTTTTTGCGCCCCTCCCGAAATGCAGACTCTGGCCTTGGGAGCAGACCCCTCTCGCTTTCAAGTGCCCCAATTACAAGGGCAGAAAATGGAGACTCACAAATGTACGAAAATCGCGTCGAACTCATGGGTTTTTTAGGGAAGAACCCGGAAAGCAAATGCACAAAAAAGACGGGACGAACGCTCGCCATCCTCTCGCTCGCCACCAAGACCTGGTGGACGAGCACGGACGAGCAACGCCACGAAAAAACAGAGTGGCATCGCATCATCGTTTGGAATGGCCTAGCGGAATACGCGGCCGACAAACTGAAGAAGGGCGATCACCTCTATGTCGTGGGAACGCTCGTGAGCAACGTCTACGAGAAGGAGGTTGGCAAAGGAAAGAGCAAAGCCAAGGTGCAGACCACGGCATGGCAAGTCAAGGCGTTTTCGATTCGCAAGCTGGACCGCAAGGAAACGGTGCCAACAGCGCCCGCGACCCCGCCTGAGGCGCAGCTGGAGGTGGAACCCTTCTGAATCTCGCAATCGAGGAAGGCTCCGGCTCTGGCCGGAGCTTTTCTTGCGTTGGCTAATGGTTTTGCCGCGTGAGCCGCGAGCCCGTCACGCATTGTGTGTTTCGACCGCTGCCTCAACGCTCATGGATGGTGTGCAGTGAGTATGATTGGCGCAGAAGTGGATGCGAAACATCGTGGAGGCTGATGGAGTGTTGGTTTCTCCACCAACTGGCAGAGAGCTTGATACTCATCTTTCGCGCGACGAATCCCGCCGCTGCGCCATTCTTTCTCCAACGATCCGCATCGTCACAGAGGTGACCCTCCCAACGATGTATGCCTGGGACGGGTAATCGAACCGCCTTACCTGCAGCTGGGCCTGCGGATGCGGAACGATGAGCAATTGTCCTCGGTCAACCTCGCACCAACTACACACGTATTCGTCCCGCAGCTCCGTGAAATAGATCGGCCGCTCGTACTCCGTTCTCCATTTCACGTTACTGACTTTTCTTTGGCTCGCGTCGATCTGCACAAGCGAACCGGGACGGATGAGAGGAAAGAGCGTGAAATCCTCAAGGCCGACGTAACCGTACATGGACTTGCGCAGGTCGAGATGTTGTAACAAGCCGACCGGAACCTCGTCCCATTTCTCTACTACCCTCGCCAGGAGATTCGTTTTCTCGAAACGGAAGCCTGGTTTGAATTCAACGGGGAGGGAGACACTCTCAGTCTCTGAGTCTTCTGGGCCATCCAGGAGATGCGTCTTTGGTAGACGGATGGATGCACTATCCCGGCGCCAATTGTCGATCTGCAATCCAAACTTGGACGCTACTTCGGAAAACTTTCGATGATAGATCGTGCTCAAGGCATAAAGCTTGAACATTCCCGGCCTAAACTTATCCATCTCAATGTCAGTAATCCAATTGTGCGACAGGAAGAACTCGTGGTTCTGCTTCGACGCTGCCATTTCCTTGCTTAATTCTGTTACGTCGCGAGTCGACAGTCCCAGGCGGACGCGCACCGCCTTCAACCATCTACCGGCAGACGGGTTCGTCCTCGGTGGGTTCATTGGCGGGCATCCTACACTTAGAGTTAGTCAATGTCCAGCTACGTCATCATCTCATTGGATACATTCATCCTCGGTTCTCGCGGAGAATATCATTCTAGTGGTCGCAATTGCGGCCACTGCCCTAATTTCTTCCCACCGGCTCTCCAATTCCCGTATATCCCACTTTACCGTGGGGAAGACTCATGCAGACCGCTGAGCGGGTGCGCCTGATCCTAGCATCCAAAGGTTTGACCCTCTATCAAGTGTCACGACGTTCCGCCGAGATTTTCGGCCCTTCCTCGCTCTATTTCATCCCACAACGTCTCTACCACGAACTTGCCATGGGCGCTCAAAGTCCCAATATCCATCAATTGGCAGCCTTGAGCCGCATTTCCAATTATCGCCTGACCGATTGGCTGGCAGTCTTCGGATTCCGATTGGACGATATTCCGAGACTTCAACTTCTTATCCCTTGGAGTCGCACGGTCCTTCTCGATTCGTCAGTCTACGACCAGGAGCAATGGATTCCTTGGTTTGCAGAAAGCATGCCCGAATCTTCCCGGCCCACCATTGCTCCACTTGGACAATTTGTGAAGCTGGGCGGATCAAGGCGCGCGAGAGAACTGCTCGTGTTCAGCAAGAAGCGGTTCCTCTACGCCAAGGTGGGTAGGGACGATGTGTTCGCCTTTCCGACTCTAGCGCCTGGAAGCATCGCTCGAATCGATATCCGGTGTGCCTCTCATCTGTTGTCCACCCTCGGACCGAACAATAGCAAAAGTATGTTCCTTGTCGAAAACGGACTCTCTCTCAACTGTGGTCATTTGAGGCGCGTCGACAAAAAAACAGTTATGCTCTACTCACCGCACTTTCCGTTCACGCACATGGAGTTGACGCTTGGCGGTACGGTCAGAATCCTTGGCGTGGTGGACGCAGAAATACGGCCACTCGTGGCCAAGCCCGCGCTGGAAATTGCTTCGGGCACATCACCACTACAAAAGGCCATCGTTGCGATGGCGGCCAATCCCCGCGCTGACCTGAGACAGTTGATTCGAATATCTCGAATGCGAGTCGGGATCTCCTTCAGGGAAGCCTCTACCGTTAGCCGGTGGATAGCACGCACACTCGCGGACCAATCCTACTTCGCGGCCGCGGGAACTCTTTCCGACTATGAGAACGTCTCCTCTCCGCTCCGTCACGTTCAAAAGATTATTTCCTTGTGCATTCTTTATTGCATCGATTTCTGGAGTTTCCTTCGCGCCGCTGGCGTCCCGGTCGGTTTTCTCGGAAACGATCCGATATCGGACCGATTGCTCCCACGCGCCATGCCATTCCGAGACCAACACTCCAGTGAAACAACCGGCGCAATTCAGGTTGGCGGGAAGGCCAGCGGATTTCTTTCAACTCTTATCGATAAGTGGGAGGAATTACCACTGTTCATCAGAAGTGCTTTGCCTGCAATCTCCGGACTGCAGGGCCTTTCCTTGTCCGACATCTTCGCGATTGACGGAAATGAAACCTCCATCCATCCGTGTTTTGCCGGTGCGTCACTTCTTAGCGTCAACCGGCGAGTGAAGATGCCGGGGCAATCGACAGCGCGGACAGCGTGGGAACAGCCTCTCTATGTTGTTCTTGTAAGAGGCGGGACTTATTTGTGCGGTTTCTGCGAGTTGCGGCGCGGAGCCCTGATCATTCACCCGCATTCCGGAAAGCCGCACAATTCAATTCAGTTCAGAAACGGAATCGATGCAGAGGTGATTGGCCAAGTAACTGCGATTCTCCGGCGCGTTTCCTAACAGACTGCCTTGTCTGTCAGAAAACTCTCTCAACTACTGTGGAAAGGCGAACGCCGTCTGAGGTGTGTGCCTATGAGGGCCTCCTTGCATCTCTATGCAGCCACGAGACTTTCCACAGGTTACTTTGCACTAGCGAACAAATTTTGAAATGTCTGGCTTCTCATTTCACCAGATGCGACATTGCCGAGCACAGGAGACATCGACCGAAGCCAGAAAGACCGAGGCGTTCGAACCAAGACATGCTGAATACGTCCGACACAGTTCGAAGCACTAAGACCGAAGATGGACGAGTCCTTCTCGATGTCCGTCGCGGGCAGATGTTTTCCGTCAATGTCGTCGGCTCGAAAATCCTCGAGTTGGTAGAGCACGGATGGGACGAGGCGCGCATTGCGGAGGAAATCAGCCAGACCTATGCAATGAGCATCGAGATTGTCCGCCCCGATGTTCGCGATTTCATCGAGGCCTTGCGCAAGCACGAAATTCTCCGGACTGACGATTCGGTTGATTCGAAGTAAAGCGACGACATGAGGCAGCGAACCAATGGAATCTCTCGACCAATCTGGCCCAATCACTTACCGCCTCATCATCACCAGGCGTGGCGGCTCAGAAATCCTCTTCGCCGCCGGCGCGTCGGGCTGGACGCTGCCCTGTGCACAGGCATCTCCGCACGAAAGACTCGCTCAGCAGTTAACAGCAG
>Ga0074046_10000727_pt1 | contig 30324 bp, 35 predicted proteins | sample BogForMeECP23OM3_FD_94441 | JGI IMG/M metagenome (GOLD analysis project Ga0074046, IMG submission 94441) | Bog forest soil microbial communities from Calvert Island, British Columbia, Canada - Bog Forest MetaG ECP23OM3 | ecosystem: Environmental > Terrestrial > Soil > Wetlands ... | reverse complement strand
CGACACAACGGGTCCGCCAATCGTCGGGAAGCTTGCCGCGGCGCTGGCTTTCCTGCTTGTTGGGGCTGGCCTGCACACCACGCAGACGGCCGGCTTGGCGCTTGCGACTGATTTGGCGCCTGAAGACAAGCGTGCCCGGGTGGTGGCGTTCCTTTACGTCATGTTGCTCCTCGGAATGACTGTGAGCGCGGTCTTGCTTGGCCGGTTGCTGGCAGTTTTCAGCCAAGTCCGCCTCATCGAAGTGATTCAGGGCACGGCCCTTGTAACTATGGTGCTGAACCTGATCGCACTTTGGAAACAGGAGCCTCGACGGCCGAGACGCACTTTAGAAGTGGAACCCAAGCCTGAATTTTCCGCTTCCTGGCGTGCGTTCCTGGCGGGCGGCCCCTGGAGAAGGATTTTCGTGGCCCTCGGTCTCGGCACGGTCGGCTTCAGCATGCAGGACATCCTGCTCGAACCTTATGGCGGCCAGATTCTGCATATGACGGTGGGGCAGACGACGGCGCTGACGGCTTTCTTTGCGATTGGCGCCCTTCTCTCGCTGGCGGTGGCGGCCCACCGCCTCGATCGAGGCGCCGATCCCTACCGGTTGGCTGCATTCGGGGTTTTGATCGGGCTTGCGGCACTAACGGCCTTTGTGTTCTCGGCACCCTTGGGCGAGCCGATCCTCTTCGAGCTGGGTGTCGTTGCTCTAGGTTTTGGCAGCGGCTTCTTCGCAGCCGGAACGTTGACAGCCGCGATGGAGCTTGCAAAGCATTCTCAGGCAGGCCTCGCGCTGGGCGCCTGGGGCGCTGTCGGTGCGTCGGCAACGGGCGGCGGCATCGCGCTTGGAGGCGCGCTCCGCGACGTTATGGCCGACCTTGCGGCGCAAGGGAGGCTCGGTCCGGCCCTCATCGGAGCAGACACCAGCTACCTCATTGTCTATCATGTCGAAATTGCCCTGCTGTTCGCGACGCTGGCGGCCATTGGCCCCCTGGTTCGAACGGCGGGTGATGCATCCAGGCAAACGCCAGCCCACCTAGGCCTTGCCGATTTTCCAGGTTAATAAAACTTTGGAGGTATATAAATGCCAGTTGGCGCCTTAACAACACACCTCGACGTCGCCCAGGTCGTGCTTTACGCGTTCTGGATCTTTTTCGCGATCCTCATCGTGTATCTGCGGCGTGAAGACCGGCGCGAGGGATATCCGCTGGTTTCCGAGCCTCGCGGCGGAAATGAAACCCCAGGTTGGTTCACGCTCCCGGACAAGAAGGTTTTCCGGCTGTTCCATGGCGGTACGACAACCTCGCCCCAGTCTGTACCCGCTTCCCAGAAAGAGCGTCCGGTCAAGGCCGTGCCTTCGAGCCACTTCGGCGGTTCTCCCTTGATCCCGACCGGAAACCCCATGCTGGATGGCGTCGGGCCGGCTTCCTGGGTTCAGCGCTCCAATACCCCGGACCTTACCGTTGAGGGTTTGACCCGGATTGCCCCGATGCGCGTCGCAAACGATTTCCAGGTCGACGAGCATGATCGTGATCCGCGCGGCTTCGCGGTCATCGGCGCCGACGGCGTTGTAGCCGGCACGGTCCGCGACCTCTGGGTCGATCGCTCGGAAGTGATTATCCGCTATCTCGAAGTCGAGGTTAGAGGCGGCAAGCGTGTGCTCCTTCCGATGCCCTTCGCCAAGGTCAATCAAGGCAAGGGAACCGTTAAGGTTGAATCCATCCTCAGCAGCCAATTCGCCGCCGCTCCAACGCTTTCGAGCCCGGATCGCGTGACGCTCCTTGAGGAGGATAAGATCGTGGCCTATTATGGCGGCGGCACTCTCTACGCAGAGCCTTCCCGGCAGGAGCCCCTTTTATGAGTGAGTACGACTTCGAACCGGTGCGGGGCCTCCCGTACCGGCTTCCCGAAGACGAAAAGATCATATGGCAGGGATCGCCAAATTGGCGATCCTTAGCGGTTCATCTTTGCCATGTCCGCTCAGTCACCATCTACTTCGCAGTGCTTGTGCTCTGGCGTATCGCGGTTTCGTATTCCGAAGGCAAACCGATACAAGACGCGCTGGAGATCGATGCGTGGCTGGCTGCGCTGCTTGGCATTGTCATGGCCATTGCCTTGACATTCGCGTTTCTTGCGGCGCGAACAACCATCTACACCATCACGTCGCGGCGTGTGGTGCTTCGGTACGGCATCGGTTTTACCAAGGCCGTCAACGTGCCGCTTCGGATTGTAAAGTCGGTCTCGTTGAGAATGCACGCCAATGGTACGGGCGACATCGCGCTCGCACTGAGCGGTCCGGACAAAATAGCCTATCTCATTATTTGGCCGCATGCCCGGCCTTGGCGGTTCTCCTCGCCAGAGCCGATGCTGCGCGCCATTCCTGAACCGCAAAAGGCGGCCGATGCTCTAAAAACCGCCCTCGCTCCGTTTGCGAAAGGAGCAACTGAAGACACCAGTACGTCTTCCACACAAGCTGAAATCGCAGATAAAAAAGAAACAGGCTTGGGTCGACCCACCGCGGAAGTCGCTTAGGGAGTCGGAAACGCCCCGTAATGGTAAAAGGTATCAGGAAACCAGCACTGCTGGCAGCCGCAGCTATTTTCGCTGTGCTATCGCTTGTGATTGCCATGAATTTCATCGGCACACAAACTTTCGATCTTTCGCTCAAGCGGACGGCCGTGATCACACGGCCGTTAATTTTCCGGGATGCGCCGGGGGGTTCTATTGCCGTCTACGACCAAGGTGCAGGCCAACCCTTCACCGTCCTGCCACGCGAAGGGAATACTTTTATGGCCTCTGCCATGCGTCTCATGGGGCAAAGCCGGGAGCTCCGCTCGAAGGCTGGCCCAGAGGCGCCCTTCATCCTCACACTGTGGAGCGACGGCAAGCTCTCTCTTTCGGATCCCGCCACTGGCGACACGCTTGAGCTTGCGGCGTACGGACCCACGAACGCCAAGACATTCGCCCAACTCCTTCCCACCGCAGGCAAACCGCAATGATATCAATCTCTGATTGGCTGGGGGGCCACGTAACCCTCGAGGTGCCGTGCACCGTCGAGGTCGAGCAAACCGCGGATAGTCTGCATGCGTATGTCGAACTCGATGGTGACGTAGACATTGGGCCCGGGGACGAAGTTATTGTCCACGGGGCTCCAATCAAGCCTGCGTTCGGAGAAAAAATCGTCGAGCGGCGGAAGGCCACCGTGAAGCGCGCGAATTGGTTCGACCGGATGACGGCGCGTGTAGCCGGACTCGAGCTCACGGACCTCTATGAAGTGAGTTTTACCCCCAGGAGGAAACTATGACCGAGGCAACAGCTCAAGCCGAGGCGATGAACGAATCGACCCGCCAAGCGCAGAAGGACACCATCTTAACGCCACGGTTCTACACGACTAATTTCGATGAGATCGACCGGATCGATGTGACGCCCGTTCGCCAGGAGTGGGATGAGCTTATTGCCGAGATGAAGAGCGATCCAAACCGCGCTCACTTTATCCGGAACGAAGAATTCGACGTCGACACGTCTACGTTACCCGAGGAACTAAGGAAGGAGTTTGAAGATTTTCTCATCAGTTCCGTTACCGCGGAATTTTCAGGTTGCGTGCTGTACGCCGAGATGAAGAAGCGTGCAAAAAATCCGGATATGAAAGAGCTTTTCGGGCTCATGGCGCGGGATGAGGCGCGGCACGCTGGATTCATCAATGAAACGCTCAAGGATATGGGCATCGGCGTCGATCTTGGCTTCTTGACGAAGGCCAAGAAATACACGTTCTTCCAGCCGAAATTCATTTATTACGCGACCTATCTTTCGGAAAAGATTGGCTACGCGCGGTATATCTCGATTTATCGCCAGTTCGAAAAGCACCCGGAGCTTCGCTTCCACCCGATCTTCAAGTGGTTCGAGAATTGGTGTGACGACGAATTTCGCCATGGTGAGGCTTTCGCGCTGCTCATGCGCGCCAATCCGCACCTTTTGAGCGGTCTCAACACATATTGGGTTCGCTTCTTCGTGCTTGCGGTTTTCTCGACGATGTATGTCCGCGATCATTCGCGCCCAGCCTTCCACAAAGCGCTCCAGATGGATCCCACGGACTACGACTTCCAGGTCTTCCGCATCACAAGCCAGATCTCTCAGCAGGTCTTTCCCGTCAAGCTCGATCTCGACAATCCAGCGTTACATCGCGGGTTCGATCGTTTATACGAGTTGTCCCTGAAACGGGAGGCCGCCAAGGCGGCAGGTGGAATATCGGGACTAATCAAAAACATCGGTTATTCCGCTGCGGCTGCAGTAACGTTCGCTCGGCTCTACATATTGCCAGCCGCGCGCAATGAGCTGCCAGACCGCGTGCGGTTAGCCCCAGCATGGTGAGGACGAGGTGATTACATACGTGCTCCCGGTTCTGTTCGTTCTCTTCGTTTGGTGGTTTAGCACGGGAGCCGTCATCTACCTCAATAATTTGCCGCAATACACCTATAAATGGAGTTTTCTCGGCGCGACGTTCGTCCTTCTCGCGTCGATCTATGGCCTGACAGTCACCAGCCAGAGCGACACTGTTTTATCGGCCTATTTGAGTTTCACTTTTGGTCTGTTGGCCTGGGCATGGACTCAGTTCACGTTCTACACGGGCATGATAACGGGTCCGCGGACGACTCCCTGCCCGGCGTCCTGCAAAGGTTCCCGCCATTTCTGGCATGCCGTCGAGACAAGCATGTATCACGAGATCACTGCGGCCTTGCTTGGGGTTGTGATCTGCTTTTCAACGATGACCGGCAAGAATCACGTCGGCTCCTGGACCTACACGATTATTTGGCTGATGCATTCGAGCGCAAAAATCAATGCAGTGCTGGGCGTAAGGAATTTGAACGACCACTTTTTCCCGGAGCAGTTGCGCTACCTGTCGAGTTTTCTCAAAAAGAGGCCGATGAACCTTCTGTTCCCTGTTTCAATTACCGTCTCTACAGTCGCCATCGCCGTCCTCGTGCACAAGGCGATGACGATTGAGAACGATCCATTCGAGCTGCTCGCCTTCACGTTCTACATCGTGATCCTGGCCTTGGGACTTTTGGAACACTGGTTCTTGGTGCTCCCGATTCCGGCAGAGGCACTTTGGAATTGGAGCGTCAAAGCGAGAAAGGCGCTGACGGGTCCCGAGCATGAGGAACTGCGGCCCGACACACACGAAGCGCCGCAACCGGCGCCGGCTGGTGTTCCCGTTGCTGCCGGGCAGGATATCTAAAAGCTCGCGCTCGCGTTGAGTCCCTGCGCAGCCATCAATAACGGGTTGTTTAACCCCAAGACGCAAACAGACAGCCTTATCATGTGTGGATGGCCCCCTCGTCGTATCCGGGAACGCTTGGCAAAAGGCGTTTCGATATGTAATGCCCCGGATATGCGACGGCGCATTCCGGGGCGACGATCTGGGGACGCCCAGGTCCGATTCAACGCACGATGTGCTAAAGTGCGTCCGGAAGGCGGTTTTCCCGATAAAGACGCACGATAAAACAAAAACTTAGAGCCCGCTTTTGATTCCATCAAAAGCGGGCTCTAAGGTGTGCCTGTCAACGCTGAATCGGGAAGAGCAAAGAATGGACATCGACGATCTGGAGCCGCGAAAGCAGCCTTCAAAACCAAAAGACCTGACGGTCTATTCCGTAGCCGACTTGCGCGCTTACATTGATCTTCTGCAGGCGGAGATTTTACGCGCGGAGGCGGTGATCAAGCAGAAGGACGCGCACAAGGACGCTGCGAGCTCGTTTTTCAAGAAATAAAAACCGCGCCACTCAAGCGGCCGGAAACTCAATCCGGATGCGCTCGATTTGACCATCGATTGGAGAGGCGGGTTTGTTGGCTGGCGCGCCATGCCCAAGGATACGCTCAAGCCTCATGATCCGGTCGTGAAGACGGTAGCTCTCGGCGATCAATCTCTTGAATGTTTCCGGCAGAGCATCAAAACCTTCGGAGAGGTTGGCGGTCTGGGGTGACAGAGTAACCCGGTGCCTGTGCGTGTGCGCTTGCGCTGCTGTGATTTCGCCCGAAGCTATCGCCCGGCGGACCAGCAGCCATGAGGCGAGCTGCGTAAGGCGGGTTGTCAACCTGATGCTTTCCGACGTGTAGGCAAGGCTTGCGGGCGGGGTCAGATGTTTGGATTCCGCTCTCCCGGCGCCATCGAGATACTCGGCGGTTTCCTCGACGAGGTCCATGCCTTCTCTAAAAAGTTTCATAAACTGCGGCGACGTGGTGAAACGGTCGCCAAACGACAAAAGAGCGGCATTCTGGAATTTCTGGGAAACGCAGGAGCTCTTCATATGATCCGCCATACGCACAACGACCGACGCAAAATCGCCGGACACGACACACATGTAACCGCAACTGCCTTTCAAAGGGTGAAGACAGGAAACACGCAGCGGCCACATTAGCTAAAAAAAAAGCCGCATCAAGGACGCGGCTAAAAAAGAGCTAACAAAAAAAGCCGCGTCGAAGCGCGGCTAAAAAGTTTTGGAGGTGTTCGGGTCGACCCCAGCTTACGTTTAGGAATAATAGCAAGTGCCTCTTAATTTGAGGTAAAGAATTTAACGATCGGGCTTCTACGACAGGCCGGAGGAAACGCCATGAAGACAATCGTGATCCGCGAGCCAGGCGGCCCGGAAGTGCTGGTAAGTCAAGATCTTGCAACGCCGGAGCCACGCGCAGGCGAGGTTTTGATCAAGGTTGCCGCCGCCGGTGTCAACCGCCCCGATGTTCTCCAGCGCATGGGCCTGTACCCGCCTCCCCCCGGCGTCTCGAACATTCCTGGTCTTGAGGTCGCCGGCGAAATCGTGGCTGTCGGCGGGGGTGTGTCACAATGGCGCATCGGCGATAAGGTGACCGCGCTGACCGCCGGGGGCGGCTATGCCGAATATGCACTGGCTCACGAAGGGTCCTGCATGCGTTTGCCGAAGGGCCTTGGCATGATGGAAGCGGGCTGCATCCCGGAGACCTTCATGACCGTCTGGCATAACGTCTTCGAGCGCGGGGCGTTGAAGGCGGGCGAAAGCTTTCTCGTTCACGGCGGTTCCAGCGGCATTGGCTCGACCGCGATCCAGCTTGCCGCGCATTTCGGCGCGCGCGTCTTCGCAACTGCCGGCAGCGACGAGAAATGCGCCTATTGCGAGGACCTCGGCGCGGAGCGCGCCATTAACTACAAGACACAATCCTTCGCCAAGGAAATCAAGGACCTGACCTGCAACCGCGGCGTGGACGTGGTCCTCGACATGGTCGGCGGCGCTTACGTCCAGGACGATATCGCCTGCGCTGCAGAAGACGGCCGCATCGTGCAGATAGCCTTTTTAAAAGGCGCTCGCGTGCAGCTGGACCTTATGCCGCTGATGCTGAAGCGGCTGACGCTCACGGGATCGACGCTGCGGCCACGAAAACTTGAGTTCAAAGCCCGCATCGCGAAGGAGCTTCAGCAAAAGGTCTGGCCGCTCCTCGAAAGCGGGGCGGTCAAGATCATGATCGACAAGGTCTACCCCCTCGACCAGGCCGCCGACGCCCACCGCCGCATGGAATCGAACGCGCATATGGGCAAGATCGTGCTGGAGGTGGGATAAACTAACTTTTGCTCGGCGCGTCAACGGATCGCCGAGGGCGTCATCCCGGAAGGGCAGAGCCCTATCCGGGATCGTAGCACATTGAACCATATGCTTTTTGATTCCGGCTCGTGCTTCGCTTGGCCGGGATCACGATCTATAGGGGAGATTGGCAGCGTTTGCTTAGCAGGCGTTTTCAGGGGTTCGCTTTAAAGACAAGAAAATACTGCCTCGGCAGGAAGTCATGGCTTTCCACGAGCGTATATCCCGCCGCGGCCAGCTCTTCCGTGACTTTCTCGCGCGAAATGCGGTGCTCGACGGGCGGCCCGATCGGCGAATCCGCCTTGAAGTCGATGATCGCCAGCCGCCCGCCAGGACGCAGCGACGACTTCAGCTTGGAGAAATACGAGATCCGGTTGCCGATGTGATGATAGGTGTCCGCCACAAGAATGAGGTCGACCGGCTCGGAAAGGTTTGCGGCATCCGCGCTCGCCTGCACAGGCACAAGGTTCGCAACGTGCTCGCGTTGCGCTCGCTCGCCCAGGTAGCGCACCATGTCCGGTTCGACATCGGCCGCGAAGACTTTGCCTTCCGGGATACGTTTCGCGATCCTCATGGCGAAATAGCCGGTGCCCGCCCCAACATCCGCAACGCGTTGCGCGCTTTCGAGATGGAGCGCATCAACCACCTCTACCGGCTTCTGCCACGCGTCGCGTTGCGGTTTGTCGAACTCCTTGGCCCACTTCTCTGCGTCATCGAAGCTGCGATGGAAGGCCCCGTCGGATGAGCCATCCATGTGGCGGCCATGGTGCTGGCTCATGTCCCCTCCTCCGGCAGGCATTTCGTGCATGGTCTGCGCGAGAGAGCCGCGGAACGCCATAGCCATTCCCAAAATCCCGAGAACAGCCGCAATCGCTACGATCCTATATTTCACGTTACACCTTTAGCCTAGAATCAGGACTGCGCTGCGGCGCAGCAGACCGAGGTTCCGCTGCCGACATAGCGCCTTAATGACAGAAGCACACGACTCCTGTGTACAATAAAGTACAGGATTTGAATGGCTTAGCTCCGGGTGCAGCGAAGCACGCGCCGAGCTGTGGCTCAGCAACATCAATGGCGGAAAAGTGCCTATTTAACGCGCGAAAACATCAGTTCGGTCAGGCGCATGGCCCTGAACCCAAAAGCGAGGATCACTCACTGAACCGAAAGAATGGCTGGCTTTTCGTGAGCCAGCGTAAGGGTTGCCCCGCAAGCGAGGTGGGCCAACGGCTGCGGCCCAATCCCGCCGCTCGTGCCTCAGTCCGTGCCGATCATGACATCCGAGGACTTGATGATAGCATAGGCCGACATGCCCTCCTTCAGCTTCAGGTCCTCGGCCGCCTCATTCGTGATCGACGAGGTGACGGTCGCGCCGTTGACGTCGATCAGGACGTGGGACGTTGTCGCGCCCTTGACGACCTTGGTAATTTTGCCCTTGAGCACATTGCGAGCGCTGATTTTCATCGAACCTCCGGTCATTGAAAGCCTGCTTGGCTGCTTAGGCCTCAGGCACTCTCATACAAAGACCCGCGCCGGGAAATCTGGCAACTCAACTTAGAGCGAAGGACAGAATCTTGGCGCACGAGCGCTTATGAACTCTCAAATCCACCGCTTGTGCATGGACCGTTTGCACAAAACAAAACCACCCACTATATTGTGCCTAACCCTACGATTGCCGTTCCCCACACAATCGACAAAGACGCCCAGGAAGCTGAAAGGGATCGCTTCCAGGACCGGAGGAGATTTATGAGCGACAAACCACTGATGCCAAAGGCGACCGCCGTCTGGCTCGTCGAAAACACCTCGCTGACCTTTGAACAGATCGCGGATTTTTGCGGCCTGCATGTGCTTGAAGTAAAGGGCATCGCAGACGGCGACGTGGCGCACGGCATTCGCGGTTTGGACCCGATCACGTCTGGGCAACTCTCTCGCGAGGAAATTGCGCGCGCACAGAAAGACCCGGCCTACAGACTGAAGCTGGTGCGTTCGAAAGTGTTCATCCCCGAAATCAAATCCAAACGTGCGCCGAAATACACCCCGGTCTCGCGCCGTCACGACCGTCCCAACGCAATTCTCTGGCTTTTGCGGCACCACCCGGAGCTGCGCGACACGCAGATCATGCGGCTCGTCGGCACCACGAAATCGACCATTGAGTCCATCCGCGACCGCACGCACTGGAATTCGGCCAATTTGCAGCCGCAGGACCCGGTTGCGCTGGGGCTGTGCTCGCAGATCGACCTCGATTCCGAGGTGCAGAAGGCCGCCAAGCGCACTGCCGAGGAGCAGAAGGACCAGCCGGTTCCGGCGGGGGTTACAATTCAGCCCATCTCGGAACAGCCATTTCTTGATATTGAGGAGTGGAAATAGCGCGGCCTAGAGCAGTCCGGCGTCCATTTGGATGCGGGCTCTACACTCTAGAGTCACCTTTAATCGATTCCGATTGAAGGCAGGTTGATCTAGAATCGCGGTATCCTTCCTTCATGCAAACCTATCTCGACCTTCTCCGGATGGTGCGCGAGCGCGGCGTCAAGCGCGGTGATCGCACGGGCACGGGCACGCTCAGCCTGTTCGGCCACCAGATGCGGTTTGATCTCGAGCAAGGCTTTCCGCTTCTGACAACCAAGAAGCTGCATGTGAAATCCATTATTCACGAGCTTCTCTGGTTTCTCGCCGGGGATACGAACATTGCCTATCTGAAGGCCAACGGCGTTTCCATCTGGAACGAATGGGCGGATGCGCACGGCGATCTTGGCCCCGTTTACGGGGCGCAATGGCGGTCGTGGCCCGCTCGCGACGGCGGCAGCATCGACCAGATCACCGAGGTCGAGCGGGCGCTCAAGATCGACCCGAACTCCCGCCGCCACATCGTCACAGCCTGGAACCCCGCCGACCTGCCGCGCATGGCGCTCGCGCCTTGCCACTGCCTGTTCCAGTTCTATGTCGCGGAGGGACGGCTTTCCTGCCAGCTTTATCAACGCTCTGCGGATGTGTTCCTGGGCGTTCCGTTCAACATCGCCTCCTATGCGCTCCTCACCATGATGATGGCGCAGGTCACGAACCTTCAACCGGGCGAGTTCGTCCACACGTTCGGCGACGTGCATCTCTACCTCAACCACATCGAGCAAGCCGATGAGCAACTGCGGCGCGAGCCGAGACCACTTCCCAGGATGGCGCTGAACCCCGCCGTGCGCTCGATTTTCGAATTCACCTTTGCGGACTTCACGCTTTCCGGCTACCACCCGCATCCGGCGATCAAGGCGCCTGTCGCAGTTTGACCGAAAGCGCTGAGTTCACCCTGTCCCTCATCGTCGCCATTGCCGAAAATGGCGTGATCGGGCGCGAGGGCAAGCTGCCCTGGCGGCTCGGGAGCGATCTGCGGCGCTTCAGGAAGCTCACCATGGGCCATCCGCTCATCATGGGGCGGAAGACCTTCGAGGCGATCGGCAAGCCGCTCGATGGCCGGGATTCGATTGTTGTGAGCCGAGGCAGCGTGAGCTTGGGAGCAAGTTCCGACGTTTTCGCCGCGTCTTCGCTGGAAGACGCATTGACCATCGCTCGCAGGCAGGCGAAGGCGCGAGGCGTGAAAGAGGCTTTCGTCATCGGCGGAGCTGAGCTTTTTGAAGCGGCTCTCCCGCACGCCAACCGCATCTACCTGACGCGTGTCCATGCGTCACCCGAGGGCGACGTGTACTGGGAACCGGCATTGGGCCGCGACTGGCAGGACGTCTCCCGGGAAGACCGTCCGGCGAGCGATCGCGACGAGTTCCCTGTCACCGATGTAATCTTCGAACGCCGGAATGGTGCTTGACGTGACCTGCGCCCAGGCCCCATATGCCGGACACATCGGGAAGCGGGACTTTCATAATTCCTTAACATGAGCGCCGATGTCTCGCGACAGACCCAAGATTTGTCAAATCGTGACCGTAATTGACATCCTTTTACAGACCTGATGAATAGCCGAGCGGGCGGGCCGAAAGCGGCGATCCTGCCGATTGCGAAGGAATATCAAAATGCCGTGGAATCAGAATGGCGGCGGCAACTGGAAAGGCGGTCCCGGCGGGCCTTGGGGTCAAGGACCTGCGGGCGGCGGCGGGCAACAACCCGACCTTGAGGAAATCCTCCGGCGCAGCCAGGACAAGCTTCGCCAGGCCATGCCTGGCGGCATTGGGATTTTGGGCTCGCTTCTGATTTTCCTCGTCGTCGCGGCCGCCATCGGCTATTTCGGATTCACGGTCCGCATCAATCCGGATGAACGCGGCGTTGTTCAGCGTTTCGGCAAATATGACCGCGAGTTGTATAACGGCATTAATTTCCGGTGGCCCTACCCCGTCGAGGAAGTGACTGTCATCCCCTATACACGGCAGAACCGGATCGAAATCGGTTTCAGCTCGGGTGCGAGCGGCCCGTTCGGCCAGGTTCGGTCGCCGAACCGGTCCGAGGAAAGCCTTATGCTGACCGGGGATGAAAATATCGTCGATGTCAATTTCAGCGTGTTCTGGAACGTGAAGGATGCGGCCGCCTTTCTTTTCAACGTTCGCAACCAGGGCGACAGCCTCGACGCAAATTCAAACGTGAAGGCCGTTGCCGAAGCCGCCATGCGCGAGGTCATCGGGCAGAACGAAATTCAGCCGATCCTGACGAAGAGCCGCCAGGAAATCGAAGAGTCAGTAAAGGGTCTCCTTCAGCGCACCCTCGACAGCTACAAAGCGGGGATCAACATCACGCAGGTTGTCCTGCAGAAAGTGGATCCGCCCGCGGAGGTGATTGCTGCGTTCCGGGATGTTCAGGCGGCCCGCGCCGACCAGGAGCGCGCTCGCAACGAGGCGGAGGCCTATGCGAACCGTGTCATTCCGGAAGCGCGCGGCGATGCGCAGCGTGTTTTGCAGGCAGCCCAGGGCTACCGCGAGCAATCGGTTGCCGAGGCTAAGGGCCGGACGGATCGCTTCCTGAAGGTTTACGAGGAATATCAGAAGGCTCCGGACGTCACGCGGCGACGGATGTATATCGAGACCCTGGAGCGCGTTCTCGGCGGAATGGATAAGTTGATTATCGACGAAAAGACCAGCGCTAGCGGCGTTGTCCCGTATCTTCCCCTTGGGGATCTGCAACATTCCGGACAGGCCGGAGGCCAGCGATGAGAGCAGGTATTATCGGAGTCCTCCTCCTGATGGTCGTCGCGGCGGCCACTGCCATCGGATTCTCTGCCTTCATCGTCAGCCAGACTCATCGAGCTCTCGTTCTCCAGTTTGGCGAGCCGATAAGGGCGATCGACGAGCCGGGCCTGTATTGGCGCACCCCCTTCATTCAGACGGTGGAACAATTCGACCGCCGGATTCTTGATTTGCAAACCGATGAGCAGGAGGTCATCGCCTCGGATCAGAAGCGATTGATCGTCGATGCATTCGCCCGCTACCGGATTAACGATCCTCTGGCGTTCTACAAGGCCTTTCGGAGCGAGATCGGAGCCCGCCAGCGCTTGACCGCCATTGTCGATTCCACCATTCGGAGCGTGCTTGGCCGGGCGACCTTCATCGATGTCGTCCGCAACAAGCGTGATGCGCTCATGAAGCAGACGATCAAGCAGGTCAACGACGACGTCGGCAATCTGGGCGTCGAGATCGTGGACGTGCGCATTAGGCGCGCGGATTTGCCGGAAGCAAACAGCCAAGCTATTTATCGCCGGATGCAAACCGAGCGGCAGCGTGAGGCCGCAGAGCTTCGGGCACAAGGAAGCGAGCAATCGCAACGCATCAAGTCGACGGCGGATAAAGAGGTCACGGTGCTTCTCGCCAACGCGAACCGCGATTCCGAACGGATGCGCGGCGACGGCGACGCAGAACGCAACCGCATCTACGCAGACGCCTTCACCAAGGATCGCGATTTCTTCGCATTCTATCGCTCGATGCAAGCCTATGAGGAGGCATTGAAGGGCGGACATACGCGGATCGTGCTTTCGCCGAACTCCGAGTTCTTCCGCTATTTCAATGGAGCGGCGCCGAAGCCAGGAGATGGGGTCAAAGCTCCGCCAGCCGAGCCATCCGGATCGAGCGCCGCTGCTTCCAACCCGCCGGTACGGTAGAGCAGCCCGCGTCCATTTAGACGCGGATAAGCTGCCTAGCACTTTAGAATCGATCAACTTTTAATCGAGGTCGATTAAAGGCGGGTCGATCTAATAGCTTTGGCGCAGGAGCAAGATAGTTAACCTTTGTCTGCTATCGGCTATCGAATTAGGAAGATTGCGCTCAGCACGTTTATACCCCACCTTATAGAGAGGGCGGCGTCTTTCGCAGTTCGGTTTTCATGTTCTTCTGGCTGAGGCCCCAATGACAATCCACCATCGGTTCCGGCTGTTCATTGGCGCCGGCATGCTTGCTATTGCATACTTGGCAGGCGCCCCCCGGTCATTCGCCGTGGACGCAAGACCCGATCTATCCTTTGCCGACGTCGCAAGCCGCGTGAGAAATTCCGTCGTCACCGTTGCAGCGGCCGTGGTGGACGCGAGACAGGCCGGGCGGCTCGGCCGAGGCCGGGAGAGCCGCGCCGAGGGCGGCCAATCTCAGTCGTTCGAAGATTTCAGCCCGCTGCGACCCAAATCTGGTCCCGGCGAACCGGTTCGTCAATTCACGTCGATAGGCTCTGGTTTTATCATCGATCCGAGCGGATTGGTCGTCACCAATAATCACGTCATCGAGGGCGGAAACGCCATTTACGTCATCCTCTCCGACGGGTCGGAGCTGAAAGTCGATAAAGTCATTGGCCGCGACCCGAAAACCGATATCACGCTTCTCAAAGTGACGCCGAAGGCCTCGAAGCCCCTTCCTTCGGTGCCTTTTGGCGATTCGGGACGGATGCGCGTCGGCGACTGGGTCATCGCAATCGGCAACCCCTTCGGCCTGAACGGCACCGTCACCGCGGGGATCATTTCGGGCCGCGGACGCGATATTAATGCTGGCCCTTATGACGATTTTCTGCAGACGGACGCGTCTATCAACCGTGGAAATTCGGGCGGCCCGCTATTTAATGCTTTAGGCGAAGTGATCGGGATTAATACAGCGATCTTCTCGCCTTCAGGCGGAAGCATCGGGCTCGGCTTCGCAATACCTTCCAACACAGCGCAACGCATCGTCGATCAGCTCAAGCGTTACGGGGAGACCCGTTGGGGATGGATCGGCGTGCGCCTTCAAACCCCAAGCGACGATCTGGCTAATGGGTTTCACCTCGCCAGCGCCGAAGGAGCCTTGATCGCCCGCATCGACAAGGGCGGCCCTGCGGATACGGCAGGCCTCCAGGAAGGCGATCTCGTTCTTTCCTTTGCGGGATCGGAGGTCAAACATGCCAGGCAGCTTCCTCGCATCGTGGCGCAAGCACCGGTGGGCGAGGAGGCCGACATGGTGATCCTGCGAGGTGCCGAGCGCAAGACCTTGAAAGTGAAAGTCGGGCTTCTGGAAGAGCTTCGCGGGCCGGCGGCGGTATCCTCTCCGCACAGCAAACCCAGGCACCATAAAATGAGCTTCCAGTCTCTGTCGGAGGAAAACCGCGACCGTTTCTCGCTTGTCGGCGACGCCGAAGGAGCGGTTGTAACAGGAGCGCAGGCGCAAGAGGTTACGAGCGGCCAACTAAGGCCTGGAGATTTGGTCGTCGAGGCCGCGCATAAGCGGGTTCGCAGCCTGGAAGACCTTGAGGAACGCCTGGCCGAACTGCAACGCATGTCACGGTCCGAGGCGCTTCTGACCATTCAAGACCGCGATGGCGGCGTTCGCTTCGCCTCGTTTCCGCTGAGCGATGACTGAACCTCTCTCCCACGCAAACAAAATTCTGAAGACAGCCGCGAAATCGCCAGTCTACATCTACCGCTACGCGATCTCACCGCTCATCGGGCCGCGCTGCCGCCATTTGCCGACGTGCTCTCAATATGCCATCGACGCGATTGACTTGAACGGGGTGTGGATTGGCGGCTGGCTTACGCTGGGTAGGATCGCTCGCTGCCATCCGTGGGGCACCCATGGCTATGACCCCGCCCCCGACCTGCGGCATGCCGGCATCCCCTTTTGGGCACCCTGGCGCTATCTCAGATACTACCCGCGCCAGCGCCACGAAAAGGCAGGGGCTTAAATCCTCAGGCTCAAAGCCTGGAAACCATGCCTTCGATCCCGAAAAGAAACATGCCCGCCCCGCCGATAAGCAGGTGCGAAACGGTGGCTGCAAGAAGCGAGTTTGTTCTCGCGAAGATCCAGCCCCAGAGCATGCCGGGAAGAAAGGCCGCCACCGCAAAGGCAAGGCTGATATGCGCATGTGCGGCGGCGAAAACGAGGTTTGAAGCCAGGATTGAAAACCCGCGCCGCTTCATTTCGCTCCCATGCAGGAACGCGTAGAGCGGCGCTTGAATGCCGGACCGGGCGACGAACTCTTGCAGGGGCGTGAGCAGGAGATAAACGGCGAGCGCGAGCCAATACCATGCCGTCATCGGCACCGGATGGCCGCTGACCTCCACATCTGCACTGTCGATAAGCGGAACGCCTGAAAAACTATCCGAAGTGCTGATCAGCACCCACTTCGCAGCCACGAAAAGCAACAGGAAAAAGAGAGAAGCGCGAAGCGAATAAGCAAGCGCTGGACGCCAATTGTCGAAGCGCAGGCCGAAGAACTTCAGAGGAAACCCGCTCGTGGCGATGATCGGAACGAAGCAGAGGCCGAAAAGCAGGATCACCACAGGGGTCAGCGCGAAATTCGCATGAGCCAGACTTTTGAAGCTTGGCAGGAAGCTCAGCGTGAGCGTGTAGAACGACAACAGACACAGCGTAGCAACGACGATGTGGCCGACGCCGTTGCGATAGGCTGCGAACTCGTTTTCGAGCTGAAGGCTGTTGACGCGGAGCGTCATGGATTCATCGGCATGCTTCGTAAGATGATGCCGTAGCTTGTTGGCAACCACGTCGCGCAGCCGCCTCGTGGTGCTTCTGCGCCGTGACGCACTCAGATCGACGACAGCGACCAACGTTTCGGACTTCGCCATAAAGGAGACTGCGCTCGGCTTGCCGTCGACGAATGACATTTCGCCGAATATCTCGCCGCGCCGCAGGATGCCCAGCTCGTAACAGGTTGGCTGGCTCTCAATCGGAGAGAGACCTTCCTTTGTCAAAGCCACCTGCCCATCCATGATGATATAGATCTTGCCGGGGTTCCTGGCCCCTTCCTGCAGGATCACACGGCCGGGCCTGAACTTCTTGTGCTTTATGTGAGGAAGAACAAGTCGAATTTGCTGACGGGATAGACTTGCGAACAGCGGATTCTTCGGAGTTTCAATAAAACGGCTTCTAACGCGCGCCGGAAGGCGTGGTGAAGTGGTGGTGACTAGCGCATTTGCCAATTCAACCATGATCTCGCGAAGCCGATCCCCGGTTTCAGTTTAAACTTTGCTCCTGTTTATGCACGTTAAAACCTTGCGCTGGCAAAACGATCCAACGGGCACTCCTGCTATGCTGTTTTTAGCTACAATATTATGTGTACTGAGAGTTGAACAACTTGCTGCCCAACTTCACACCTCGCGAGGTGCCGCCTTATCCGCCGGGCCCCCTCCTCCTTATCATCATACCCGATAAACGAAGAAACGAGATAGTGTTTCTCGCCCCAATTTAAGTTAATGGGGAATTTAGCTCCCTTTAACGCGCCTGCTGGTGAGTTATTCCTCCATCCGTCATGATTGCAGTGGATTGGGAACAGTCTCAACTTTAGTTCTACGTCCCTTAAAGTTACCGGCTTTACGCCCTACCCTTCGGTCTTCACGATTCTCTCAATCTCATTTTGAATGATAGCTGAAATTCTTCCGCACACCTGTTTCAATATCCCGTGAACTCGGCGATTGGTTGACACGTGTGACATGATGGTTAAGAGCAAAGCTCAGGGCTGGCGGCTCTCGCCTCCAGCCCTGTTCTCACAATAGCTCAGTTGCTCGGTTGTTTAGCCGCCGTTAAGCGGCCTCAGCCTTGCGCGGCTCTTTGAGCGCGGCAAGATCCGGCGGGGCAGCCTCAGCCGCGATACGTCTGATTGCTTCGGTCAGCGGCAGCGTTTCCTGTGACTGGCTGCCGAGCCGCCGGATGGAAACCGTTTGCTCCTCGGCCTCGCGCTTACCCACCACAAACATCACGGGGATCTTAGCGAGGCTATGTTCCCGGACCTTGTAGTTGATCTTCTCGTTCCGGAGATCGGTCTCCGCGCGGAGACCTGCGTTGGCGCAAACCTCCAGTACCCGGCCCGCGTACTGATCGGCGTCGGAGACGATGGTCGCCACCATCACCTGCAAAGGCGCAAGCCATAGCGGAAGATGGCCGGCATAGTTCTCGATGAGAATGCCGATGAAGCGCTCCAGGCTGCCGAACATGGCGCGGTGGATCATGACGGGCGTGTGCTTGGCTCCGTCCTCCCCGATGTAAAAGGCGCCAAGCCTCTCAGGAAGGTTGAAATCGAGCTGCACGGTGCCGCATTGCCAGTGCCGACCGATGGCATCGCGGAGCGTGTATTCGAGCTTTGGTCCGTAGAACGCGCCCTCGCCGGGGCTGATCGAGTAGGGATGCCCGATCTGCTCCAACGCCACTTTGAGCGCCGCCTCGGCCTTATCCCAGATCTCATCCGAACCGACGCGCTTCTCGGGCCGCGTTGACAGCTTGATGATGACGTCCTCGAAGCCGAAATCGCGATAGATCGACAGGATCATGTCGTTCATCTTGATGCACTCGTCGATCATCTGATCCTCGGTGCAGAAGATGTGCGCGTCATCCTGCGTGAAGTGCCGCACGCGCATGATGCCGTGCAACGCGCCCGATGGCTCGTAGCGATGCACCTTTCCGAACTCGGCGATGCGGAGCGGCAAGTCGCGATAGCTCTTCAGGCCATTCTTGAAAATCTGGATGTGGCCGGGGCAGTTCATCGGCTTGCAGCAGAACACGCGCTCGTCCGGGGTTACGGTGACGAACATGTTCTCGCCGAACTTCTCCCAGTGACCCGACTGCTCCCAGAGCTTTCGCTCCATCATGTCAGGCGAGTTCACCTCGACATAGCCGTTCGCTTCCTGGCGGCGGCGCATGTAGTTGATCAACTCGCGGAACAGGGTCCAGCCTTTCGGATGCCAGAAGACGGAGCCTGGCGCTTCTTCCTGCAGATGGAACAGGTCCATCTCGCGCCCGAGCTTGCGGTGATCGCGCTTCTCGGCCTCCTCAAGCTGATGGAGATAGGCTGCAAGCTGCTCCTCGGTCGCCCAGGCGGTGCCGTAGATGCGCTGCAGATGCTCGCGGCTCTGGTCGCCGCGCCAGTAGGAACCGGCCAGCCGCATCAGCCTGAAGGCCTTGCCGACCTTGCCCGTCGAGGGCATGTGCGGCCCCCGGCAGAGGTCGAGCCATTCGCCCTGACGGTAGATTTTCAAGTCCTGGTCCGCAGGGATAGCGTCAACCAGCTCGACCTTGAAGCCCTCGCCGTTCGCCGCGAAAAAGTCCTGAGCCTTGGCGCGCGACCACACCTCTTTGGTGAAGGGCTTGTCCGCAGCCACAATGGCGCGCATCCGCTCCTCGATCTTGGCGAGGTCGTCCGGGGTGAAGCTCTCTTCGCGGTAGAAGTCGTAATAGAAGCCGTTCTCAACGACCGGGCCGATGGTGACCTGCGTGCCGGGATAGAGCTCCTGCACCGCCTCGGCCATCACATGCGCGGCGTCGTGCCGGATCAGCTCCAACGCTTCCGGGTCGTCGCGCGTGACGATCTTGACGCTGGCATTCGCGGTGATCGGGTCGGCTATGTCGGCCAGCGCCCCGTTCAGGCTGATGGCGACCGCCTTTTTCGCAAGCGATTTCGAGATCGAAGCCGCGAGGTCCGCGCCGGTAATGCCGGGCTTGTGCTCGCGAGCGGAACCGTCGGGAAAAGTCAAAGTAATCATGGAATCCTCTCACTCCCGCCTACCTGCGCGGGTAAGATGTTGGCGATGCGTCGTAATGTGGTTCCCCGGCCCGAAAGTCAAGGATCAGCGGAAGGAGCGCCCGAAGACACCCCAGCCGCGATAGAGTTATCCACGGGCGAAGCGGGCGGCGCACATCGTCCTCATAGCGGTAATGCCCGCGACACGCTCAAAAATTTTGCTCAGCTGTTCGTTAATCACAAGGCTAAGATTTGGAGCGAGCGCGGCTTTCGACACATAAATTAAGCGTATCCATGCGGGGAGACTGCCATGCGACACCTATTTGCGCTAGTTGGCTTGGCAATGCTAGCCATGCGTTCCTCCGCACAAGAGCGGAAGATCGGCATCTATCAAATTTTGGATAATTTTATCGCTTCCTCAGTGGCTTACAACAAATGCGGCTCAAACGATGCCGGTCTCAAAATGAAATTCGGCACAAATCTGAACGTAATATCAATACGGGCAGCCATGCAGGCTAAGCAGGACTATCCGGTACAGCCCGAGGCGGACTTGGTGAAAGCTCTGGATGAGCGGGGCAAGACGGTGCGGGCGAAGGTACTGGAGGAGATCGACACCAAAGGCTGCGCTTCAGATCGCATTACGAATCTGCTGAAGATGTACGAGTTCCATGCGAATTGGAACATGTACGAAAGCAAGACTCATTAGGGTCGCGTCTCCTCCCTGGCTGTTACCCCCTCGCGAATCTAGCAAACTTCGCTTTCGGCGTATCGAGCGCGGCGGCGCCGAGGCGGCGGAGCTTGTCCTCCTCGTAGGCCTGGAAGTTGCCCTCGAACCACTCGACATGGCCGTCGCCTTCGAAAGCGAGGATGTGCGTGGCGAGCCGGTCGAGGAAGAAGCGATCATGGCTGATGACCACGGCGCAGCCGGGGAAATCCTCCAGCGCCGCCTCAAGGCTCGACAGCGTCTCCACGTCGAGGTCGTTCGTCGGCTCGTCGAGGAGGAGCAGATTGCCGCCCTCTTTCAACATCTTGGCGAGATGCACGCGGTTGCGCTCACCACCTGAAAGCAGGCCGACCTTCTTCTGCTGATCCGGCCCCTTGAAGTTGAACCAGCCGCAATAGGCGCGGGAGTTCACCTCGCGGTTGCCGAGCTTGATCTGATCCAACCCGCCGGAAATCTCCTCCCAGACGTTCTTTTTCGGGTCGAGAGCATCGCGGCTCTGATCCACATAGCCAAGCTTCACCGTGTCGCCGAGGCGGAACGAGCCCGCATCCGGCTTTTCCTTGCCGATGATCATCTTGAACAGCGTGGTCTTGCCCGCGCCGTTCGGTCCGATCACGCCGACGATGCCGCCGGGCGGCAGCTTGAAATCGAGCCCTTCGATGAGCGTGCGTCCGTCGAAGCCCTTCTTGATGTGGTCCACCTCCAGCACCACGCCGCCGAGCCGTGGACCCGTCGGGATCTGGATTTGCGCCTTGCCGACCTGATCCCGTCCGGCCTCCTCGGCGAGCTTCTCATAAGCCTGGATGCGCGCCTTGCTCTTGGCCTGCCGCGCCTTGGGCGATGCCCTGATCCATTCCAGCTCGCGCTGCATGGTCCGCTGCTTCGCCTCGTCCTCGCGGCTCTCCTGCGCGGCGCGCTTCGCCTTCTGCTCCAGCCAGCTCGAGTAATTGCCCTTGTAGGGCACGCCCTGCCCGCGATCGAGCTCCAGCGTCCACTGCGTGATGGAATCGAGGAAGTAGCGGTCGTGGGTGACGAGGATCACGCAGCCCGGATAGTCTTCCAGGTAATGCTGCAGCCAATCCGTGGACTCGGCGTCGAGATGGTTTGTCGGCTCGTCAAGCAGCAGAATGCCGGGGCGCGCCAGCAGCAGCGCCGTCAGCGCAACGCGGCGCTTTTCGCCGCCCGACAGGTTCTTCACCTCGGCATGCGGCGGTGGACAGTTCATCGCCTGTAGCGCCTGCTCCACCTGCGCATCCAGGTCCCACAAATTATGCCCGTCGATGAGGTCCTGCAGGCGCGCCATCTCGTCCGCGGTCTCGTCGGAATAGTTCATGGCCAGCTCGTTGTAGCGGTCGAGCATGGCCTTCTTCTCCGCCACGCCCTCCATGGCGTTGCCGAGCACGTCTTTGGTTTCGTCGAGCTGCGGCTCCTGCGGGAGATAGCCCACGCGCACGCCATCGGCGGCCCAGGCCTCGCCCTGATGCTCCTTCTCGACGCCCGCCATGATCTTCAACAGTGTCGACTTACCGGAGCCGTTCACGCCCACCACGCCGATCTTCGCATCAGGCAGGAAAGAGAGCGAGATGTTGCTCAGCACCTGCTTTCCGCCGGGGTAGGTCTTGGAAAGCTTCTGCATCACGTAGACGTATTGCGGAGGGGCCATGGGGTTTCCTTCGTTGGATTGCGTTTGGCGTTTCGCGAGATGGATGCGTGGCCGCAAGGGTGATGGCGGCGCTTGACGTACGCGAAGACGCGGAAATCAGGATGCTTATGTAGCGGATCGTTTGCTGCGGCTCAAGGCATGCATTCCGCTTGCCTTAGTCAATGAAATTGCGCTAGCGTTTGTTCACTTAATGTTCCGTTATGGGATTTATGAAATGACCCACAATTCATTCGGCGGACTACATACTCAGACGAAGCTGCAGGCGCGATGTTAGGATCGTCAGTTCCGGACTCGAAGCTCCTTTAGCTTGGAGAAAGCCGCGGAAGATTTTCGTCAACTCTATGTCTGATTTGTTTCAGGAGGCTGTAGCTGAATCATTCATACAGCAGATTTGGCAGATTATGAGAAAATCGCCTCATCATGTCTTTCAGATACTTACTAAGCGTCCTGATAGAATGGCTGAAGTTCTGAAAGCCATACGCGCACCAATATTGAAAAACGTCTGGCTAGGAACCTCTGTCGAAAGCGGAGCCTACGCCCATCGCCTTGAGGCTCTTAGAAACACGCGGGCCGCGGTCCGGTTTGCCTCATTCGAACCTCTGCTCGACGAGGTTGGTACCGTCAACTTGGCTGATATTCATTGGGCAATCGTGGGTGGGGAATCTGGTCCCGGTGCCAGACCCCTGTGTGCCAACTGGATAGAAGAGATCCGCTTGCAATGCGAAGAACAGGGCGTAGCTTTTTTCTTTAAGCAATGGGGCGGCAAAAACAAGAAGGCCTCGGGTCGCATTTATAAGGGTAGGACATGGGATGCATTTCCCTTGGCCGCGGCCGAGCGAAGCAACGGACGCGAAGCCTTGGATCAACTAAAGGCACTTCGACGGCCTCTGCCCAAAAGCTTTGGGTTTGACCGCGAGCGCGCCAATGATCGATGAGGAAGATCCTGCTCTGGAGCTGCAGGAAATGGATGACCTGCAGAGGATGGTCACCGAGATGTACGGTGGAAAGTTGTTGGACGATGAAGTCAACCAATTTCTTCGGGACCGCAAGCTAGAAGCTCAGCAGGAGGCAGAGAAGCTTGGTTGAGCTTGCACCAACCGAACTCGGAACGAACTCCACACCCCATCCATTGCCCTCCCAAAGGAGTAAGCAATGACAGACGACGTAAAAACTGGTCCCCTCCCCGGCGCGACGGGCGCCCCCGACATTCCGGCCGGTGGCATACCGGGCGGCGGCGGGATCGATACCGGCAAGCCCGGCTATGGCAGCGGCGGGGTGCAGCCCGTTCCCAATCCGTCCGGCATTCCGGGCAAACCGCGCGCAGGCGAAGGCGAGGACGAGGGCGATCTTGCCCCCAGCCCCGATCAGGCTCTCAACGACATCAAGAAGCACTCGCGCTAAGGAGAGTTTGCCGGGAGCGCAACGGAGGCGGCGCTTGCCCAGCGCTTCGCCATCCTAGCCAGGCCAAGCCGGTTGGCCCGTTAGTCGGGTTCCATGCCGGCGGCGACCCCTTGGAGGGCCGGAAACTCTGCTTGGAGCCCCGCCTTGCTTCGGGAACCAAGGCCTCCCCATTCCATTGCTCCTAAAGAACATTGGAGTGAGCGATGGCAGAAAAGACTCGAGGATTGAACGACGGCGGAGGAGGCGGAAGAAGGTCCTATCCCGCAGACGAACTGGAAAGGGGAGCGCAAAACGGCGCGAATCATGGCTTTGCGCCAGGTTCGAACAAAAGGCGCAAGAAGCGCGATTGGCAGCCCGTTCCGGATCGCATCCAAAAGGATCTCAACCGCTACCGCGAAGAGATGGCGGAGGATGCACCCGCCTCGGGTTCCGCGGAAGATAACCCTTAGGACGTCTCCATCTACCCGCGAGCGCAAAAAATGGGGCTCTTTCGAGCCCCATTGCCAGACCCTTGCTAGATGTTTCGGCCTCTGAAGAAGTGAGCAACGAGCGAGACAACAAGCAGAACGAGAAAGACGTAGAAGATGATTTTCGCAATGCCAGCCGAGGCAACGGCGATGCCGCCGAACCCGAATACTCCGGCAATAATTGCGATCACGAGAAAGGTTAAAGCCCAGCCTAGCATGCGTTTCTCCCTGTGCGGACTAGATCTTCTAAAGGCAAACACCCCGTATTCGGGCGCGTTCCTTAGTTACTCTGGCGCTTACGGGGAAACGATATTGCAGGTGCGGGCTGGAAGCTGACCTCATCGCGCAGCCAAAGTGTACAATCGATGGCGCCCTCGCCCGCTTCGATCATCCAGAAGCCGTTCGCCTCGCCCCGCGTGCGGCTCGAAAGTGCTGTCGGCGCGCCGACCGCCACCATAGGCCGCCCTTCCACCTCGGTTTCGATGGCGTAGCTTTGATGGATGTGTCCGGACATGACGAGATCGACGCCGCACCCGGCAAAAGCCGAAAGCGCCAGATTTGCGCGCCGGACCGGCTCCGCTCTAGGCAGACCCGGCACCTTCATAAGCGGATGATGGGCCGCCACGGCCTTGAACCGGTCCGCTGGCGCCGACAATAGCACCGCCGTCGCCGCCTCGATGTCGCGAAGCCTCGCCGTTCCCTCCTGCCAGAGAAAATGGGGTTGCCAGGAGCGCGTGGTGTTGAAGCCGAGCACGATGCCGTCCTCCCGCTCAATCACCGGCATGAGGTCCGCGCCATTTGCAGCATGCCTGTAGCGGTGAAATGGATTGCGGAAGCGCTGAACGAGATTGACGTAGGGAAGATCGTGATTGCCGGGAAGCACCAGCGTTGGCGCTTCAAACGACGAGAGCCAGACCTTGGCCTGCTCAAACTCCCTTCGCCGCGCGCGCAATGTCAAGTCGCCCGCGATAACGACGACATCCGGCTTCCCGGCGTCGATCAGCGTCCGCAGTTCCTCGGCGAGCCCGTCCGGCACGCTTCCGAAGTGCAGATCCGCGGCGAGAGCGATCTTCATTTGCCTTGGGCCAGCGGGGCGAAAACCCGGAGCGCCTTCGGATGGATTTGATAATAGAGCGGTGTCTTCAGTGTCTCGACCTCGCCATCGTTCGACAAGCGTAGCCTTTTCCTGCGTGTCTTTATAACGACTTTGCTTGCGGACAGGCTGTCGAGCCTGTCGTCCCCACTCCAGAACCCGAGCGCGGCGCGCGCCAGAACCCACAAGAGCCCCAGCCCGCTGTGAGACTTGGCCATGTAGACGCCGAGCGTGCCCTGGTCGAGGGCTTCGCGCGTGAAAATCAGCGACGGCTCGCGTTTGTAGACGTTGTTCGAGACCGCAAGCGAAAGCACGCGGACGCGGCGACTCTTCTTTTCATCGCCGTCGATAGACAGTTCCAGATGCCTGCGGGATGCCACGATCGTCCGCAGCAACCTCAAATATCCACCGACACGAGGCCAAAAAGGCCGTCCTCTCAGGTTCTGGCGCTCCTGACTGATTTCCGATGGAAGACCCAGCATCGAGTTGCAAAGGAATATCTCTCCGTTGACCTCCGCAACGTCGATCTCGCGATAAACGCCGCTGGCAAGGGCTCGCAAAGCGGCACGCGGTTCCATGGGGATGCTCAGATCGTGCGCGAGGCGGTTGACTGTGCCAAGGGGAAGAACGCTAAGCGCTATCTCCGAGCCAAGCAGCCGGCTGGCGGCACATCGGATGGTGCCGTCGCCGCCTCCAGCAACAAGAATATCGGGAGCCGCGGCGACCGCTTCATCCAGTGCCGCCTCGATGTCTTCGGGCTCCACGACGTGGAGCTCCATCTCATGGCCGGCTTCCTTGAACGCGGCTTCCGCCTCGCTCGCGAGCTGTTCCACAGAATAACCAAGAGCGCTGCCTGCTTTTCGGTTGATGACAGCATGAATGCGCATTGATTTCCCTGGCCCCCCGGATGCCTCGAGACGCCCATGCGCAACACCGCGCAGGGAAACAAGGTTTCCTTATGGATTCATCGAGCTTTGCGCGTCCGCGGTACGCCCCTCAAGGGCAATCCGCTTGAGGAATGAGAAAAGGCAGCACCCTACTCGCCCTGGCTTTGCGCTTCGCGTTTCTCCTTGGCCGCACGCTGGCGCTCGACCAATTTCACCGACAGGATCGAAAGCTCGTAGAGAAGAAGTGTCGGGATGGCAAGACCGGTCTGGCTCAGAACGTCCGGCGGCGTGAGTAGCGCAGCCACCGCGAAGATGATAACGACGGCATAGCGCCACTGTTTTCGCAGCCACTGCGACGACACCATACCGACCCGCGCAAGCAGCGTAAGAATGACAGGCAGCTGGAAGCAAAGGCCGAACGCCAGGATCAGCGACGTTATGAGATGCAAATACTCGCTAACCTTCGCCGTAAGCTGAATATGAACCTGACCGTTGCCCGCCTGCTGCATCGACAGGAAGAACCGCATCGCCAGCGGCATCACGAGGAAAAAAACGAGCGCGCCGCCGAGGAGAAACAGAATGGGCGTCGCGAAAAGGTAGGGCAGAAAGGCCTTGCGCTCGCTGCGGTAAAGCCCGGGCGCGACGAACATGTACAGTTGCGTCGCCAGCATCGGAAAGGACAGCACAAACGCGCCGAAGAACGACACACGAAGCTGCGTGAAGAAGAACTCCTGCGGCGCGGTGTAGATCATCTCGATCCGCGTCTCGCCGCCAACGGCAAGCCGGTAGGGGATGAGAAGGAAATTATAAATGTCCTGAGCGAACATGTAGCAAAAGAAAAACGCCGCCACGAAGGTAATGACGCAATAGATGAGCCGCCGCCTGAGCTCGATCAAATGCTCGATGAGCGGTGCCTTCGTCTGGTCGATGTCTTCTTCTTCGGGGTTCGCCAAAGCCATCGCGATGCGCTCACGCTGCCGGAGCTATGCGGTCTTTGGCGGTATCGTCTGACGGATGGTGCGTTTGCGAGGCGCCCGGCGAACGGATGCCTTCTGCAACACCCTCCGGAGCGGCCTTTTCGAGTGTCCCAACGCCTGCCGTTTCGCCTGAAACCTCCCGCGAGGCGTCGGCATCTACCGGCGGCTTAGACTGTTGCGGCTCCGCCGGCGGAGCTTTGTTTTCCGTCAGCGCCTGCTGAGGCGGAGCATCCCCGGCCGGTGCTAGGGGCTTCGGCGGCGTGTATTCCTGGTTGATCGCACGCGCGATGCTGTCCTTGAGCTGGCTTGCCGGGTTCAGAGAACGGAACTCCTGGATGTTCTTGTGGAGGTCTTCGTAGCCTGCCTCGCGCACAGAATCCTCGAACTGGCGGCGAAAATCGTCGGCCGAGCGTCGCACCTTCGCAGTCATTCGTCCGAGCGTATGCAAAACCTGCGGCAACTCCTTAGGGCCGATGAAGATCAGCGCAATGACCGCTATCAGGAGTAGCTCAGACCACGCGATATCGAACATGTAAGACGGCCGCCCTCAAAAACCCAGATGCAATGAACGAAACCGCCTAAGCCTTCGTCTCTGTTCCCGTCGGTGTTTTTGCTTCCGCCCGGACGGGTTCATGGTCGATAGGCTTCGGTGTATTCGCGGCCTGGGTGGATTGCGGCGGCGCAGGCTGGGTATCGTCTTCTGACAGGCCCTTCTTGAAGCTCTTGATCCCCTTGGCGACATCGCCCATGACATCGGAGATCTTGCCTTTGCCGAACAAAAGCACAACGACCAGCAGAATAAGGATTAGCTGAAGCGGGGTCCAGCCAATGTACATGAGATCCTGAGGCATCTCCATCCACTCCTTCGCCCTGTCCTCGCTCTGGCAGGGCATTCATTACTTCACATGTCGAACTGAACGTGGCCGCACGCGCATGGCATGTCAAGCGCGCGTAGCTTGGCATAGCGTCTCACGCGGAACCTTGGTTCATCTGGCCAAGATCGCCGGCTATAATATCGTAACAGCAGAGCGTGCGCGACAATCAACCAGCAGAAACCGCCCGGACCGGAGCGATCGACTCCGCCTCCTCTTCACGCCGTTCCGGCTCTTTATCCTCGTCGTTATCTTCGGTGTGCTCGCCCGGCGCCTCATCCTCCAGAGGGTCTTCATCCTCGCTTAGCGCCGCGCTGTCGTTAGGCTCCGGCACCGTAAAGCCCGGCGGGAGATTGCTGTCGAGAAGACCTGCGCCCTTGAGCTCCGAAAGCCCGGGCAGATCGCGAATGGAATCGAAACCGAAATGCTCCAGAAATGCCTCGGTGGTTCCATAGGTGACGGGACGCCCCGGAGCGCGCCTTCGTCCGCGCAGCCGGACCCAGCCGATTTCGAGAAGGACGTCGAGAGACCCCTTGGAAATACCAACGCCCCGTATCTCCTCGATCTCGGCGCGCGTGGCCGGCTGATGATACGCGATGATGGCGAGCGTTTCGAGCGCCGCCCGCGAGAGCTTGCGCTGCTCAAGGGCATTATGCTCAAGAAGGAAGGAGAGATCCTCCGCCGTCCTGAAAGCCCACTTTCCGGCCACCCGGACCAAATTGACGCCACGCCCGGCATAAACCGTCTGCAGTTCTTCGAGAAGCTGGACAACATCGTCCTTCGCGCCGAGATGCTTGGCCAGCGATGCCTCATCGAGCGGCTCTGACGCCGCGAACAGAAGCGCCTCCAGAATTCTCAGCTTCTCGCGCCGGTCGGCCGAAGGCAGGCGCGCCACATTCGACGGCAAAGGCAGCGGTAAAATGGGCACGCGCCCACTATCGCCACCACCACCGGTTCTCTTGCCGTCTTTGCCTGCCATCGGGAACCTTCCGTTATCCCCAGCTCGTCGAAGCTAGTTCGCCTGATTTGGGGACGATGCGCAAGAGGCCCAAGTGGGGCCGGATGTGGTCTGGGCCTGCAACGGGCTGCTAGGCCCGTTCGTAATGCAAAAAAACGCATATTCAATTAATTGGCCGAGCCAGCTTGAGGAAAAATATACCCGCAAGGCTTATACCAAAAGGACCACACAACTTGGAGCCCATTCTGGCGTGCCCGGTGCGCAATGTCACGTTGCCGGATGCGATACAACTCGCGGCGCTCATTGTTCGCACGACTTACTCGTCAGGCACGCTCAAGGTTGCAGTTATAAATGTCTATCTTGATTTCGCCTTCTGATACGATGGGAGTGTTCCATGTCCCAGCAACATGAAATTGATGATGATCTCGACGCTGCCTATGTTTCCCGCGTCCGGCCCCACATCGACCGGCTCTCCCAGGCTGATGAAGACGTCATTCTGGATTTTTCAAAGGTGGAGTTTGTCGACAGCTCGGGCCTCGGCGCACTCGTGTTCCTCCACAAGCGGCTCGTTTCAAAAGGGCATAAGCTCCGGGTTGTCGGCTTGAGGGGGCAACCCTTGCAGCTCTTTACCAATCTGCATCTCGTCCCCTTGTTCTGCGACTGAACCCCGCTGGAAAGGCATAGGGGGGAGTAATGCGTTACGTGCACTCTGTTTTGCTTACGGGGTGCACTCTGACGCCACCAGAGGCGCGTTCCGCCATAACTTCGGCGGTCCAGGTTCACGGAAACGCCCAAATAATCCGTCGTGCTCCGGCCTGAGCGCTCATGTTCGTCCTCCCCCGCAGAAACAGCTCTCAGGGTATTGACCAATTAACCCCGTGAACATATGGTCCCCCTGGGTTTGCGCGCAGCCAAGTTGCGTAAGCAGCCGAATTTATCAAAGAGCCCATAGCTCAGCCGGTAGAGCATCTGACTTTTAATCAGAGGGTCGATGGTTCGAATCCATCTGGGCTCACCAATAAGATCAGGGGGTTAGCCTAAAATCCGGCTTTCAAAAGCTCTCAAGGTTCGCTCCATGGCAACGCCCATGGCAACATTTCGAGAGTTTTGTTGCCATGGTGTCGATCAATCTGAGCATGGCCACACCTGCCGCCGTCGAGCCGCCGACGGCTGAAAACGTCCATCTCTATCGCGCTGCAGTTCTCGCGTGGCGCAAGGCGGCAATCGAAGAGCGGTCACGGCATGCCGATATCAGGCTCGCAAATCCGCATGTTTCGGAGCACGCTGCGGCGCTCGCAGTGCATGCGCTAGCGCCGGAAATGACCTTTGCGCAGGCGTACCTTCTCGCCCGGAAGGCGACGAGTTGGGCCGCGCAAGCGCACCACAAATGGTTTTGGCGTGGCATTCCAGGGACCGCGTATTGAGGCTGGGAAGGCGTCCCAGGGACGGCCGTCTAAGCGCGCTTGCCCTTTTCGTCTTGTGGCAGTTCCATCACATCAGAGCGCCCGAGCAGCCAATCTATGCTCACGTCGAGGCGGTCCGCGATCTGCGCCAGCCGGTAGATGTCCAACACCTTGAGACCTGAAGAGGCAAGGTCAACGCTACGCCGGCCGCCGAGGCCTATGCTGGCGCAAAGCCGGTCAGGTATCATGCCGCGAGACCGGCATGCATGCGCGAGCCGTTCGCGGAACAGACTGAAATCGGAGTGCATGGAGAGGATGTGCGGAAGCGAGGCAGGAGATGCAAGGGCACGGCGCGCCCTCGCATGGGTCGGCCACCCGACGCGCGCCGAACT
>Ga0074046_10000725_pt1 | contig 30379 bp, 59 predicted proteins | sample BogForMeECP23OM3_FD_94441 | JGI IMG/M metagenome (GOLD analysis project Ga0074046, IMG submission 94441) | Bog forest soil microbial communities from Calvert Island, British Columbia, Canada - Bog Forest MetaG ECP23OM3 | ecosystem: Environmental > Terrestrial > Soil > Wetlands ... | reverse complement strand
GATCTTCCGTAGAGATGTCGTACTTGAAGCGCTGAACTACTATGAAAGTGTATACGGGCGGGATGAGTTTTTCTGGCGTGGCTGCGACATCATTGTCACTGGTTTGTGTAACCCCGTCCGGGCGGGGTTCCGCGGGGCACCGTTGTCAAACCGTTACAAACCATCGTCTATCGGTGTGAATCTACCCAACTCAGATGCGCCTACCGTTATCCACAATCAACTCGGACAGCGGGAGTTCTGGATGGCGTCCAAAAATAGAGTGCGCGAACTGATAAAGAAACGCGGGTACTAACGCCAACACACAATAAAGTCATTAAAATCAACAACTTAGAAGTAGCTAAAATCCCCTCTCCCACTGTATACTGGGGGCATGGCTACCATAAAGCAGTTCGACCGCACCACCATCCACCTGATGCGCCCCAAACTCGAGGCCGCTTTCGCAGCCCTCGCTGCTGAGTACGGCATCGCAATCAAACTTGGCAACGCCCGATTTGACAGCACCAATGTTACCTTCAAGCTTGAACTCGCAACCAAGTCCGCCGATGGCGCGGTCGTCAGCAAAGAACGTGCCGCCTACACGCAGCTTGCCGACTTGTATGACCTGAAACCCGAGTGGCTTGACAAGACCTTCCAGTACGGCGGCACCACCTACAAAATCGCCGGGCTTAGCACCAAGGCACGTAAGGCTCCGGTGCTCGCTTCCAACCCGTCCGGCAAGCTTTACAAATTCAACGAGCGGTTCGTCCGTTCCCTCATGGCACCCACGCCGTTTGATGCCAGCCTCAATAAGGCTCGTGAAGCCAACACCGCCGCCAATGCCGCCATCGTAATCGGTCCCCGCAATACCGATCATGACGAAATCGAGCGCCGCCTCACCGACCTGCGCAACAACAACCCCGAAGCCTATTACGCCGATGGCGAGCGCCGCGGCACTCAGAAGCAAATCCACGACGAACTTTACCGCGCTATCGCACGGGAAATCGCCTACGAGCGCAGCGGCAAGAAACCGCTGTTCGGCAGCATTTCGGTTCCTCCGCCGCCCGACGTTCATAACGAACGTGCCTAAGTTCTGTCCCCGCTCCTCCGACTGCCGCCCCCGCTCATACCGGGGGCGGTTCTTTTTTCAGGTATTATAGTGTATGGCTCTTTCCTACCGACAACGGAGACGGATGCCCAAGTTGCGGGAGATCGCCTTGGTGTGGCGCACCCTCTCGTCTTTGCTTCCTGTGGAAGCCGTGGAGCACGGCTGGCGGGAGTCGCAGAAGGGTGTGATCAACTACAGGGTCGCCGCGACAACGAACGGACGACGCTGGTCCGTGGACACCTACCACGGGGAATACTACGTGGTGACCGTGAGTGACCGCTTCCCGGAGCCCTGCAAGAGCCTGCCGTCGATGGCGTGGTACTTGTGCCGAATGCTTGGAGTGAACTTAAGGGGGCCTAAATGAGCGCATCGGATTCCTATGATGTTTGTCGCCGTTGTTATAGGCGGTTGACCGAAGCTGATGATTATGACCCCGTAAACGGGGCGTTGTGCGAAGATTGTAAGAAGATGGAAGAACCACCGGACGACGATGAAGAAAAGAAACCTCCTTATCCCGGTTAAGTCTGCGGACGAACTCCAGAAAATCCTGTTCATCCAGCGTTCGTGCACGTTGGTGGCGAAGAACGAGATGCTGGCCTTGGTGATACGCAACCGAGACCCGGAGAAATACATCCTTGCTGCGAAGAAACTTCTGGCGAAGTACGCCAGCTATCCCACGCTCACGGAATTCGCCGCCGACCCCAAGCTGACCAACGTCTACAAGTGGGGAGCCACGTTTGGCGTGACGGCGCTAGTCGGCGGGTTGATCTTGCAGGAAGTGGGGGCGCTCCAGCCCGAATTCGTCCCGGTGCTGCTCCGGGCATTCCTGCTACTCCTGAAAGAATTGGATCAGCCGGAGCACAAGTCCTTGGTCGAACTTCTGATCGGCGAACTCAAGGTGGAGCATATCTCTACGTGGCAGGCGGAGCGTATCCGGCTGGCGTTGGCCGGGCTGGTTGAGACTTTTGTCGCCGTGAGCGCGCAGTTCGGGCTCATGACCCAAGGCAAGGAGAAGGCGGCCCTTACGCCCACGGGCAAGCGGGTGCTGATGCATCTTGCGTCCGCAGCCCGGTTCATAGACGAGATGAACAAGGCCCATGAGAAATTCCAATCAAAAAAGCCAAAACCGTAGTATTAGCCGTAGGTGAGAAGAATATACTTAGCCGCGCCGTTCGAGTGGATCGACCGGATGAAGACCTACGCCGAGCAGCTTCGCACCCTCGGCTATGAAGTCACTTCCCGTTGGCTGGACGAACAGAACCGCGGCGGCGAGACCGATCTTACCGAGGAAGACGGCAGTACGCAGATGGACAAGAAGGACTTAGCCATCGGCTACGGCATCCGCGATCTCCGCAACATCATCGCCTGCGACACACTAGTTGAATTCAATCCCGGCAGGGCGCTTATCCGCAATACGAGGGTCGCCGAGCTTGGCTTCGCCCTCGCGCTCGGCAAGCAGGTCATCGCCATCGGCCCGGAGAATCCCAAACACAGGGCGAGGATTGACAACGGTTTCGTTCTGCTCGTCGAGGGAACGCTTCCGGAAGACCTGTCGGCCGCCGGGATCAAGCCCGTAAAGCATTATGATTGCTGGGGGGATTTCCTCGAAGTCGCAGTATTAGAGGTCGGGCAGATAGTAGTCCAACATGTTTGACTTACGCTTGCTTAAGTAGGGGGCATTTATGTCATTCAAGAGTTTCATCGCATCAATATTTCTAGGAACCGAGGTTGCCAAGCTTGAGGCCGCTTTTACGGCCATCGAATCGAAGGTCGCCACTGTCGCGACCGCCGAAGCGACGAAGATCAAGGCCGAGGTGGGCGTCGAGTTGGCGCATGCCAAAGCGGTGTTCGCCAAGCTCGAAGGCAAGGCCAAGGCCGAGATCGCCACGGCGGAAGCTGACGCCCTTGCGCTGGAAGCCAAGGTGAAGTCCGAAGCCGCAAAGATCGAAGCCGCCGTCAAGGCTGAACTCGCAAAGCTCGGGTTCTAAGCAGTATTTCCCCTTATGGGGAAAGACAAGCTCAGACCCGGCATTCGTGCGACTGAATATCCCACGACACCACTTCTTTTAGAGAAGACGCCCAAGAAGCACAACGTTTTGATCGGCGAGGATGCCATGCAAACTCGCTTCGCCGAGCAGTTTCTCTCCGCGCATCACCACATCAAAGTAACCTGTGAGCCAGTTGAAACCCTCAACGACAGCCACATCCTCGGGCAGGAAGAGCCCAAGCTTTACCGGGTGGACCGCAGCAGCCAGATCGACCTTTCGCCGAACATCCGTTCGCAGGTTGGCGTCTGGTCCCTTGACATCATCGAGAAAGGCAGCGCCGGGGCCAACGCCATCGTGCGGAAGGCATACCAGCTTATGAATATGCCCAAGCCCCCGAGGCACACAATCGATTACGTGGCGGCAGAGGTGGCGAAGAGCTTGTACGACATCAAGGCCGGAATTTGGCAAGCGGCATGGTTGCTAACCGGGCCAACGCCGGAACGCCGGACATGGCCCAGTCCTTGGGAGAACTACATCACATGGCTTCCGCAGGACGAAGACCCAACCTACCGCCTCAACACCCTTTACTGGACACTGGTGGAATATGTTTTCGCCGCGGAGAACGATGACAAGGGGTTCCGCAAGACAGGCCGCACGCTGAGGCCCAGTGAATTCAAGTATCTGTCGTCTTTGGTCTTGCCCAAGAGCCGGGTCTTTGAAAGCATTTCCGCGCTTTCCGCTTGGAGGGAGCACAAGGCCGACCCGTACGTCTGCGCCCTCAAAATCGCGAAAATCTGGGAGCGCCAGTAGTTTTGTCGATATTCCTTGAAAATAGCGTGCGGCCAGTATTATTTCCACGTAGAGGTAATCAGATGCCTACAGGTAAATCGAAAGCCGGACGCGAGGAGCTTACATCCCTTGTCCAGCGCGCCCTCAATCTAGGTACAAAGAAGGAAGCCGAGAAAATCATCGACACGGTGATCTCTTCCCTTGAAGAGGATCTTCTCAACAATCTCGCCAAGGACAAGTTCACCCTGAAGCTTAATCGCTTCGGGAAATTCACAATCCGGCACAAACCGGGTATTTATAGGAAGATTCCGTTTACGGGCGAGACGAAGATGACGAACGCGAAAAGGAAAGTCAAGTTCGTGACCCTCGGTCCACTTCGCCAACGAGAAGTTGTAGAGCGGGAATTGGGAACGGTTTAGGAATCTCAGGAGAACAAATAACACATGGCAATGCAGACGTTTGAAGATGATGAGTTGGACAATGTGAAGCCTGCGGCTCCGGCCGCTCGCCCCACCGCCGCTGCCGCTGCCGCAGCCGCCCCGGCGCAAGCGCATCAACCCAAGCAGCAACCGCGCCAAGCTGTGGCGGACGATTTTGACGACGACGCGCCCAAGGCGAAACCCGAGGAGGACAACTCGGACATCCACGTCACGGACTTTGACGACGAGAAGGTGATCAACCGTCCGGGCCAGCTTAACCGCGTCCGTCCCGAGAAGGGCAGGGCTCGCCGCGTCGCCTTCGTCAAGTCGGTCAAGATGGTGAGCACCAAGTCGCACTTCGTCGAGATCGGCACGGGCAAGGACTTGAAGCAGGGCACGTACCGCTGCTTGAGTCTCATCGGCAGCGACGATCAGACTTATTGCTGCGCAAAGCTCCAGAAGGACTCGGTGATCCACATCGCCGCTCTGGTGCTTCTCTACACGAACGCCGACCCGACGACCGGGAAGTACGTCAAGGGTGCGGATGGACACGTTCCTCCGATCCAGTGGGAACTCGGATACGTTGACCTGAGCGGCTTCAACATGAAGCAGATCAGGAAGCTGCCGGACGAGGATCAGACCCCGTACGACATCGACATCATCATGACGCACGCAGACCGTGCGTTCGGCTATGAGTTCAACCGGGCGTCGAACAAGGCCCGCTGGCTCCAGAATCCCGAGTTGGTCAAGGAAGTCGAGGCTGCCTGCGAGCGTTTCCGCGACGGCAAGACCCTCATTTCGAGGCTTGGCAAGAAGCTCAACCTGATCGAATGGAAGGCGCTGCTGTCCGGCGCATCAGGCGAAGAGGCCAAGCTGGATAACATGGACGAGCTTTAACCGTTAAGAGCGGTTGAAGGATGTACCTCTGTAGTAACTAATGTGGAAGGGGCTTCGAGGTCTGGAGCCCCCTCTTTTTGGAGAGAATTATGGCATTCGAGCAATATGAGCATCACGGAGCAACCGTATGGGTGGACTCCGAACTTAAGGGACAGCACCGCAGCCATTGTTTGTGCTTCAAGTGCGGAAAGTTCAAGCCCGGCACCCCGGAGAATTGCGCGATCGCGCAACGGGTTTACGAGACCTGCGTCCTGTGCGATCTGGTCACCCCGGTGTACGAATGCCCGGTGTTCGTCCAGATAACCAATGCTGCTACTGCCATTTGATTTCGAGACGACAGGCTTGCAGGTCGGCACGGTGTCGATTACCGAAGTGGGTATGGCGCTCTGGGACACTGACTTGCACGCCCCCATCAAGCTCGCAGGATATTTGGTTGATCCCGGCCCAGATGCCATATGGGAAAAAGTCACACCTGAAATGCGTGCTTTGGGTCTTCTCCCTGCTGCGGAGGTCAGCGGCATCACTCCGGAACTTTGCGCCAAGTACGGTGTACCGGACCTTACCGGACTCAAACAACTTCTCTCATGGTACCGAATTGCCGACGCTGTGGTCGCCCACAATGGCCATGAATTTGATTACCCGCTTTTGGAACGCTGGGCAAAGAAGCACGGCTTGGAACTGCCGGATAAACTCCGTATCGATACTATGTGCGACATCGAGCTTCCTCCAAAGACCATCAAGAAGCTAATCTACATGGCGGCCGATCATGGCTTCCTCAATCCCTTCCCGCACCGGGCGCTGTTTGATGTCATGACCATGATGCGGATCATGAACGAGTACGACCTCAACGAGATTCTGGAGACGGCGAAGAGCCCGACCCTTGTCGTCGAGGCACTTGTGACCTTCGCCCAGAAGGACTTAGCAAAGACTAGAGGCTTCCACGCTCAGTATGAGAACGGCAGGTTCCAGATGTGGTCCCTAGTGGTGAAGGAACGCTATCTTGAGCGTGAGCGCGCCGCCGCCCAAGCTGCCGGATTTGAAATCAAGGTCGTATCCAAAAAATAGATTGAAAGTATTTGTGATCTGCATCACCAGTGAGTGGGTAAACGTGCTACGCTCCCATAGACAAGGAGTGTCTCATGAAATCCCGACTGTTTTTCTTGCCTCTGTTGATGTTTGTCCTCGCTGTGCCCCTTTTGTCCCAAGAGCCCGCGCCTGTCTGGCCCAAAGCGAACCTGAATCAAAGTGAACAGGAATTCCTTAAGCAAGCCTATGACGCTACTGCACTTGTGTACACGCAGAACGACGGGGGAGACCTGATAATGGCGTGCACCGCCACCGCCGTGCTCAAGAACGACAAGGGATATTCCTTCCTCACCGCCGGGCACTGCATGGCGAACAACGATCTCGTTTATTACCTCTCGGACGACAAGCAAGACCCCAAGACGTTCTTCAAGGTCGATAAAGCCGCATGCGGCATCCCAGCGGAGGGAGCGGACTTTTGTCTCATGCATGTCACCACGGATCGGGAATTCCCCGTCGTGGCGGTCGGAGTCTCATCCGAGAGCGTCGCTGGGGAGCCCGCGGCTTCCATCAGCAGCCCGTTGGGGCTCGGCAAGCAGACTTTCCGGGGCTTCGTAGCCGCCCCGCACCTGAAGCGTCCGGTGACCCTAAGGGACAAAGATGGCAAGGTGAAGGACAAAGCGGACGACAAGGACAAAGCCGCAGTCGTCGTGGGCCGCTGGTACGACTACACCTTGTTCCAGATGCCCGGAGTCAACTCCGCATCCAGCGGCTCGGCCCTGCTCTGCATGAACCAGCGGGCAATCTGCGGCGTGGTTGTTGGAATATTGGCGACCGAGGCCGGGCACGAGGCGGTTGCCCTGCCGATTAACATTGTGGTTGAAAAGCTGGAGGGCAGCGCCCTCGTTTACCGTACGGCCCCAAAGACGAAAGCCTACAAAAAGTAAGTATTAGGGCTCCAGACGTGTGTTGGAGCACGTCCGCATGCCCCGAGCCAAGAAAGAGCGCAAGCCCATAGAGCTTTGCGTCCCCGATCCCAATCCGAACATAGACAATTGGCTGGTGTTGGGCCTTGACCCCAGCGTCTCCCGCACAGGTTTCGCCATCATGGGTGTGTTCACCGACCCCGTTGGGGGGAATCTCCAGACCCATTGGCTGAGCATCGGCAGTGTCAAGCCGGACAAGATCGAAGATTACCGCCACACACGCACGACTCTGTGGGCTCGCAGCAAGGCGATAGCCCTCTTCATCCGGGAATTTCTGAAGCTCATTAAAGTCAATAAGCGGACGGGCTTGATCATCAGCATGGAGTATCCCACCCCGCAGAACGATTTCCTTGTTGGGCTGAATCGCATCCTGCATGTGATCCTCTTTGAGGACGGCACATTGGCGGAATCGTTCGGTGAGATACATATCCTTACCCCCAACGCCTCCACCCTGCGTTCGCTGATGGGGCTGAAGCAGCGCGGAGCCACGAACAAGAAGGAAAACATCGAGAAGGCCTACACGTTTGTGGATCGAGCTACTTACCCGCAATTGGACTCTGACTCCTGCGATGCCGTGCTCATGGCGATGGTGGGGTCATATGCAGCCAAAATCCTAATGGGCAGGCCGAACGAGATTCCCAACAACTTCCTTGTTCGTTTGTGCAACGCCACCGTGACAAGCAAGGTCAGCAAATTGGGGCGCATCAAGGAAAAGATTGAAGGCATCTTGCTCCGATCCGAGTATTGGTATGCGTACGGGCGGCAGTCTTATGGAGTCGGCGTCAAAGATGCTACTAATCCTAAAAAGACACTGATCCGCAAGTACTTCACGATCTGATTGGAGGATCGTCACAATGGCAAAACAACAGAAGTCCGCGACTTCTGCGGATGTTCTCCGTAATCTCACCCCGGAGCAGCGCCGCAAGCTGTACCTTCAAGCAAGAAAAGAAGAAAAGCCGGATTTCCAAGTCCTGACAAAGGACTGGGTGGATGAGCTTGTCCCCTACGGCCTCATCGTGTTCGACAGCGTGCTCGGCCTCGGGGGCATCAGCCGCCACGGCCGCGTCTCGTCGGTGCACGGCAACGAAGGCGTGGGCAAGTCCACGCTGACCTACGTGATCGCCAAAAACTACCAGAAATTCACCGGGGAGCCCCTCGGCATCTTCGACTTCGAGGGCACGGGCACGCCGTCTTACTTGGAGCGGATCGGCGTGGACATGGACCTGTGCAGGCTGCTCCAGCCCAACTCCACCGACAAGGCGATACAGGAGACCGTGACGCTTCTGGAAGAAGGCGTTCGCTTCTTCATCTACGATTCCATCCCCAGCATGAAATCCATGGTGGACCGCAAGGACATCTTCAGCGGCAAGGCCATGAAGTCGTCCTACGGCAAGCACGCCCAGACGATGACTAAGTTCTTCGACATCCTCAGCCCGTACATGAAGCAATACGACGGGCACATGTTCATGGTCAACCAGACTCGCGCTCGCATCGACGACAGTATCGAGGCGCAGTGGGCGAACGACTACAGCTTCACGAACCTCACCTATACGCTCCCCGGCGGGCGTATCTGCCGCTTCATCCCGAGTGTCATGGTCGAGCTTCGCATAGCGAAGGACGTGAAGCCGCTGGAGCCCGACAAAGTGGGTGGCAAAGAAGACCCGGCGAAAGACCCGTTCGTGATCCCAATGGCGACTCCAGAAACCAAGGGCAAATCGATGTGGATGCGTGTACGCGCCCGTACCCTGAAGAACAAGGTTACTGGCGCTGGCTACCGCGAGGGGTTCATCTGGATCGAGCCGGGCGTCGGCATCGACGACAACATGAGCGTCCGCGAGCTTGCTCGTACCTACAACTTCATCAGCAATTCCGGTGCAAAGTACTTCGTCGGCAAGTCCAAGGACGAGGCCATTGCCGGATATCCTTCCAAAGAGGCGGCAATCGAAGACCTCGTGGAGAAGGAGAATCCCGAGGTGCTCGGCAAGCTCAAGGAGCTTCTCACCGAGACAATCCATAATGACAACACCGGGCGCTTCGTCTCGGAGGTCACTGCCGAGGAAGTTCGCTTCGCCGAAGGTGAAGAGGATGCCCCAGTGGGCAAGGGCTTTGATATCGAAGACGTAGATGCGGTGTAAACCACATGAAGTTTAGTGGTAAAAATTTTCAACCTTGGACGGATTTCTCCTTGGATATTTCTGGCCTGACCATCGTCATCGGTCCCTCGAACGAGGGAAAAAGCTCGATCTACCGCGCCCTGCTCGGCATCATACGCAACGAGCTTGACGTGGCGTACATCCGCGATCCCAAGGACGAGCCCCTTGAGCTTACGCTTGAACACAACGGGCACACCGTTGTTGCTACCCGAGCGAAACGGGGCTCCGTTACCTACAGGATAGGCGAGGACAAGTTTTCTTCGCTCGACGGGGACATTCCGGAGATTGTCAAGAAATTCAATCTGGGCGAGATCAGGATCGGCGATTTCACCTTCGACCCGATCTTTGCCAGCCAGAACCGCCCGCAGTTCCTCATCGACAACAAGACCTACAAGCCGAGCGAGATCAACGCCATCCTCGGCGCTTTCGGCGGCACGGAGAAGCTGGAGGCTGGGAAGAAGCAGGCCAACCTCCTGAAGACGCAGAAGGATGGTGAGGCCCGCGTGTTGGCGGCCCAAATTCGCAATTCCGAGGAACGCAAGGCAAAGCTGGAGAAGATGTCTACGAAAGCCCACGAGTTGGCCGAAGAGCTACAGGCTTTGGAGTCCGCTGCCCGCCACTTGGAGACCGAGTCTTATTGGCTGGTGGAATGCGTGGCCCACTGCTTGCGGCTGGAGCCCCTGCAACGCATCGTAGAGGCTTTGATCCTGCCAGACACCACGGGGGTCGAGCAGCTTCAGCAGCTTGCGCTTCATGCGGAGCGGGCGGCGTTCACCCAGAAATTTGCCCAGTGGATGAACAAGCCGCTCCAAGCCATCGAGGCTGCCACCGAGAAATGGAACGAGATTTACGCTTTGTGGAAGCAGATCAAGGCCCTGAGCGAGACGGCTGAGTTGATCGAGAGCCAATTCGATGCCGGGGACTTGGCAACATTCCGCACGGAAATCTCGGTAAATGAGCTAACTCAGCTTCAGAACAGTATTACTTTCCTAGAGAACGCGGCTACGCTGCGGAGAGAACTGAAAGAAACAGCCGGGAAACTGGCTGAGATCGACGAGCAGCTTTCCGCCGCGCAATCGGATTTGGCCAGCACGCAGAAGGCGCTTCACGATGCCGCGCTTGATGCGGAGCGGAAGCGAGCGGAAGATTTAACGAGCCGGGGGCTTTGCCCAAAGTGTGGCAAGCCATTGGAGCACACATGCCAGTAAACCTTTTCATTCAGGACATCAACGGGGATCATAATCTCAATGCAGGGTTTGGTTCGCAGAGTCGCGCCGAGGACGCAGTTGAGCGGTTCATGAAAGCTGGCGGGTATTGGTATGTGAAGGCAGATGACGAGGGGAAGATTGAGGAAAGAGCCTTTATACCGTGGCACCGGGTTGAGTTTTGCCGTATCGAGGAAGTTGAAAAAGAAGAGGAAGAATAATGCCAGAAGTAACAGCAGATACGCTGAAACAGGTCCAGAGCCGGGTGAAGGCGCTGCAAACCTCGCGGGACCAGATCATGCGCCAGCAGGCGGTGCAGGAGCAGAAGCGGGACGAGGCGTACCGGAACCTGCGCCAGAACGGGATCGATGGCCCGGAAGGCATGACAGCAAAACAGTTGCAATCTCTCGCCGATGAGAAGAAGATTGAGTTGTCCGAGAAAGTCCGGGCGCTTGAAGAGCAGCTTTCGCAAGGCGAATCATTGGTGTCCAAATTCCAAGAGTTGCAACAAGAGGGATAATCATGACAACAGTACCAGTAGCACACGCAACAGCGGTGAAAAACCCGGACGGCACGTATTCCGTCGTGGTGTCGCATGACAACGCGGGAGCCGTCACGGAAGTCAACTTCCCCAACATCGCGTTCGCCGAGACGATGGCGAATTCCTATGCGGCCTTCCTCAACGGGGTCTACAAGGTTGAAGCCGTAGCGAAGGAAATAGGCCCGGGTATCAAGACAGACACGCAGTTAGTGATCGCCGCCGCGCAGAGGGATGCTGCCCAATTGAAGGCAGACACCAAGAAGCTGCTCGCCGATGCTAAGATCGAGTACGAGAAGATCGTCGCTGAAGCCAAGCAGGAAGAGGCCGACGTACAAAAGGAAGGCGACAAGCTGGTTGCCGATGCCAAGGCCGAAGCCAAAAAGCTTCTTACTGAAGCCGAGACGGAAGCGATCAACCTAAAGAAGGGTGCTTTGAAGTTCGTCGAAGACGCCAAGGCAGACGCCAAGAAAACGCTGGCCGACGCCAAGGCCGAAGCCGAGAAGCTTCTCGCTGCCGCCAAGGCCGAGGTCGCCAAGCTGAAGGTTCCAGCTTCGGCACCGACTGTTCCCGCGGCTCCCCCGGCGACTCCTCCAGCCGCTCCGGCAGCCAAGGCTCAGGACGACGTAGAAGAGCTATGATCACGGGTTATGTTGTCGAGATTTGCTTGGGACAGGGCGGGATTATGCCCGCAACTACTCCCCGCCAAATCGGCAAGAGGATATTTCGCCTCCTGTCCGCCAACGGCGCGGACATCCAATGCGTGATAGTCAAGCCGTCCGATCCAAAAGAAAAAGAAGTCACCGTCTTCTCCGACTACCAAGAACGCATGATGAAGAAGGGAATTTACTTCTTCTAGCCAGTATTAATCGGCATGGCTCAAGAACATAAGGGGAGACTTGTTTATCTGGCAAGCCCCTACTCATCCCCGGACAAGGCCCTGCAAGAGTACCGCTTCGTGGCGGCTGCCATCGCATCCGGCTGGTTGATGAACAAGTACCAAGACCTTTCTTTCTTCTCCCCCATTACGCACACGCATCCAATAGCGGTCCATTGCGCCTTGCCCGGCTATTGGCAATTCTGGGCTGCCTACGACCAGTGCATGCTTTCGCGCTGCGACGAGGTCTGGGTGCTTTGCCTTGACGGGTGGCGGGCGTCCTCCGGCGTCACCGCGGAACTGAAGATCGCCCGAGAGACTGGGATGCCCGTCAAGTTTGTCATTCCCGGCGCTCCCGGTGAGTACAGCATTACAGAGGTCGAACCTCAATGAGCGAAATCTTCATAGTTACATCGCACGCTGATTTGGGCGAGCGTGGGTTTTCTGTGGCTAATCTCGTTGCGTGCAAAGACGCAACAATCGCCTACGAGCAAAGACTTGAATTCATAGTTAAGGGCTATCCGGGCGTCAGCGTTTCGAGGATTGATTACATTGAAGAAAGTCATACTGCACGATCCCAAGAACAGGGTTAACCTCGTCTTCAGTACGGACTGGCACCTCACCGAGGTTCCGCCCGCCCGCCGCAAGGACGATTACCGCAGCGCCATCCTCGCCAAGATCGAATATATCCGCGACCTCGTGGAGAAGCTCGGCGGTGCGGGCTTGTGCGGCGGCGACGTGTTCCACCACAAGCAGCCGCGGCACGCTGGGAACAGCTTCCGGCTCCTCATCGACCTGATCAACGTCCTCCGCCGTTTCCCGCAAGGCAAGGTCTACGGGGCTATTGGGAACCACGACCTGACCTACGACCGCATGGATTCCCTGTCGCACCAGCCCTTGGGTCTTTTGGCAGAACTCGGGGTGTACCACGACTTGAACCGGGAGTCCGTCATGTTTACCAACGAGGACGAGACGGTCAAGGTGAGTGTCGAGACCTTCCCCTACCTCCCAGATGGTAAGGCGCTGGGAGCGATTCTAAGCGCTGGACCCCGTCTGCCGGGGGTAGGACACCGGATAGGGATTGTGCACGCCTACGGGCATCCGGGGGGCGCTGGGAGCCTATTTGGCGAACCCACCATCGGGTACGACCAACTCCAGAACGTGGATTTTGACTTTCTGCTCTGGGGCCACGATCATAGCCGCGAGGAGACCGTGCAAGTGGGTAACGTCACGCATATCCGCTTGGGTTCCTTGGCCCGGGCCGCACTCGCCTACGACGAGGTGGAGCGCCCGGTAGCCGCCACCCTGCTGAGCTTCAAGCCGGACGGCAATGTGGCGTACAAGGAGCAGGAGATTCCTGTCAAGCCGCTGGAGATCGCCTTCCAGATGGCGGACAAGGGTGTGGAGCGGGTCGGCAAGTCGGACGACATCAAGGCGTTCTTCGAAGGCATGGACGAGCAGGTTGCCGGGCTGGACACCACGGACACGCGGGAGATCATCAAGCAGCTTTGTGGCGACGACCCGAAGCTGATGACACTCATAATGGAGCTTTGCGAATTATAATCCGGATGCTTTGGCGTAACAAAAATCTCCCGAGGCGATGTATACTGTGTGATTGGGGCATCAAAGGAGGTCTTACGGACACATATCGGATTTCCTACACATTCAACGGCAAGGTATCGACCTTTCCTCTGAGCGCGGAATCGGCGGAGAAAGCGGACGAAGAATTCAAACATCTTTACCCACGCATCAAGACCGTCTTCAAGATAGAGAGGGTCTACACATACAAGACGGTCCAAGAAGAGTTGCAATTCACGCTGACCGATGATGTGAAGAAGTTCCTGCTTGCGTTGCTGAACTCCGAGAAGACGCACTTTTACCTTGAGGGGAACAATGCCGTCTCGAAGGAGATCGAGGACAAGTACTGCGAGTTGACCAAGGAAGTCTTGGTTCCGAAGAGGGGTCTTTACAACATCGCTCCGGATGCCAAGTGGGGCGTGGAAGCCAACATCTTTTTCGATTCCTCAACTGTTTTTCCAGAAGACTTCGGCGTCGAGCCGGAAAAGCCCGGACAGGTCAATTCCACGAAGTTGTTTTGGGCCATGATTCGCATGGGTTTTCGCCTGTCCGGGCAACACAAAAAGGAAGACATTCTGGGGGTGTTGGCATGAGCATATTCAGCGCGATTGACGCGGAGCATGATCTCAAGATCATCAAGCAAGCGATTGAGATCGCCAAGGAAAAAATCCAAAAGCCCGACCGCAGCTACTCCGTGGACGAGGTGCGGACGCTGCTGGACGAGGTTCAGACCTACTGTGAAGAGAGGATATCCGAGTGAAGATCATTCGCGACATCCAACGGTGTCTCACCCCGGACCTGCTGAACCCCAAATGGAGGAAACTGGTCCAGCCGGGAGACCACCCGGTCACGGGGCACTGCTACATCGCCGCCGAGGTGCTGTATCACGCGTGGGGCAGGCAGCGGGGCTACAAGCCCGTCGTCCTGAGCTTGGAGGATGGCCAGACGCACTGGTTCCTGCGCCATCCGCGAACCAACAGAATCGCCGATCCGTCTCCCGAGCAGTTTGACGGGGAGCCTATCGCCTACGACAGAGGCAGATGGTGTGGGTTCATGACGGGGAACAAGCCATCAAAGCGTTGCCGCACGGTATTGAAACGCATGGAGGCTTTATGAAAGAGCGGTGCCGGGCATTGGATGACGGTGGAGTCCGTTGCCACAACAAAGCGGTCGGCAATTTCTCCTACCATGGCGACAGCGAGATTTACAACTGGGTGAATGACCCAAGACCAAACTGGGTGCTGGTTCCTCTGTGCGAGAAGCACAAGGGGAACGAAGAGCCTCACACAAGACCAAGACGATGAAGAGAAAATCACCAGCGGGCAAGGCAACCAACGACCTGATTTTGTCGGCACATGTCGGAAATAACACCGATCTGTTTCCTCGGATTCTCAAGCTTTACGTGCCCGAGGGAAGCAAGGTCGCCGACGTGACCTATGGGCGGGGTGTTTTCTGGAGAAACATGCCGGAGGAGGCATATGAACTCCATGCTTCGGATATCATGGTTGAGACGACGCTCGGCGACCGCTATAATGGCGTTCTGTACGGGGTTGATTGCCGGGCGCTTCCTTATAAGGACGGAGAATTTGACGCCGTGGTGATGGACCCGCCATACATGCATACGCCGGGCGGGCACGCCCACCGGGGGCACCAGAACTTCGAGGGCTACTACAAGAACAACGTCAAGCACGACTCCACAGCCAAATATCACGAGGCTGTCCTTGAGTTGTACTTTGCCGCCGCAAGAGAGGCGCACCGAGTTCTCCGCAAAGGCGGGATTCTCATCGTAAAATGCCAAGACGAGGTCTGCGCCAACAGGCAGCGGTTGACGCATGTCGAACTGATCAACGAATTTACTGCGGGGGGCTTCGTGCCGGAGGACATATTCGTATTGGTTCGCACCAGCAGGCCGGGCATGAGCCGTGTCGTCAAGCAGATGCATGCTAGGAAGAACCACTCGTATTTTTTGGTGATGAAGAAGAAATAAAAACCATGGCAAGACTAACTAAGGCAGAAAAGAAAGCACGGTCGGATGCTAGGCTGCAAGCTCGCCGCCGCAAGGAAATGGAACGCATCAAGTTGGCTTACATTATCAAGAAGTTCGGCGAGCCAATCGGTGTTGACGGAGAGGTTGCTTATAGGCTGAAGATGCCTGCATCTGGAGTATTCACCTTGGCGCAAAAGAAGATTACCGTCTATCCAGCAGATGAGCCGCCACTCATTTCTTACATCATGGTTGAGGAGGAGAAGTGACAGTGAACTCACCCTACGACGGCTTTGAGCCAGCAGCAGAATTGCCGGGGGAACGGACTCGCACGATCTGGGAAGGACGTTGCCCGACTTGCGGCGAGAACAGTTGTGTCCCCGATCCTTCCAACAGGGCGCTGTACATGTCCCGTTGGTGCAAAAAGTGCGAGCGGGCTGTGCCTTGTGAAAGGGTTTCTTATGCGGGGCCGGAACTTGAGCCCATGCCGCCCAACGAGCATCACGTCTGGTGCAACGGAGACCCCAGAGCGCCTGTGAAAGGCTGCCGCTGGTGCTGTCGCTTGGACAAGACTGGACACTGGGATGGATTCTGGATCAGGTACCCCTACGACCCGGCGACCGGGCCGCCAGAGAATTTCGCCAAGATGCATTTTCCGGGAGTAAAGGTTCGCCGCTGATGTATACTAGATTCCTGCGCAAGGGAGCATGGTATCCGACATGGGTGCGGAGGCGGTTCCCGATGCCCAACTGGCTGTTTGAACTGGCCCTGAAGCACGAGTGGGGATCGTTCTACGAGCTTTGGCCTTGGAGAGATTAACAATGAAGCAAACCGTCAAGATTCGAGAAACCGACGCACGTCGCCGCGGGCGGCTCCAGCGGGAGGTCGATTCCCTGAAGCCCGAGCAGGTCAAGCCAGCCACGGAATTGCTCCACCTCCTGAAGGCGGGCCGCATTATTGTATCCCCAACGCCATAGGCCAAGAGAAAAAATTATGGAAGTATTGATTCACAGACCGAATCTCTGGTTCACCGCCGACTACCACTTCGGGCACTACAATATCCTCACGCTGGGGAGGAGCCGCCCGTTTGCTCACATCGACGAAATGAACGAGGCGATCATCGACCGCCACAATGCGCTGGTCAAGCCGGGGGACTTGGTATACAACCTCGGCGATTTCGCCCTGAAAATCACACAGAGTGAAGCGATCAATCTCCGCCGTCGTCTGGCGGGGAACATCTACCTCATCACGGGTAACCATGACAGCATCGCAAAAAGCATGCCGGGGTCTTGGGTCTGGATGCGGGAGCTTGAGCGCATTCACCCGAAGATTGAGGGCATCCCCCCGATCACGCTCTGCCACTATGCCATGCGCGTATGGCACGGCAGCCACAAGGGCACGTGGCAATTGTACGGGCACAGCCACGGGATGCTTCCGGAACTCAAGGGCATGCTGGCGTTTGACGTGGGCGTTGACTGCTGGGATTTCTCCCCAGTCAGTATTGAACAGGTGGCGAGGAAGATGAAAGCCAAGATGCCGGAGTGGGAAGCGTACAAGGAATCCCTCAAGAACACTGGCCGCGCCGAATAATGCTAACTTGTTCAAAGTGCTATGGAACGTTCGTGCGGGATTCTGCCAGCCTTCGGGCAGGGCAGATCGTCATCTGCGAGACCTGCCATCTCCCCTTTCGCATGAGCAACGAGCGGGGCCGCTACGGCTACTTCGCAGTTCCGTACACCCTCACTGAGGAAGCCAAAAAGGCTTGGGACAAGCAGACATTGAAGGATGAGCAGATAAAAGCCTTGGAACAGGTGATCGACTCCATCAGGAGACAGCCAATATGCTAACGACAAAGACAGTCGCCATAGCGATTTGCGACGTGTGCGGTGAAGAGCTTACAATGTGGGCAAACTATAAGCCCGAATGCTGCATCAAATGCGGCAAGGAACTCTGTTCCAATTGCACCGAAACTTTCCGAACGGTTGTCACCAAGGTCAGCCGCTCTGAAAAGCGCTCAGATCAGACCACTCACTGGTCAATGACTACCAAATACCAAGATCACACAGGTCTTCATTGTCCCGCTTGTGCCGAAGAGGCTGTCAAGCAACTGCAAGGAATGGGTCTGATCGCCGAAAAACCCACAACGGAGACAGTTTCAGGCTAAATGCTAGACAACCCAGAAATAGCGGCGCAAGTGCAGCCGATGCCCACGGGCAACGGCATCGACGTGGCGATTGAGGCTGCGGCCGATCTTCGGAGGATGGGGCATCCCGAGCTTGCGGAAGACATCGAAGCCCGCATCCGCCTCGGCGAGAAGAAGTATGGCACCCGGTTGAAGTCCCACAACGGGCGGGACGCCATGCTCGATCTCCACCAAGAGCTATGCGATGCACTGAATTACGCCAAGCAGCTTGAGATCGAAGGGCGGGAGGACGACACGTTCTTCCGCTGCCTCGTGGAGCTTGCCGTGGTGGTGAGGGGGAAACTCAAATGAGTTGGGCTATCGGCTACGACAGCAATTGGCACCGGGACATTGGTTACGGGGTAGTCGCATACTGCGACCATCCGAAGTGCAACGAGGTAATCGACCGCGGGCTCTCGTATGTTTGCGGCGGCGATCCCGAAGGCGGAGACCGCGGATGTGGGCTCTACTTCTGCGAGAAGCACTTGCAATCCGGAGTCCGGCTGCCGCAACTTTGCGAGCGGTGCAGAAAGCGGCGCAAGGCGTTCGATCTTAAGCCCGAGCACCCGAGGTGGCTCTGGTGGAAGTTGAACGACCCAAGCTGGGCGGAGTGGAGAGAGGAGAACCCAGAGGAAGTGGTTAAGTACCGTGAGCAAATCAAAGGGTACATCCCAGACCCCGACGACGTTAAGGCAACAAGCTGGCACAGGTGCCCACATTGTGGCGAGGAGTATGCACTCGGAGTGGAGTGCGATCTATGCAATCAGAAGGAACCAGAATCTACAACATCTACTACGAAGTAGCGAAGACATTTGCTGCTCGGATCAATGCCGTCTTTGAATCCGAGGCAACTCTTGAAGCGGAATTCAAGAAGAACTACGAGCAGCTTCCCTTCGACCGCACGGACCACTGGCAGGGGATCATTTACAATATTCTGCGAGACGCTTGGTTCGAGAGCGGCCCCGGCGTAAAGACGGAGCCCACGGGGTACGACAGGCTGGCGATCCTCAGGGCGAGCCACGGGCTGCTGGATTACAATCTCTACTCCCAAGTTTTGCTCAACCTCCAGACATACAACGGCATGGCGTACCAGTCGCAAGCGGCCGACAAGGAAATCGAGAAGCTCAAGGCGGAGTGGCCGAAGGAAGCGAAGCTTGACCCGTTCGCCCCCAAGGCGAAGATGGTCAAATTGACGGAAGTTGTCACCGAGGAGCAGAAGAAGTACAACGTCACGATCAGCACGCTCCGCGCCCTTCGCATCATCAGCCAGTTCAATCCTGACGTGAGCTTCCGTGTTAGCCCCAAGGGCAAGACCCCGGCGCTCGCCGACAGCCGCAATGTCAGCATGCTCGGCGAGGGCGGGGACAAATACCTGAAGACGCTTCCCGAGCTTGCCGTTTGGTACCTAACGTGGAGCAGCGTGTCCCCGCTGGCGAAGTATGTGCCCGCCAACCCCCCGAATCCCGAAGGAATGGAGTTCCGCGCCGAGGGCATCGCCTATCCGTTCATTTCCAAGTCGGGCGGAGACATCCTGCAAGATGTGCTGTTCGTGCGGAAGCTGATCTACGAGATCACGGGCGACGTGGACCTCACGCAGGAAAACTGCACGGTGATTCCGCGCATGAACTCCGTGCTGATCGTGGCGGACAAGTACGGCACGTCGCTGAAGAAGTCCGTCGAGCGGCTGAAGGCGCAGTACCCCATGCTGACGCTCGTGGAGGGAGCCCGTGCCTGATCCGCTCGCCCTCGCTTGGGGAGACCAAGACCTTGAGTCGTCCTGCCCGTACTGCGGATTTGACTGCTACTACGCCCTCAACGAAGAGGAACACGGGGAGATCGGAAGCGCGGTTCGCTGCGCCCAATGCGCCCGGACCTATGTGATTACGGTTCAATGCTTCAAGCCCATCAGGAAGAAAGCCCGTGCCTAAAGAGTGCCAATTTCGAATACGCAATAATGGAACTCCCGAGCCGGGGGAAGCCCCGTGCGAACGGCCAGCCACCATGCTGTTCGACTACGGAGACATACAGCGGTGGATGTGCGAGTGGCACTACGACTCCATGATGGAATGGTTGCGTGAGACGGCCGAAAAGGATTGGGGCAAGTTTTCGCGGCAACTCCTGAGGCTGAACCGATGAGGCTTTGCGAGTTTACATGGTCGGACGGCGAGGAATGCCTCAAGCCCGCCGTAAACTATATGGAATGTCTATGTTTCCGCCAAGACATAGCCGAGTGGGACAAAGTGTGGCTCTGTGCCGAACATTATGACGGGTGGGCGGACTACTACCAAAGAGTCGCTCAAGGCGATTTTTACAACACAGACGATGCCCGGCGCGTTTGCAGAAGGAACAGGCTGTAGGAGACGACATGGCTGACGTTAACAAGGAAATGCAGGACATGTACCGGGCGGTATGGGGAAAACAGCCCCCGGACATCGACTATTCGGCTTGGCGCAAGCTGCACAACCCGCAGGAGGGCACGTGCTGCGGATGCGGCCAGAAGAAGATGCTGGAATGGGAGCACGGGGACAATTATCGCGACGAGTGGTGCAGGTTCAAGCAGCACTACGACTCGGGTTACGCCTGCATCGTCTGCGCCGACTGCATCAAAATCCGCGCATGAGACATACCTGCAATTTCGGCGGCTCTCTTCGCCCGTGCGGGCGGGAGGCGCGGATGTACTTTGTTCGGATCAACGGCACCATCAAGTGGCTCTGCGCCGAGCACTATGACGGCTGGATGGCTTTTTATCGCCGCGAAGCTCAAGCGGGGGAGTTTTCCGAATTTTTCCGGCAAGTGCTGAGGATGAACCGATGAAGACCTGCCAATACTGGGTGCTGGACGAAGATGAGCACGAGGTGCCCTGCGGAAAGCCCGCAGTCTGCTACATCATCTGGCCGGGCGGTCCCAAGGGAAACACCACCTATTGGTACTGCGCCGAGCATTATGACAACCGCATCGCCGACGTGTGGGATTGCGGGCGGCGGGATGTGCTAAAATTGAGCGGGGCGCTATGAGGTCCTGTGAATATCTTCTGCCAGTGGTGGGGGACGAAAAGTGTGGCAAGCCTGCCCGCCTCTCCGTGAAGCTCGATACCGATGGGGACGTGGAAGACATCTACATGTGGTTCTGCGCCAAGCACTACGACATGTATATCGCCCTTCTGCGCAGGCAGCGGAATGACGACAATTATTTGGCGGCAGGCGTGCTGAGGATCAACGGCCTATGAAGATTTTCTTGCTGGACACGATGAGCTTCATCTACAGGGCCTACTACGCCGCCGCGCGGCAGCCTTTCACCATGACGACCAAGAAGGGATTCCCCACGGGGGCGACGTTCATTTTCGTACGGATGCTGCGCAAGCTGATGGACGACTTCAAGCCCGAGTATTTCGTAGCGGTGTGCGATGCGCCGGGCGAAACCATGCGCGACAAGGAGTTCGCCGAGTACAAGGCGAACCGCAAAGGCGATACCCCTCCGGACCTGATCCCGCAGTTCCCAAAGATTTTCCGGGCCATTGAAGCCATGGGTATCCCGAAGATCGAACTTGAAGGGTATGAGGCGGACGACCTGATCGGCACCCTCGCCAAGGCAGCATATGCTGCCGATCCCGAATGCCAAGTCTACATCGTGAGCGGCGACAAGGACATGTTCCAGCTTGTGAACGAACGCACGTGGACATTGAACCCGATGAAGGATTTACTGTGCAACGCCGCCAAGGTCGAGGAAGTGGTCGGCGTTCCACCGCATCAGATCATCGACGTAATGGCGCTGCGGGGCGACACGGTTGACAACATCCCCGGAGCGCCGGGGATCGGCAAGAAGGGTAGCGTGGATATCGTGAAGCAGTTCGGTTCTGTTGAACAAGCCATCGAGCGCGCTGCCGAGGTCAAGCGCAAGTCCTATCGCGAGTCGCTCCAGAACAACAAGGACGGCATCATGCTCAGCAAGAAATTGGTGACGATTCGTTGCGATGCTCCCATTGACTTGAACATCGAATCCATGAAATTGCACGAGCCCCAGCAGGAAGCCCTCACCGCCCTGTACACGGAATTGGAGTTTGCGTCGCTCCTCAAGAAGGAAGCGATAGGCGGGGCCGACCTGAACATCGACTTTGATCCGGACAGCGAGTACAAGGAGCCGGAGGGGATGTCGGAAAAGCAGGCGGACGAAATTATCGACAGCATTTTCTGATGATAGAAGAGCAAAAACTCGAAAAACGCACTTGGGTGTACGTCCAACGCCCACGGGAATATGAAATAGCGTTCCACGGCTGCGGCCACACCGATCCCGACTGGTCGGAGTACAAAGACCATCTCTGGTGCCCGGAGTGCGGGGTGGATTTCATCCCCGAGTATTGGGGGATTTTCGATGGGCCGATTCCGGTCAACATAAGCCGGGCCTTGGGGATTTGCTTCGACCGCTTCAACCTCGAAACCCAACAAATTGAGCCGTTCGAAGGCTAGGAGGTCATATGTGCGGAGGATCGTTTAGCGTAAGTAACCGTGTTTGGACGGAGAGACCCACTGATCCCAGCCCGACTCCGTGGAATTTCAACACATGGGGCTTCTTTTGCGATCATTGCATGATGTTCTTCGACCTTGTTCGGGACGGACGGGTGGAAACGCAAGAAGGCAACACTTGCACCCGCTACCACAAATGCGGGGCGGAAGCCCGGTACATCGGGTACGACCACAGCGTCGAATACGATCCCGCAAAGCCATAATCTTTTGGAGGTGTCCATTGACAATGAGAAAGCTTGAACTTGTTTCCTTCAAACGCCCCGTGTTTCAGGTTCGAGTGGCGGGCCTTCCGCAGGAGCACGGTTATGGTGTACTATACCTGTCTGGTGCTGCCCCGGAACTGGCTGGTCCTGACGAGTGGGTGGACATGCTTCACTCTGAAAGGGACGGCAGTTATCTTGTGCGATTCGGGAAGAACCCGCTTGTGTGGAGCCCGTCAGTAGCCGAAAGTGTTGTGGCTTTCTTGCGCGAAGTCGGAATCGAAACCGAAGTTCGGCCCGTCTGAGCCCGCGATGACAAAACTTTGTGAAGTGCGAACGAACTGGGCGAAGAAGCCAGCATTTTGCGGCAAGAAAGCCGTCAGCAAGTTTGGACCGATTTGGATGTGCGTTTCCCATCGAAGGCGCTTCAACCGCATCCAGAAAGATTTCAACGAAGACCTCACGGTGATGCCCGCGTGGTGTTTTCTGAGCCTAGATTAGGTCTGGTTGACATAATCTCCGTTATACGACACGCCAAATTGGCTGGTTTACGACACCTATGAGTGACAATCAGGTAAACTTGAAGGAATTCTTAGACGGAAACGAGGGCGTCGAGTTCTCCATACGCTAACTAGCCGAAATCTCTTTCACCGCTGTATACTATGGGTATATGAGACGAATCATCAATTCCAAGAAGTTCGTGCCTGTCCAGTGGGTACCTATGAAATACGAAGCGGATTGCTGGATTGCCGCTTGCGCGATGGCTTTAGGGCAAACCTACGAACGAATAGAGAAAAGTTTCGGTTCTGGTGCAGAGTATTCAGAGAAAGTACTTGGGATAGAAGCAGAAAACTTTGGTTTTCGAATCATGAAAAACATTTTGAAGCAGGTTACTCTCGTGCATCTTTGCGCAGAACTCGGGTACGCTCCGATACTTAACTCTGAAATTAACTTCGAGCCCGTGGAAGGTCGGCGCTACCTCGTATCTGTCGGGGCAAACGATACGGATAAATCGTATATGGGTCACGCCATCGTTATTGACGAGATGGGAAAGGTGTTTGACCCCGACCCTAAGTTTGACCCTAAAAACCCAAGGTACAGCCTAGAAAAATACACGGATGTTCTCGGTTGGGAGATCGTGCGCTTATAGCGCCAGATGGCACCGTGGACACGCCGGGCGGCCTCAGGGTTCCGACTCGGGAGCTTTGCGAAGTGGACGAACTGGAGCGGCTGTACGAAAAATAGGGGAATTATCCCTTTGACTCCACAAAGCAGATAATGGGCTGATTCTTCAAAAGAGAGTATTAAGGGGTGTTGGAGATTCTCAAACCAAGGAGGTTAGGGTGAACCACTACCGCTTATATCCCACGCTAAAGGATGGAAGCACGCACCTCTCAATGAACCAACCCCTGATTGCCGGGAATTTTTTAACCGATCTGGAAACTGGAGATAAGTGGCGCATTGAAATTGTCGGAGAGGATAACTTGGGGGAAGAACCACTTGAGTGTGCCCACCTGACATATATTGGTGTGGATTCGTCAATCCCAGAAAAAGAATTGAAAAAGAGAACCGAAGAACTAGAGCGGTTGGGATGTATCGCACAAGCATACGCCGACAACGGCATTGACTTTGCTACGACCATGCAACCGGATATTTTAGCGTTTGGGGTTGAATTTGTGCAGGCCTACGATAAGGTTGCGCGGATGCTGGGCTACGAAATCCTGAAAAGCACATCCGGGAAGACCACCAAATACTACGAGCAAATTACGGGACAGTTTTAAGTTCTTTGGTTCCGTTCTAGGCTTCCCTAGTCAACTCCTCATAGGTGATTCTCTTCCCCGCCACGGCGTCAACCAAGCTGTCCAGCCGCTCCCATGTGTGCCTGCCGACGTTGCCCTCGTTCAGCCTGAAAGTGAACTCGCTGACATACCTACCAAGATGCTTCTTGCTCGCATGGTGGTAGACGCCGTGCAAGCCACGCTTCATCACAGCCCAAACGCTTTCTATCCCGTTCGTGTGGACATTCCCCCTCACATATTCGTCTTTGATGTGTGAGACCGTTTGGACTTCGTAGCCCTGCCCGCCCAGTTTCGTGTAGCTAGGATTCTCGTCGGCCATGAGCCTAGTCCCCGGTTCTACGTTGGCTATGACCGCATTCCTTATCGCTGTCCCGCCGTGGCTCTGGAGAACCTCGGCAACTGTCCGACCCCCACGTTCCCGCATCCCGATGACTACCGACTTGGGCGGAACGCCTGTGCGGAGCCTGATGCTCATGTGCTTGTTGCTCTCAAGTCCGCCAACCACGGTCTCGTCCGCTTCAACCGTGCCGTGCAGCATCTCGACCTTGCTCCCGCAAGCCTCGCGGAGCCTTTGGAGCATGAACCATGCCGTGTGCTGCTTGACGCCGATCTCCTTGCTCAGTTGCAGCGACGATATGCCCTTGCGGGAAGTCACGAGCAGGTACATGGCGTAAATCCATTTGTGCAAAGGCACATGGGAGCGCCCGAAAATGGTGCCTGTCCTGATTGTAAATTCCAGACGGCAGGGGTTGCAAAGATGGAACCCCTTCCTGCCCTTGCGGGGCGTATTGTCCTTCATGCCGCACTTCGGGCAATGGACGCCGCCCTTCCACAGACGGCGTTCGATATAGGTTCGGGCGGATTTTTCGTCGGGAAACCGTTCGAATAGCTCGAAGGTGCTTATCGTCGAACGGCTCACGGTTGTCTCTGTGCTTCACGAATAGCGGTGACCATCTCATCAATTCGCATGCGGCGTTCTTGTTCAGCCCGGCGACGAGACGCTTCAAGGCTGGGTTGTAGTTGAGCCGCCCAAAACGCTTTCATAGCATCATCTTTTGCGATTTCTTTTGGGGTCATCTGATCGCCCTTGCTGCAAAACACCCAGACCACAGAGGCGATAAAAACGAATCCGAGGGGCCAAGCGCCCGTCAAAACCATAAATGGAAGCACGACGAACAAGTTAAAAAAGAAAAACAGAAATGCGGCTGTGCTGCAACCTGCTTTTCTGTGGGTTGTGGGAAATACTCCCTGCGGCGGTAGGTTGGATTTGTTTGTCATGACTTCCTCCATGCCCATAGTATACATCGGTCGGGGGAATTTGGCTAGTTTTAAGTGTATTGTTTACAGAGACTTACAATTATTTTGTGGAGTTAAAGGGATAATTCCCAAAAATAGTTCTTGACAGTTTTTCAGCTTTCATGGTATTAGTATAGTGGAGACTTTTATGACCCCGATGGCCCTATTATCGTTGCGACTGTATCGCCTTAGCGGCGACGGCGACGGTGTGTCCATCGGGTAAGACAAGATTACAACCCGGTTAACCACGGAGCCGCCGAAGCGATTTGGCGGCTCTTTTGTTTGGAGTCTAAAATGAATGGTTTGAAACCTCTGACGGAAGATGAAGCGAAAGTAATCAAGGAATTTTGCCGCACGATGGAGGAGGAAGTCATCCCCGAGATCGTCCGTGTGGTGCAGGAGCGGGAAGAGGTTTGGCAGGAAAAGTTTTTGGAGTGCATGCCACAATGGCGTGGCACCTGACTGTAGATCAGGCGGCCCTTCGGGCCACGCGAGGTTCGATCCCTCGGCGCTCCACCAGTTTGAAGTGCGCAGGTGAAGGGAATTTGGCATACCTCGTACGCTTAGAACGTACGGCTTGCGGGTTCGAGTCCCGCTCTGCGCACCAAGTTTTCTGGGAGGGGTTCAGCCCCCGCAAAGCCGTCCTTTCCGGCGCTCCCAGATTGAGTTTGTGCGCCCGTGGTGGAATTGGCAGTCACGCAAGGTCGAGGGCCTTGTGGGGGCAACCCCGTGGAGGTTCGAGTCCTCTCGGGCGCACCAAGATTTGCCCGAGTGGTGAAACTGGCAGCCACGCAACGTTCAGAGCGTTGTGGTCGTTAAGGCCGTGGAGGTTCGAATCCTCTCTTGGGCACCAAGTTGAGGAAGCTCCGTTGTGCTGTCGGTTCGACTCCGACAACGTAGGGAAGGGTAAGCCGTGTAGACGGCCCGATTCTCGGAGAGGCACAACGACTTCCACAAGTTTGCGGTCGGAATATTTCGCCCGATTCGTCGGGTGCCCGCACACACGGGGTAGACCGCATTAGATTTGCGGGAGCAGCCCGGTTGGCCGGAGGCGGGGGCCTTAAAAGCCCTTGGGAGCAATCCCTTTGTGAGTTCGAATCTCACCTCCCGCACCAGATTTGCGCAGATGACGGGAACCTTGGTATACCTGTTAGGTCGAGAGCCTGACGTTTGTGGGTTCAAATCCCACTCTGCGCACCAAGATTTGCCCCTGTGGTCAAACTGGCAAAGGCGGCTCTCTCAAACGGAGCATAAGCGTAAAGCGGTTGGAGGTTCGATTCCTCTCAGGGGCACCAAGATTGCCGAAGTGGCGGAACTGGCAGACGCGGCAGACTCAAAATCTGTTGGAATAAAATCCGTGGGGGTTCGAGTCCCTTCTTCGGCACCAAAGTCTATAACGGGCACCAAAGAGCATCTTTCAGTATCTTATGTGGGGGTGAAAGATGCATCGATGCAATCAATGTGGCAAAGACGAAACTGAAGTTGCGTTCGGTTGGCGCAACGTGAATGGCAAGCGGTACCCAAAACATATTTGCAATCCTTGTCGCCGTTCGTATGATAAAAAATTCAAAGTCAATGTAGAGCTTCTTCGTAAAAAAGAAGAGAGGCATCACGTAAGAGAAAAACACGAACGAGCGAATGGCATTGATCGCGATAAGTGGATTCTACAAGATACCCGTAGTTGGGATAAAAAGCGGGGATTCAAAAACGACCTAACTCGTGATTTCATCGCTTTATTGATCACTCGGCCTTGCGTATATTGCGGCGACACCAGCTTGCGTATGACGCTCGACCGTAAAGACAACGGCGAGGGACATATTCAGGAAAATGTCGTTGGAAGCTGCATCAGATGCAACTTTCTTAGGCGTGATATGCCGTATGATGCTTGGCTGGCATTGGCACCCACTGTGCGCCAAGCCCGAGAAATGGGGCTTTTTGGAGCATGGACGGGAGAGATTCATCGACCCTCCCGGCACCATCCTTAGTACTAGTCCACCAGTACCATAGTACCTAGTCGAAATCCCCCGGCCCTCTGTATACTTGGGGTGGGAGGCTACTGTGGACCCCACCTTAGGCCAACAGATCGAAATGCTTGAAACTCGTATCGTCTACTATGAGGAGCAGGTTGGCAGAATCCAGTCCAAGTACCCGATAACGAACGAGGAAGCACGGCTGGTGCTTTCCCTCCAAGCGCAGTTGCAGGAAGACAAAACAAAGATTCGCACGCTCACAGGAAAGGTGTAGACTACAATGAAGGTTGCTCCGCGTTATGATTGGAAGAGTTTGTCGCATGAGATCGGAGTATCCATGCGTCGGGGTGCGGAGATCGACAGGAAGCGGGAGAACGTCGAGGTCGCCTCTCTCTTCTCTACGGCCCAGTTGACCGCCAATTCCGCCCCCGGGCCAACGCCGTTGTCTGGAGGCAGGCTGTTCCGCTGGTTTGGGAAAAGGAAAGTATGATCACCAATGAATACGAAGCGCTGACGCCGGAGGCGCAAGATTTCCAAAAGGAAGTCGAAGCCGCCCTGCGCCCCATCGTCGCAAGGAACCACGGCAAGTTCACTTACCGGGAAATGGCGTACCTCGCCATTGAAAGCGTATCTTTGGTCGCTGCTGAACAAACGCTCCGATGGGCCGTTGAAAAGAGACAGCGCGCCAAGGGAACACGTTGGGAGATGGTGAGCGAATGCGATGAGCATTGTGCGAATTGCCATCGTCCGTTTCAAGAACATTTACAGCCGGAACTAAAGTGCCCGAGCGTCGAGGCAAAGTCATGATCCTTAACAAAGAGCTTTGGGAAATCTTGGTCCCGACCACCCGACGTAAGGACGGCAAAACCTACGCAGTGGGGTATCACAAGATTTGGGACAAAGAAGTCGAAAGAATCAGCGGCGGCATGACGCTGAACGTCCCCGCCAAGGGGCGCTGGCATCACAAGGGCGAACGAGTCGAAGAGCGCATGATTCCCGTCCGCATCCTCTGCACGGAAAAAGAGATCGACGCCATCATCGACTTCACGCTCGTGTACTACGACCAGCTTACCGTGATGGCGTACCGTATCAGCGACAAAGTAATCCTGAGGAACAGAGAAGACAGCAAATGATCGGCTACCACTACACGTCGGCGCGCAACTGGAAAGCTATCCAGCGAGAGGGGTTGAAACCCTATCGGGTCCAAAGCCTATCCGAATTCGCCCCGATGTTCAATGCGCCGGAGGTTCTGGGAGTGTGGCTTTACACCCACAGACAGCGCGGGCTGTCGCACTTGGGTTGCGTTTTGTGGCAGGCAGTCACCAAGAAGACCGAGAAGGTGATCCTCTTGCGGGTGAGTTACCCGAAGGCGCAAGTGCTGACCCACGCGAAAGTGGGCGAGATCGTCACGGCGCACGATTTGGATTGGAAGGGATTCATATTCCATCAGAACACGCCCGTCCACGTAGTGCTTTGCGAGATACCCCCAAAAAATATCCGACTCGTGAATATGTACGACATTTCAACCTTTGCTGATCTCTATGACCGAAAGGCGGTGCGAAATGGATAAGCGCGTTCTGCTTGTGGACGACGACCCCGACGTGCGGGAGAGTCTTGCTGCATACTTCGAGAGCAAGGGCTACAAGGTCAACCAGCAAGCGGGAGGCCGTGGAGCGTTCGAGGTTTACAAGGAGCGGGGACCGTTCGATTTCGTCCTGAGCGATTTCAGCTTCATTCCCGACAAGGAAATCCGCCACGGGGCGGACTTGGCGCGCGAGATTCGCAAGCTGATTCCCACCCAATGCATGGCGCTGATGTCCGGCGACCCGAGGGCGGCCACGGAGGCACTGGACGCTTCGGTCAAGGACGTGCCTCTGCTGGAAAAGCCATTCTCACTGCGAAAGCTTACAGAGTTGTTGCCTGAGACAAAAACAACCTAATTTGCATCATTTGATTTCATATTCTTAGATTATGGAAAAAGTAGGACGGACATACGAGGTTTTTGTTGGCAGCAAGCCCGTAGGGTACGTAGGGAGTACTCTACACACTCTCGAACAGCGACGGAAACGTCACGTGAAGCGGTTCGGCCTCGGCGTCGAGCTTCGCCTCATCCGCAAAGTCCCGCGCCCGGAAGATTATTCCGACTCGGACTACAATTTCTACCTGAAGGCCTGCGAGGCCATGGACATCGCAAGGAAAAAGACCTATGTGGAACACGGAGGACAGAATAGACTCTCTCCGCTAATTCAAGCGTTGGGGCATCCAATGTTGGAGTGCGAGATGGGACGCCTCGGTGGGCGCAAGGCGGTCGAAAGTGGACAGCTTGCCCGTATTCGTGCTCTTATCCCTCTGGAGACCAGAAAGAAGGGCGGTCGCATCGGTGGACGCCTTGGCGGACGCAGAACCACTGAAAGTGGACAGCTTGCCCGTATTCGTGCTCTTATCACTCCGGAACAATTGAAGGAGGCCGGAAGGAAGGGCGGTCGCATCGGTGGGCGCACCAGCGGACGGATACAAGGGCGCAAAAATTCCGAGAATGGGCACCTCGCCAGCATTAGTGCTAAAGGCAACTGCACACAGTGGAATATCAATCGTGGCAAACCTTGCTCCTGTGGGTGGCACTACTAGGCCCATCATGTGAAAAGGTATGCTTCATCGTTCGGCAACAGATATTAAATGCCGGATAAAATTTGAAGTATTAGGTTTCATGGGCAGAAACCGTAGCTACGAAGACGAACCAGAAGCAGCAACAGAAGGCCAGCCAACTTCTTCCGGCGACAAAGCCGTAGACGACGACCAGAACGAATACTACCACTGGAGCCTGCACAAGGGGCTGTACCGCCCCGTGGGCAAGACTCAGGACACCGTCCCTGCGGGCATCTATGAGATCG
>Ga0074046_10000724_pt1 | contig 30389 bp, 25 predicted proteins | sample BogForMeECP23OM3_FD_94441 | JGI IMG/M metagenome (GOLD analysis project Ga0074046, IMG submission 94441) | Bog forest soil microbial communities from Calvert Island, British Columbia, Canada - Bog Forest MetaG ECP23OM3 | ecosystem: Environmental > Terrestrial > Soil > Wetlands ... | reverse complement strand
GAACCGTGGCGCATGCGGTGGCACTCAACTCGGAGCTGGTTGAGGCCCTCGCGCTAGTCCACGACATCGGCCATCCGCCCTTCGGGCACTCAGGGGAACGGAAGCTAGACGAGTTGATGCGTGCGCACGGGGGCCGATTCGATCACAATCTGCACGCGCTGCGGATTGTGGAACAGTTCGAGCACCGGTATCTGGGATTCGCTGGGCTCAACCTGACGTTCGAGGTGCGCGAAGGCATCGTGAAGCATTCGCGAGATTACGATCCGGCGGAATATCCGGAGCTGTCGGAGTACCTGCTGGATGCGCGGCCGCCGCTGGAATCTCAACTGATCGACTGGGTGGACGAACTGGCATATAACACCGCCGACCTGGACGATGCGCTCGAAGCTAATCTTCTGGACCTGGATTCGTTATCTAGGGAAGTGCCGTTCTTCGGAGAGATGTTTGCAAAAGTGGATGCGAATCATCCGGGCGCGCTGCCGAAACTAAAATTCAACGAAGCCCTGCGTCATACGCTGGATTTGCTCGTCACTGACCTGATCGATCACACACAGCTGCAGATTCGCGAATCCAGCGTGCAAAGCGTGGAGGACGTCCGGCGCGCGCCGGTGCGGCTCGTGGGCATGAGCGAAGAGGGACGCAGCGAGAATGCGATGCTGAAGAGTTTTCTGTTCACACATATTTACAGCCACCCGCTGATTACCGAGGACAGCCAGCGCTCCGTGCGTTGCCTGGAAGAGCTGTTTACATACTACCTGCAGACGCCACATTCCATGCCGGACACCCATGAAGAGATGGCGCAAGAGACACCGCGCCATGTAGTTGTGTGTGACTATATCGCCGGAATGACGGACCAATTCCTGTTGCGGCAGCACCAGGAACACTTCAGCGGTCCGCCGGCTTCGGTCTCTTCTATCGCGCGGCCTCAGCAGATAGAATGAAACAGTTTTCCGGAGCCGGATTTATGCCAATTCGACGATTACTTCTCCTGTTGGTTCTTGCCGGCCTGTGGTGCGCGAGTGCTCATGGACTTCCACAGATACCGGGCCTGAGTTCTGCGCCGGCGACATCCGCATCGCAGCAGCCGGCGGTGCCCCCCGATCCTCTCGGCCGCGAAAACCCTCGCGGTTGCCTGTTGGGATTCATCAAGGCAGCGCAGGAAGAAAGATATTCCGTGGCAGTGCAGTATTTCCAACCGCTGCCTGGGCGCAGGCGTGCTTCCGAGGAGGATGAAGAGGAACTGGCGGAACAGCTTCTAGCCATTCTAAATCAGAGATTTGCGGGCCCGCTGGATTTCGTAAGCCGCGATCCGGAGGGGCGTCTGGATGATGGATTGCCGCCGGACGAGGAAAAACTGAGCAGTGGCATCGGGACCCAGGATTCTTTTCCGATATTTCTGGTGCGCATCGAGGACGAACACGGACGAAAGCTCTGGTATTTCTCGCGAAGAACCCTGGAATTGGTGCCAAAAGTATATGAGTCCCTGACGTTTCCGGACATCGAAAAAAAGTTGCCACCATATCTGGTGGAGCACCGGTTCATATCGGTGCCCCTATGGCAGTGGATCGCGATTCTGCTATTTATCCCTTTGGCGTTCGTAGCGGCCCGCATCATCACGCTTATTCTGGAACAGGCACTTCGTTCTTGGCGAAAGGCCCGGCACCTGCCGATGCTGCCGAGGGATGCAGTGGCGAAGATCGGCCCGCTTACATTCGTGATTGCCCTCCTGATTCACTATGCGTTGGTGGCTTACATCGGTACTTCGCTGCTCTACCGGTTTTATTACCGGCGAGTGATCTGGATATTTCTGGCGATTGCCTTCTACTGGCTGCTGACGCGAATCACGCGGACAATTTCGACAAAAATCGGCGCAAGCCTGTCCAGCCGCGGCATGTACGCCGAAAGATCGATTGTGTCTTTGATCCGGCGATTTGTGGAAGTGAGCATTTTCATTGTGGTGACGCTGATCGTACTGCATGGACTGGGATTCGACGTCAGCGCGGCATTGGCCGGGGTCGGGATTGGTACCCTGGCACTCGGCCTGGGTGCCCAGAAAACGTTCGAAAACATGTTTGGAGGCGTGTCCATACTGTTCGACAAGGTCATCCTGATTGGCGACACCTGCAAGGTGAACAACCAGGTCGGAGTCGTGGAGGATATTGGTCTTCGCTCCACGCGTCTGCGGACGCCCGAGCGGACATTGCTATCCATTCCAAATGGCACGATGGCCACGGCGGTGATTGAAAATCTGCGGTTCCGCGACAAATTTCTTTGCCAACAAGTAATTCGCCTCCGTTACGATCTTTCGCCGGACCATGTTCGGTTTGTCCTGGAGGGAATTCGTCAGTTGCTACTGGAGAATCCAAAGGTGGAAGATTCCACGTCACGCGTGCGATTCATCCGCTTTTCAGACTACGCGCTTGAGGTAGAAATCTTTTGTTACATCCTGGAAAGTGAGTACGGCGCGTATGTTGCGGCGCAGGAAGCGCTGTTGCTGTCGATCATGGAGGCCTTGGAGAAGGCCGGCGTGGTAGTGGCGTTGCCGACGCAGGCGACAATCGTTACTCAGGATTCCTGGGTTAGTCCAGCGCAAGAAAAAGCGGCAAAGTTAGCGATCGAAAAAATGCGTGATCCGGGAGTTCCGGAACCACGGAAACTCCCGCCAAGTTCGTGAGTGGGCCGTTTTGCAGTTGGTTATTGGGCGAAGGTGTTGCAGGCAGCCATTGAGCCGGAGTTGAGACCTTTGTTGAACCAGTTCATACGCTGCGCGGAACTTCCATGCGTGAAGGTTTCCGGCTGCACGCGCCCACGGGTCATCTGTTGAATATGATCATCGCCGACGGCTGCTGCGGCTCCCAGAGCGGACTGCACGTCTCCCGGATCGAGTAAACCGCGCTGCTGCGTGGAATGCGCCCAGACACCGGCGAAGCAATCGGCCTGCAGTTCCACCTGCACGGAAACGGCATTTGCCGAGCCGGGATTCTGACGTTGGAATTGGCGGGTCTTAGCTTCGACGCCGATAAGTTTCTGGACGTGGTGGCCCACTTCGTGAGCCAGTACGTATGCTTGGGCAAACTCTCCCGGGGCGCCAAATCTGCGTTTTAGCTCGTCGTAGAATCCGAGGTCGATATAGACCTTTTCATCGCCGGGACAATAGAACGGGCCGGTCGCGGATTCCGCGCCGCCGCACGCCGACTGCGTAACATCGCGGAACAGCACGAGCTTGGCGTGGCGATAAGGGGTGCCCGCCTGCTGCGGCAGCACCTGCTCCCAAGTCTTCTGGGTGTCATCCAGAACGAACGACACAAACTGCACCAAGGGTTTTTCCGCTTCATCCTTGGCGGGATCGGGCCTGCTGACGGCACCAGAGCCGGCAGGGACAGCGCCGCCCCCACCGAGAAGGGCAAAGAAGTTCTGCTTGAAAATGAAGCTCAATACGAGAAGGATCAGCAGGCCGCCTAGCCCGAGGCGCATGCCCCCAAAGCCGAAACCACCCCCGCCCCCGCCGCCGCTCTGATCGCGACGATCCTCGATATCATCGCTGACTCCACCGGGTGTCCAACGCATAACAGGTTCTCCTTACAGGCATGTCCGCAAAAACGCAGATATTTTCCTGAGGTCAGATCGGGCGGATCAACGCTCCAAAATCCTACCACTCCTCCGCGCAAAGGGAATGAAGATTCTAAAGGGCTGCTAAGTGAGGAGGTTGCGCCGCCGGGAGGGCATGCATCCAATCAAGTGTGCCGTGTCCGTGGTTAGCGCAGTGGTTAACGCAGTCCCCTACCGGACAGCCATGCATCAGGTTAGAATGCAGTGAAACATGTCTGCCAAGACCGCAAATAGCGAACGGAGAAAGAACACCCGGAAGCGCCCCCCCAGCCTGATTTACGTGGAGCTTAACGTCACGAACGGCGGCATGATGCGTGACCTCTGCGAAGATGGCTTCGCGCTACGGGCGATGATGCCGCTGATTGCCGGCGAAAGTACTCCGTTTTCATTCCTATTAGGCGAAAGTGTGCGCATTGAGGGAGTCGGGCGGATTATTTGGGTCGAAGAGAAGGGCCGAGTGGCGGGAATTCAGTTTACGGAGGTTTCTCCTCAGTCTCGGAGGCAGATTCGAAGCTGGTTGAACGAGGTTCCGGATTCGCAGGAAGGCAAGGAAGAGGACGAACATCCTTCGACTGCCGACGCCCAAAACTTTGCTCAACTTCGCGAGGAACTCCGTAGTTCTCCTCCGCGCCCAGAGCCAGCGAGACCAGGCGGGCGGATTTCTTCGCAGTCGGAGCCAGTCAACGCGCCGCCTCCAGTCGTTCCGACCAAATGGCCCAAGGAATTGCCGACCGAGTTGCAATCACCCACGGTGGACGAAGCCGCGAAGACGCAGGAAGCGGAGCATCCCCATCGTGTCGACCCCATTCCGTTCCCGGGGCTGCCCAGTTTCTCTCCAACGCATGATGGCATCGAGATTCAGTTCGAGCCGGAGCCGCCCGACCACGAATCCCTGGAACATGTTTCCGGTCCCGAGACACCTGTCCGGCGAATGAAGTTGCCCGTTTTTGCCGAGGAAGACACGGTAGCGCGGCCCCGATTGCCGTCGCACATGCCGGACATCTCAAAGATCCTGATGCAGCCGTCGAGAAAAGCGACGGAGCATCCGTCGCACCAACCCATCCTCGAGCCTTTAGAACCGCTGCATCCGAGTCTTGGGATGGCGGAAAGCGGCCGTACGGGATGGTTCACGCTGAGGCGGGCCGTGACTATCATGATTGTGCTCGCGTGCATTGTCGCTCTCTCGGTCTACCGTCAGGCCGTTGGGCAAAGCCTGATCTGGCTGGGCGAACAGATGGGTGGGACGCCAGTGACTCAGGCACCCGTGCCACCCTCCCCGGAGGATGCCTCGAATGCTGAGTCCCCACAGCGGTCGCCGTCGCCGAATCCGGCTACTCAGGCTCCGGCCTCTTCGCCTCCGGTGGACGGCAATGCGGATCATGCGAATACAAATAACGGGGCAACTCCAAAGAACAGCAACGCGCAAACGGCTTTACCTTCGATCGCGCAGAATCCGCCGCCACCCGTCACCCCTCTCTCCGGGATCGCGCCTTCCCCGGCTGGGGAGCAGGGCCCGGAAACAGGACTGGCGGAATATGCGAAAGCGATGCAGCTCTTGCATGGAAAAGATGGGAGCATCAGTGATCCCTCCGAGGCCGTGAGGTTGTTGTGGGTTTCGGTGGAAAAGGGCAACGCCAGCGCGGAGCTTACACTCGCGGAAATGTACTGGCACGGAGAAGGAGTAGCCCGCAATTGTGATCAAACGCGCATCCTGCTGAGCGCTGCCGCGAGGAAAGGCAGTGCGGAGGCGCAGAAGCGTCTGAAGCAATTTCAGCGGGAAGGCTGCGAATAAGTTAATTCCCTTGAACAGCAGAATTATAAGAGAATAGGCGCGACGGAAGAACCAAGTTCACGTACGTGTGGAGGCCAACTGTGTTCTGTTCCAAATGCGGCGCCGCCCTCGCAACAGGCACGGCATTTTGTCAATCCTGCGGCAGCCCGGTCGTAGCAACCGCGCTAGCAACCGCCGCTGCAGCCCCAGTGGCCGTGTCCCCGCTTTCTGGGGTAGGTGCAATCACCTATGCGACAAATGTAACGTATGCCGGGTTCTGGCTGCGGCTTGTAGCCCATCTGGTGGATGGATTCATTGTGGGATTCGCGATGTTGTTCCTGATTGTGCCGCTGTTTTTCTTGATGGGAGGCGTGGCGCTCTTTTCGTCTTTTCCACGAGAAGTCGGCGAGCATCCGAACCCGGCACAGGTCGGGGCGCTGGTGTCACTTGTGTTTGTTCTGGCAGGAGTAGCGGTAATTGGCCAGTGGCTCTATTTTGCCTACCTCGAAAGCGGAGAGAAGCAAGGGACGTGGGGCAAGCAGATGCTGGGATTATATGTAACGGATCTTGCAGGAAGCCGCGTGACGTTCGCGCGCGCCAGCGGGCGATTCTTCGCAAAACTCATCAGCAACCTGATTCCGCTGTGGATTGGGTTTATCATGGCGGGATTCACGGAACGGAAACAGGCATTGCACGACATGATCGCGAGTTGCCTGGTTCTTAGGCGTTAGGGGCGCGTTTCACTTCTTGCGGATGACTTTGTCTTTCTTCAACTGATTAACCAAGGCTTGCGCGTATTCCTTCGCCAGTTTGTCGAAGTCCTGGGAATAAATGGTGTCGGTTTCGCCGCTCCAGATAAGCCTTTCATCTTTGGTGTTATACAGATTGAACTCCACGCGCACCACCACATTTTCCTTCGTGTAAGAACTGGTGGGATAGAAATCGCCGTAGGCCATATTCCAGTAAGGCCAGAACATGTTATAGCCCGGTGGCGGAACGTAGATACCGCCGGTGATTACTTCCTGGGTTTCTTTGCGCGCCGACTTTGGACGGACCACTAAGACGCTGTCGAGGGAACTTTCCTTGATGCGCTGCTTGAGCTCGCCTTCCATCATCTCGTTCTTGGGCGGCAGGACCATATAGCTCTGAACGCCCTCCACTCCGTATTTGGCGAGCAGTTTCTTCATCTGATCTTCGAATTCCTGACGGATCAGATAATTTTCGCCGATGCTGGCCACGAGCATCTTGCGGAATTCAGGCATCGGAAGGCCGGTAAGCACCCAGCGGTGAACGATTTTGGTACTGGCGAGAAGGGGAACAGCCGCGAGAACGAGCATGGAGAAAAGTGCACCGGCGCGAAGGCATTGTTTCATTCCAAAGCTCCGTAGGAATTATTGGATGCATGGTAGCACGCTTCGAAGAAGGAACGGGCTGCACATCAGGGCTGCTCCTGTTTTTCGGAACGGGCTAATTGACGTCAGCTGAGGAGGGAATTACGATGAGGGCCGAGCGAGGAGGAGAAATGAAACGACGAGAGTTTGTGGCGAGCGGGGCGGCTGCGGCGTTGTTGAGCGCGCTGCCGGCCGGGGCGGCGAATGTGAAGCAATTCAAGTTAGGCGTTATCACCGATGAAGTTACGCAGAATTTCGAGCAAGCGCTGGTGTGGGTAAAGGGATTCGGGCTGGAGTTGGTGGAACTGCGCTTCGTGTGGGACAAATACGTAACAGAGTTCACGGCCGACGACGTGAAGAGAGCCAAGGATCTTCTGGCCAAGCATGGAATGAAAGTATCCGTGGTGGACTCGCCGTATTTCAAGACGCTGCTGCCCGGCACTCAATCAAAATTTGCGGAGAGCAAGCCCGATCCGATGCAAAGTGACTTTTCCCAGCAAAGTGCAGTGCTGGAGCGAGCAATAGCTCGGGCTAAGGACTTCGGAACGGACAAGGTGCGTATTTTTTCATTTTTGCGTGTGGCCGACCCAAAGACCGTATTTGACCGTGTCGCTAAAGAGTTGGAACGGACTGCGGCGATTGCGCAGCGGGAAGGTATGCGGCTGGTGTTGGAGAATGAGTTCTCGTGCAACGTCGGGACGGGCGCTGAGAGTGCGGCCATGCTGAGCGCGGTGAAATCACCGGCGCTGGGATTGAACTGGGATCCTGGCAATGCGTACGACGCAGGCGAAACGCCATTCCCGAATGGCTATGAACCGCTGGACAAGAAACGCATCTGGCACATGCACTTAAAGGATGCAGCTCCTGCCGCGAAGGGCGGAGGAACGCAGTGGATGCCGATTGGCAGCGGAAAGATTGATTTCGTGGGACAGTTTCGAGCACTGATCAAGAACGGGTACGACGGGACGATGTCGCTTGAGACGCACTATTTGAATGCGGCGAAGAATAAAGAGGCATCGAGTCGCGAATCAATGGAAGGGTTGCTGAAGGTGATTCAGGAGGCGTAGTTTCCTCGAAGATGGAGTTGTCTTTTAGACAGGAAAATCTAAAAGCCGACGAGATCTAATCACGAGACGACAACTTCTTGCTTGGCGTCGTCGAAGGTGACGCGGCGGCCGGTTTGGATGGCGGCGATGGTCATGCACAGTGCAACGGAGTGGGAATAACCGGCTTCGATGTTAGCGTTGGGAGTTTTGCGGCTGCGCACGCAGTCCATCCAGTTTTCCATGTTAGCAGCGGTGTCTGGATCGCCACCCGTATCCGCGCCCGTGGCAATTTTGGAGGCGGAGTCCGCGAGCGAAATTTTGGGCAAGAGATTGGGTTTCATGTCCATTTGCGAGGCGTATTCCTTGGTCAAGCCGCCTTCCGGGGAAACGGATTGCTTGTCGAGGTCGAGCGTGCCGCCATTCGAATAGTAAAGCTCCTTCACATCGCCCGCGTCGTTGGTCATGCGCGAGGTATAGACAACCTGGAAACCCTTAGACGAGTCGTTCAGCGGCCCGTAATCGAATACCGCGGTCATGGTGTCCCAGTTCATGCGGCCGTCGTGCCACAAGTAGATTCCTCCGTTGGCCACGACGCTGCGCGGCCGGGGAAGCCCTGTAAACCAGTGAACGGTATCGATCTGGTGGACCATCCATTGATCCGGAATGCCCGAAGAAAAGGGCCAGAAGAGGCGATACTCGAGGTACTTTCGCGGATCGAAGGGTTGTTGGGGCAAATTCAGAAGATAGCGCTTCCAGTCGACTTGATCCTCAGTTAGGCCGGCGACGAGCTTGGGACGGCGCCAGCGGCCGGGCTGATTGACGTTCCAGCTCATAAGCACGGAAACGATTTCGCCAAACTTGCCACTTTGGATGTAATCGTAGGCAGCTTTGTAGACCGGAGAACTGCGACGCTGCGTGCCGATCTGCACAATTTTGCCGGAGTCGTGCACGGCTTTACGAATGGCACGCGCGTCTTCCATGTTGTGGGCCATGGGTTTTTCGACGTACGCGTCGCGACCGGCTTGGACGGCATCGACGCCGTGCTGCGCATGCTGGAAATCAGCGGTGGAGACGATGACGGCATCGACATCTTTGCGGGCGTAGAGTTCATCGTTATTCCGGACTGCAACGATAGAGGCGCCAGTAAGCTTGTCGATGTGCGCTTTTCCGGTTTCACGGCGCATCGTCCAGATATCCGAAACCGCAACAATCTCGAAGTTGAGTGTTTGGGAATGCTGAAGAAAAGCGGGAAGAAGACTAGACCGGAAGCGATCCGAAAAGCCGACGATCCCGACACGGACGCGGTCGTTGGCACCGAGGATGCGAGCATAGGAAGAGGCGGGAAGCACCGCGGAACCGGCGATGGCGCCGGCAGACGACTTGAGGAATGCCCTGCGGGATGCGGGTTCGGCAATCATGAGGACCTCCAAAGACCCAAGATATCCCCCAGCGAAGAGTTCCAGCGTATTATACGAGTGGCAGAAGCAAAAAGAAAAAACGATCCGTAAATACGTCAAATCAAGTGTCCTAGAAAACAGGAGAAGCCTTATGGAATTAACGCGAAGAGAGTTTTTGGCTGCAGGAGCGTCAACGGCGTTATTGAGCGGAATTTCGTGGGCAACCGAAGAACGGTTACCGCTGGCATTTTCGACCTTGGGTTGCCCGGGGTGGGAATGGAAGAAAATTCTCGAATTTGCCCAGGCTAATGGCTACGCGGCTATCGAACTGCGTGGATTGATGGGAAACATGGATTTGCCGGCGAGGCCGGAATTCGCTCCCGTCAAGATCGCGGAGACGAAAAGACAGGTGGCGGACCATGGACTGAAGATTTCCGATCTGGGCAGTTCCGCGGAAATGCATACAGCCGATGCCGCGGAGCGCGCCAAACAGTTGGCGGATGCCCGGCGGTTTATTGAACTGGCGTCGGCGCTGGAGGTGCCGTATGTGCGCGTTTTCGGGAACCAGATTCGCGGACCGCGAGCAGAAGTTTTGGCGCGAGTTGTGGACGGGCTGCACCAGCTTGGAGAATATGCCGGGCCGCGGGGAGTGACGGTGATCATCGAATCACACGGAGATTTTGTGGACTCGCCCACGCTGAAAGAGATTTTGACTCGGGCGGACTCGAAAAATGTGGCATTGCTTTGGGATGCTCACCACACGTTCGTGGACGGTCACGAACAGCCGGAACACACGGTGGGGGAATTGGGTTCATGGATCCGACATACGCACTTGAAGGATTCGGTGCCGGACGGAAATGGAAGAAAGTACGTCCTGACGGGGACGGGCGACGTGCCTGTCGAGCGGCAGGTCATGGCGCTACGAAACATCGGCTACAAGGGATATTACTGCTTCGAGTGGGAAAAGGTGTGGCACCCGGACCTGCAAGAGCCGGAGGTGGCGTTTCCGGATTTTGTGAAAGTGGTGGGCGGCTACTTGAGGGAACCACTGAAGAAAGCCTAGCGCCGAAACATAATCATCCCCCAATGCAGGTTCCTCGGGCAGACATCGCCTTCGGAATGGCAGTTTTTTGATCCGGGGCAGATCATCACAGATTGACCTAGTACTAGGAGGTATGGATTACCGATTGGCAGCCAACCTGCCCGTTCTACTGGTTTAGCTTTCTTGACTTACGAGAGGAGTGCCCAAATAATGGAAAGGCATGAGCGTACGCGCCGGAAGCGCTGAAGATATGTTCCTCGACGTCAAGGATCTTGCCGTCCGCAAAGTGCGCATCCGGAAGACTTACGCCCCCGGAAGCATCGATTACGGTATCAGCGAAGTGAAGCAGGCGGAACCGTTAGAGGTTACTGCCACCGCAGAGCTGCTGGAAGGGCAGATCCGGATCGCGGGAGAGCTGGAGACCAAGATTGAAATGGTCTGCGCACGCTGCCTGGAGCCGGTAATCGAGGAGATTCATAGGGATTTCGACCTGTTCTATCAGCCGCTGCCCAAGGGGACCAGGCACGAGGAAGAGCGGCTGAAGGACGACGACACGGAGATAGGGTTTTTTGAAGGAGAAGGCTTGTTCCTGGCCGATGTTCTGAAGGAACAGGTGCTGCTGTCATTGCCGATGAAAGTCATATGCCAGAGCGATTGCCGAGGGTTATGCCCCAGTTGTGGGGCTAACCTGAACCACGAGGAGTGCCGCTGTGAGACACACTCGTCCGATCCGCGGCTGGCTCCCCTCGCGCGGCTGAAGCAGGACTGGCTCAAGAAACAATAGATTTTCGGGCCGAAAGCCCATAGAATCCGACCTCAATCGGTCAGGCGTTGTGTGTAGCCGCGAGCGGGGCGAAAAATAAGGAGTAGTGTAATGCCAAATCCGAAACGACGACATTCCAAGCGGCGCACCAGCACCAGGCGGGCGCACGACGGGTTGTCTGCCCCAGCTCTGGCCAAGTGTCCGAACTGCCATGAGATGAAGCAGCCACATCGCGCTTGCCCGCACTGCGGATATTACAAAGGTCGACCGGTACACGACACGAAGTAGGCGCGCAGGTGAATCCGGGCTCTTGAAGTCCTGATCGGCACAGCGCAGTTTGTGCCTACCGAACTTGCCAGAGTCGCTGGAAAAATTCCCATGATTACAATCGCGGTCGATGCCATGGGGGGAGACCACGCACCCCGACCTGAAGTGGAGGGGAGTGTTCTGGCGGCGAGAGAGTACGGAGTCCGCGTGCTCCTGGTGGGCCAGCCGAACGTGATTCGCGGGGAATTAGCCCGTCTTTCGCGCCCGACGCTGCCCGTGGAGATTGTGGCGGCGAGCGAAGTGATCACCATGGAGGATCACCCGGCGCAGGCGTTCCGGCGGAAGAAAGACAGTTCCGTGCATGTGGGAGCGCGGCTGGTGAAGGATGGCCACGCGCAGGCTTTCGTGAGTGCTGGAAACACCGGCGCGGTGATGACCACGGCGAAGTTCATCATGGGAACGCTGGAGGCTGTAGACCGCGTGGCACTGGCGGCTCCGTTTCCGAATGCCAAGGGCGGGGTTTCGGTGCTGCTGGATGTGGGCGCGAACGTGGACTCGAAGCCCGAACATCTGTTGCAGTTCGCGGTGATGGGCGAGATTTATTACCGCCTGACGTTCGGGAGCCGCAAGCCGCGCGTCGGATTGCTGTCGATCGGAGAAGAGGAGATCAAGGGCAACGAACTGACCCGGGCGGTGTATGAGCGGTTGAAGGATTTGCCGGTACACTTCGTCGGGAATGTGGAAGGGAACGATTTATTTTCCGGCAAGGTGGACGTGATTGTCTGCGACGGGTTCGTGGGGAACATCGCGCTGAAGATCTGCGAAGGGCTGGCGATGGAGATCGTGAAGTTTATGCGGAAGACGTACAAGGGGTCATGGGCCTCGAAATTGGGCTATATGTTATCCAAGGGGGCGTTTAAGGGCATCAAGCGGACGATGGATTACTCCGAATACGGCGGAGCGCCGTTGCTGGGAGTCCGCGGCGTGTGCGTGATTTCACACGGCAAATCGAACGTGAATGCCATGAAAAACGCGATACGCGTTGCCGCGGGTTTAGCGCGGGCGCGAGTGAACGAGAAAATCGAACAGGAGCTCTCCCTGACCAACGCGAACGCGTGACATCGGGAGAGAGGAGTCAGGTATGGGCAAAGTTGCATTCATTTTTCCGGGTCAAGCTTCGCAATATCCCGGAATGGGCAAAGAACTGGCGGAGAAGTATGCGTCGGCGCGGGCCGTGTTCGAAGAAGCGGACAGGGCCTTGGGGATTTCCGTCTCCAAGATATGCTTTGAAGGCACGGAAGACGAACTGAAACTGACCGCAAACACGCAGCCTGCGATTTTGACGGTTTCCGTGGCGGCATTTCGCGTTTTGGCGGAAAAGGGAATTACCGCGGATTATGTTGCCGGGCACAGTTTGGGCGAGTATTCCGCGCTGGTGGCGGCGGGTTCTCTGGATTTTGCGGATGCGGTGAAATTGGTGCGGAAACGCGGCACGTACATGCAGGAAGCGGTGCCGGCTGGCCAAGGGAGCATGGCGGCGATCATGGGGTTGTCGCCGACGGTGGTTCTGGATGTGTGCAAACGCGCGGCGCAGGGCGAAGTGTGCTCTCCGGCAAACCTGAATTCGCCGGAGCAAACGGTGATCTCCGGGAACGTCGGCGCAGTGAAGCGGGCGGTAGAGATTGCGTCGCAGTCGGGAGCAAAACGGGCGGTGGTATTGCCCGTATCCGCCCCATTCCACTCGGCGTTGATGATGCCGGCGCAGCAAAAACTGGAAAAAGATTTGCAAGCCATCAAATTCGGGGATTTGCAGATGCCGCTGGTGACCAACGTCGATGCCGATACGATTCGTAACGGCGAGGAAGCGAGCAGCGCACTGGTGCGGCAAGTGACTATGCCGGTGCGTTGGGAAGAGTCCATGCGCATGCTGATGGATGAGGGCGTGAACACGTTTGTGGAGGTTGGACCGGGCCGTGTGCTGACGGGATTGATGCGGCAGATTGAACGGTCGGTGGCGAGCCTGAACGTGGAAGACGAAAAGAGCCTGATGGGCACGCTGGAAAAAATTACCGGAGCAAGGTCTGACGCGGCGTAGCCAGAGTTCGCAGAAGCAGGAGCACAGAGGTCACAGAGAAGAATGTTCAGTTTGAAGGACAAGGTAGCGTTGGTTACCGGCGCGTCGCAGGGGATTGGCCGCGAAACGGCGCTGGCACTGGCGGAGGCGGGCGCAAAAGTTGCAGTAGCAGCGCGCAATGAAGAGAAACTGGCCGCGCTGGTACAGGAGATTGCGGGCAAAGGCGGGGAAGCGCTCGCGGTAAGAATGGATGTGGCCGAGGCGGAGCAGGTCAAGGCGGGGTTCAAGGCCGTACTCGAGAAGTTTGGCAAGCTGGACATCCTGGTGAATAACGCGGCGATCACCCGTGATGGCTTGGCCATGCGCATGAAACTGGAAGATTGGGACGCGGTGATCCGGACGAACCTGACGGGCGCGCATCTCTGCACGCAACAGGCGCTGATGACCATGATGCGGGCGCGCGCGGGGCGGATCATCAACATTGCGTCTGTGGTGGCCGAGATGGGAAACGCCGGGCAAGCGAATTACGTGGCGGCCAAGGGCGGCTTGATTGGACTGACCAAGGCGATCGCCATAGAAATCGCTTCGCGAAACGTCACGGTAAACGCGGTGGCGCCGGGATTCATCGAGACGCCCATGACGGATGTGCTGTCCGATAAGGTCAAGGAAGAACTGAAGACGCGAATTCCCCTGGGGCGCATGGGAAGCGGGCGCGACGTGGCGGCAGCGATCGTGTTTCTGGCCAGCGACGAGGCCTGCTACATTACCGGGCATGTGCTCGACGTAAACGGCGGGATGTACTTAGCTTAGAAGTTTCCATTGGCATGAAATACGAACAGCCACCTCCGATGTCGCGGGAAGAGATGGAGACGGCTTTTCGAGGCGGCGACGGAGATCGGGAATCTGGCCGTTGTGAAGCGCACGGAACTGGATTTAATGAAATGCTTGGAAATTGTCGAGAAGTTGACGGCTGACAAGCAGGGCGATGTACGGCAAGCGGCGAGTGATTCTCTGGATGATCTGCTCCATGCTATCCGTCGAAAGGGCGTTTCGTGAAGTTGACCTTGTTGGGCAGGGAAAGTAGACTGGGCAGGTTACCTAGGCAGCTGCAAAGGGTTTGTAGGCCGGCTGAAAAGCCGGATTACGGTGCGGAGTGGTACGAAGAAGAAGGTGCGACGGCAGGTCGCGGAGGACTGGAATGGCCAGTGTAGAAGAACGGGTAAAGCAAATTATCGTCGAGCAACTGGGTGTGGATGAAGCCGAGGTCACACCAACCGCGTCGTTCGTGGACGACCTGGGCGCGGATTCGCTCGACCAGGTGGAATTGGTAATGGCGTTCGAAGAGGCTTTCGGCATCGAGGTGCCGGACGAAGACGCCGAGAAAATGACGACGGTGAAGGATGCCATCGAGTACATCGATAAGCACTCGAAGGCCAAGTAAGCCGCAGGAAATTCCCTGCATGAAGGAGCAAGTGCATTGACTCGCCGTGTCGTCGTAACGGGCGTTGGATTGGTTTGTGCGTTGGGCATCGGGACCGAGGAGAGCTGGAAGAACCTGGTTGCCGGGCGGAGTGGTGTAAGCCGCATCACCCATTTTGATACCGCGGACTTCGACTGCCAGATCGCGGGAGAAGTGAAGAACTTCGACCCGTTCCAGTGGATCGAGAAAAAAGAACTGAAAAAAATGGGGCGGTTCATCCAGATAGCGCTGGCTGCCGCGGATTTCGCCGTGAAGATGGCGGAATGGAAGCCGGAGCAATCCGATCTGGACGAAGTTGGCGTGTATGTAGCCTCCGGCATCGGCGGGTTCGACATCATCGAACGCGAGCACATCAAGCTGATGCAAGGCGGCCCCGGTAAGATTTCACCCTTCTTCATTCCCTCTGCCATTGTGAATCTTGCTTCCGGGCATATTTCGATCCGCTATGGCGCGAAAGGGCCGAATTCGGCGACAGCTACGGCGTGCTCCGCTTCGGCTCATTCCATCGGGGACTCCTTCAAGATTATCGAACGTGGTGCGGCAGAGATGATGATCTGCGGCGGAACCGAAGCGACGATTACGCCTATGGGCATCGGTGGATTTGCCTCGATGCGCGCGCTTTCCACGCGCAACGATCATCCCGAAAAAGCCAGCCGTCCGTTTGACGCTTCTCGCGATGGATTCGTAGTTGGCGAAGGCGCGGGAATTCTGGTGCTGGAATCGCTCGAGCACGCGCAGAAACGCAACGCACCCATCTTCGCGGAGATTGTGGGTTACGGGATGAGCGGCGACGCGTACCATATCACGCAGCCGGCGGAGAATGGCGACGGGGCATTCCGCGTGATGAGGGCGGCATTGAAAGATGCCAAGCTTTCACCAGACGACATCGGCTACGTCAACGCTCACGGGACCTCCACGCCAATTGGTGATGTAATCGAGACCCGTGCCATGAAGCGGCTGTTCGGCGAACGCGCGGTCAACAAGAAACTAGCCGTGAGTTCCACGAAATCGATGACCGGGCACCTGCTCGGCGGCGCGGGCGGTTTGGAAGCGGGCATTAGCGTTCTGGCCTTGCGCGATCAGATTCTACCGCCTACCATCAATCAAGAATCTCCCGACCCGGAGTGCGATTTGGACTATGTGCCGAATGTCGCGCGAAAGGCGACGGTGGATTATGCGCTTTCCAATTCGTTTGGATTTGGCGGCACCAACGCAGCGTTGATTTTCAAGCGCTGGGCAGGTAACTAGGGGCCGCGTCCCCGAGTGGTTTTGGGCTTGTCGGAAGCTGAGATCCTTCGCTCCACTCAGGATGAAACACATCCCATTTCGCGAGCCTGGTGGAAGGAAACTCCCATGAACATTATCGTTTGCGTCAAACAGGTGCCGGCCAAAGATGCGCCACTGTCGATTGCCGGAAACTGGATCAAGGAATCGGACATCGGCTTCGAGATGAATGAACCGGATAGTTACGCTCTCGAAGAGGCCTTGCGGCTGAAAGAAAAACATGGCGGCGAAGTCATCGTGCTTTCGCTCGGGCCCGAGCGAGTGAAGCAGACCATCAAGGAAGCATTGGCAAAAGGCGCGGACCGTGGCATCCACGTCGCGGACGATAATTTCGCGCAATTGGATCCGTTGGGAGCCGCAAAGGTACTGGCTGCGGCGATCGGCAAGGAAAAGTGCGATCTCGTGCTCACCGGCCTGCAGAGCGATGATCATGGGTTTGGGCAGACTGGCGTGCTTCTGGCAGGACTGCTGAACCTCCCCCACGCCACCATCATCATGCAGATCGAAGTACAAGACGGAAGAATGAAACTGAAACGAGAGCTGGAAGCGGGATGGTTCCAGTCACTCGAATGCCCCTTGCCAGCGGTGCTTTCGATTCAGTCTGGCATCAACAAGGTGCGCTACGCCACTTTGAAGGGAATTATGGCGGCGAAAAAGAAGGAGATTGCCACGGTCACGCGCGAATCGCTGGGCGTGGCAACTGAGCCGACACAAAAAATTGAAAAGATTTACGTGCCGACGAAGACGAAGAAGACGGAATTCTTGACCGGGACGCCGAAGGAAGCTGCGGCAAAGCTGGTAGAGAAGTTGAAGTTCGAAGCGCGGGTGATCTGACCATGAAAATCCTCGTTATCACGGAACAACGGCAGGGGAAGTGGAACAACACAAGCTTTGAGACGGTGGTCGCAGCGCAACAGATCGCCGCGGCAACAGCGGGAACCATTAGCGTGGCGGTGGTGGGCAAGGGCGTCACATCGCTGGCACAAGAATTGGCGACAAAAAATGTTGCCGAAGTGCTGGTCATCGAAAACGACCTGCTGGAGAACTACACGCCGGATGGATACTGCACGGCGCTGAAGCAGGTCATAGAGTCCGCAAAACCGGATCTGGTTTTATTTCCGCATACGTATCAGGTGCGCGATTTCGCGCCGAAGTTGGCGGCCATGCTGGGCAAAGGCATGGTGGGCGACTGCATCAGCTTCCGGAAGGATGGCGATAAGTTGGTGTTCGTTCGTCAAATGTTCCAGGGAAAAACAGCGGCGGACGTGACCTTCGTGGGCGCCACTCCGTGGTTCGCATCGTTTCAGTCGGGCGCGTTTCGCGCGGATTTGCTGGAGGCGCATCCGGGTGGAAAAGCTCCTGTGAATGCGGCGAAAGTGGAGTTGAAGCCGGAGGACATTCGAACGAAGCCGCTGGAATTGTTCAAGGAAGCAAAGTCCGCGGTGGACTTGACGCAGGCGCCGTTGATTGTGGCAATTGGCCGCGGGATCAAGGCGCCAGAGAATATTGCGCAGGCAGAGGCGGTAGCCAAGGCGCTCGGCGGAGAAATTGCGGCATCGCGGCCAATTTGCGATGAAGGCTGGCTACCCATGGAACGGCAAATCGGCAGTTCCGGGCAAACGGTAGCGCCGAAGCTGTACCTGGCGCTCGGCATCAGCGGCGCCATTCAGCACGTGGTGGGGATGAAGGGCTCGCGCACCATCGTTGCGGTGAACAAGGATCAAAACGCGCCGATCTTTGAAATCGCCGATTACGGCATTGTGGCCGACATTTTCGAAATCATGCCCGCCCTCACGGAAGAGCTGCAAAAAGCAAGGGGCTAGTTCCTCGTACCACCAAACAGTTGTTTGGTAAAATATCTGCCATGCAACGGGAACAACTGGAAGCGGATGTATTGATCGTGGGCGCGGGGCCGGCGGGGCTGAGCTGTGCTCTTCATCTGGCCAATCTGATTAAGAAGCACAATGCCAGCGGGACGAAGCCGGAACTTTCCGCGGAAAATATTTATGTGCTGGAAAAAGGGCGCGAGATTGGTGCGCACCAACTGTCCGGCGCCATCATGAATCCGAAAGCGCTGGCGGAACTTGTGCCGGATTTCGAAAAAAGCGCGCCACTCGATACACCGGTGACAGATTCCGCCGCACTCGTTTTCACACGCAAATCCTCCTATCGCTTTCCAATTACGCCGCCACCCTTCAACAACGCAGGGAATTTTGTCATCTCGCTGAGCAAACTGGTGAAGTGGATGGGCGGTCTGGTGGAAGCCGCGGGTGTGAATGTGTTCAAGGAGTTTGGTGGCGCGGAGCTGATCTACGAGGGCAATGGAATTGCCGGAGTTATTACCGAGGACAAGGGAGTCGACAAAAACGGGAAGCCCAAAGACAACTACACTCCGGGATACGAACTGCGCGCGAAAGTCACCGTGCTGGCGGAAGGCCCGCGCGGATCGCTGACCAAGCAATTGGTCAACAAGCAGAAGCTGGACAACATCAATCCGCAGACGTATGGAATCGGCATCAAGGAGTTGTGGGACGTCCAGCCGGGAAAGATCAAACCAGGATTCGTGGCGCACACATTGGGTTGGCCTCTTTCGACCAAGATGTATGGCGGAGGATGGATTTACGGGCTTTCGAACAATCGTGTTTCCATCGGCTTGGTGATTGCCCTGGAGTACGCCGACCCGCGCTTTGATCCTCACGCCGCGTTTCAAACCTGGAAAACGCATCCGTTTCTGCGCAATCTTCTGGAAGGCGGAAAGCTGGCGCGCTACGGCGCGAAATCGCTGCCCTACGGCGGATGGTACGCGATGCCGCGCAATTATGTCGACGGCGGCTTGATTGTGGGTGATTCAGGGGGCTTCCTCGATTCACAGCGGCTGAAAGGCGTGCACCTGGCGATCAAGAGCGGGATGCTGGCGGCGGAAACAATTCTGGAAGCATTGAAGCAGGGCGATACCTCCGCGGAGACGCTCAAGATCTACAAAGACAAAATCGATCAGAGCTACATCAAGAAGGAAATGTGGAAGGTGCGGAACTTCCACCAATCGTTCCACAATGGGTTGCTGGATGGGTTGGTGCTCTCGGGATTGCAGGAAATTACCGGCGGTCACGGCCTAATTGATCCGATGTATTCGCAGCCGGGTTATGAGGCGTACCAGAAAATCCATGGCAGACCCGCGCCGGAACGATTCAAGGGCGATGGCAAGCTGACGTTTGACCGATTGACCGACGTCTACCACTCTGGAACGCGTCACGAAGAGGACCAGCCTTGCCACTTGAAGGTCGTGGACCTGAACGTCTGCTCGACACGATGCGTGGAGGAGTACGGAAATCCTTGCCAGTATTTTTGTCCTGCAGCGGTGTACGAAATGGCGAAGGAAGGCGCGGGCCTGAAGCTGAAGATTAATGCGGCGAATTGCGTGCACTGCAAGACCTGTGATATCGCCGACCCGTATCAAATCATCAATTGGACGGTGCCGGAGGGCGGAGGCGGTCCGAATTACGAAGGCATGTAGTGCCTGTGTTGCTTCGTCATCAAACGAAACCCAGAACACCCACGAAAGAGGTATCCCTCGCTTCGCCTGCCTGCCGCAGGCAAGCTCGGGATGACGAGGCGGTGAGAGCGGAGGACAGTTTTAGTTACGAACTGGGTGACCAGAGTTTGTGGAAGAAGGTGCGGACACGATTCCAGGCGGAATCATCGGCAGATTTTTTCGCAGCGTCTGCTTTCTGCATTGTGAGAACCGGCGCAGGCGGAGTGGCCTGAGCAACCACGGGGTCGCCTTCCACTTTGCCCTGGAAGATTAACGTAGGACGCACACGCGCGCGGCGCACCAGCACGATGAGATTGGGATCGTAGTCCTGCTGCACCTTGGCGTTGGCGTCATAACGCAGGGGCGGCATAAAAACCTGGTAGATGGGCTCTTCCTTATGCGGCGCGACCGCTTGGGCTTGTGGAGGATCAGCCGGCTTTGCTTCGGCGGCTTTCAGCTTCTGGTCCTCGGCGGTTGCCAATCCGCTGATCTGCGTGGAAATTCCGGCTGGCTTGGCGCTTAATTGAAGCTCGCAATTGCACTGGCCTGGTGAAGTACGCAACGTCTCCAATTGTCCATTGGCCAGCGAAACATCACCATTTTGTGGAATCAGCAGGCTCTGCCCGGTCAATTGCTGCTCGATGCGGACCGCGCCATTACCCGGGCGGACACACATGGTGCCTGCGGCATCCAGCCCGACCAGGAAATCCTCCGGCGCATTTCCGATGGAGATAGGATGCGCCTGAATTTGCGCGGTATAAATGGTGAGGCTAAGCGACCCTTCAATGCGGGCATGAATGGTGCCGCGGTCAAGTGCGATCGTGAGCGCGCCACCGGACTTCAGCACGGAAAAGTGAGAGGGCCCGCAAATGGTAATGTTGCCGCCCTCGACAAGGTCAATGTGCGCCTGACCGGATTTTACCTGGACCTCGCTGCCGCTTCGCAGAATGGTTTTCACCTGGCCATTTGCGGTATCCACGCTCATGGGGCCTTGCACGGAGATTGCTTCGCCTTCAATTGCCCCGACCGCATCGGCCAGCGGCGGATTGTCCGCGTGAGCCGGCCAGAGGTACACCATAGGCGCGGACAGGCAACCAGCCACGCAACAAATAGTAGCGAGGCGCCTGAATGACCGGAAGATTAGGGAAATCCGCAAGCTAACGAGCTCCATCCTGCTCAACGAGAGGCCAGCGCTTCTATATTATAAGAGAAGGGCGGAGAATGTCGTGCGATTCGGCTAGAGAAACCTCAATTCAGAAGTGAGGCTACAAAGGCGATTTTATGCAGCGGAGTGGGGCGGGAGTTCAGATGCTCGGAGGCTTGTTGTCGATGGGCCAGCGCTTAAACGCGAAGACCCAGAGCGCGACCACGTTCACCAAGGGAATCACGAAGAGGAGGGACCACAGTGGGGCGTGGCCGGTGCGTTTGAGGATTCTGATGATCGGGAACAAGATGATGACGATCCAGAAGAGAAAGGCGATCCAGAAGCCGGCGTTGAAGAAGGAACGGATGTCGATCGATTCCATGAGGGCCTCCATGACAAAGATGGAGCGAACGGGGCGAGCTTATCACGGTGCGAGTATTTCGGCGGAGCGGGAACTTGACCCCGGTCAAGGGAACAATTCACAGGGGTGAGCGCACCGACTCCCCAAGCCCGGGTGTGCCGAGTTTGCGGGAATCTCCCACCAATTCGCGCGAAGGCGAAGTGCGTTTGCTTGCGTTCTCTTCGGGCTTACTCTTTACTATAAGCAGATGGAAACCAGCGAAAACCGTCAAGAAGTGGCGCAAGAAGCCATTAGCGCCCACTACGACGTGCGTTTGCCCACGCTACCCTGGCACCGGCGGATTCAGATTCCGATCATTGCGGCGGTGGTTTATAGCGTGATCCGCGTTCTTGGGCCGACTCTGCGTTTCGAGGTGCTTGGCCGGGCAAATGTGGAGCGAATCTGGGGTGCCAAGCAGCCGTGCATCTGGGCGTTCTGGCATCGCTGCATCATTCCCATCGCGTGGTACGGCCGCAACCGCGGCATCGTGATCATGAACACGACGGCGTTCGACGGCCAATGGACGCGCAAAGTGATCGAGTGGCTCGGGTTCGGCACGGCGCAAGGAAGTTCTTCACGCGGCGGATTGCGCGGACTGGCAGTGATGGCGCAGCGCATCAAAGAAGGCCTGGATTGCGGATTCACGATTGATGGGCCGCGTGGGCCACGTTACGTGGCAAAAGTCGGGCCGGTGTTGCTGGCTCGAATGACCGGAGCGCCCATTCTGGTATTCCACGTCGCCGTGGAACACGGCACGACATTCGAAAAAACATGGGACCACTTCTGCTTGCCCTCCCTGTTTACGCGCGCGATTTTGGTTGGGTCGCCACCAATTTATGTGCCGCAGGACGCAGATGCCGAGATGATCAAGGTGAAGCACGAAGAGATGCAGAAGGCGTTGGAGCGCGTACGGGATATCACCGAAGGATGGTTCGCGTTGACGGAAGAGGAGCGCAATCGCTACCGCGCGGAGATCGGGCCGTAACCAGAAGCCACTTCATAAGTGGTAACCAGGAGGGAGCGGCATTCAGTAAGAGGGTTGGTTGCTCACCTTATTTAGCAGATTGGCAGTAGCCAAGCGCGCTGCTCAATTCCCGTCACGCTCGCCAAGTTTTACGGGAAGATCCAGCTTCTTCGCCCCGCGATAAAGGGTAATGGTCACGGTATCGCCGGGCCGCTTGCGGTTCAGAATGTAATCAATGTCAAACTGGTTGGAAACCTTCTGCCCTTCGATGCCCACAATCACGTCGCCACCAATCATGATGCGGCGCATGCCTGCCTGAGCGACCTTATCTCCACCGTGGATTCCTGCGGCAGCAGCGGGGCTGCCCTTGGTGGTTTGTTCCACGAGCAAACCCTCTTGGACCGGAAGATCCAGCGCCTCCGCCAACCATCCCGCCACTGGAATCGTGCGCACGCCGAGATAAGCGCGCCGGACTTTGCCTTCGGTCATGAGGTCATTCGCAATGAGCTTCGCGGTGTTAATGGGGATCGCAAAGCCAATGCCGGCGGTTGTGCCTGACGGCGTGTAGATCGCAGAATTGATGCCGATCACTTCGCCGTGGGTGTCGATCAGCGGACCGCCGGAATTGCCGCGGTTGATGGAAGCATCGGTCTGGATGGCATCATCAATAAAAGTTGTTTCGCTGGTTTGCACGGTGCGGCCCAGGGCGCTGACAACGCCGGTAGTCAGCGTGGACTGGAAGCCGAAGGGATCGCCGATGGCCAGAACTTTCTGGCCGACCTGAAGAGCGGACGAATCCCCCAGCGGAAGTGCGGCAAGTTGCTTGCCCTTGGGATCGATTTTGATCAGCGCCACATCGTTGCGCTGATCAGCGCCTATAAACTTTGCGGGGCCACGGGTTTTGTCACCCAGAATAACTTCGATGGATTGCGCGCCGGCGACCACGTGATAGTTCGTCAAAATGTAGCCGCGCGGATCAATCACAAAACCCGAGCCAGCACCTTCGACGGGAACGGCTTCCATGAAAAAGTCGTACTCGGTAGCCTTGGTCAGGATGTTGGCAACGGCCGGAGAAGACTGGCGATAGATGCGCACATTGATGGACTCTTCTTCCGTCAGGTGTTCATTGCGTTGTGGCGCGGGGGCAGGCAGTGCCGAAGAAGGCGTCTGCGCAGAAGATGCCGGGTTCTCGCCGAGGCGATGAGCTTCGACGTGGTTGGCTTGGCGAGGGCCATAACGCGCACCGATCCAAAACGCCCCCAAAACGAGAATCAATGCAATCGCCATGAGCCGCATTCGGCTCATATCATTTCCACGCGTCATTTCGGTCATCCCTCATCAATAGGGATAGTATAAGGAATTTCGAGGCAGCATACACGAAGAGCAAAGAGGCGCAAGAACCTCGAATCTGCGGAGCGAGGCAGGATGGGGAGAAAAGCAACGAAACAGGCGAATTAAGCCGCGATGGAAACGATTTTGGACTTGCGGCGAGGCTTGCTGGTTTGTGCGCAAAGCTCCCGCTCAGCCTGCAGCCAATCCTGCATGGGATCCCCGGGTGTGCAGCCGCGCTCCAGGTAAATGTGATATGCCCGAAGGGCGATATCGTCCGGCGTTGGCTGAGCTTTCGCCTTAGTGGCCTTTTTCACTGGTGCCGAGGAAGTGGTCCTCGTTTTCGGCATAACCATAATCCTCCAAACTTCTGAATCTATATTAGATGCCGGATTCAAAGGGCACGCCGTATAAATTATGAAGAACGTGCCGTTTCAGATAAGCCGGAAAAAACGAATCGAATGCAGCGGAGAATTTAATGCTTGCCAAGTCCGCGCACAGCAGTAAGCCACACAAAAACGAAGCTGGGGAGATTTGCGTTTCCCAAAAAAAACGGGGCGGAGAACAGGAAAGTTCCCCGCCCGATGGAGAGACAAAAGTTAGAAAGTGACTTTGGCGGTAAGCTGCGCAATTCTCATGTCCGTTGCAGCATTGGCGAATGCCCCGTAAGGAGACGTAGGCGGAGTTTGGGCCGTGATGACCTGTCCGAAAAATGGCGCGTTGGTGTTGGGATACGGCGTGCCATAGTTCGCGTGGTTAAACCAGTTGTAGGCGTTGAGTCCCAACTGGAAGCCTACGCGCTCCGTGATACGGAAGTTCTTCCGCAGGCTCATGTCGCCTCCCAGGAAGCCGGGGCCGCGAAAAGCGTTGCGTCCCACGATTGGCCCGGTGAAGTCCGTGGCGGGAGCGAATAAATAAGGAGCCTTGGAGCCGGTTCCGGCGATTCCGAAGCAGGCACTGGCGACGCAACTGCCGACGTTGGAAAAGTTCCTCTGAGAGAATTCCGGCTGCAAGAGAATCACGTTTTGGGCAGAAGGTGCGCCGGCAGAGGTAAGGTTGTTTCCCGCCAGGCCTCCGATTGTTGCTCCGTCGAGGACGCTAAAGGGGAAACCCGTGCGGTAGAACATGGTTCCAGAAAGCTGCCAGCCCCCGATGGCTGCATTAACGAGCCGATGGCTGCTTTTGAAAGGCAGTTCGTAGATATAGGAAGCGCTGAGTTGATGGCGAGCATCATAATCCGCCGAAGCGTAGTTGCCCCGAAGATTGTAAGGATTGAGCTGGGTCTGGATACTGGTGATCACTGAGAAAGGCAAAATGCCTGCGTTAGAAACTTCGTCCAAGGCATGGGAGAAGGTGTAGCCGAATGAAGCGGTCAATCCATGCCAAGCGTTGGTTTTAGCGGACAGCGTCAGGCCATTGTAGTTAGAGACAGCTCCGCTGGTCAGGAAACTCACATGGCCCACGCGGGGATCGGGAACGGTGGCCGGGAGAGTTCCAAAACCGAAGCTGTTCAGGTAATTGTTGGTGTAGAGTTCGTCAAACCCGTAATTTCCAACGTAGTTTGCGGACACAATCAGCTTTGGCCCCAAGGAATGCTGGATTTCCACATTCCACTCCACATACTTGGGATTAGAGAGACTGCGGGTCACGTCATTGACATTTGGCACCAACTGAGCACCAGTGGCAGGGTTAATACACTTTGGAGCCGCGGCCATATAGGTTGGCAGATTGCCGCCGTTGTAGTAGTTGCTGGTGAAGACGGAATTGCACTGCTGGACTAACGCGACACCACTCGTCGGAAATCCCGTGATCGACGGCGGATTGAGATCCCAAGCCAAAGTTCCCCCAGGGACGTTCCAGAGGTTCACTTGCGGGAAGTTGGTATCGATAGTGCTTAGAACTGTGCCCGGGTACAGGTCGCTGAACAGGCCTACTCCAGCGCGGATCACGCTCTTGCTATCCGGAGACCAGGCCAAACCGAAGCGAGGCTGAAATACGACTTTCTCAACGCCGGGGATGATTGAGGTCAGACCTGTCTGGAATGACTGGTTGTAGGGGATGTCCGCGCCGTGAGGCAATTCGTTGAAGGGGCTGACGGGAAGGCTTGCGCAGGCGTGCTGGCAGGCCCCACCTGAATTGCGGTCGGCCCTAAGCGTCAAGGTTAGTTTCAGCTTTGAATTGACGCGGTATTCATCCTGGAAATAAAGCCCGAAGGTGTAAAACGCAACAGGCTGGATAGGAGTGTTGGTGAAGTTGTACAGCGTGGAGCTTGCCACCTGGTCGGTAGCGAAACCCGCCAGCGTCGTTTGCACCACGGGATAATCGGCCAAATTGGAAGCCGTGTAATCGCTAATGTCGTCTCGCCGGAAGTTCACGCCCATCTTAAAGGAGTGATTGCCGCGGGTGACGGACAGGTCATCCACCAACCCCCATTGCGTCACGTTGCGACCGCTTGGATACTCAAAGCCCTGACCAAAGCCGCCGGGATTTCCTGAGCCGAATCCGATGTTGGTCAACGAACCGTCGCTGAACGCCAGATTGCCCGGGAAAACACCCAACGCTGGACTATTCGGATTAATGGCGCCAAAAATGGCCGAGTAATAAAGCACGGACCCGATGAAGTTATTGACCACCGTCGGGCTGAAGATATGCGTATAGTTCAGCTGGCCTTCGTTCTGAGGCTGCGTGCTGTTGGTATTAAAGATAGGATTGATCGTGTCTGTATAAGTTGGTTGGACACCACGGTCGAACCGCATGCGCCCAAAGACCTGATCAGAATCACTGAACTTATAGTCGATGCGAGCAGAAAGCAGCCACTCATTGTTTCCAGCGGAAACGGAATCGTTCCACGTTTCAGTACACGCGTCGTTTCCGCCTATGGATGCGGGTAGATTGTTGGCACTACAACTGCCGAGGTTGGGCGTAGCATTGGCGATGTTCGGCGCTCCGCTATAGAGCTTGAAAATATTCTGGTAAAAAGCTTGCGTCGCAGCATCCTGTGGAATATTGCCCAGGACGTAGCTTTCGAAAGCTGGCGTCGGGGCGCTCGCCGAATGGATAGAACCAAAAATGTACCGAATACCTTCGGTATTCAAAAAGAAGAACATCTTGTCTTTCAGGATGGGTCCACCGAGAGAAGCGGCCCACTGGTTATTGTTCTCGAAAGGGCGCGGAACCCCGGTCGCATTGGCTATGGGGTCATTGGCGTTGAGGTAGCGTCCCGTCCAGTTGTAAACCGCATCTCCGTGCCACGAATTTGTGCCGGACTTGGTGGTGTAGTCGATCTGTGAACCCGCCTGGCGTCCATACTGTCCCGTGTAGGCATTGTTGGTCACAGCAACTTCCTGCAGTTCATTTCCGCCGAGCAGAAGATTGCTGGCGCCAGAGTTGTTCAGGTTGAGGAAAGGGTCGTTATAGTCGTTGCCGTTAATGGTGAACAGATTTGAGGTGGCTGGCAATCCAAAGGTGCTGAAATTGCCGTAGCCGCCACCAGTGGCATTGTTCATGGTTACGCCTGGAGCAGTCTGCGCAACGTAAGTGACATCACCGCCAGGATTTGGAACTTCCTGAATCTGCTTGATCGCGTAACTGGTGGAAATATTGGCGTTCTCAGTCTGTAGCTGCGTGCCGTTTTCTGCGCTGACTTCCACGGTCGTAGAACTCGAGCCCACTTCCAGGGCTGCATTCACGGTGACGGTTGTGCCCAGCAGGACGGTGACGGATTGCGTGGTGGACTTGAAACCTTCCTTCGACACCCTGAGCGTGTATTGGCCCGGCTTTAGCAGAGCAAACACATAGTCACCGCTAGCGGAAGACGTCGCAGTGAAATTGGCGCCGGTCGCCGGGTTCGTGAGATTCAAAGTGGCTCCCGTGACCACCGCGCCGCTGGGGTCAGTAACTATCCCAGCTAATCCACCGGTGACAACCGATTGCGCGGCAAGGGACCAGTTCAGGCACAGACAAACTGCGAAACATAGGAGCGAGCTGGCTAGATACTTCTTTATCATCATGTTTTCGTTTCTCCCTTTTCAATTTCAAACCCAGAATCGACTTCTTTCCGTAGCCTGGACCACTCTGGGCACACCAGTCCCTCGCCATCCAAGATGGCATTCACGCCATTCCCACCACTCGCGCTGGCTTTTTTACAAATCTGAGAGCCCTAGCCAGAACCAACCAAACTACGCAGCAAACCACACGCAGGACCGACTCACTGAGGTGCCGCAGAATAGTGCAAGACGAGTGCCAAAATGGTATCCGTAACATTAATAAAATACGGAATTTACTGTGCCAGAAAAATGCGGGAAGTCAGCGCCCTCTGGAATTCTGAAGATTTCTACGGTTTCGAATAGTTCGGAGCCGAAAACCAACCTGAGGGACATGCGATCTACTTCGGGGATAGCTTGATCCTAATCCCAACAGAAACCAAAATTATCGAAGTGAGCTGCGTCTTGAAAAGGAAACAGCCCGCCAGGAGGACGGCGGGCTGTTCGAAGCAATCTTTTTGCGGAACTTCAGGCGACGGTGATTTCCTTGGCGAGATATACATCCTGAATTGCATTCAGGAGCTTCACCCCCTCCGCCATAGGCCGCTGAAACGCTTTGCGGCCGCTGATGAGGCCGGTGCCGCCGGCGCGCTTGTTGATGACGGCCGTGGCCACTGCTTCTTCGAAGTCATTGGCACCGGAAGCGCCGCCGGAATTGATCAAGCCTGCGCGGCCCATGTAGCAATTCGCCACCTGGTAGCGCGTGAGATCAATTGGATGATCGCTGCAGAGTTCGGTGTAAATGCGCTTGTCAAACTTTCCATAGCTGGAATTCCCGATGTTCAGGGCTTCATAGCCTCCGTTATTTTCGGGCAGCTTCTGCTTAATGATGTCGGCCTGGATGGTAACGCCGAGATGATTGGCTTGGCCGGTGAGATCGGCAGAGACGTGATAGTCCTTATCCTTCTTAAAGGCGGAATTGCGGAGATAGCACCACAGAACAGTGGCCATGCCGAGTTCGTGAGCCTTGGCGAAAGCGTGGCTGATCTCAATGATCTGGCGATCGCTCTGCTCCGAGCCGAAATAAATGGTTGCGCCAACGGCAGCGGCGCCCATGTCATAGGCTTCCTGAACAGTTCCGAACAGGATTTGGTTGAACTGGTTTGGATAAGTGAGCAGTTCATTGTGATTGATCTTCACGATGAAAGGAATTTTGTGGGCATATTTGCGGGCGACGGAGCCGAGCACGCCAAACGTGGAAGCCACGGCGTTGCAACTGCCTTCGATGGCCAGTTTGACAATGTTTTCGCCGTCAAAATAGTCGGGGTTTTTCGCGAAGCTGGCGCCGCCGGAATGCTCGATTCCCTGATCGACGGGGAGAATCGACATATAGCCCGTGCCGGCAAGACGTCCGGTGAAAAACATCCGGTGAAGATTGTTGAGCACGCGAAGGTTGCGGTCAGATGCCGCGTACACCCGATCGATGAAATCGGGGCCGGGAAGATGCAGCCGGTCCTTGGAAATTTTGGGAGACTTGAAGCCGAGAAGCGATTCCGCCTTTGAGCCCAAGTATTGTTCTACAGTAGAAAGAGTTGCGGTTGCCATGATGTCCTCCTAGTTAGTTTCGAATTCCCGTTGCCAGCATCGAGCCGGCGGCCTGGTCCACCAGCCAAAGCAATTTGCCATGGACAGGTTGTATGAACTGAGCCGGAAGCTGCTCCGGTTCGTAAGGACCTTCCAGAACCGCTTTCAATGCCAGAGCCTTGTCCGCTCGGGTCACGCAAAAGATCACACGGTTCGCTTGATTCGCGGCAGGAGCTGTGAGGGTGATGCGTTCGGTGAACAGCTTGCCAACCCAATTGCGAACCACGATGCGATTGGTGGCGTGTAACGCTCTGGTGCCCGGGAAAAGCGACAGGGTGTGACCTTCATCGCCCATGCCGAGGAGCACCAGATCGAAGCGAGGGTACTCGCCATCCTGCAGCTTAAAGTATGCGCGAAGAGCCTGTTCATATTCCAGTGCTGCTTTTTCCGTGTCCTTATATTCGCCTTTGATGCGCGTGATCTGTTCTGGCTTGACCAATCCCTTGGAGAAAAGGGTCTGATTGGCCATATGAAAATTGCTTTCGGGGCTATCGGGCGGCGCATGGCGTTCGTCGCCAAAAAAGAAGTGAAGTTCCGCCCAGGGAATCTTCGAGCTGTACGCGGGGTCGTCACTGAGCATGGCATACAGCGCTTTGGGAGTGGAACCCCCGGCGAGCGCAACGGTGAAAGTGCCTTTTTGCGCTATGGCTTCGTTCACCGACTTCAGAAATTCTTCCGCGGCGCGGCGCGTGACGGCTGCCGAATCCGGCAGGACAACCACTTCACGTTGGCCGGACCGCGTCATACCACAGAACCTGCCTTGGTAGTGACTCCAGGGGCGGCCACACGGCCGCGCACATCGATTTCCTCTTCGCCAATGCGCCGCCACACGCGCCCGTCGCGCTCTAGCAATTCCTCGGCATCTATAGGTCCCCACGAGCCCGCGGCATAATTGGGGAATCCACGCGGCGGGAGGGCGTGCCACACGTCGAGGATCGGCTGGATCACGTTCCAGCCGGCTTCGACCATGTCGCTGCGCTGGAAGAGCGTAGCGTCTCCGGCCATGCAATCGCGCAAAAGCCGTTCGTACCCGGTGCCGTGCTCCATGCCAAAATAAGTTTTGTAGTCGAAGTCCATGTTGACCAAGCCGAGACGCATGACCGCTCCCGGAACCTTGGCGCCAAAACTGAGAGAAATGCCTTCATCGGGCTGAATGTGGATGACCAGACGATTGGTTTCGATATTCTTAACCGCGGTATTGCGGAACAGAACAAAGGGCGTTCGACGGAATTGGATCACAATTTCCGTGGCCCGCATGGCCAGCCGCTT
>Ga0074046_10000723_pt1 | contig 30450 bp, 25 predicted proteins | sample BogForMeECP23OM3_FD_94441 | JGI IMG/M metagenome (GOLD analysis project Ga0074046, IMG submission 94441) | Bog forest soil microbial communities from Calvert Island, British Columbia, Canada - Bog Forest MetaG ECP23OM3 | ecosystem: Environmental > Terrestrial > Soil > Wetlands ... | reverse complement strand
GATGATCGTGAATAATGGCGCTCTGGTGCGCACCAAGGAAGGGCAAACGCTCCTTCGCCATCTATTGCCCAAAGAGACCGCCCGGCGCGTCCTGGAGGCTACGGAGCCATGGAGAGAGGCCACGGCCGTCGTGTTCGATCGCCCTCAAGCGAATCAGGTGGTACTACAATCGATCGATTGGGACGACCCTACGCGTGGCGGCTATTACCGGCGCAATCGCGCCTACCTTGCTGAAGCCGTGCCACTGGAGAGTTGCCTGGAGGAAGACCCCATACAGATCATGTACACCGGCTCAGTTGCATCGATGCGAGAAGCCGAATCCACCCTGCGGCGCGTGCAATTTGCCGAGGAATTCACTCTGGCCGCAACGGTCTATGAAGATCGCGACTTTTCCATGATCGACGTTATTCACGCGGGAGTCACCAAGGGGACCACCCTGGCCGAATGGACAGCTACGCGCGGCATCGCCCCCGAGGAAATCCTCGCCATCGGTGACAATCACAATGACATGGAGATGCTATCCTTTGCGGGTATCCCCGTGGTCATGGGAAACTGTGTCGCCGAGTTGAAACAACGCGGATGGCATATTACCGGGTCGAATGACGAGGACGGGGTAGCCGCAGCGATTGAGCGGTTTGCCCTGGCGGAAACGGTCGAGTGAGACTAGCGATACAACGTTTTGTGCTGTGCGGATTTGCCGTGCTGGCGCTCCTTTTGGGAAGGGCTGGGGAGGCCCGAGCAGATTACGTCGTACTGCGCAGCGGTGCACGCCTTGATGTGACCGGTTACGAAATCCTGCCGGACCGTTATATCCTGCACCTCAAAGGTGGCGTGGCGGAAGTCCCCCTCAGCGAAATCTTGGGGATTGAGCCGGAAGAGATTTTCGATCCTGTGGAACTTCCGCTGAGCGACAAGACGCCTTTCGAGAAAATCATTCGCGCCGCCGCGGAACGCTATGGTCTGGATGCAGACTTGATCCACTGCGTGGTGGCCGTGGAATCGAATTTCAATCCCAAAGCACTCTCGCCGAAAAAAGCCAGCGGATTGATGCAACTGCTGCCGCAGACCGCTGCGCAGTACGGCGTGAAGAATATTTTCGATCCGGAAGAGAATGTCAACGCGGGGACTCACTATCTGAAGGAGCTACTTGGGAAGTACCACAACCTGACTCTGGCTCTTGCGGCATATAACGCCGGCCCAGAACGCGTGGACCAGTATGGCCGTCGCGTTCCGCCGTACCTGGAAACCATGAAATACGTGCAGCGGATTGCAAAAAGCTACGCGAAGATTAAAGCGGAAACGACCATCACGCAAAAATAAGCCCGCTGAAAAATCCCTTCGAGCATCGTTTGTTGCTTTTATTGATTAGGCGGCGCTTGCAATGGCGGCATCTGATTCGAATCGACCGGGCTGCCGGAGTTTGAGTTCGGGGCCTGGTTCTGATTCTGATTGGGGCTCTGGCTGGGGTTCATTCCGTTGGAGAACGGTGAATTCGAATTGCCTGTACCGCCCGGATTTGTGCCGATTGTGCCTTGAATCGGCGTCCCTATTCCCGTCGAAGCGCGTCCCATCGTCATGTCTTTCGAAGGATCCCAGATAAACTCAAACAGTTTGTAGTTCTTCGCTTTCTCATAGACCATGAAGGATCTTTTGTTGATCTTACTGCCGACCCCAATGATGTTGCCCCCAATTGTGTTGCTGGCGTCCATAGGTCCGGCAATGGAGTGCGGCTGGGTGGGATCCTCCATCGCAGATGGATCAGCAGCCCCCGCCGCGTTCGTAGATGCGTTTCCGTTCGCTAACGCTGTTCCTATTGCTCCCGTTTGCGTATTTCCCGCGGCTTGGCTGCCAAATCCCGGGGAGTTCACTGAGTTCGCACTCGCATTCATGAGCCCTTGGCCGCTACCGAGGGTCGACAATGACGATAATGAGGAACCAAAACCTCCAGCAGTTCTCTGCGCACCCATTCCGCTCATACCGATGCTGCGATCGCTTAAGCTGCCGATGAGTTGCCCATTCGGGCCGACATAAATCAATCTCCAGGAGCCATCCACCAGGTTCATGGGGTCCTTGTACGCCTGGCGCATGAAACGAATGCCTGTCTTGGGCTTGGTGAGATCGTCCAAAGACGTGGGAAAACGATTCATTTTCACGTAATACATGCGGATGCCGCGCGTGTACTGCTTCCCACGCCAGACCATTTCCGCTTCTCGTTCTCGCTGAACGCTGCTAACGACCGTCGGTGCAGCGGTGGCCAAGCTCAAAACCAGCAGCGCCAGGAAGAACATCACCAGAACGAGGGCATATCCTTCTTCCCCACCGCCGGCTCTTTTTCTGTGCTTAGCCTGCCTCATGCTTGTGGTGGCAACTCCAGATTGCTCGAATTCTTTTTGCCTGTAACCGTATCTTCATATTCGATGCGGTCATTCCCAATGTGCGTTATCCGAATGTGGTTCTGGACCGTGTCGCCTTCCTGCACGATGTGAATGTCCTCACCGTCCAAAAGAAACGCGCGCCGTGGTCCATTTGTGGGTAACGACCCATATCCAAAAAACTTCATGGTCAGCACTGGCAAAGGCGGTTCCGGTGGCCGCACCGGACCAACAATTAGCCGAGGCTTTTCAGCGGGTTTTGCCGGACCCGCCACGGTTGTCGGCTCTGCCGGAGCCGGGCCGGCGACAAAAATGTTACGCCCGGAAGATTTGTACACAGTCGATTGAGATTCGCCCATTTCCTTGAAGATCACGCTGTAGTCCTCAGCGTTGATCGGCGTATACGGTCCCGACAAGACCAGTCCACTGGTTGCGGACTTACTCTTTCCAAAGTACGAGTACCAGACCACCGCTGCGACCACCAGCAGCACGGCCAGTACAATTCGTTCTCTTTGTTGCTTCGTCAGTGCCATCACGCCTTCCGAAAGTACGTCCGCATGTGCAGCAATACCCGCAGGCCCCCGGACGGCCCATGCCCTTCGGCCGATTCCACCGCCAGGGAGTCCACGATGTACACGTTCTTGGAGCGCTGCAAGCGATTCAAGAAATTCACGATGCCGTTGTAGTCGCCAGTGACGGACGCGTCGAGAAACACCTCCGTCAGGTTGCGTCCGCTCACATCCTTAGGATGCCACTGCACTTCATCAACAATCAGGTGGGTATCGTGGGCGTAATCATCCAATTCCTGCGAGATGACCGAGGACCCTTTGGAAGCAGGCAACATGGTGGCTTCAAACTGATCAAACTTTTTCAATATCTCCGGGGTTGTTCCGCGAATCTTTGTCGCACGTTCGACGTCCGCTTTGACGAGGGCCAATTGGCGAGTTTCTGTTACGAGGGTCTGCTGACGATTATTCTCTGGCGACGCCAGCCTGGAAATGGAATACATCAGCCCGACGTCGGCAAGCAGAAGCACCGTGAGGCCGGCGATTATTAGCTGTTTTCTTCTCTGAAAGTTTCCCATTCTTCAGATACCCGTATAAATTGCCGAAAATTCCACCATAAACGTATCCGTACTGCCGGTGCCGCCCTGCTTCGGTAACCCCTCCGACGTCAGTTCGATGTGCGTAAACGATCTGGAATCCTCAAAGGCTTTCAGCAGTTTGACCTTGGATTCCTCAGAGGCGCCGCCAACCACGAATTTGACGGCAACTGAGCCACTTTCCAGTTTTGGTTCGATTCGCAGCACGTGAACGCCCGCCGGTAACGTGTGTTCCAGGTCCATAAACATCTTGGTCCAGTTAAAGCTGCGCGCCTCAATGACACTTCCGATAAACTTCGCGCGGTCTTGAAGACTGTGTATATCTTCCCTGGCATAGAAACGCTCAAGGTCGTTCCGCTGTTGCTGCAGCCGGTCCATCTCTTGTTGGAGCTTCCCGACTCGCGCACGATAATCTTCGTCGGCCTTCCGCAAAGTGTAAAAATGCCAGCTAAGGTACACCAGCAGGACACTACCGAGAATCCCCAACAAAGCGGAACCCAGCAGGAATCGCCGGTGGCTGACCAGCGGCTTGGTGGCGAGATTGAGTCCCACGCGCATACGGATCGTTCGAGTCCCCCTTAGTCTCGATGCAACATCCAACCAACAAGGCCTTCCAATTCGTTTTCCGCCAGCGGCCGCGCTTCTGCGCGCAAGTTTCCATCCGACATCGCGGCGCTCAGCAATGAGCGCACCGGACACTTAAACTCATCTTCGAGCGGATGTACGAATTCAGGCAATCGATTTCCCAGTCCGGCCACCCGAACGGCCTGAATGCCTTCCTGCCAGGTGTCCTGATAGTACGCGGCTAACGGATAAATCTCCTCGAGCAGCAAATGCGGCGTAAGCACATCCGCATGAACCGGTAATTCCGTGCATCGATAGCCAGCCAAGACGCCTTCGCGAACAATCGCGGTTGTGAGCGAGGTGCCGGCAACACGCGCGAGCAACGTGGGCTTCTGATCTTCAAGCAGGCTGACAGCAGCCAGCGTTGTGCTCAACACAACCCCCGGTCGCAGGGATGCCTCCTCCAACGTCGCTTCATATTCCTTGATGATGCGGAGCCGGGCAATGGACGTCACGACGTCTACGCCGTCGGCACGCGGTGCCTGCCGCATGTAGGACAGCAGCGTCTCTTCTACCTCAAACGGCACGCTCTTTTTCAACTTCCACCGCAGCATCGGAATTGCTTCTTCGGCGCGCCGCGGAAATTCGTCGAAATGTTGGACAAAAACTCGAATCACCGGGTCGGGCACTAGCAGCGCTGCATCTTCTTCCTTTGCGCCCAAGCTCCGGCACACACTGGCAACAGCAGCTTTCACCGCGGCCACATTCCCCATGTTGGATTCGATGGCGGAAGGAACAATCGCTCCCTTGGGCAATGCTTGGATATCGTAGGCAACATGCGTGCCGCCTCGGCCGAAGCGCACCCCGGCCACGCGTCCTGGCGAGATTTCAATCGCAAGAGGGGGATGCGGCGTGGCATCCATCCAACGCACGAAACGCCGGACAGCGTCGACCTTATAAATTCCTTCCCGAATTGCGGCGCCGCTACTCAACGAATGTCACCTTGTTGATTTCCCGGAGTGTGGTTACCCCTGCGCGGACTTTGGCAAGCGCACTTTCGCGCAGCGTAATCATACCCTCGGTGATAGCAGCGCGCTTGATCTCGGAAGTTGGCCTGCGGTCCACGATCATTTCGCGGATATGGTCACTCAGGTCGAGCAATTCACAAATGGCGCTGCGTCCATGAAACCCTGTGCCAGAACATTCCAAGCAACCGGCGCCTTCGGCGAACTGATATTTGCTGGCGGTCGCGGGATCGATACCCGATTCGCTCAACTCCAGATCTGTGTACTTCTTCGGCTTCTTGCAACTGGAGCAAATCAGCCGCACCAGTCGTTGGGCCAGGATACAGTTGAGCGCCGAGACGAAATTGTAGGGCTCAACACCCATGTTAATGAAGCGGCCGATGACGTCGGTGACGTTGTTGGCGTGGACGGTGGTAAAAACCAGGTGCCCGGTGAGCGCGGATTGAATAGCAATCTGTGCGGTTTCCTGGTCGCGGATTTCCCCGACCATGATCTTGTCTGGGTCATGCCGCAAGATGGAACGCAAGCCACGGGCGAAAGTGAGACCTTTCTTTTCGTTTACGGGAATCTGCGTGATGCCACGCAGTTGATACTCCACCGGGTCTTCAATCGTGACGATCTTGTCTTCATCGGACTTGATTTCGTTGATGGCCGCGTACAACGTGGTGGTTTTTCCAGAGCCAGTCGGTCCGGTGACCAGCACCATCCCGTAGGGCTCGCGAATGTACCGCCGGAAACTCTTCGTCTCTTCCGGAGAGAAGCCCACCACGTCCAGGCTAAGGCTCTGGAATTTCTCGGAGAGGGTTTCCTTGTCAAGCACGCGGAGTACCGCGTCTTCGCCGTGGCTGGCGGGCATGATAGACACGCGAAGGTCGATGAAGCGGCCTTTGTACTTCACACGGAATCGACCGTCTTGAGGAACACGCCGCTCGGCAATGTCCAGATCGCTAAGGACCTTGATACGCGATAGCACGGTAGAATGCCATTCTTTGGCGATCGGCTGCATGGCATGCTGCAGGACGCCGTCGATGCGGTACTTAACGGCGACTTCGGCGTCGCGTGCTTCAATATGAATGTCGCTCGCTCGCCGTTCCAGTGCGGTGAAAATGATGGTCTCTACTAGGCGGACGACGGGGCTGACGGTGCTGTCTCGCGTCAGCCGGTCTCCGGAGATGGTCTCTTCGCCTTCTTCTTCCTCTTTGGAAACCTGCAAGGTAAATGCTTCGGTAGCCTGCTCCAAAACGCGTTGCGATTGCTCCGTGCGCTTCAACAGGTCGCTGATCTGCCGGGGAGTTGCTACCTTGTAGGTAAGTTTCTTGCCGAGCAGAAGTGGCAACTCGTCACTCAGAATGACGATGCTCGGGTCCGCTACGGCAATCACCAGCACGCCCTCATGCACAACCAAGGGCACAAAGTTATAGCGGAACATCAGATCGGCGGGAATGGTTCGAAACAGGTCCGCATCGATGCGCTGTTCCTGCAGGTCGATAAACCCGCAGCGATAGCGTGCTGCCAGCCGACGCGCCTGAGATCGCTCTTGCTCCAGGTCAACTGGACCCCCTGGAGCGAGGGTCGGATTGGGAAGATTGGGATCAGCGGTGGCCATAAAAATTCCTTACCTTGCCGTTCCCGACACCGAGAACGAGAATATGGGCAAATACAGGGAAATGAGGATGCCGGCAACCAGCAACCCCATGACGATCAAAAGCACTGGCTCGATCAACGATACTAGCGCCCCCAATTTCAAGGAAACTTCCTCTTCGTAAAATTCCGCAACGCTATTCAGCATGGGAGCGAGCGCGCCGCTGGTTTCACCCACTTCGATCATGTCCAGCGCCATCTCTGGCATCACCCGGTTTGCAGCCAGCGCACCATGCAATGACTCACCTTCGCGAACCATTTGCGTGGCGTGGCCGACTGTTCCTCGCACCAGCCGGCTTCCGATGGATTCCGAAGCGGTCGCCAGGGCTGCCACCAGCGGCGTGCCTCCCGTAAGCAGCGTCCCCAATGTGCGGCAAAACTGCGCCACCTGGAACTTCAACAAAGTAGGACCCAATATAGGGAGTTTAAATTTCAGACGGTCGAACGCAACGCCACCTTGTTCGCTCCGGGACCAGAAGAACACTCCTAGCGCCGTTAGCACAACAAGGCCAACGAATCCCAAAATGCATGGACGATAGTCGACCGTGATTGCGATCAAAATCTTCGTTGGCGCGGGCAATTCCACTCCCAGGTCGCGGTACAACAAGCCAAACTTTGGGACCACAAAGGTCACCAGGTACGTGACAATCGCCGTCGCGGTAATGATCAGCAATGTCGGATATACCAGCGCGGCAATCAGCTTTTTCTGCACATTGGTGCTGACGCGCTGGTAAGCGATGTAATACTCCAGCACGCCCGAAAGATTGCCGCTCTTTTCTCCCGCCAGGATGGCCGTGGAATACACTTTGGAGAAAACACCGGCTTCCTCCACCGCTTCCGAAAGGGACTTCCCTTCCCGCACACGGTCTCGAATCTGGGTAAGAACTGGCCGAAGTTTGGGAGCGCTCGCGCGGGTGGCTAACAGGTCTAGCGCTCGAAGGATCGGCAAGCCGGCCTTGATGAGGGTGTTGAATTGCTGGTTCAGAACCAGAAAATCGTTTCCACCGATTTTCCGGTCCCGGCGCACGCCCAGGAACCCGCTCACCAGTGTGTTGCGGGGGTCTACTGAATAAACGTACAGGCCGCGGTCGGCAAGCTTCTGGCGTGCCTCATCCTTGTCGGCGGCAGCCTCGACGTGAGAGAAGACACGGCCGTTTGCGTCAGCGACCCGGCAGACAAACTCGCCCATAGTCTATTAGTCTACCTCAAGCGGTCCCTACCCGAAATCCGGCAGGCAGGAAGTCATCCCAAAAGAGCAAGCCCAATAGGTCCTATTGGTTACTGACGCAGCCCCGGGGTATCGGGTAGCAAGCCATTTACGATGACTACATCGCGGGGTGGCGTGAATTGAAAGAGAGCCTTGTCCAAGTCGGGATTCCAGCGCCAACCCTTGAAGGAAAATTCCAATTCGATTCCACCTTCTTGCGGAATTACGATGCGGTTTAGCTCTGCCTGCGGCGACAATTCGAACAGCACGGCCTTGGCCGAAGAATCGTGCTCTGCCGTGTTGCGCAAGGTGCAGCGGTAAACCACGCCATCAGGCAATGACGGCTGTTCATCCGGTGCGGCCACAATTCTGGGGCAGAGGCGCGAAAGCTTCATATGGGAAGTGAGGAATGCGAGGGGGGTCCGCCAGTCGTCACTTTGCTTCGACGGCATGCGGGTCACGGTGTGGTCCGCCGGAGAGTAAAACCACACATACTTCCCATCGACCAGGAATGTATTCTTTTCCGGGGCCTGATAATCCCATCGCATCTTACCGGGCCGTAGGAAATACGCGTCGCCCGACTCCACGCGAACCACCCGGCCGTTTTCCCGGTAGCGTTCCAGAAAAGTGGCTTGGAGACGGGTTGCACTCTGGTATTTCGCTTCGAATTCTCGAAGCGTTTGGCTCGGCGATTCCGTCGAAAGAGGTGGGAGGGGAGGGGCTTGGGCGCGCAAGCAAGGCGCTAAGAGCAGCAGAAACAGCACTGGCCTTAGGGTCAGACCGACATTCATAGGCTCAGTATAGCAAGTGCCAACCATTGCCAAGCAGAACACTGCTAAACAGTGAAATCAAACCCATCCGAGCGATTTCCCCTAAACTAAAAAGGGGCTAATTGATTTCCGCAGAAAGACGCTCGCACTCACATGACTCAAGTCCTCATGGAAGCGCAACCAATGCACCGAGCGGCCACCACGGCGTCACCAGCCGGAAAAACGGAGAGCACCAACATAGTGCTGCTCTTCCTGCTGGCGGTCGGCTGCTATCTCAACACGTTGATGAACACCTTTGTCTACGACGACGAGTTACAGATCCTGCAAAACCCGTACATCAAAAGCTGGCGCTATTTGCCGGCTATATTCCGGACTACGGTGTGGTCTTTCATCGGCTCTGCTGGGGATACTAACTACTACCGCCCGCTGATGACGCTGACCTATCTGGTGCTCTGGAAAACATTCGGCGATTCCCCAGTGGGCTACCATCTATTCAACGTGCTGGTGAACGCGCTTGTGGTCACCTGCGTCTACTTCGCCGGCCAGGAATTGTTCAAAGACCGCTGGACCGCTCTCGTCGCCGCGACGCTCTTCGCGGTTCACCCCGTCCACACGGAAACCGTTAATTGGGTTGCCGCGGTCCCAGACTTGGAGGCAACGCTTTTCTGTCTGTTGGCGTTCTACGCGTACATCAAAGGTCCCGGAACCGATTGGAAGCGCCGGGCCCTCGTGGTGGTCTGTTTTTTCCTGGCGCTGCTGTCCAAGGAACCCGCACTCATGCTTGCGCCCTTATTGGTCTATTACGAACATTTCGTGCGTGAGGGGCGAAAGGAAACGACGTTTGCGGCAAAAGTGAAGCGTTACCTGCCAGTCTGCCTCGCGAGCGCTACCTACCTGCTGATGCGCATAGCGTTGTTGGGTAAGTTGGCGCCTGTGTTGCAACACGCTCAAATTACTTGGCCGCAAGCCATTTTTTCGGGTTTCGCCCTGGTCACCAAGTACGCGCAGCTTCTGTTTTGGCCAGCAAAGCTTTCGGCGTTCCACGTGTTTCATGCCAGCCATTCGATGAGTGAACGAAACGTACTTCTGGGTGCGGGAATCGTGACGACCAGCGCCGTGCTCGCGCTTCTATTGCACAGACGCTTCCCTGCGGCGGCCTTTTGCGTCGTGTGGACCGGAGTTACACTCGCGCCAGTCTTGAACGCGCGCTGGATGGCCGCTAATGTTCTCACCGAACGCTACCTCTACCTGCCCTCAGTGGGGTTTTGCTGGCTGGCGGGGTGGGCAGCGAAATCGCTCTCGGATCATCTCAACCGCAAGACGAGAACCCAATTGGCTTTAAGGGTGGCTATTCTTGCTACGGGTGTCGCACTCGTTCTCCTCGGAGTGGGCGGGACCTGGGCGCGCAATCGCATCTGGCACGACGACATGATCCTGTACACGACAACCCTCCAAACCGATCCGGATTCCTACGTAATGCACATGAATCTGGCTGTCAGCTATTTCGGTGTGAATTTCAAGGCATCCGAGAGCGAGCTATATCGCGCCTTGGAATTGAAGCCCGACAGCCCAAATGTCCTCAACGTGCTGGGCTGCGTGTACCTCGAACAAGGCCGGCTGCAAGAGGCCGAAACCATGTTTCAGCGCGCCATTGCCATTAAGCCCGGTTGGACCGATCCTCACTTCAATTACGGCAGGCTTCTTAAGAAGATGGGCCAAGACGACGCAGCCCTGGCGCAGTTTCAAAAGGCAGTGGAAGTCGGTCCACTCAACGCCACCGCCCGACTTTATCTTGCGCAGGAACTGGCGGAAAGAGGCAGAGAGACCGAAGCAGAGGCGGAATACCGGCAATCGATCCAACTCTCTCCCTCTCTTACAGCCGGCCGGAACCTTGCGGACATTCTCCTGAGAACAGGCAAGGAGAACGAGGCAGCCGGCATGCTGCAACACTTGGCGAAGGAATATCCCTACGACAGCGCCACGCACCTGAGGCTGGCTCGCCTGCTGGAGAAGGAAGGCAAAAGTCAGGAAGCGGCGAAAGAGTACAAGACAACGCTGGAGACCGATCCGGCAAATGCCGAGGCGATCGCAGCGCTCAAGCGCATTAGCCCATGACGACCAGCACGCTGCTCCCGAGTCCACCCGCCGCGCAACTCGCGGAAGCATCGCGTTCCCGGTTTTCTGCGCATATCCCGGAACTCGATGGGATCCGCGGAATCGCGATCGGCATGGTGGTCTTCTATCACTACATCGTTCTCAATATCATCCCGCCGCGCGGTTCGTTCCTCTGGTACGTGTTGCTTCCGGGACATCTTGGTTGGGCTGGCGTGGATCTGTTTTTTGTCCTCTCAGGATTTCTCATCGGCGGCATCCTTCTGGATGCTCGAACCGCCAGCAATTATTTCCGTGTTTTTTACACTCGCCGGTTCTTCCGCATTGTTCCGATCTACGCCGTTTTTCTCTCCTGTTTCTTTTTGTTGCTGCTATTCAATAACACCGGCCACACGTCCAAGCTTCACTGGATGACCGAAGGCTCCCTCCCTTGGTACAGTTACGTTCTTTTCCTGCAGAATTTTTGGATGGCTTTCGCTAACACCGGGGGCCCGTTTGCCACCACCATTACGTGGTCGCTGGCCGTCGAGGAGCAGTTCTATCTAACCCTGCCCTTCATTATTCGGTTCTTGAGTAAGAAACGTCTGGTGCAAGTCTTGTGGGAGGGGTTGGCAGCGGCGCTCGTCCTGCGCATCGCACTCTATTGCCTATGGCCCAACCTGAATTATTCCTGGTTCGTGTTGATGCCCTGCCGGGCCGATGCTCTTTTGTTTGGCGTGCTGGCTGCGGTGGGCCTGCGTGAGACCGAGTGGAGAAACTGGCTGCAACGCAATCGCACTCTTCTGCGCATCCTTCTCTTTCTTCTAGCCGCATCCGTGTGTGCCTTCACGCGGATGTATTACGCGCCTTACGGGTTTGGGATCGCTTCCTTGGGACTCACCAGCATCGCGGCGTTTTCGGCGGTTTTTATCGTTTACGCCCTCGTCTTCCCGGACAGCTTTCTCAGCGGTTGTTTACGGTGGGCTTGGTTGCGAAAGTTAGGCGGGCTGGCTTACGGCGTCTATCTGTTTCACCAGTTAGTCTATCTCCTGATCTATAGCCTGCTCTGGTCCCATTCCGCATCCCTCACGGCGGGTTACCAGGTGCTGTTGGCGTCACTGGCCTTTACGGCGACGCTGCTCATCTGCCAGTTATCGTGGACCTTCTTTGAAAAACCGCTCGTGGCCATCGGGCATGACAGCGGTTACGATTTTGGTGGGAGACTTTCGGAGCACATCGCAGCACAGCAAAGTGGTAGCGTCTTCCCGGTGCAGGGATTGAAAGGTGCCCCTCGATAGACGAGTTCACCGCGAGCTATTTATTGCAAAGCAGAACTCAGAGATGTGGGAACCGTGCCGTCCAACGTATAGCGGATTACACCCGTCTGATCGCTGAAGAATCCTCGCTGACCCGAAAGCCCTACCGCCACAGGCACCGCGTTAACCGTAAAGGTGATGTTTAAGCCCAGGGAGGGAGTCGGCGCATAGGTGATCTTATAGCCACCCTTGTACGAGGGGTCGGATGCGCCAAGGACGTCATCAATGGTGTTTTTGCCGCCCGCACAAAGTACTCCGGTATTCAGCTCAACCAAAGTGGCGGAGTAGCCAATGTCCGGGCAGGCCGCGGCATACGTGGTTTCGCCGGTGGTAATCGTGCGAACAGATTCCGCTGCTGTTGCCTCATGCGCTGCCATTCTAGCTCTCATCAAGTTGGGAATCGCGATGGCGGCGATGATCAGAATGATAGCCACGACGATGAGCAACTCAATGAGCGAGAAACCGGTTTGGCTTCTGACTAGCTCCTTGTTGAACGCGGCTTTGCGAGCTGCGTTGCGGTTCATGCGAACACCTCAATGGCGATCCGGGCAAAGATAGTATCTCTCGAGCTCGACCACGTTACGGATGGCTATTCTTAGAGAGCAAGTTCTGGGCCAAAGCTATCATGGTTTCGGTCCGTTTTTCGGTGACGGCTGTCTCCGTTGCGCAAAACAAAAGGGGGAGCCCGAAGGGGCTCCCCCTGAAGAAATGCCCGGAACGTTCAGCTTACTGCAAAGGTGAGCTGGCGTTCGTCGGCACAGTGCCGTCCAAAGAATAACGAATCACACCGGTCTCGTCGGAGTAGAAACCACGCTGACCAGTCGTGCCGATACCCTGGGGAACGGCGCTAACCGTGTAGGTGTTGCGGATCGTGCCGCCGCCGACGATGGCGCCTGCGCCAGCAAACGTATAACCGGATTTCTGGTTAGGCGCAACGCTCAACAGTGGGTCGATTAAGCAGGCCAACGCAACCGTGCCGAGGTTCGGAGGAGCGCAAGCTGCCGCGCTGCCGCCAAGGTTTGCAAGAGCCGCTGGATAGCCCGTATCCGGATACGAAGACGAATACGTCACCATCGCAGTGTTGATCGTGCGGACGGAACCAACAGCCGAAGACTCATTCGCTGCCATACGGGAACGCATGAGGTTCGGGATCGCAATGGCCGCGATGATCAGAATGATGGCCACGACGATAAGCAGTTCGATAAGAGAGAAACCCTTTTGCTTCTTCATGAAATCTCCTTGAGAGAGTGTGTTTAGTGCCAGAGCACGCCCTAGGAATGTGCACGGGGGATGCCATATCCAGGACTAACGGTACGGAGGGACCAAAACATGCAACTCACTGAAATACTATAACTTAGTTGCAGCGAATCGGTCCAGAGCACACTGCGAGATCTCCGCTGCTCCCTTTTCCTTGCTCTGTATGACACTTAGTGTCAACCTTCTCCGTCATTTAGTGTCAGTCAAACCGATCCTGGGCGCGAGAAGTGCACTATGGGATTCGCGCCGGCGAGCCGGAAATTAGTACGAAAGACCAGCTCCCTCCGACTGAACGCACGCGCAGTACGAGAATGGGTTTTTTCCTGTGCACGAGGGCAATGTAGTCCAGCGGGACAGTAGTACATTCGGCTGAACGAAAAGACATTTTAGAGCTCGTGTTTCTTCGCGTAGTGCCGGAAAGAACGGTAGGAGATTTTCAGCAACTCTGCCGCCTGCGTGCGCACCCCACCGGCCTTTTCCAGTGCCGCCTGCAAGTAGCGCTTTTCCGTTTCCGCAATCACCTTTTCGAAATCAATGCCGTCATCCTGTAGTTGTATCCCGTTCTGCTGTCCGAGCGCGCTCGAATACGCCGCCGCGGAACCGGCAACACGATCCGGCAGCACAGCCACGGAAATCTCCGGACCACTTTCCAGTGCCACCGCGCGCTCAATGGTATTTTCCAGTTCGCGAACGTTCCCCGGCCAATCATACGACTCCAGCCGGCGCATGGCCTGCGGCGAAATGCTGTCGATCTTCTTGCTCATGGAATTGCGAAAGGACTCCAGAAAATGCCGCGCCAGCAACGGAATGTCTTCGCGGCGATCCCGCAAAGCCGGAACGTGCATCGGGATGACGCTCAAGCGGTAAAAAAGATCCTCCCGGAATTCGCCGGCGGCGATGGCCTTTTCCAGATCTTTATTTGTCGCAGCGATGACGCGCACATCTACATCAATTTCCTCAGTGCTTCCCAGGGGCCGCACCTTCCCCTCCTGAAGCACGCGGTACAGCTTCACCTGCATAGCGAGATTCATGTTGCCGATCTCGTCCATGAACAGGGTGCCGCCGTGAGAGGCCTGGAATAGCCCGCGACGATTTTCATTGGCGCCGGTGAAGGCCCCCTTGGTATATCCGAACAATTCCGATTCCAGGAGCGTTTCTGGAAACGCTCCGCAATTGATGGTTATGAAGGGAGCATTCGACCGCGAACTGTTCTCATGGATCGCGCGCGCGACCAACTCCTTTCCCGTGCCGCTTTCTCCGGTAATCAGCACGCGGCTGTTTTGCGGTGCCACCGTCTGGATCAAATCAAAAATGGCTTTCATCTTCGGGCTTTGCCCGATAATGTTGTCGAGCCCGGTCAGCCGCCGCAACTCACGGCGGAGGTACCCCGCTTCCTTTTTCCACTTCAGGTTTTCCGTGACCTCGCGCACGGCAACCCGCAACTGTTCCACCAGGTCGTGATCCTTGATGACGTAGCGGTTGGCTCCTTCGTTCGCCGCGGCAATGGCTGTCTCCAGCGAGGGAACGCCGGTGATCAATACAAAGTACGCATCGGGAGCCACCTCCCTGGTAAAGCGCAGCAGTTCCACACCGGTTTCCCCCGGCATGCGCACATCGGAAATGATGATGTCGTACAACGACCCTTCCAGCTTCCGTTTGGCGCCTTCGACACTGTGCGCTACTTCGACGCGGTGACCCTCTTTGCGGAAGGTGATCTCCAGCAACTCGCAGATGGACTTTTCATCATCGACCACCAGGATGTGCGCCATCTCGCGGCCAGTATCTTTCGGAGCGATTTTGGTTGCTTGCATAGCGCCTCATTCAATGCGCGGAAGTTCAATCACAAATTCCGCGCCTTTATCTTTTTCACTGAAGACGGTGATCCGCCCGTTATGGGCCTGCACAATCTGATACACGATGGCGAGACCGAGCCCGGTGCCGCCTTCAAAATTAGATTGCAGCGGTTCGAATATTTTTGCGCGCTGTTCCGGCTCCAAACCAATACCCGTATCGCGAAAGGAAATGCGCAGCCATTGCGGAACGTGCTCGATTCCGACCGTCAGCGTGCCGCCCTTCGGCATGGCCCGCAACGCATTGTCACACAGGTTCCAGAACACCTGTCTCATTTTGTTCGGATCCACTCGCGCTTTCGACATCTGTCCGTTAAAAGCGCGTACCAGTTGGACGTTCTTCACCACGTCCGGTTTGCGCTCCATCAACATTAGCGTCTCCTCCAGGAGTGCGCGCACATCCTCGTCCTGGTAGGAGTAGCTCTTCTCGCGGGAGTAATTCAGGAAGTCCGTGATGATATGATTCAGCCGCTCGGACTCCCGGCTCACGATACTGACCAAATGTTTTTCGTCTTCTTCCAAAGGCACAAGCCGCCCCAGTTCTTTGACTGCTCCCGCGATGGCCGTCAGGGGCTGGCGGATTTCATGCGCAATCGCCGCAGATAGCCGCCCGACCGCCGCCATCCTCTCTTTGGTAGCGACTTCCTGCTCCAAGCGACGCAGATCCGTCAAATCCTGAAAGTTGAACACATAACCACTGCGGATTGCATCGCGTGTTCGCAGAGGTGAGACAGAAATTCCCAGAACACGCCGCTGCCCTCCGGGAACACGTATTTCGATTTCGCGCCTCAGCGACAGTCTTTCCAGCAATCCCACCATGTCCTCCAGCCAAAACTCTGGACTGACCTCGCGAAGGTCTCGTCCACGCAACTCGCTGAAGGTGCGTCCCAGAATCTCTTCCCCCGTACGATTCAGTAGGACAATGCGGCCTTCCATGTCCGTGGTCACCAGGCCCCCCCGCATGGAGTGAATAATGTCCGCGGTGAAATCCTGCAACTCCAGCAACTCTTCTCTTTTTTCTTCCAGTTCCGTGCTCTTCTTGCGCAGAGACACAGCGAGCAGGCTGGCCAAGTACGCCACGGCCAGAAACCCAAAGGAGTTGCTGAGAAACCACAGGCGGATGGTCTCGAAAGTGGGCGCGGCGACCGAGGTTCTCGGGATCCTGCCGCTGTATACCAGAGCCGTCGTCAACGCCAATGATGAAAGGCAGAGCATCGCGGTCAGGAAGGTCAGTTGCCGCGAGAACAAAATACTGGCCACGATGATGACGAGCAGATACAGCGAAGTGAAATTGCTGTCCTGCAGCCCGGTGGCATACACGATGGCGGTAATCATTCCCACGTCGCAGGAAACCTGCAGCGCGCCCAGCCAGGATGCCTCTGGAAGCAAACGCACCAGGATCAGGTGCAGGATGCCGATGGTGATCCACAAAATGATGATGGGAAGAAAATAACGAGTGGTTCCGCTCGGCGGGGAATACTGCGGCCACACCACTCCTACGCCCAGAATCAGGGCGATCATGAGCAGCCGGACTTTCGTCAGCCACTCCAGCCAATCTCGCCGCGTTAGTGTTTGTTCCATGGACTGGAAGCGTCCTACCCGGTCGCTTCCCTCCCCACGACCATTTAAACAGAAATGGGAGGACAGCGGCTCTCCGCCTGTCCTCCCATTTCCGAAATCGAACTACTCCCGCTTAGTGCGTGTTGCTCAGCTTTCCGATCAGCGAGAACAGCGGCAAATACATGGAGATGACCACACCGCCGACCACTAAACCCAGGAACACGATCATGATCGGTTCGAGGGCGGTCAGCAAATCCTTCACCGCAACGTCCACTTCATCCTCGTAGAAGTCGGCGATCTTCTGCAACATGGCATCCATGGCGCCGGTCTGTTCGCCGACGGCGATCATCTGGGTCACCATGCCCGGGAAGACCTCGGACTCTTTCAAAGGCTCGGTGAGCGATTTGCCTTCTTCCAGAGATTTGCGAACCTTGATGAGTGCCCGCTCGACAACGGCATTGCCGGAGGTCTTAGCGGTGATGTCGAGACCCTCCAGGATAGGCACACCGCTCGAGATCAACGTGCCGAGCGTGCGCGTGAAGCGCGCCACGGCAATCTTCCTCATGAGGATGCCGAGCACCGGTATCTTCAGCGTTATCATGTCCAGGGCATATCTGCCTCCGGGCGTGCTATACCAGATTTTCAGGCCAAATATGCCGGCGATAATACCGACAAAAATCAGGAAGCCGAAGATGCTGCCGACAAAGTGGCTCGCGCCGATCACGATTTTAGTGGGAAGGGGCAGGTCCACGCCCAACCCCGCAAACAACGTGGCGAAAATCGGAACCACCTTCCACAAGAGCAGGGTGATGACGCCGGCAGCGATGCTGAGTACGCCAATCGGGTAGATCAAGGCGGACTTGACCGCAGCCTTCAATTTCACGTTCTTTTCGATGTACGTGGACAGCCGCTGGAGAATGGTGTCCAGAATACCGCCCGTTTCGCCAGCTTCCACCATGTTGCTGTAGAGCGGATCGTACACTTTGGGGTACTGCTTCATGGCGCTGGACAGGTTACTGCCGCCCTCCACAGCACTGCGCACGCCCGTCAGCACCTTTTGAAAGGTCTTATTCTCCTGCTGGCTGGCAAGGATCTCCAGGCACTGAACCAGCGGCAACCCGGCGTCAATCATCACCGAGAACTGCCGGGTGAAAATGGCCAGTTCCTTGGCTTTGACGCCTCCGCCGAACGTGGGCAGGTTAAACTCCTTGCCCTTTTCGGACATGCGCGTCGGCGTGATTTGTTGGCGCCGCAGCAAACTCTGCAGCTCCGTTTTGTTGCTGGCGCTCATTTCTCCCGCCACCGACGTGCCCGCTCGATTGGTTCCCTTATATGTAAAGACCGGCATGGTATCTCCTCCTCAGCCGAAAACCCGTATTTCGCACTCCGTACTTCCCCAAGGTCAATTCCTTCTCCAAACCTAGTGCCGTGTACCTACCGGCGTCTTACCGCCAGCGCTTCTGCCTGCCGACGGCGTGGTCGATACACCACGATTGATCATGTCCTGCAGTTCATCCGGATTGGACGAACGGGACAACGCGATATCCATGGTGATGAGCTTAGCAAAATACGCATTTGCCAGTCCCTGGTTGAACGTCTGCATCCCCGTTTGTCCTGTTCCCGTCTGCATGGCCGAATAAATCTGGTGGATTTTGTCCTCGCGAATCAGGTTGCGGATGGCGGGCGTGGGAACAAGCACTTCCATGACCATCACCCGTCCGCGTCCATCGCCCCGTGGCAGCAAGGCTTGGCAAAGAATCCCTTCCAGAACCATGGAGAGCTGCGCGCGAATCTGCGGCTGCTGGTGCGACGGAAACACGTCAATAATACGGTTGATCGTCGACGCCGCAGAATTGGTGTGCAGGGTCGCAAACGTCAAGTGGCCCGTTTCCGCGATTCGAAGCGCCGATTCAATGGTTTCCAAATCGCGCATTTCGCCGATGAGCACCACGTCGGGGTCTTCGCGCAGCGCGGCGCGCAACGAATTGGCAAACGAGTGCGTATCCGCATGGACTTCGCGTTGGTTCACCAGGCACTTCTTGTGGTTGTGCAGGAACTCAATCGGGTCCTCGATGGTAATCATGTGCTCTTCGCGCTCGCCATTAATCTTGTCCAGCATCGCCGCGAGGGTGGTGGACTTTCCCGAACCGGTCGGGCCGGTCACCAGAACCAGCCCACGGGGTTTGTCGCACAGCCCTTTTACGACAAGGGGAAGACCGAGGGCATCGAAACCCTTAATTTCCCAAGGAATGGTACGGAACACTGCTCCGACCGCGCCGCGCTGGTTGAATACGTTGCCGCGAAAGCGCGCCAGGTTCTTCAATCCGAAGGAGAAGTCCAACTCGAGGTTTTCCTCGAAACGGTGCTTCTGCGCATCCGTGAGCACGCTATAAGCCAGCGACTTGGTATCGGCGGCGGTCAGCGGCGGCATATCCAGCGGACGCAACCGACCGTGCACTCGAACACGCGGGGCGCTGTTTGTCGTGATGTGGAGGTCACTGCCTCCCATCTCAATCATTTTCTTCAGTAGTTCGCTTAGAGTTATGCCAGCCATAGTCGCATGTTCTCCGTTCTATAAAACCGTTTCGCGGATAACTTCTTCCAAGGTCGTGAATCCCAAAGCCGACTTAATCAGGCCGCTTCGGCGCAGCGTGATCATTCCCTGCTCGATGGCCTTTTTCTTCAGTTCCAGCGCCGAGGCGCCCACCAGAATCAGCTCACGCAATTCGTCGTTAATTTCCATTACCTCATACAAGCCCGTCCGGCCCTTATACCCGCGCTTGCCGCACGTGGAGCAGCCCTTCCCGTGATAAATCTTTGTGGTCTTGGCTTCTTCCGGCGTATAGCCGGCGTCGATCAATGCCTGCTCGGGAATTTCCAGTTCTTCCTTGCAATTGCCGCAAATGCGTCGAACGAGGCGCTGCGCACAAATCAAATTCACCGAGGTCGCCACCAGGAACGGCTCAATGCCCATATTCATCAGGCGGCTGATGGTGGAAGGCGCGTCATTCGTGTGCAATGTCGAAAGCACCAAGTGGCCGGTGAGCGCGGCTTTCACCGCGATTTCCGCCGTCTCAAAGTCTCGAATCTCTCCGACCAGAATAATGTTGGGGTCCTGCCGAAGGAAAGCGCGCAAGGCCGCGGCGAAGTTCAAGCCGATCTGGTCCTTCATTTGCACCTGGTTGATACCCTGCAACTGAAACTCAACCGGGTCTTCCGCGGTCATGATGTTGGTATCCACCTGGTTGAGCCGGGCGACCGACGAGTACAGCGTGTTGGTCTTACCGGATCCCGTCGGGCCCGTGACCAACACCATCCCGTACGGTTTCAAAATGTTTCGTTCGAATTTCTTCAGCGATTCGGGTTCGAAACCCAGCTTGGTCATGTCCAGCCGAAGGTTTTCTTTATCCAGCAACCGCAGCACGATTTTTTCGCCGTAGAGCGTTGGCACCGTCGAAACGCGGAAGTCCAGTTCCTTCTTCTTGCCCTCGGCCTTGTACTTGATCATGATGCGGCCGTCTTGCGGCAGGCGTTTTTCGGCGATGTCGAGTTTGGCCATGATTTTCATGCGGCTGGTGATCGCATCGCGCAATTTCAAGGGCGGGCTCATCACCGTTTGCAGCACGCCGTCCACGCGGAAGCGCACCCGCATTTCATTTTCGTAAGGCTCGACGTGAATATCGCTGGCGCCACGCTTCACCGAATCCGTCAGAATCAGATTAACCAGCTTAATAATCGGCGCTTCTTCGGCGGCCTTCTCGAGCATGGCCGCGTCCATCTCTTGTTCCTCTGCGGCCAACTCCAGTTCCTGGTCTTCGTCGACCAGGTCCTTCATCAAAGTGCTGAGCTCTTCGTGGCTTGATGCACTGCCACCATAAAACCGGCTGATGGCCTCCCCGATCGCGGACTCCGACGCCACCACCGGTTCCACGTTGAACCCGGTCATGAACTTGATGTCGTCCATCGCGAACACGTTCGTGGGGTCGGTCATCGCGATCGTCAGAACCGAACCCACGCGCGAGAGCGGAATTACCTGGTAACGCAGCGCCGTGTCCTGGGGGATTAATTTAATGACGTTGGGGTCAATCTCGTAATACTTCAGGTTGATGGAGGGAACGCCGTACTGCCTGGAAAGCACACCCGTAATATCGTCGTCGGTGATAAAGCCCATCTTCGTCAGGCAGCTTCCCAGCTTGCCCCCGTTGGAACGCTGAAATTCGAGCGCCTTCTCCAACTGGTCCTGCGTGATCAGGCTTTCCTTCAGTAAGATTTCACCCAAACGGACAGACATCCGGAGGACTCCCTAAACACAGTGCACCTAACGCTCAACATAGCAAAGGGGCCGTGACTGCGTCGTTCGATTTTGAACCATCGTTGTGAATTCGCTAATACCTGTACGCCGGAACAGGGTCGAGCGCCAGGCCAGTGTCTATTTCTTGACTTGCTGCAACTGCGCCGCTATCGTGCGAAAGAGATGTCTGCCACCCGCATTTTGCCGGCTCGCCGCCGTCCGCGCAACTGGACCAAGCAGCCGCAGCGCCGACTCGCCACTGCTCCCGAGCTTACCCTCGTGCCGGAACTGGGTGTTTATTATGATGCGTTATTCCGCGCTTATGGGCCACAGCACTGGTGGCCGGGACGCACGCGCTTCGAGGTCATTGTGGGTGCCATTCTCACTCAGAGCACCAGTTGGTCCAACGTGGAACGCGCCATTGCGGCATTGCGCCGTGCAAATCTCCTCTCCCCAGACGCCCTCGAGCGCGTTTCCCTGGCTCGTCTCTCTCGCCTGATCCGTTCTTCCGGTTATTTCCGCCAGAAGGCTCGCAAACTGAAAGCCTTCGTCCATTTTCTTCGTGCGCATTATCGCGGCTCACTCAACAAGATGTTCGCCACCGCGACCTCAGAACTCCGCGAACAACTTCTGAGTGTTCATGGCATAGGCCCAGAAACAGCCGATTCGATTCTGCTCTATGCCGGACGTCACCCGGTATTTGTGGTTGACGCTTACACGCGGAGAATACTGGAGCGCCATAACCTGGCTCATGGGAAACAATCGTATGAAGAGATCCGGCGACTCTTCGAACAGAACCTTCCTGCCGGCCCGCCACTATTTAACGAGTACCACGCCTTGATCGTACATACTGGCAAACATTTTTGCCGCAAGCGCAACCCGATCTGCGAGCGTTGTGCACTCCAGCCTTTTTTGCCGCCGGCTGCAAAGGTTGCTCCATGAGCCCGGTCACCTCAAAAGACCGTGCACGGCTGGTCCTTGGCGGCGTGCTCGTCACTCTTCTCCTCGCGGCTGTTTTCACGCTTGGCTCGCTCGATGTTCCCTTCGAACCCCATTCCTGGCGAGAGTTGATCGCGCTCTACTCGGTTTCCAGCTTCATCACTGCCGCGCTGCTGGTTTTCGGACTCATCTTTATTCGCAGTTTCGTACGCCTGCGCATGGAGCGCAGCAAAGCGCAACTCGGGGCGCGCTTCAAAACGAAGATGGTTCTTGGAGCCATGGCCATCTCGCTGCTGCCTGTGATTTTCATGTTCTTCGTCAGTTATTCGCTGCTCAACCGCACCTTGGGCAGGTGGTTTCCCCGGCCGCTGGAGATTGCTTCCGAAGAGACCCAAAAGCTGCTCAACGATCTTGGCCGGGGAACGCTTCCTCGCTTGCACACGCTGGGCTACCAAGCGGCCCTCCACGCGGAGGAGACACCTGAAGCTTTCTTGCAGCATTCGTTGAGCCTGGGACTGGATGCCGTTTGGCTCTATGATGCCGATGGGAAGCTCTTAAAGGGTGGCGTGGTCTGCGACGATCAGCCCGAAGACCGCGCCGCGGAGCTTTGCACCGTAAGTGGCGTGCAAGGCTCTCTCCAAAACAGCCTGCCGAGTGGCGTCGAAATCTGGCGGGCCCAGAACAACAGCTATTTTGCAGCTCGGCTTCCCATGGCGCTGCCGGACCATCCACAAAGCACGCTTATCGCCGGCTTCCGCACCAGCCCTGACTTCCTGAAACGATGGACGACCATTCGAGAACAAACTCAGCAGTATGAGAACGTAAAGCAGAATTTGCGCGCTTTTAAGCGCCAGATGCTTTTGATCCTTTTTTTCTTCACTATCCTGGTTCTTTCCGCCGCCACTTGGGTTGCCCTCTTTCTCGCCAAGCAGGTCACCGTTCCCATTCAGGCACTCGCTGAAGGTACTCGTGAAGTTTCCGCAGGAAATTTCGAGTATCAAGTCCCGGAGCAACCGCAAGACGAACTCGGTGTGCTCGTTCGGTCCTTTAACTCAATGACCACGCAATTGCGCGACAATCGTGCCCAGATCGATGAGTTCACGCGCAATCTCCAACAGGCTGTCCAGGAACTGGAACGTCGCCGCCAGTTGATGGAGACGGTCCTCGAAAACATCCCCGCAGGCGTCATCTACCTGGACGCCGATGGCGGGTTACAGAGGACCAACACCGCTCTTACCAAGATGTTTGACGTTGGTGGCAGGAACGTGAATTCTCTGGAAGAACTGGTGGGCACCGATGCTCATGACACGTTGCAGCAACTGATGAGGCGATCCTTGCGCATGGGCGTGGTCACGCGTGAAATTGAAGTGCTGGTAAGCGACCGCGTGCTGCACCTCGCCGTCACTGTCAGCTCTCTCGGCCCAAGGCGCGCCAATACCGGCTACGTACTCGTTTTTGATGACCTGACCGAAGTACTGCGCGCCCAAAAGTCCGCCGCATGGCAGGAGGTGGCTCGCCGCATTGCCCACGAGATCAAGAACCCGCTCACGCCCATTCAGCTTTCCGCACAGCGCATCCTGCACCACGTGGAGCTGAGGTCCGAATCCGCCGATGCACCTGCCGATTCGGACCTTACGCGCATTGCGCAAGAGTGCTCGCGCCTGATCGTCCGCGAAGTGGCCACTCTCTCCGCGCTGGTGAACGAATTTTCCCAGTTCGTGCGCTTTCCCACGGCTAAGCTTCAGCCCATGGATGCAAACACTGCGGTCCACGAAGCGGTCGAGGTTTTCTCCGGCCGTCTGGATGGTATTCAACTGAAAACCTCTTTGGAAAGCAATCTCCCTGCGGTCCGCGCGGATGCCTCCCTGCTCCGCAGCGTGATTATCAATCTGATCGACAACGCCGCCGAGGCGTTGGAGGATGCCACCGTCCGCGCAATCACCGTGGCCACGCACTTGCGCCCGGAATCCGATACCATTGAGATTGCCGTCGCCGATACCGGGCACGGCATATCTCCCGAAGACAAGGACAAACTCTTTTTGCCCCACTTTTCCACCAAGGATCGAGGCACCGGACTGGGTCTGGCGATTGCCGCGCGTATCATCTCCGAACACGGCGGTTCCCTTCGCGTCGAAGACAACCGGCCAGTTGGCTCGCGTTTTCTGATCGAACTGCCTGTTGCGGAATTGTCCGCCACTGCCGGCACCGAACGATTCGGAGCGGACACCGATCGATGACCTTTCAGCCAAAAATTCTGATCGTCGATGATGAAGAAGGCATCCGGGAATCGCTCGCGTCCATCCTGCGCGACGAACGCTATTCCGTCGACGCTGTCGCGTCCGGCGAAGAAGCTCTCGCCCTTGTCGCCAAAAGTGAATTCCAGGTGGTGCTGCTGGACATCTGGCTGCCGGGTATCGATGGCATGGAAGCTCTGACCCGCATCCAGGATTTGCCTCAGCCTCCGGCAGTCATCATGATTTCGGGCCATGGCAGCATCGAAACGGCTGTGCGCGCCACCAAGCTGGGCGCTTTCGACTTCATCGAAAAGCCTCTCTCACTCGAAAAGGTAAACGTGCTGGTGCGGAATGCTCTGCAGCAGCGCCGCCTGCAGGATGAAAACCAGTCACTCCGCAGTGAACTCGTGCACCGCTATCAGGTTATCGGCGAAAGCGTGCCCGTTAAGGCGCTTCGCCAGCAGATCGCGGTGACCGCCCCGACGAATGGCCGCGTGCTGATCTACGGCGAAAGCGGTACTGGGAAGGAACTTGTCGCCCGCGCCTTACATGCCAACAGTTTACGCAGCAAAGGTCCCTTCGTCGAAGTGAGTTGCGCCGCTATCCCTGAAGAGCTGATCGAATCGGAATTGTTTGGCCACGTGAAGGGAAGCTTCAGCGGCGCCACTGACGACAAGATCGGCAAATTCCAAAAGGCCGACGGTGGCACGCTTTTTCTCGACGAAGTCGGCGACATGAGCCTGCGCACGCAATCCAAGGTCTTGCGTGTACTCGAAGAACAGCGCATCGAGCCCATTGGCTCGAATCAGACCCTGCGGGTTGACGTTCGCGTCATTGCGGCAACAAATAAAAACCTCGAACAGGAAATCGCCCGAGGCGCGTTTCGCCAGGACCTTTTCTATCGATTGAACGTGATTCCGTTCCACGTCCCGCCCCTGCGTGATCGCAAGGAGGACATCCCCGTGATGGCCCGTTTCTTCCTGAATGAGTTCAGCGCGGAATATGGAAAGAAGACCCGCGAGCTGAGCGATGGTGCATTGGAAATCCTGGTCCGCTACCCCTGGCCAGGAAATGTGCGGGAGCTTAGGAATTTAGTCGAGCGGTTGGTCATCGTTTGCCCACAGGCGCGTATCGAACCTCATCACCTGCCGCCAGAACTCTTCCGCGGCGTGGCCGAGAGCCCGCAGCACCCGTACTCCACCCTGCACGAAGCCCGCAGCGCTTACGAGCGCGAGTTCATTTTGCGCAAACTCCAGGAGCATCGCTGGAACATGACGCAAACTGCCTCTGCGCTAGGCCTGGAGCGCTCGCACCTTTACCGCAAAATGAAATCGCTGGGAATTGCCGCTCCGGAGTGATTCAGTCCTTGTCGAACTTGTTGGCTTGATTTTCGGCCAGGGCCTCGAGTTGCGAATGCCAATCGAGTTCCCGCACCTTTTGCGGATTCTCCCGCCAGTCCGCCACCACTTTCACGAACATGGCCAGAAAGATCTTCGTCCCGAGCAGTGTTTCCAATTCCTTCCGGGCGGCCGTACCTATCTTTTTCAGCATCTCTCCTTTGTGCCCGATCAGAATCTTCTTCTGGGAATCCCGCTCCACGTGCAGTGTGGCGTGAATTCGCAGCAGTTTCGGCGACTCTTCAAACTGATCGATCATTACCGCCAAGGCATGCGGTACCTCGTGATACGTCAAGTCGATTGCTTTCTCCCGAATGATCTCCCCAACCAAGAAGCGTTCCGGCTGGTCGGTAATCTGATCCTCGGGAAAGAACGGCTCGCCTTCCGGCAGTTCCTTCAGGATTTCCTCCAGCAGCGCCTGGCAACCGTCACCCTTGCGCGCAGAAATTGGCACCAGCGCGGCAAAGGGGAATGCCTTTGCGAACGCATCGAGCAGTGGCAAAAGTTTGGGCTTGGGCACAAGGTCAATCTTGTTCAACGCCAGAATGGTCTTCCCGCCAAACCGTTGGCCCTTCTCCAGCAGCAACGCATCGCCATGAGGCATGGTCCGGCTGGCGTCCACCATCATCAACAACACATCGATTCCTTCGAGCGCGGCGGCGACCTCGCGCATCATTTGCCTGTTCAGCGCGGTCGTTGCTTCGTGCAATCCCGGCGTGTCCACAAAAACAATTTGCCCGCCAGGCCGCGTAACGATCCCCTGAATTCGGTTGCGCGTGGTTTGCGGTTTCGAGGTGACGATCGCAACCTTCTGACCCACAAAGCGGTTCAGCAGCGTAGATTTCCCCGCGTTAGGCCGGCCAATGATGGCCACAAATCCCGCGTGCCTCTTTTTCTCATTTTTATCTTCGTTTTTGGCCACTACGAGACCTCTCACTTCACGATCGGGAGCTCCAGCGCACTGGGGTGCTCCGCATCATGCAACAACTGGATGTGCGCTGTGCGGGCATCTTTGCCTGTTTCTTTAGCCACCACGCCCCCGCTATTGTAGTTCTTCTCCGCCGATGGTGTGTTCGCGCTTCCAATCACCAGCCGGAGCCGGCTGCCTTTGCCCACTTGCCTGGAGAAAAAGGCGAAATTGTCGAAAACGTACTTCTCTGCCTTTCCCGCCGGGACGGATTTCTCCTCCCGCAGGGACTCCCGATAGCGCGCCCTCATCGTGGCACTGCTCAGAAAAATAGAACTGCCGTCCGCCAGAATCTCGTACAACGTCGCGCCCAAATCCGTATCCGGCACGTCCATCACCAGCCAAATGGTCAACTTCGGGAACCCGCTGACCTCTGTGGCGGTAGCAAAGGGGTCGCCATGATAAATGACGCCTTCCCCAAACAGATCCGTGGTTCCCGATTGGCTCGTCAAATAGGAAGGATTCTCCGTCGGCTCCGCATCACCTGGGCGGTTGTCCAGAGGATCGTATTTCCAAGAATCCGCAGCGGCACCGACTGGCCTGCTGGGAAGCAATATCCCCGAATGGAAAACATCGGAAGCTCCAGCGTTGGAAGAGAGGTACAAAGTGAGCGAGCCGTTGCTGATGCTTTCCAAACTTTCGGCGTATTTCCACTCCTCCGCCCCCATCACGTAGTAAGCCACACGCTTCTTCAGGAATTCCGGCTTCTTACCTGCCTTCATCGTCCAGGAATACCACTCGTCGTGCAGCTTATTGAGGTCCAGCGCGCTGGCCGGCGCGAATTTCAGTCCGCCCATCTCCGTTTTTGGCGAGCGCGTGCCCGCGTGATCCCACGGCCCGATGATCAGGTAGTGGTTTGCCTTGGCCTCCGCGGAACCGTATTGCATGTGCCGCTTGTAAAAAGTGAACGCGCCCGGCTGGTCACCATCGTAGTGGCCCGTAATCGTTAGAATCGGCAAACTCAATTTCTTGTATTGTTCCGGGGTAGGCACCATCGCGTCGTAATACGCATCCGGGGTTGGGTGCTGCAGCCATTTCTGGAAGACGGGCGAAGGATTACCGACAAGCTTGTCATAGTCTTCGAACGCTTTATGCGCCTTGTAGATCTCCCTAGTCTTCTGGCTCCAGAAGCTGTCATTCCCAAAGGTCTTTTCATTGCCTGTCCGTCCGCTGGTGAAGGTAAGCCACTGCATGTCATAGGGGTAGAAAATGTTGTACTGAAACGGAAAGTCTACTCCCGGATGGGCGGCAGCGGCGGGAACGATGGTCGACAGGTGTGGGGGAAATTCCTTCGCAACGCTCCACTGATCAAATCCCGCGTACGATCCTCCCCACATGGCCACTTTTCCATTGGAATAAGGCTGCTTGGCCAACCATTCGGTCACATCGTAGCCGTCGCGTCCCTCGTTCGCGAATGGTTCAAACTCTCCTTCGGAATTACCGCGCCCGCGCACGTCCACCAGAGCATAAACATAGCCATGATTTGCAAAATACATGGCGCGATCCGTATACGAATCTCCAATGTACGGGGTAAAGGTGAAAATCACCGGCAGCAGGTCCTTCCTGTCGTGCGGCTGGTACACCGTCGCGTTCAAGTGCACTCCATCCCGCAACGGGATCTGCACTCCCCAGGTCATATCCACACCTGGCGTCGTAGGCTTCGGCGGCTCCTGTGCGGGCAACACAAGTACGCAAACGCTCAGCAGAATGGAACAGGCCACAACGCACACAGCTCTTTTCGCGAAAAGAAACATTCGTCTCGCTCCAGGGTTACGATTGAGGGCTAATGATAGCAGCAGTAGGAGGACGTCGCTTGTTTTTCAGTCGTGCGAGGGCCTGGGCCTTACCGCGGTACGGAAGAACTAGCGGCCGCGAGACGCCGTGCGCGCAACCGCAGCACCTTGCGTTGATTCGATTCCAACACTTCGAAACGATAGCCTTCCAGGTCGATCTTATCGCCCGGGGCCGGCACCTTACCGAGAGCGTGACTGAGCAGTCCGGCCACAGTGGTAACCGTTTCGTCCGAGTGATCGCCAAACTGCAGCGACAGCAGTTTCTCCACATCAGAAATGGACATGCTGCCCCGAAGCACCAGGCTGCCATCGGGCTCACGCACCGCATCCGGCGCAGGTTGCATCTCGCCCGTGTTGCGCTCCCCTACAATTTCTTCCACCAGATCTTCCACGGTCGCGATGCCGGCTACTGAACCGTGCTCGTCGATCACCACCACCATCGATTGGCCCTTTTGCCGCATCTCTCGGAGCAGGTCGGAACCAATCTTTGTTTCCGGCACAAACAGGATCGGCTTGAGGAGTTCCCTCACTTTGCGTTTCGGCAGGTCCGTATCTGCAATCTGCAACAAATCTTGAACGTGCACCACGCCGATGATGTCGTCTGGAGTCTTCTCATACACCGGCATCTTTGCGAATTTCGTCTCTACATACTTCGCGTGCATTTCTTCCAGCGAAGCTTCCGCCGGGAGCGCTACCACATCCGGACGCGGGGTCATCACTTCGCGCACGCGCTTGTCGCTAAACTCCACTACTTGCTCGATCAGATCCGCCTGCTCCGGCTCGATAATGCCTTCTTCTTCGGCCACTTCAACGAGCGCCTCGATTCCCTCTTCTGTCCGCTGCTCTTCCGTCCGTTCCACTTCCTGCTCCGAAATGCGCGCCAGCGATTCCGCAGCTTCCAGAAATACGCGGATAGGCCATACCAGCCACATCCCCGCGCGGATCAGCGGCAGAAGTGGGAGAAGCCAGCGCCCTGTGGTGCGGTACAGCAGCATGTCCGGAACAAAGTGCATCGCTACCACCACTTCGAGCGTCAGGAACACCAGAAACTGCACGCCGGCTTCCCAACGATTGGGCACCAGGTAGACCACGCCGCGCGTTGTTTCCAGCACCACAAACGCCAGCCAAAAGTGGCCCAAAATCCGGAACGTGCGTCCGCCGCTCCGCCGATTGATCTTCAGCTTCGGTTCAATTTCCGCTTCGAAGATTTCCAGGTGTTCGTGGACGCGGCCGGTGGTCATGCGTCCCAGTTCGCGATAGATCAGCGTCAGATAAGAGAAGATCGGCAGGCCTAGAGCCAGAACCACCAAGCTGCCGATGTACGCCCAGAGCAACATCAGCTTAGCCCCAACCGACGCCGCAGCGTCGCTTCCACTCGTTCCATTTCGCCACGATCGGTCTCGTGATCATAACCCAGAAGGTGCAAAAACCCATGTAGCATCAGGATAATGATTTCTTCTGAAATGGTTCGGCCAAACGCCTTGGCGTTGCGCGCCGCCACCGTAGGCGAGATGGCAATATCCCCCAGGAACGATCCGCGCACCTCCATTGTACGGCTTCTCAGCGTGTGGGGCTTGTTTCGGGTTTCCGATGGGAACGACAGCACGTCCGTGGTCTTCGCCTTCTTCCTGAACCTTTGGTTGAGGCGCTTCATTTCCGCGTCGGTCACAAATCGCACGAACGCCGCTCCGGGACGAAGCCCCAGCTCTCGATTTAACCGTTGCTGGAATCGCTCTATGGCAGACAACGATAGCCGCACACGCCGTTGACGATTTTCGATGTCAGGTGAATTGCCCTGTACGATCGAGGCCCTAGGCTCGCGTCGGTTGGTGCCCATTCTGAATTACGATACCGGCTTCTCCGAAGGAGGCAATTCCTTGGCCTGCGCCTTGCCGTTGCCGCTTCTCTGCGGTTGTGTGGCGTCGTGCTCGTCATAAGCGCGAATGATCTGCTGCACCAGGTTGTGCCGCACCACGTCTTTCTCCCCGAACTGGATCACACTGATCCCCGGAATGCGCCCGCAGATTTCCATCGCTTCCACTAAGCCAGACTTCTTCCCGGCAGGCAGGTCAAT
>Ga0074046_10000722_pt1 | contig 30452 bp, 22 predicted proteins | sample BogForMeECP23OM3_FD_94441 | JGI IMG/M metagenome (GOLD analysis project Ga0074046, IMG submission 94441) | Bog forest soil microbial communities from Calvert Island, British Columbia, Canada - Bog Forest MetaG ECP23OM3 | ecosystem: Environmental > Terrestrial > Soil > Wetlands ... | reverse complement strand
GTAAGGGTTTCGGTCTAGGTCTGTGATGCAGCATTCCCGAATGACATCCCCCGGATAGCCAGAGCGTAGCCGATGCCCGGTCTGTGTCAAGGCTCTGCGACCGCGTTGCGCGGCGGGCTTCGCACGGTCTTGACACGGACCTCTGCGGCCTCGGCTTATCATCCTGCTCGTCCGGGGAATGTCAGAAAGAGAGGAAAGAGATGACTTCATCCATCAAAATCCGCTGCGGATTCTTGCAGAAAACCATGTTCAAATGTATGTGTTAGAGGAAGGACACGGTTGACGACGACGAAAAACTGCGCGGACACTCAATGAGTCGGATACTCCGAGCTATCTCGGCATCTCATAAATCAGCGGCACATGTTGCGGGCCGCGAGCATGGCATAGGCGCCAGTCGCGCCTCCATTGGTGACCCACATCAACGGCTTGTTCTGCAGCCCTATAATCCCCTGGAATCCGCTTTCGGGAATTGCCTGGAACGCAAAGATGTCGTTGTAGATTCCTGCGCCGCCGGCCTCCACTTCCTGGATGTGGACGCCCGCGTCGTGTACCCAATAAGTTTTCTCAACCCACCACGAACGACATGGGGTCATGCCCGCGCCTACGATGGCTACGTCATTCACTGTATTGCTCCTGATTGATTTGTTTATTTCCCTGAATACTTGGATGGTCGCGATTCCGCCCAGTTCTTCCCGACCATATTGCAGAGGCCTGCCCGACAAATACAAATGTCACAAAGACCTGACACGCAGGCCTCGGTCAGCGGCAGTCGCGCCAATTCTCGCAACGCTTCCTCAACCAACGGGGAACGACCTGAGGTCGTGCCTGCGCCTACGATGGCTACGTTTTTCACTGTAGCGCTCCTCGTCTGGCTGTCGACTGTCCCGACACACACCTGCTGTCTGTGCGACCGTTCCAACATAGCACTTCGAGTTTGCCGACGCTGTGACGAGAATCACCTGGGAGGGGTTGATGACTCCCCAGGCTGGGACAACGAAGCCCCGCGCCTTCAAACAAGTTCGGCAAGCGCCGGTTGGGATGATCTCATTGTGCATGATTTCCAGGCCCTCCCACTGCATATAGCCGCGGGATGCGTTGCTCGATAGGGGGCAGTGCAGGAAACGTCGCGTGGGGCTCGGTTTGATACCAGTAGGCGACGGAAAAGAAACTGTCTGAACGATGGTTCGCGTGACCGTGTTCGATGGTGGCCTTAATCGATTTGGTGAAGGGGATGGGGGAATCCAGATGGAACCGGTAGACCGATGAACGGGATCCGGCCAGCTCTGCGCCCTTCACCGGCGCACCGAAAAGCCCGTAGGAAAATGGATGATCGCCAAAATCGAAAGCGCCCAAGAAATAGTCTTCAGACCCCGTGCCATTTATCGAGGGCTTTGCTCCTCCGTCGATGAAGAACATGTCATCCCCTTCACCCCACCAGTCGTCCTGATTCTGCAAGACCGACATGGTAATGCCGACAAAATGCCCGCGCCCGGTTGCTTCCAGCCAAACATAGTTGTCTTCTCCATTGAGATTCTTCTTATCTTCCACCAAGGGATCGTCATTGGTTTGCCAATTGGTTGTCCAACCTCGGGCCGGCGTTGCTTGACGGTACTGTGCGTGGAAATAGAGTGTGTCTGCGGGCAGCGCCTTGTTGTAAGCCTGGTAATCGATATTGAAATAAAACCAAGCAACGGCTTGTTTGCCTTCGTTGGTGAGGGTGATTCTGGCCCTCTTCTGAAACGGCATCGGGAAGAACGAATTCAGCGCCCGGTCCGAACCTACGGCCAACGGAATGGATTGGTAGAGAAAATATTCTCCCAGGCCAAGACCAAAGAAGTCACCGATCGGGGCCTCAACACTGGGCGTGGTCTCGTTGTCCCAATACATGCGCAAAACGAGCTTCTTCAAATGGAAGCTCTCCATTCCTCGCGGCGATCCCATGGTGATCCATATATGGGTGATGATGGCTGGACCGGACTCGTCGAGCAACGTGAGCGTTCCTCCGGCCGGGATCTCACGATAGTCATCATTGCCTCCGCTGCGATCGTAGCTCGAAGCGCGCTTCTGAACATAACTCTTCGGCTGGGAAAGGCTGGAAATCCAAGAACCAGGATCCTGGGCATGGGATTGCAGTGTGACAGCAACAACAACTGCGGCAAGAAGCAATTTCTTCATGGAAAGCTCCCTGGGTAACATACATATGGTTCGAGCTGTGGCAAGCCTTCAACCCGTGTCGACAGCCCTCGGGAAAGCCGCCATCCTTGCCCTATTGGCCCAGCTTCCCGAGGAACAAGCAGATCGTCTCGATTCCGTGACTGAAGTTTGGAATGTGGAACTTCTCGTTCGGCGCATGCGCATTGTCGTCAGGAAGGCCGAAGCCCATCATCACGGATGGAATCTTCAGCACGTCCCGAAAGTCGCTCACGATCGGAAGCGACCCACCGTCGCGGACAAACACGGTTTCCTTCTGGAACGTGTCGTGCAGCGACTCCATGGCGGCCCGGATGAAACGGTTATCCGTGCCAACCACACAAGCTGAGCCTTTGCTCCAGACCTTGATCTTGGTCTCAATCCCCTTGGGCGTGAGTTTCTTGACGAATGCCGTGTAGCGCATCAGGATGTCGTCCGGATCCTGGTTCGGCACCATGCGCATGGACACTTTCGCCGTCGCCTTCGCCGGAATTACCGTCTTCGCTCCCGGAGCCATAAAACCACCCGGCATGCCGTGCACTTCAAGGGTGGGACGCGCCCAAGTACGGTAAAGAACCGAATATCCGGGCTCGCCGGTCAGAGCTCTGGAGCCGACTTCGGTCTTCCGGTAGCGCTCTTCGTTGAACGGAAGCCGCTGCCACGCTTTGAGCTCATCCTTCGTCGGAGCCTTCACGTTCTTGTAAAAGCCCGGAATCAGGATCTTACCTTTCGAATCCTTGAGCTTGCCGATGATCTCGATCAGCGCGAAGAACGGGTTCGGGGCCGCTCCGCCGTACGTGCCGGAGTGCAGGTCGGCCTTGGCGCCAAAGGCTTCGATTTCGGTGTAGACCAAGCCGCGCACGCCCACACAGAGTGTCGGGAGATTGAGCGCGAAAAGCTGGCTATCGCAGACCAGGGCGAAGTCGGCTTGCAGCTTTGCTTTCTGCTTGGGGACATACTCAGCGATGGCTTGGCCGCCGACTTCCTCTTCGCCTTCAAAGATGATTTTAACGTTGATCGGCAGCTTGCCTCCGTGGGCTTGCATCAGCGATTCAAGGGCCTTGACCTGCATCCAGAGTTGGCCCTTGTCGTCGGTGGCGCCGCGGGCATAGAGGTTGTCATTGCGTTCGGTGGGCTCAAACGGAGGCGTATGCCACTCGTCCACGGGGTCGGGCGGCTGCACGTCGAAGTGCGCGTACATCAGCGCCGTCGGCTTGCCGGCGGCGTGGAGCCAGTCGGCGTAGAGAAGGGGATGACCCCGGGTGGGGATGATCTCGACATTTTCCATGCCGATACGGCGCAGGTCATGGGCAACAAACTCTGCTGCTTTCTGCACGTCGCCCTTATGTTCGTCCAGTGCGCTGACGCTGGGGATGCGCAGGAGGTCCTTCAGTTCATTCAAGAAGCGCGTTTGATTATTGCGGGCAAAATCGAGTGCTGGAGAAGCCATGGATTTCGGCCTTTCTGGCGCGTGGAACACATACGAAGAAACGGTGCGAGCCATCGCAGGTATCAGTGAGTCCGGCTGCGAACGTCATGGGGTACTCTCAGCCGCCGCTTCCATCGCTAACGGGATCGCGGCATCTCGGTCCAGCACCCATGCCGGGAACGCCGTTGCCAGGGTGGCGAGAACCAGCATCACGAGCGCGACCACGATCAACGCTGAGTAATTACCCACTCCTACAATGAACGAAAAAAGCATCGGCCCTGACGCCATACCCGACTTGGAAGCAAAACTGCCCCATACCGCGCTCTGGCCGGTCTGATCAAACCTGGCGCACATGCCAAACAGGTGGGCAATCGTGAAGTTCCATGTGATTTGCATAGCGATATTCGCAGCAATCCAGATCCACTTCACCTCGCAGTGGTTGAATGCGAAGGTGTAGAGCAACGCAATCAGCATGCCGCCGACGACCGGTTTGAATACTCCAAAGCGGGTGGAAAGCACGACCACCAAGGTTGGGCCGAGCATACCGAGCCAGTTGGCGGTGCCCAGGGTTTCGCTGATGAACGCCAACTCCAGTCCATGGTGCTTCCCGAGCCCGATCACGAAAGCGTATAGCCCCATGCTGGCGGCCTGATAAAGAAACACTGATAACAGCGCGAGCAGCAGCGGCCTCAATTGCAATCGATCAAGCGCGGCACCCGGAGTGCGTGCCACGGGCGCCTTAACCGGGTAATCCGGCAGGAACTGGAGCATCACGTAGGATGCCACGCTGAACAAGACCAACGCCGCAAACAAAACATCGATACCAAACCGCTGCACCAGTAAAGGCAAGGTCATCACGCCGAGGCCGCCAACGAAACCTTGCACCAGAAACAACATGCCAAAGGTGCGGTCCGGCGCCAGGGTGCGGGCGATCACCGAAAAGGCCACCCCAACCTGCATCCCACCGACAAAACCGTGCAGGAATCGAATACCCATGAGCCCGTATGGGTTTGTGATCAACATGGACAGCAGATCGATGGCAATCAACCCCAGCAGAAACAAGCGGGCGCCAGTTCTCCACTTGATGCGTCGAACCAGCATTGCAATCAGGAATGTGCCGCAGGCGGCGCCGTAGACATTGCATGAGCCGACCAACCCAGCCTGCTTGTTGCTGAAGCCGAGGCCTACCTTCAGCCCGTCTACCAGGGCCGGCATGATGGTGACATAGAAAATCCCGGCGGTGGCCTGAAATGCCAGCAAGACACGCGCCGACATGCTGTTCGGAGAAACTTTCGGCAAACTGCTAAGAAGTTTCGTGGCCATTCTCCCTTATCGTTGATGTTCCGCTGGTCCAAAAATTTGCAGCCTGTTGCAATCGACCACTCTTCCAAAACGATGACATGGCCGTAGTATCGATCCGGGCCCGGCCCTAGTCTGCGGCTCCTGCGTATGCGATCTCGCGGCCACCGTAGCGACGCACTCGGATGTTGGCCTGCTCGGCATGGGCCAGAAAGCCTTCCAGCACGCACAAGCGCGAGCAGTACTCGCCAATCATAACGGAGGCTTCGTCGGTGAGTATCTTCTGGTAGGTACAAGTCTTGATGAACTTTCCTACCCAAAGGCCACCCGTGTAGCGTGCGGCTTTGCCCGTGGGCAGCGTGTGGTTGGTACCGATCACCTTGTCACCGTACGCGACGTTAGTCCGCGGACCGATAAACAGCGAACCGTAGTTCTTCATGTTCTTCAGGAAGTAGTCCGAATCGCGGGTCATTACCTGGACGTGCTCGGAAGCGATGCGGTCAGCCTCTCGCACCATTTCCTCGTCGGAGTCGCACACGATGACCTCGCCATAGTCGCGCCAGGAGATGGAAGCCAACTCGGCCGTCGGAAGGATGGAAAGCAGACGTTCGACCTCAGCCATGGTCTGACGGGCGAGTTTCTCGGATGTAGTGAGCAAGATGGCCGGCGAATTGAATCCATGCTCGGCTTGGCCCAGGAGGTCGGTGGCGCAGAGTTCACCGTCGACCGTTTCATCCGCAATGACCAGGGTCTCAGTCGGGCCCGCGATCAAATCAATACCTACGCGACCGAAAAGCTGGCGTTTAGCCTCGGCCACGAAGGCGTTGCCCGGCCCCACGATCATGGAAACGGGAGCAATGTTCTGTGTGCCGAGCGCCATGGCGGCGATCGCCTGAACCCCGCCCATGCAGTAGATCTCGTCGGCCCCACCCATGTGCATGGCAGCAACCACGGCCGGGCTGGGCTTGTCGTGATAGGGTGGCGAGGCAGCGATTACGCGGGTCACACCGGCGACTTTCGCAGTCACCACGCTCATGTGGGCGGAGGCCACCATCGGATATTTTCCGCCTGGAACGTAGCAGCCCACCGAGTCCACCGGCATGTTCTTGTGCCCGAGAATGACTCCCGGAACGGTCTCGATTTCGAGGTCTGTTAACGTCGAACGCTGCGCCTGAGCAAAGTTGCGTATCTGGGTTTGAGCAAACTGGATATCATCGATGTTGCGCTTGGTAAGCTGAGAAAGACAGCCCTCGATGTCCTGCGCTGAAAGGCGGAACGCGGGCGGGTTCCATTTGTCGAATTTCTCCGAGATGTCGCGTAACGCGCTCTCGCCGCGGCATCCTATGTCTTCAAGAATTCCGGTGACAATGTCGCGGACCTTCTTCGCTTCGGCGCTGGTCTGCTCAGGCGTGCGGCCAGTCTTCAGATAACGGGGCATGGGCTTTCCTTTCGAACGGGAACTTGGTGAGCCGATTCCGCTTCGGACCGCCGTTCGACGGCAGACGATACGTTTGCCAGGCTCCGATGGACAGTGGTGAAGCAAACCTGCCATCGGCGGAGGGTCTACCGGAACCTGAAGTCCCGTACGGGTTCATTCTCATGTCACCCGTACGGGTTCATCCTCATCTCAGAAGATAATCTTGGCGGCAATCTGGGTGTTGAATGGTTCCCCAGGTCCAATCCCCGGTGCGGCAAAATATGCACCGATGGTGGAGTAAATGCCCCCACCCGAGTCCGTTGCCGTCGGAAAGCCGACCGGCGCCAGGTTGATGCGGTTGAACAGGTTAAACATCTCTACCCGCAACTGAAGCGTGACTTTTTCGGTCAGGTGCGTATCTTTGAAAACGGAGAAATCCACTTCCCCATAGCCCGGGTTGCGAAACTGGCCGCGAGTGGTTGTGCCGTATTGACCCTGGGGGGGGTCGACGAAGGCCGCCGGGTTAAACCACTGTACAACTCCGTCCACAATCTTGTGGGAAACCCCGGCAAACGGATTGATTCCGGGAACCCGGTCGGCCCGGTCGGCGTATTCCCCGTTGCCGCTCTGATTAGTGGATGCCAGTACGGTGAAGGGTGTGCCGTTATGGAAGGTCAGGCCGCCATTCAACTGCCAGCCATGCGACAACCACTTCGGACCGTGGGAAGAGCCGGGAACTTCATAGTTGAAGTAGCCGACAAATGCATTGCGAGTGTCGTAATCGCTATTGCCGTACTCACCCTTCAGATTGGTGCTGTCTTGCGGCACGTAAGGAACGAGGCCGGTCTCGAAGTCCATAGAGTGAGACCAGGTGTAATTGAACTGCGAGGTGAAACCGTGCCAGGCCTGAGTTCGAATAAATGCCTGCAGTGAATTGTAGTTGGAATTCGCACCACTCTGTACCTGGTTGATCACGCCATAGTTCGGAAATTGCGCAAAGTATGGCCGCGAGCACTGCTGATTTCCCGTTGCGGCATCCGCATACTGCGGCGCGCAGGTGGGGTCCTGAAAACCACTTCCTTGTGCCGCCTGGTTGATGTCGATCGGGTTCGTGAGATGACGTCCGAGTCCCCCCACGTATCCCACCTGGGCTACGGCAGCTCGTCCAAAGGCGTGCTGCACATTGAGGTTATAGCTGGCCGTGCTGGAGGCGCGGTAATGCGGGTTGATCGAGTACACGCTGATAACACCCGCACCGGCAATCGCCTGATCGAGTGGAGGGAAGATGGGCTGGTTTTGGGCGATCACGAAACCATTCACAGTGGGGACCGCAACCTGCTTCGTTCCCGCAGGATTATACTGCAAGCCCGCCGCGCCGCCGTTGCTCTGACCATGAAGGTTGAAGAACGGAATCAGATAGGGCGCGTCGCTGTACAGCCCGAACCCGCCACGAATTACAAGCCCCCCATCCTGTTTGGGCTGGTAAGCGAACCCCAGCCGCGGGTTGAACTGTTTCCAATCCTGCTGATAGACGTTCGCGATGTCTTTGCCAGCAACCGCCAAGCCATTTGGCGCAGTTGGATCGAAGACGCTTAGGTCTTGGTTCCCGGTGTGTGGCGGGCCGGAGTAGTCCCAGCGCACACCGTAGTTCACATTCAACTTCTTGGTTACCTGCCACGAATCCTGGGCGAACATATTGAATAAATTTACATAAACCAGGCGCTTCGGATCGCCTTCCTGGATGGATGAATGCACGACGCAACCGGCCATAAAATCCGACAGAGCAAGAACATAGGGGTCAGTACTCGGACCGGTCGCGCCCTGATTCTGGGTTGCCAGCGCCTCACAGGAAGGAGCCGGGGACGAGCCCCAAGGACCTTGGGAGCCATCGAAGTTGAATACGCCGCGGGCGGCCGAGTGCCAGAATAGATCCATGCGAACCTTCCGAAACTCCCCCCCGAAACGCATCTGATGTTTGCCCGTGACATAAGAGAGGACCTCATCCAGGTGCATGGTTACGGTCTTGCGTCCCGATGTCGTCTGGGGTCCGACCAGGTCGAAGTTCGTGATAGTGATGAAGGGAGCGCCCGACAGGCTGGGATCGGTGACTCCGGTGTTAAGACCCAGCGCTACGGGATTGAAGTGGGTATCCCTATCGCTGAATATCACCTTAAAGTAGTTCACACCTACGGCAATCTGATTGGCCAAACGCGGCGAGAACACACGGTTATAGATTACAGAGTAGTTTTGTACGTGTATGGGCGCGGCTGTGTAATACGGAGCGAGGAACGAGGGGCTCGGACTATCGTCCCATCCTTGGCCGGCAAAGGCTTTCAGCGACAGATTGTTGTTGGAATTGAAGTTGTTATCCAATTTCAGCAATCCGTTATAGCTGTGGCCGCCGGCGGGCGCCGGGTCGAAGTAATTGCCTGGCTGCGCCGCACCCGTGAGTGCATTCGCGGGCCACAAACCGCCTAAGAGGGAAGTAGCAACAGGGTTGACTGGCACGCCGTAGAAGGCAAGCTCGCTCTCGGCCAAACTCTGATAATCGGCTGAAGGTTCCGTCGAGGTTGTGGTATTGCCGACGACAAACTTCTGGTACTCGAAGGCGGTGAAGAAGAACGTCTTGTTCTTTATGATGGGCCCACCGAACGAGAAACCGCGGTTCTCATCGCGGTTCTTAGTCTTCCCAGTTCCGGGAGGGGCAAAGGGGGTGTTCGCGGCGAGGGCTTCGTTTCGATTGTAGTAATATGCCGAGCCGTGAAGGTCGTTCGTGCCGGATTTGATGACCAGGTTCAGGGTACCGCCGGCGTTGCGGCCGGCCTCGGCGGTTGAACTGGTAACGAAAGAAGATTGATTAATCGCATCCACCGGGATGAGAGTACTCGCGATGCCGGTGGCGCCACTGGCATTGGCAGCGGAGATATTCCACCACGGATCATTGTTGTCCGTGCCCTCGATTTGAAAGTTGACCGAATTTGAACGAGTACCGTTAATGGAAGCAGCACTACCTCCACCGGGAGCGTTGTAACCGGCACTCCCGGCAGTGATGCCGACGAGTAGAGTAAAGTCCCGGCCGTTGTTGGGAGTGTCTTGCACGGCCGAATTCGGGAGTGTGGTCTCCAGAGTCGACTCTTCGGTTTCCAGCGCCAGGGGTGCTGCGTTGACATCCACCGTGGTGAGTACCTGGGCGGGAGCGAGCTTCACATGCAGCGTGTAGGTCGTACCTGCCGACACCGGGACTTTTTCTATCTTCACCGATCCAAACCCGGTGGTACTGACGACCACGGTGTAGTCGCCCAGGGGCAGATCTTGAAATTTGAACTCGCCCGCCGTGGATGCCTTCGTAGTGTAGGAGATCCCGGTGGCAACCGCGGTAGCAACTGCGTTCGCATTCGGCACCACCGCATCGGATTGATCGGTCACCGTACCGCTGATACTTCCGCGAAAGACCTGGGCAGAAGCTGCTGTTGCCATCAGGGCAATCAACACGATCAAGCATAGGTAAGAGCAAATTCCTTTGTGAGCAAGCATGATAGAAGTCCACCTCATCCGTCGTTGTGACTCGCTCTCGTAGGCTAACCTTTCAACGGAATGAGGGAGCTGAGTTTTTTGTGAGTTTTTGAGTCATTTGGACCTGAGCGGCCAGCATCTTCTGCTAGATTTGGCGATGCGTCGCAAGATTTCTTGCTCCCGCGGAGGATAATGACATGCCACTTTCCCTCACCCCGATTGGCGACCGCGCCCACGTCCTGCGAAGAGTGGGCAGGGTTCTGGTGGTTTTAGGAACCATCGCAATAGCCGCCCGGTCGCAAGACACGAAATATGTGGGTCGCTTTTCGTCCTATTATGAGCAGGCAATTCTGCCGCCACCCTGTCTCAGCCTTCCCTTGCAAGATGGCTTCTACGCAGGCTCAACGGACTGCCCTGCTGACGCGCATGAAGTTTGGCTGAACGATATTACCCGCTGGCGAACGGAACGAAGAATCCGTGTCGGCTACGACGGTTCCCGCTATGACATGCCTGCATTGCAATGGACCCAATCCAGCTTCATGCAACCGCAAATGATGGTCGAGGAGCGCTACTTCTACGATCCGGTCGAGGGCAAATACACGGTAGATCGATATCTGGACGACCTTGAAAAGAGGTATGGCGGGATCGATTCGATTCTGATCTGGCCCACCTACACGAATATGGGGATCGACAACCGCAATCAGCATGACATGATTCGCGCCATGCCGGGCGGCTTGGCCGGCGTCAAGCAAATGATTGCGGGCTTCCATCGTCGCGGGGTCCGGGTGCTATTCCCCATGATGATGTGGGATCAGGGTACTCGAGATCCGGGCAAGCCTTGGCCTCAGGCGGTCGCTGACATCATGGCTGAAATTGGAGCAGATGGAATCAATGGCGACACCCAGGACGGAGTACCACTTGCTTTCCCGCAAGCTGCGGAGAAGATCGGCCATCCTCTCGTTTTTGAACCCGAAGGCCAGCCGAACGACGAAGAAGTCGCCTGGAATCTGCTGACCTGGGGTGAGTTCGAGACCTTCCCGTTCGTGCCTGTGGTCGACCGCTACAAATGGCTTGAGACTCGCCATATGGTAAACATCTCCGACCGCTCCAATCGCTCCAAGACGGACGATTTGCAATTTGCTTTCTTTAATGGCGTAGGTTGGAACAGCTGGGAGAACGTGTGGGGCATTTGGAACGGGGTTACGGCTCGAGATGGGGAAGCAACCCGGCGAGTGGCAACCATAGAACGTGCGGTCGCGCCCTTCCTGGTGAGCCCAGGCTGGGAGCCGCTTTATCCCATGCATCGCTACGGCGTTTTCGCCAGCCGGTGGCCGCTCGGCGACAAGACCCTCTGGACCATCGTGAACCGAAACGAATTCGACGTGGACGGGCGCCAGATGTCTGTCCCCGTGCAGGATGAGGGGGTGCGCTTTTACGACCTTTACCACGGGCAGGAACTTACTCCGGACCGCGACGGCAACCAGGCCGTGCTCTCGTTTCCCATGGAAGCTCATGGGTACGGCGCGGTTCTCGCGGTTCGCGGTGAGGCAGATGCCGCGACCTTACAATTGATGGCAAAGATGAAGGCAATGACGGCGAGACCGTTGGCGAGCTACTCCAACGAGTGGAAGGCGCTGCGCCAACACCTGGTAGAGATCGCCTCCACCAAAACCTCGAATACTCCTCCGGCCGGCATGGTTGAGGTTCGAGGCGCCGATTTCACCTTCAAGGTTGAAGGGATTGAGATTGAAGGCGCCAATGACATTGGTGTTGATATGCAGTATCCGTGGGAAGACTCGGCGCGCCGCTTTCACGAACACCGCATGCAAGTAAAGCCTTTCTACATTGACAAGTACGCCGTCACCAACCTTGACTTCAAGAAGTTTCTCGAGGCAACTCACTATCACCCGAAGGATGATCCGAACTTTCTTCGAGACTGGACAAACGGGTCGTATCCACAAGGATGGGCGAACAAGCCAGTCACTTGGGTTTCTCTCGAGGACGCGCGCCACTATGCCGAGTGGGCCGAAAAACGACTGCCACACGAATGGGAGTGGCAATATGCGTCCCAGGGAACCGACGGTCGCATCTATCCATGGGGCAATTCGTGGGAACCGGGTGCCGTACCTGCGCCTGATCGTGGGCGCACTATGCGAGGTCCGGATGATGTTGATGCACATCCGGCGGGAGCAAGCCCGTTCGGCGTGATGGACATGGTCGGCAACGTTTGGCAATGGACAGATGAATACGTCGATGAGCACACCCGCGCGGGAGTTCTCCGTGGTGGGAGCTACTACCAACCCCAGGGGTCGAAGTGGTATTTTCCGCAAGCTTACCAAAATGATCAGCATGGAAAACTATTGCTGATGGCGCCGAGCAAGGATCGATCGGGCGCATTAGGATTCCGTTGCGTAAAGGATCAGAACTGAAGCGACCTGACTGACTTGACCTGAAGTGCCCCGGTTCGCGCTAAGTGGGGTGTGCAGCCCCGGTCGACGGCGATGCGAGCCATCGAACACCCCACCGATCCTCATCGCACCAGGTGGTTGTTCAATCAGGACTCATATTTCCAAATTCCGCCGACCATGGTTCGTTCCACTTGTATCTTCAGCAGGTCGGATGGATCGGTCTTGAACGGATCCTGAGCGAGCACGACCAGGTCCGCGAGCTGCCCCGGCTGGATGGAGCCCTTCAGATCTTCCTCGAAGGCCGCGTACGCACCATTGACCGTGCCGCAGCGGATCGCTTCTGGCAAGGTGATGCGCTGATTCGCGCCCCAGACGTTGCCCTGCATGTCGGTGCGCGTGAGCTGTGATTGTAGCCACATCATGGGATCTGAAGGGCTGGCGGTGTAATCGGATGAATCCGTGGGACGCAATCCGGCGTCGAGGAAACTGCGCATGGGGAACATGCGTCGGGTGCGCTCTTGGCCGTAGAAATGCATGACGTCGCCATGGAAGTAGACGTAACAGGAAAACGGCGCGGGAATCACCCGCAGGTCGCGCATGCGCTGAATCAGCGAATCCGTGAGCAAGGTGCAATGCTCGATGCGGAATCGCGGGTCCTTCTTCGGCAGTTCCTTCTGGATTTGCTCGTAGACGCTGAGGGTACGGTCTATCGCCAGGTCGCCATTGGCGTGGGTCGCCAGTTGCCAACCCGCCGCGTGCGCTTTACGCCCAGTTTCGTAAAGCTGTTCGCGGCTGGAAAGCTGCAATCCGGCATAATTATTCGGGATCCCGATGTAGGGTTGCGAGAGCCATGCCGTTCTCTCCGAAATGGAGCCATCCGCGTACTGCTTTACGCCGCCGATGCGCACCCATTCGTCGCCGAAACCGGTATGAATCCCCGCAGCCATAAAATGATCGAGCGAAGCGGCGGAGACGTGACAATACACTCGTATCGCAAGTTCGCCGGCATCGCGCGCGTCCTGGTAGCCTTGCACGTCTTCGGGCGAGGCGTCGGCATCGCAAGCGGAGGTGACCCCCTTGCTGGCAAAGAGTTTGGAGATCAACGCCGCGCCTTGGCGATAGTCCCGGCGTGTGTTCTTTTCCGGAATGAATTTGAAAAGCACTTGCGCCGCAGCATCACCCACAAAACCCGTAAGGTGACCCGCGGCATCGTGCTCGAATCGGCCGCCCGCCGGATCGGGCGTTTGGTCATCGACCTGCGCCGACTGCAGCGCCAGGGAGTTCACGAAGACCGTGTGGCCGCCACGATGCTGCACCAGTGTCGGCCGATCAGGCACGGCTGCATCGAGATCGCGACGATTGAGGGGACGCGGAGTCTTCCCGTCGTCGTACAAAAACCCGAGCACCCATTGCCCAGGCGGGGTCTGTAGGGCGCGCTCGTGCAATGCAGCTTGTATTTTCTCGATGGAGTCCTTGTCGCACGCTACTTTGTACAGGTGTTCGACGCCTGACTCCACAGGATGGGCGTGCGCGTCGTTGAAGCCTGGCAGTACGCTCTTAAGAGCGAGGTCGATCTTACGCGTGCGCGCGCTAGCCAAAGGTAGTACGTCCGCGTTCGAGCCCACCGCAACAAATCGCGCGCCACTAATAGCCACAGCCCGAGCTCGCGGCTGGGTTTCGTCCAGCGTCCAGATGTTTCCGTTATACAGAACGGTTTCCGGCTCTTCTGTACGCAAGAGAGGCAGCACCAGCAGGCTGCTCATACCTTGCATGAAATTCCGGCGAGAAAGCGGTCGCACCGCGATACCTCCCGAAAACCCGGGCACGATTTACGCCACACCTGCGACGCCTGTTGGGTTCAGCGCCGGGTGAAAACGAAAACCCCCTGGACTCATCGAGTCATGGGACTCCCATCAAACAGCCCGAAGGCACCGTCTACCGCGTGCGGAAACGGTATCGACGGGCATGCGATGACGCTGGTGGGCTTAGCTGCGGGCAAGGTTCCGGGTGAAGACTTCCTGCTGATCCCAGCAGACTAGGCCATCACCTTCACGGCTCGGCGCTCCTTAATCAATTTGAGGACACGATTCCAACTCTTAATGAAACTGCCACGAAACAAACGCACCGGACCGAAATCCTCAAATTCTTCAACGGCCAAGCCGTCCTCCAGGTAACCTCGTCTAAAATCTGGCAGTTTTTCCATCAATTCGTCGATAACCTTTTGAGGAACCGGATTGAACAAGCGGTAGACTACCGGAGGGTTCTGTCTTAGCAATTCATCTGCCGTGCCTTCCCAGTTAATCGTACAGCATACCTTTCCACCGACCATCTCTGTGAAATGGTGAAGCCCTCGCGCTCCTCCCCCAACGAACGTACAAGGGTAATCGCGCTCCTGTATCAACGCATAAAGCTTGCGAGCCACTGCCAGCCCGGCCTGCCAGAGGACGTCGGGGGAGATATCGATATGATCCCTCTCAACCACATTTCGGAAGTGATCGTCGTAAATGCCGGCGATGTGAGAGATGAAGAGCTTTGGGCGTTTGCCGGTGCGCTCGGAAGCTCTTAGGTAAGTCTCACAAAGCGCGATGCACTGGTTGATGCCGAACATTTCAGTTGCGTTCATGGGCACATCCTGCCCCACCAAGCACTCCATGGCAGCCAACCCGCTCTTGGTGGTGGGAATCTTGCAGCAGATGTTCGGTGAAATTTTCCGGCTTTCCAGCGCCTCGCGAATGACCACGTCGGGGTGATCCTCGTGGATGGGGTCGCCTTGAATGGTTACGTAGCCCTTGTCGCCGCAATGTTGCCTGAAGACCGGCATAAATTTCTCGGCGATCGGGCCAACCAGTCTACGCTGAAAAATCGCAGCCACTTCATCGTCATTTTCGGATTCGCGGATCGCCTCATCGAGGAATGGGCGAGCGTAGGGGCCTTCTGTCGGATGGTCCACCATCTTCTGTGTGAAAGAGGGGTTGGTAGTACAGCCGGTGGCCCCGTTGGCAATGGACAGATCGGTATGCTCGCGAGTCGGATTGTTGACCCAAAACTCGGTCGGGGTTTGACTGAGGACGCGCAAAAAGTAAGGCCGACTCATTATCTGTGCTCCTTGAATACAACTCTCCCGTTGGACACTGCAAAGGAGAATTTCCGGTGCCAACTCATCGAATCATTTGACTTGGTGAGTTTTCCAGGAGAACACCTCAAAACTCCCCCCGTTTGTTACCGCCGTGCCTTCTCCAGAACTGGGTCGGAACTGGCCGCGGGCTCGGCCTCTGTTGCCGCGGCGACCTGATCCAGCGCGTCTTCCATTCCGGCGATGACCTCGTCCATGATTCCATCATCGATCGCTGTCGACATTGCGATCTGTCCGGGGGGCCCCATGTGGACACCGTTGTTTATACAAGCTAAATGAAAACCGAGGCTGAGATGCTGATTCGGAAAATCGGTCCCGGGCTTGAGTTTGTCGTGCGAGAAGTACACGCCCATGACCGAACCTTCGTGGCAGACGGTCAATGGCAACTTCAGCTTGTGAGCTCGGCGCTCCAGCCCGGTTCTTAACCGTCCGGCAAGGTCATCCATCTTGGCGATGCGAGCCGCCGTCAGGTCCTCGACCGTGATTCGGCCGGCGATTGAGCCCAGCACATTGCCGTTGAATGAACCGGAGTGATACACGCCCCCGCTGCGACCCGGGTCGGCGAGATCGATAATTTCCCGTCGCCCTCCGACCGCGCCCAGAGGAATCCCGCCCCCAACGAATTTCCCGAGAAAGGTGAGATCTGGTTCAAAACCAAATTTTTCTGCTGCCCCTCCCGTTGCCAAGCGGAACATCAGGCAATCATCCAGCACAAACAGAGCCCCGGCGCGGTGCGCCGCTGCCTGTAAGTCTGCCAGGAACGTTCCGACCGGAGGCGTAACCACGCCGGTATACATCACCGACTCCACCACCACCGCGGCAATCCTCGAACCCTGGTCGGCCAAGACTCGTTCGAACGAAGCCAGATCGTTGAAATCGGCCAGCAGTGTGTGACCGGGCAGCTCTCCCTGCCCGTGCAGCCCGGCTTCCAAGTCGCTATAGGTTCCGTGAAAGCCACCAACCGCTTTCAGGATCAGCGGCCGGCCCGTGAAGTGGCGTGCCAGCTTGACGGCCAGCATGCCCGATTCGGTACCGGAATTCGTAAAAAGCACGCGCTCGAAAATCTTGATCCGCTTGCACAGCGTCTCCGCAAACTCGATCTGATAGCGCGATGTGCCCAGCCACGCCCATCCGTTGGGCAGCCGTGAAGCCAAGGCATCCGCCACCGGTGGGTAAGCATGGCCGTGGATCAAGCTCAGTCCGTTGTAGTTCAGGTCGATGTACCGGTTGCCATCCACATCCCAGAGAAACGCGCCCTTGCCTCGATCCATGACCACCGGATAGGGACGGTGGTAGCCGAAATTACGGGTCACACCTCCGGGAAGGCTGCGTCCCCCGCGCTCCATCCAATCGGCCGATTTCCGGGTCTTCGCGCGATAGGTTTCCTCGATACCTGCCATGACCAGTCGTCCTTTCGCTTCTCTTTTGGCTACAGCTTACTTCGTCTTAATTACGGCTACCGCATCAACTTCCAAGTGTGCATTGGCCAGCAATCCGGCAACCTGTACTGTCGCACTGGCCGGGGGCGAGTTCGGAAAGGTCTCTTTGCGAACCCGGTCGTAGGCCGGATAATCGGCCAGATTCGTCAAATAGGCTGTGATGCGAACCACATCCTTGAAGCTCGCTCCCGCCTTTTCCAGCGCCAGCCGGATGTTGCCAAAGCAGAGCCGCGCTTCCTCCTCAAAGCTAGCCGCCGTGACTTTTACCGGACCCTCCGCCGGATGGCCCACGTGGCCGGCAATGTAGATGGTCGAATACTCTTTGGGCGGAACCACGGTAGCGCTGCTGAAGTTGGCCGAGAACGGGCTAGCAATTCGTTTGATCATTAAATTATCTCCGCTTTTCCTGGTTCAAGAGTCTGGAGCCGGGCTCCTTCCTGAACCAATTATGAGTTACGCAACCACTTAGAACTTGCGACAATACATGATAATTCCCCTGCTGGTTCCCAATTGTGAGTTGTCGATGAGTTTTCCCTGAGTGTCACACATGACCCGAGAAGACTATAGTCCGGGAGCCACGAAGGCCTGGACCAGCCTTGTCACCGGTGAATGAGAGTCCGACAGATAACGGCAATGTTTCGCATATCGAGCCCAGCGTTATGGTCAGGGATATAACTCAGGTCCCACTCACCGAAAACTCACAAGTCGAAGTGCCGGCTGTGTGTATGCTGTAACTCCAATTGGGTGCTGCCCCCGCCATGCGAAGCTGCGGAAGGCCGTACGGACAGCACCCAACCGCGTCGGGTGTACCGGGTGTTGGTGGATGGCGGCGCTGGATACACTACCCGGAATTGAAAGTGGCCTGGCTGGAGATGGCCTGAGCCACAAACACAGAACATCATTGCATTCTGACAAGGACTGGTTCCCATTCATGCCGGTTCAAGCAGCCATGGGGCGGAACAATAATCCCGCATGAGAATCTCCTCCGAGACAGATGTCAGTTCTCAAGGTTTCGGCCAGGAGAAGGCATCGACTGGTCTTGCCCGCCGCCTATCTGTGCTCGATGCCGTGTTGATTGTAGTGGGCGGAGTCATCGGGTCGGCGATTTTTATAACCCCGGCCGACGTCGCACGGCAGATTTCAAATCCGATTGTCGCTCTGCTTCTGTGGGTGGTCGCAGGCTTCGTTGCGCTCCTTGCCGGCTTCGCCTTTGCTGAATTGGGCGCCATGTTTCCCGAGGCTGGGGGGCAATACATCTACATCCGAGAAGCGTACGGTTCCTTTGCAGCCTTCCTATACGGGTGGATCTTATTCACTGCAGGGAATAGCGGCGGTTTGGCAGCCGTAGCCATCGGGTTTGCGCTCTTCATCGGCAGATTGATTCCGGCTCTTTCAGCCGAGACTATCCTTTATTCTCACCTGTTTCCGCACGGCATGACCTGGCACTTAACCCGTGGATCCGTGGTCGCGATCTTCTTCATCATCATACTGACGCTCGTCAATATACGCGGAGTTAAGGTTGCAGCCATGCTGCAGAACTTCACCGGATTACTGACGCTGATTGCGATCGGGCTCATGGTTGCGCTCGGTCTTGCATTCGGCCACGGTTCCTGGTCGCATTTCACTCCACCCAGCCACGCAGCATTCTGGCCTCCCATCTCCGCCATCGGCATCGCGTTTGTTGTGTTGTTCTGGACCTACGATGGCTGGAACATCATTTCCTGGGCGGCCGGTGAAATCAAAGATGCTCGCCGCAACCTGCCGCGAGCCATGATCTGGGGCATACTGCTCGTCATCCTGACTTATGTTTCCGCCAATGTCGTTTACCTCTACGCACTGCCGATGGCAGAAATCGCGAAACAAAGCACGCTGGCGGAAGCTGCAGTGTCGCTGATGTTCTCCGCTGCAGCGGGCAGATTTGTGTCCCTGGTGATCGCGGTCGCCTGCTTCGGGTCGATGTCGGTGGTGATCCTCGGTGGCGCGAGGGTCTATTACGCGATGGCCAAGGACGGCGTGTTTTTTCCGCCCATGCAGCGACTTCATCCGCGCTGGAAGACCCCGGTAGTGAGCCTGACGGCGCAGTGCATCTGGGTGTGTGTGCTTACGGCAAGTGGCGGCTACGAAGCGCTTTATACGTGTTTCACGTTCATGATGACACTCACCTACGTGCTAGCGGTTGCCGCGGTGTTCATACTGCGCCGCACCAGGCCCGATGCGCCGCGACCCTACCTCTGCGCCGGTTATCCCTGGTTGCCGGCCCTGTATATCATCATTGGTAGCGTCTTTGTGTTAAACACGCTGTGGCAGCGCCCACTGGAGTCATTAGCTGGCCTGCTGCTCGCGCTCCCAGGAATTCCGGCTTACCTCTATTGGCATCGTTCCAGGGTGGGTTCGCCGGCGAATCCACATTAAAGGGCGACCTTATCCGCGCCCTTCAATGCGAGCATTTTGCGCGCTTCATCAGGGGTTGCAATCTCAAGCGAAAGTTCGGAAAGAATGCGGCGAATCTTCTTCACCTGGTCGGCACTGGACTTCGCGAGTTCGCCCTTGCCAATGTATAGGCTGTCTTCGAGACCAACCCGCACGTTGCTCCCCAGGATGGCTCCGAGCGTGATCAGCCGCATTTGGTGGCGACCGGCGCCGAGAATCGACCACTGATAATTCTGCCTGCCGAACAAACGGTCCGCCGTTGCCCGAACGTAGCTCAGCAGTTCAACGTCGGTTCCCAGGCCGCCAAGAATTCCAAAGATGGTTTGGATAAATAGCGGCGGTTCCACCAGTTTCTCGTCAAGCAGGTATGCCAGGTTATAAAGATGACCAATGTCGTAACACTCGAATTCAAACTTGGTGCCGCAATCGACGGCTAATTCCTTAATAATGTATTTCATGTCGACAAAGGTATTTCTGAAGATGTTGCCCTCGGTTCGGGCCAGGTATTCGGGCTCCCAGGCAAATTTCCAATCCTTGTAACGGCGTGCCAGCCGATGTATGGAAAAATTGATGGAGCCCATGTTGAACGAAGCCATTTCAGGCTTGACCCGCTTGGCTCCCGCTATCCGGTCATCGAGGCTCATGAATACACTACCGCCGGTGGTAAGGTTGATGACCGCGTTCGTTGCCGCTTTCACTTGGGGAAGGTAGCGCATGTACATGGCCGGATCGCCGGTTGGAAAACCGTTCTCGGGCTCACGCGCGTGGAAGTGGAGGATCGCGGCGCCGGCCTCCGCTGCGTCAATGGCATGTCGTGCGATTTCATCCGGGGTCCAGGGTAGATACGGAGACATGGTCGGAGTGTGAATCGACCCGGTAATCGCGCACGAAATGATGACTTTGTCGGCCATGAAAGATTCCTCGCTAAATTGAATTCGAAACCAAGACTACGCAATTGCTGAATTCTGCAGACGACGACACCTTATTCGTAGCCTTACAAAAGCGCCTATTGCCTCGGGGCAGGCTCGTGCTGAGTCTCGACAATCGCGACGCTCGCAGCCTCCCGCGCTTGCGATGCCTTCAGCAGAAAACCCGCCATATCTCGCAGGTGGTGCTGCATTGCAGAGCGAGCCGCCGCCTGATTCTTCTTAGCGACGGCAACAAAGATCTCCTGATGTTGCTTACGTGCCTTGGCAGCCACCCCTTCAATTTGCAAGGCGCTGCCGATCCAAATCTGAAGCAGATTGCGGATAAGAAGTAAGGCGTTCATCAGAATGCTGTTGTGTGAGGCGCGTGCGATCGCCACATGGAACGCAATATCAGACCGCCGCAGTTTCTCCAAGTCATCTTTGGCTTCATCCCACTCGTCCAAATGAACCCCAATTTCCTCCAGATCAGCCGCCGTTGCCCGTTGTGCAGCCAGTCCCGCAAGTTCAACCTCGATTAGAGCGCGAGCTTCCACCAGTTCTTGAGACTCTGCTTCAGAACTGCTGGCGATTGCCCACAGAAGCGGCCGCGATAGAAATTCGGATCTTTCGCAGACGTAGGTACCGTCGCCTAGCCGTGTTTCTATCATCCCTATAATCTCGAGAGCCTTAAGCGCCTCCCGGAGGGACGCGCGTCCCACACCGAGCCGCAAGCATAGTTCGCGTTCAGGCGGGATCTGTTCGCCAGGTCCCCAGTCGCCTCGAATCAGGTGGGTGACCATCTTGCGGCAGATGTCGCCCGTGCGGGTCGTTCTGGCAACCGGAGTAAGAAATTCATCAGTCATAATTTGATCTGGCACCTGCCGGGAAACGTCTTCGCTTGACCAGAGGATGATAACGAACCCTGCCGCCCGCTCAAAACGCGGTTTGCTCAGGCATCCGATGGTCGGACCACTTTGCAATTTACGCTTGCATTCTGCAAAAGTCAACCATTTATTTTCTATGACTTGATTAATCAGACATCCGATGGTATGATGACTTCCTGTTCAGAGGAGCGTGCGCTTGGATCTCGGAAGGGAACTGCCAAATCGCGGTAAATACGGAGATTCCGACCGGCCCGTCGTCGCCTCACACTCACCCGTGGTTGGCGAACGTCGCCGTAGATCGAATGACAAATCAGACTCCCAGGAGAGCACCTAATGATGAATTGCGCAGGTCTTGGGTTCCTTCGTTTCGACGATTTCGAATTGGATATGTCGAACCGTGAGTTGCGAATGGCCGGGACTCTGGTTTCGCTTCAGCCCCAGCCGTTCAAGGTTCTGGCGCTTCTCGCGAGCCATTCCGGCCAAACCCTGACGCGCGAGGAGATTCGTCTGCAATTGTGGGGCAGCCAGACCTTCGTTGACTTCGACAGCGGTCTCAACTTCTGCATCCGGCAGATCCGCAAGGCGCTAGGCGAGGATGCCAGACTCCCGCGCTACATCGAAACCCTGTCGCGCCGAGGTTATCGGTTTCTGGCAACGGTCAAGCGAGCCGACAACTCTGCAATCGGCGCCACCTCGATGGCCGCTGGAGGAACTACCAACGGCAGTCTGGGTAAGGGGCAAGCCCGGCCAGCTATTAATTTAGCGGTGTTACCCTTCCGCGAGCTGAGTTGCTCGGCGCACGCGAATTCGCTCGGCGATGGAATTACCGAGTTGTTGATTACCTATCTTTCAACCAGCAGTTCTGCGCGGGTTGTCTCCCGGACTTCATCCATGAGGTATAAAGACAGCGCCAAATCGCTACTAAGGATCGGACGGGAACTCCGTGCCGACCGAATTCTGGAAGGCGCAGTTCTGCATTCGGGAGAGAAGGTCAGGATTACTGCGAGGTTGGTGGACACGACGAAAGACCGGAATGAATGGACGGGATGTTACGAAGCCGCGATGCAGGACTGGCTGGATTTGGCAGCCGACATCGCGTGGGCCGTTATCCGCGATACCGCTCGACACTTGGATTTGCGGCTTGAAGAGACCATCGCCCCCAGTCGGCGAATATCATCGGGAATTCGTGAAACCTATTTTCAACCCTTTCAGTTGCCACCCACAATTCCGCTGGCGCATAAATTTTCACGTCTGACCGCAGTCGGAACCGGAGCATGAGGGTCGATATCTAGAGCATCGTTTCCGGACGGCGGATCAAGGGCACTGACGGGGAGACACTACAAATGAGGAAAGGCACGAGTTGCACCCATGCAGTAGAGTTGATTCCCGACGGCGCTGTGCTGATGATTGGCGGCTTCATCGGGATCGGAGCCCCGGTCCGCATCATTGATGAACTGGTACGGCAAGGACGCAAGAACCTGACAGTAATTTCCAACGACTCGGCTCGGCCGGGCTTTGCCACCGGCAAGCTTATCGAAGCCAAGCTTGTCAAGAAGTTGATTGCAAGCCACATCGGCCTCAATCCCGTGGCGCAGAGGCAAATGCTTGCCGGAGAGCTCGAGGTGGAACTCTGTCCGCAAGGGACGCTGGCAGAGCGTATCCGCGCAGGCGGTTTTGGACTGGGCGGCGTGCTTACGCCGACCGGCATCGGGACGATCGTCGCCGAGAAGAAGCGGACCATTGAAGTAGAAGGAAAGCAGTTCCTTCTGGAGACGCCGCTGCGCGCGGACTTTGCCCTGATAGCCGCGCACCGTTCGGACTACAGCGGCAATCTCGAGTATTCGCTCACGGCACGCAACTTCAACGTGGTCATGGCCACCGCGGCAGACAAAGTCATCGTCGAACCCGAGCACATCGTCCCCATTGGCGCCATTCCTCCCGAAATGGTCGCCACTCCGTTTGTTTGCGTGGACTACATTGTGGAAAGAGGCGGCAGCTGTGGACGATAAAGTGCTCATCGCAAAGCGCGTTGCGCTCGAATTCAAGAACAATGACCTGGTGAATCTTGGCATCGGGCTGCCAACCATGGTCCAGAACTATTTACCCCAGGACACAGAGGTCTACCTCCAGTCGGAGAACGGAATCGTCGGCATGGCGCCCTTGCCGGGGCAGGGGATGGAAGACCCTTCGCTTATCGATGCGGGAGGAGGATACGTGGGGGCCATTCCAGGCGCGGCGATTTCCGACAGTTGTGCGTCGTTCGGCCTCATCCGCGGTGGGCATCTGGACGTGACCGTTCTGGGTGGCTTGGAGGTTGACGAAGAAGGTCATCTGGCGAACTGGATGGTTCCGGGAAAACTGGTGCCCGGCATGGGTGGAGCGATGGATCTGGTGACGGGTGCCAAGCGCGTGATCGTTGCCATGACCCACTCCGCCAAAGGAAAGCCAAAGATCATCAAGAAGTGCACCCTGCCCTTAACCTCCATCCGCCGTGTGAATCTCATCGTGACCGAGATGGCAGTCATCGAACCGACCGAGCATGGACTGGTGCTGCGGGAGTTGGCGCCCCATGTGACGAAGGAGCAAGTCATCGCAGCGACGGGTGCTGCTCTCATCGTCCCGGACAATGTTCGTGAGATGCCAATTGCGGAAGACGAATTGGCGTTGACGGAAGCGGTGGCGAGATAGTTTTGCCTGGAAGTTGCATCGATGACGAGTACATCCGCACTGGCGCCACGCTTGAGCAGGCCGCGGGTCTGAAGCCTGCTTACTGACATATTGCGGATGGGCCGCACAGTCAAATCCCTTCTGCTCGGCCCTGCGCAGATCGACCGGCATACTCACAAGAAACTCACCTAGAACTCATGTGACCCTGTCCCCCTAATCGGTATTCTCAGTGCATCGACTAGCATAGCGTCCGTGCGGGCCACTATCATTGCTGCACGCCGAACATGGGGCGATTTGCGCTGTCTTGGTAGGGATCGCAGACCGTCAGGAGCGCTCCAGATGCAAGTTATTTCATAAGTTTGCGATCATGCCGGATGGGTAGACGGTCGTAGTCGCTCTCGGAATCAAGAAGGAGATTGCCGATGATTAAGTTTGGAGCCGGAAATTTGCGGGTTCCCAAATGGACGCGACCCGTTTATGTGGTCGCGGCAGGACAGTCTGATTTCCGGAAACGCTATCCGGAAAAAAAACTAGAAGAAATCTGCATGATGGCGTTTCGCATGATGCTGGAAGAAAACGATCTGAAAAAGGATCCACTGGATGTCAAAGGCCTCATCAATCTCACGGTATGTGGGGAGTTTGCGGATCATTTTCAAGATCAATTGCTCTGTGAGGCGAAGGTTGTCGACTATATCGGGTTAGATCCACTCTACAACGTGGGGGTCAAAACCGGTGGCGCCACAGGTGGCTCGGCTGTTCTGATGGGCGCGACCACTGTGGCCAGTGGACTTTCTGACTGCACTCTGGTTCTTGGCTGGGAACGGATGGATGAAGTCAAAACCTGGACGGGCAACTACTACATTGCCACGGCAGCTTGCAAAGACTTTGAAACTCGCTTGGCGCGTAACTACGCCAGCTACTACGCATCGATGGCGCGACGATTCCAGGAGATGTATCACGTGGACGAAAGAGTCCGCGCGGCGATCGCCGTCAAAAACCGCGGCTATGCTTACATGTCGCCCTTCGCGCAACAGCCCGGCAAGCACACCATCGATGAAGTGCTCAACGGTAATATCGTCTCCGATCCCCTGAGGTTTCTTGAGTGCTGCGCCATGAGCGTGGGCTCGGCAGCGCTCCTGCTATGTTCCGAAGAGATGGCCTACCAACTGACCGACAATCCTGTTCGCTTGTATGCCGCGGGCGCATCGCACACACTCCGAACCGGCGATCGGCGGCACATGGAAATCCCACTCCTTCCGAATGAGTCAGCTACTCAGTACGAAAAGCTTTACCAGGAAATGCGGATAAACGATAGCCGCTGGCCAGGATTTGAAAGCTTTGCTGCCGCCCGATTCGCAGCTTGGTTGGCGTATCGCATGGCGGGCGTGAATGATCCCTTGGAAGATCTTGACGTCGTTGAAACTCACGATGCGTTCACAATTTCTGACCTGCAAACCTACGGAGACGTTGGCCTGAGGCCATATGGTCAGGAACAGGATTTTGTGACCTCTGGTGATTGTTATGTGAAAGACCCTAAGGCTGGCAAACCGGGCAAGTGTCCGACGAATCCGTCCGGCGGGTTATTGGGAACAATGCATGCGGTGGGAGCCACTGGAGTCTTCCAGTGTAACGAGGTGTTCTGGCAAATTCAGAACAAGTACGACAAGTTTCACGGCGATCCGGGAATGTGGAGCCGTTTCGGTAAGAAGAAGCCGGTCGATTGGGAAAGTCTGCAAATCAAGAACGCTAAGCGAGGTCTGGCCATCTCTCATGCGGGCGTGGGCAGTCATGTGACTTGCGCCATTCTCGAGAAAGCCTGGTAGGAGGATTAGGATGGGCAATCGAGTGGTTTTGAAAACATCGCCGGCAATAATGACACAAGAGAAAGACGCGTGGGTGATTCAACTTCCTCGCTTTGGCGCAGAAGGGAATCACTTCCACACCTATGGACTCTTGACCCCATATTTCAAAGGATTAACTGAAGGAAAGCTGATGGCCACAAAATGCACGAACGCCAAGTGCCCGATTGACCACGGCAAGGGTGAGTTGTGGCTGCCTCCGCGTGCAGATTGTCCAGATTGTCACCAGCCGATGGTGTGGGAGCAGATTAAGAACCCCACGGGCTACATCTACACGTTCACCTACGTAGAGAGAGGCGGGCAGGGGCTCGAGATCGAATGCCCTTACTATCAGATCGATGTGAAGATTCCGGGAGTGGCGACGATCGTGAAGAGCTATCTATTGGATCGCGAACCCATCAAGATTGGTGACAAGGTAAAGGCGGGATTCCGTACCGGGAAGGACGCGACCTACACTGCTCTAGATCTGTACTGGGAATTGATCTAGAAATAATCCGCGTTTAGGGTTTATAGCGTTGCGCACATAGAAATTATTGCGAGCCGCAAGGCCGCATAAGTGCCTTTTTGGCATCAAGCGTCTTGGTCACGATACCGGTGTGAGGCACATACTGTCCGAACTGGAGGGTCCGTGGATTTCCAACTCAACGAAGAACAGCTTCAACTTAAGAAAAGCGTCCGAGAGTTTGCCGAGTGCGAAATTGCTCCCCATGTCATGAAGTGGGACGAAGCCGGGGAGTTTCCACTGTCCACCATCAAAGAACTGGGCAAACTGGGTTTGATGGGCATGATCTTTCCCCCGGAATACGGTGGGGCGGGTATGGGCTACGTGGAGTACGCCACGGCAATCGAAGAGCTTTCGCGGGTGGATGGATCGGTGGGCATCATCATGGCAGCACATACCTCGCTGTGCTCGAACCATATCTTCGTTGCCGGAACCGAACAGCAGAAGAAGAGATACCTCAGCAAACTGACCACGGGAGAGTTCATCGGGGCCTGGGGGTTGACCGAGCCTTCGTCAGGCTCCGACGCGATCAGCGCCCGCATGACCGCGGTCCGCAAGGGGAAGAACTGGGTACTGAACGGCACCAAGACCTTCTGTACCAACGGCCACTATGCCGACGTGCTGGTGGTGCTGGCGGTGACCGACCGGGCCTCACATACCCACGGCATTTCGGCGTTCATTGTGGAAAAGGATACCAAGGACTTCCGCGCGGGGAAAAAGGAAAACAAGCTCGGACTGCGGGCCAGCGACACGGCTGAACTGGTCTTTGAAGATTGTGAGCTTCCCGCGGAAAATCTGCTGGGTCAGGAAGGCGGCGGCTTTACGGACGCCATGCGAGTTCTCGATGGCGGTCGCATCTCGATTGCGGCGCTTGGGTTAGGTATGGCGGTGGGCGCGTATGAAGCGGCACTGAAATATTCCAAGCAGCGCGAACAGTTTGGCAAGCCGATCAGCGAGTTTCAGGCGATCCAGTGGAAGCTGGCGGATATGGCCACGGAAATTGAAGCGGGCAGGCTGCTCACTTTTCGCGCGGCGGCGATGAAAGACGCCGGATTGAAGACCACACTGGAGTCTTCCATGGCGAAGCTCTACACCAGCGAAGTAGCGGTGCGTTGCGCCAACGAGGGCCTGCAGATTCACGGCGGGTATGGCTTCATCAAGGACTACCCGGCAGAGAAGTTCTACCGCGATGTGAAGCTGTGCACGATCGGCGAAGGAACCAGCGAGATTCAGCGGTTGGTGATTGCGAGACAGTTGCTGAAGGATTAGGGGCTGCCTCCTAGCTCTCAGTGCCGGCAATCCAGAGCAATACGAACACATGTGTAAGAGAAAAGTAAACGTGGCTTGCAGATTAGGCATGGCGGGTCAATCGCCGCCCGCACCGGCTGGGGAATGGGCATTCTGGCGAGGTTAGAGGTGTAGGCGCCCCCGTGCGACAGACAACGACGCAGAGGGTTGCAGAAAAAGGAAGAATTAGGACGACGAGATGGCAGTCGCGGTGGAAATGCCGAAGTTAGGCAATACGGTGGAAGAGTGCCTGATTGCCCGGTGGCTCAAGCAAGAGGGCCAGGTGGTCTCGGCCGGGGAAACGGTGGTCGAGATTGAGACCGACAAAACGAGTTTTGAAGTCGCGGCGACCGTCGACGGTACCGTGTTGGCGAAGTTCTTCGAACAGGGCGCGCTGGTGCCGGTTTTCACACCGCTGTTTGTGCTCGGCAATCCCGGCGAAAACGTGGAACCATTCCGGCCGCAATCGAAAGGGTCAACTCCGGCAGCTAACGTTGCGGGCTCACCGATGCCAAATGCACGAAACGCCAGCCCGGTGGTCCAACCAGTTGCGACAACCGATGCATCCCTTACCAATTCGACCGCTCCCTTGAGTCCCAGGGCGCAGCGGTTTGCCGAAGAACACAACTTTCACCCGCAGACTGTCAGCGGATCCGGTCCAGGCGGCCGCGTTCTGGAAGGCGACTTGCGAGCCCTCTATCACAGCTTTCCGAAAGTCTCTGGTGCGGCAAGCCGTCGAGTGCAAAACGGGGCGGAAGTCCCGCGGGAGGGTTCGGGAATCGGTGGGATGATCCTTTCCTCGGATATGGCCTCCGATAGAGGCGCGTCAGGGACTCGAATCTCCGGTGTTCGCGAGAAGATCGCGCGTCGCATGCGCGAGGCTGTCATCAGCACCGCGCAGTACACGCTCCATGCTTCCGCCGACGCCTGTGGCTTACTCATGTTGCGCGCCCGCATCAAGGCTTCGTCGGCAGTGCCGGACATCAACATCAACGACCTGGTGACATTCTGCGTCGTGCAAGCATTGTTGGAGGTGCCTGATCTCAACGTGTTGTTCGTCGATGGAAAGATTCTGCCGGGCCGGGGCGTTCACATCGGGTTTGCTTGCGACACTCCGCGCGGATTGCTGGTTCCCGTAGTGCGTAACGCGCAGGCCATGACGGTCGCCGAATTGGCCACCCGCACCAAAGAGCTCTCGGCCCAGGCAGTACAAGTCAAGATTTCGGCCGACGATCTGTCGGGCGGAACTTTTACCGTCAGCAACCTTGGCGTCTTCGGCATTGAATCTTTTACGCCGCTGCTCAATCCGCCCCAGGTGGCCATTCTCGGGATCAATGCTATTCAAGTGAAGGCGGTGCGCAGGGAGGGCAAAGTGGAGTTCATCGATTCCATCGGCCTCTCCCTCACGCTCGATCACCAGATTATCGACGGTGCGCCGGGCGCAAGATTCCTGAAATTGGTGCGCGAAAAGATCGAAAACGTGGAGCAGATATGTACGATTTGATTGTTGTCGGCGCCGGCCCCGGAGGATATGAAGCGGCCGACCACGCTGGCAAAATGGGTAAGAAGGTCGCGCTGGTTGAGAAGGAACAGCTGGGCGGAACCTGCCTGAATGTCGGCTGCATCCCGGCCAAGGCCTTCTTGCGGTCATCGCGGCTTTTTCGCGACTGCTGCGAAGCCGCTGCCTATGGTGTGCGAGTCGGCGCGCCGGAGTTTGACATGCCCGCCGTGGTCGAGCGCAAGAACCGTGTCGTGGCCACGCTCGGCAAGGGAGTGCAAGGTATCCTCAAGCGGGCGGGTGTGGAAGTCATCCGCGGGTACGCGCGTCTGATTTCGCGCAACACCATTGAGGTAGCGGGCTCCCGTTACCAGGCGGCGAATCTTCTTCTGGCCACGGGTTCACGCCCCGCCGTACCGCCGATTCCGGGAATCCAGTCGGAGCACACTCTCGATTCCAACACCGTCTTCGCCCTCCAACATGTGCCCGCAACCATGGCCATCATTGGCGGTGGCTACATTGGCCTCGAGTTTGCGTGCTTCTTTCAGGAGATTGGCACGCAAGTCAGCGTGTTCGAGATGCTGCCGCAAATCGCAACTGGCGCGGATGAAGAAGTCTCGGCCCGCATGCTTCAAATCCTGGAGCGGAAGGGCATCGAGTTTCATCTCTCCGCAAAAGTGCTACGCATCGAAGGCCACACAGTGTACTTCGCTACTCAGGAGGGGAGACAGTCGAGCGTGGAAGCCGAGTACATTTTGAACTCCACCGGCCGCGTCCCAGTCGTCGACGATCTTGGGCTGGAAAATCTTGGAATCGACTTCAGTTCTAAGGGCATAAGGACCTCCGAACAGGGGAAGACAAACATTCCAGGACTCTGGGCATGTGGCGACGTCACTGGAAGACGCATGCTCGCCCACGCCGCCACGCGCGAAGGAATGGTTGCCGTAAACAACATGTTTGGACGGAAGGACCGGGTGCGTTACAACGCGGTGCCCGCCGTGGTTTACACCCATCCCGAAGTTGCCATGGTGGGCAGAACGGAAGAAGAGCTCAGGAATGCTGGGATCAAGTACAAGAAATCGGTAGTCCCTATGGCCGTTGCCGGGCGCTTTCTCGTCGAGCACGAGGACGGGACTGGCCTCGTCAAGGTCCTGTGTGGCTCAGATTTCGGAGAAATCCTGGGAGTGCACGCCATCGGCAATGGATGCAGCGAGTTCATCGTTGCCGCGGCCATCATGGTCGAAACCGAAATGTGCGTTGCGGATGCAAACGAGATTGTCTTTCCCCATCCCACGGTTTCCGAATCTTTAAAAGAAGCAATAGCTGGAGTTCATTAGGAATTTCGCTTATTTAGGAGTTTTTGAGGAATGCCCAAGTCGATGGTGATTGAACCGAAAGAGGTATTTGCCAAGTCGAAGATCGAGGTGTCGGAAATCCCCATCAACACTTACGACCGCACGCTGGGCCAGGAACTGGGGAACTATTCCACCGCGGATTTTCTCCAGATCTGGCAGGACCTGTGCGCGATCCGCGAGTTTGAGACCATCCTCAACGAAATCAAGACCAAGGGCGCTTATAAAGGTGTTGCC
>Ga0074046_10000721_pt1 | contig 30471 bp, 28 predicted proteins | sample BogForMeECP23OM3_FD_94441 | JGI IMG/M metagenome (GOLD analysis project Ga0074046, IMG submission 94441) | Bog forest soil microbial communities from Calvert Island, British Columbia, Canada - Bog Forest MetaG ECP23OM3 | ecosystem: Environmental > Terrestrial > Soil > Wetlands ... | reverse complement strand
CTCGCGCCGGTCAGCATCAGAGAGACGTAGGGCTCGTACCCAAGATCGGTGAACAATTTCTTCGTGGAAGGCCGATATTTGCCGTAGGTAACGAAATCCATATCGTGTTTTGGTGCGCGTTTGAGTCGGTCGTACAGGTCTTTGTGATCAGGGCAGTGCATTCGGATGGCCGCCCCACCCATAATCCTCAACGGGATCTTTCGGCTTTCAGCTTCTGATATTATTCGTCGAATCTCATTCTCGAATTCTGGAAATGTTGTGAATTCGCCCAAGGATTAATCAACCCTTAATGTTTCGTATTTGTTCTTTGTCGATCCGTCGACTGCACTCTATGTTTCCACAACTCGCAATGAGGAATATGCCTATCTTCTATTAAGAATGTGCGATGCTGCACAAAGAAAAGTAGGTGAAGCTCGGTGAATACGCGTTCCTGACTTCACGAGGAGGAGTTTTGTTAACACCCGACTGTAAATCAATTCATGATCCTCGTTTTCGATTAACGGTTTGCGGTTGATCTTCTACGCCATTACTTCTTTGGTACGACACATTTTCGAAGCAAGTTGCGTAAAGAAAGTGTTCCAACCTTAATTTGACAGTTAGCATGACATCTACTTGCTTATCGCATTCTGAGGTCGCAATCAAGTGTCTGTAGAGAAACAGAAAGCCCTCGCGCTATCCCTTACGGGGTCGGTGTTTGCAGGTAACAGATTTTCAAATTATTTATGGGTCGCGCCACTTGCCTTAGGTTTTACGGTGTGGGAGCTCATCACGAGGTTTGGTGTTGTTCCCAGAAATAGTCTACCGACATTCTCTAGCGTGCTAGTCGTCTTCTTCTCGTCCATTCAGAGTGAAACGTTCCTGCTTCGAATAGCCCACAGTTTTCTGAATTTAGTCTTCGGGCTCTTACTAGGATTCGCAATCGCTCTTCCGCTAGCTTTCGCGGCCGGCAGTAAACACAGGTTTGATCTAACCTTCACGCCGCTGATCATGCTCTTCGGTGCGCTTCCAGATCTATCTTTTCTGCCGCTCCTCGTATTGTGGTTTGGCCCTGGCAACGTAGCTGCGGTGATAATGGCCTCGGTAGCCGGTTTCTTTCCGATCTACTTTACCGTCCGCGAAGGAACCAGGAATATTCCTCGGGAACTCTTCGACGTCACTACCATCTTCAAATCAGGCCGTCTCTCGACCTTTACAAAGATGGTTTTACCCGCCATCTCCCCACACATGTTTAGCGGGTTGAGGTTAGCATACGATTTCGCGTGGGAAATCATAATCGCAATTGAGATCGCCACCCGTATGGCGGGAATAGGGAACTTCATAGACGGAAACATCACGTCGGGATCGTTGCAGAGCGGATTTGCCGCAATATTGGCTATCGCTCTAGTGGCGATCGTGGTTGATAGAGCGTTCTTCGGTTCGTTGGAATCATGGGCAAAGAAGTGGGCATAATGGATAACCACGTCGAACTAGACAACGTCAGCAAGTTCTACGATGCTGAACGGAAACTCCACGCACTGCACGAAGTGAGCTTCGGCATCGGTCATGGAGAATTCGTATCCATCGTCGGTCCCAGCGGATGCGGAAAATCAACTCTGCTAAAAATCATTGCCGGACTAGACAAACCTTCGTCGGGAGAGGTTCGCTTTAACGGCGGACCAGTTCAAGGCCCACACGACAAGATCAGCATGGTCTTTCAGGCGTTCGGCTTGTTCCCGTGGAGAAACGTCTTGGAGAACGTAGAATACGGGCTAGAAATGCAGAAGGTGCCAAAAAAGGAACGCCGAGAAGTGTCGGAACAATACCTAGAGATGGTGGGTCTCGGGGGATACGAACACATGTACCCTAAACAACTATCCGGCGGAATGAGACAACGCGTCGGAATAGCACGCGCTCTAGCAGTCGAACCTGAGGTCGTACTAATGGATGAAGCATTCAGCGCGATCGACGAAGTCACCGCTGAAGTGCTTCGTGAAGAAGTAACCGATATACACAAGCAAACCGGAAAAACGTTTGTTCTTGTCACTCACAACCTTTCTGAAGCCATCGAGCTGGCAGACAAAGTCGTCGTCCTATCCTCAAGGCCTGCAAGAGTCAAGAAAGTCATGCCAGTATCGCTGGAGCGTCCAAGGGATCGAACGCACTCCATGTTCGTTCACATGCACAAGGACATACTACACCTCTTGAAAGAGGAATTGGAGAACACCCTAATTCGCCATAAGCTCAAGGGGATAAAAGAGCTTCAATCAATCCATGATATTGAAGCCCAAGGAAGCACGGCGAAACCAAAGCAACCCTTGCTTACTACGTAAGATCCGAGCCACACTTTGAACAGAACTTCGCTCGGGCCGGCATAGACGCGCCACAGTTAGGGCAAATTAACGCCGCGTGAACCGTCCGTGTTCTGGCGGAATCAGCCTCAGTTTCCTCCAAGGAGGAGAGGTTAACCTCCTTCTTGAGTAGGACAACATCCTCGACAGATTGCACGTCGTCCCACCCGAAATCCATCTCTCCCTTGTTCTTCGTTGATACTCGAATGGAGACTTCCCTGTTCGCAAAGTCGACGGAGATATCCTTCACAGTACCAACTAGCGATCCCTTTGTGTCGATCACCTGTAACCCGATGAACTGTTCCACAGGCAGGGATTTGCTGGGTTCCTTTGGCATACGAAGCATCTAGTCGGCCAGAAGCATGTTCGAATAAATCTGATTTGCGGTATATCGTTCAATTGAACGCAACGGCGTTTTCAAACCACATAACATGGGTCTCAATGGCTGATTCTAAGCGATTACAGAATGGTTCTCCTGAAAACTACCCTAATCGGGGCGCTCCTCCTCGTGGCGGGCGTCCTGGTGCTTACCGTTGCTGGTCAATACATTACCGTCGAAGTTCAGGTCGTGCAGCGACACGATGTGGAGTCGCAAGCAGGATTCTTGGTAGGGGATGTAACGGACAGGCCTTACTCTCTCCCCGCTGGCGTATCGGTCTTCGGCACTGTCGCCGTCACCCAAGCACCCACAAACAGCTCAAGTGATGTTCAATTCCTAGTTTTCGACAACACAAATTACCAAAATTGGTCAGCGGGCCAGCAGTCAAGCTTCATATTTTCCGGGGATCAGCAAGGGCACTCCAACTTTACTTTCAACACCAACAACGCTGGTGTATACCATTTCGTCTTCGACAACAGGGCTTCGCTCTTCAAGAAATATGTGACATTATCCGTGAGTTACAATGAGGTGTCGACTAGTCGGCAACCAGACCCAAGAACGCCCTACGTTGGGTGGGGGCTCAGCGCAGTTGGATTAATTCTTCTCGTTTACGGGTTGGTTAGAAAACCCCCCATCTCGTGGGCCTAGAAAGCCCGCCAACCTGAACGAAAACTCGTCCGGAGATAAATTATCGGAATCGGTCGAAAGTACTAATTACCGCTGCAGTCCTAGACGTTGACGTGTTTGGCTTGAGTGGGCTTACCAAGAAATCAGTTTACGCTGACAAGGTATTGGCAACGATGTTAGGCGTAACCGAAGGGGATCACGTAAGTTATGCTCAGCTGTCCAAGGGACTCCACCAGTACATCAGGGAGAACAACCTCAAGAACTCGCCCCCTCTCAAATTGAATGCCCTTGCTCTGACAATCGCGCCGCTTGCAGAGGTTACGAATACCATAGTGACAGCCATCGTAACGAAGAGATGCAGGGATTGCGGGGCCGAGATTCCTGCCGTGGCGGTTTTCTGTGATCTGTGTGGACTGCGGCAATAGGCAGCGTCGAGGATGTTGCACTTCAATTTGACCTTTGCAATCCCGTCTTAAATACGATCGCTATTCGGCTACCATACTTTTAACCCTCGCAACGAGAGGAAGCATTCCATGGCGAACGACAAGATCGGGATCGTAGGGTACGGTGCTTACGTTCCCCTTCAACGGATCCAAAGTGAACTCATCGTCAGAGAAAGGGAAGGTAATCGTGAAGATCTCCCTGAATTTCTTGACAAAGTTAGGAACGGTCTCCTGCTCCGCGACAAATCGGTAGCGGGTATATCGGAAGACTCGATCACGATCGCGACTGAAGCCGCACAGAACGCGGTAGATATGGCCGGTGTAGATCCAGCCGGGATTGAAACCGTGGCCGTAGGGTCTGAATCAAAACCTTACGCGGTGGGAACTATAGCGCGTCATGTTGCTTCATTTCTGGGAATGGGCAATCGCGTATACATCGCAGACCTGGAAGGGGCCTGCAATTCTGGAATGCAATCATCCGCATTCGTCGAGAGCCAGATTCTCAGCGGCAGAATAAAGTATGGCCTAGCTATTGGCACCGACGTTGCTCAAGCCCCAGTAGGCGATCCCTTAGAGTACGCGTGCGGTGCAGGTGCAGGTGCATTCCTTCTCGGCGCTGCGGATCGCGTCGCAACGATTGAAGATACGGCGGCCTATTCGAGCCTCACGCTCGATTTCTGGCGGAGGGATGGAATTCGTGTTCCAAGCCATTTCGGGAGGACCACCGTTGAGGCCTACATCAAACACGTGATTGGAGCGATCGAGGGCTTGCTCCTGAAACATCCGGAAATTTCGCTGCAAGAGTTCGATTACGTAACCTTCCATCAACCATCTGGCTACATGCCTATGAAAACATGCAAGACTCTAGCACAAGAAAAAATCACCATACTCGACAACCCAGAGCTCGAAGAACGCATCAGGTTGACCCCTGAATTCATTGAGGAGAGAATACGCCCATGGCTCAGGGTCCTAGATACGGGGAACACATACGCAGCATCCACTCTAATCGCGACCTGTGACATTCTCGACCATGCCAAACCCGGAGAAAACGTCCTAGCAGTCTCCTACGGTTCAGGAGCATATACGATTGCCACGTGGTTGCACGTGGAGGATGCAATCCTCAGGAAGAGGGGCAAAATACCTACCGTCAGGGACTATCTGAATAGGAGACGTGACATAAGCCTAGAATCCTACCGAAGGCTCATCCGATTCAAGCAACACTCGATAAGAAGCAAATTGGAACTGCCTCGCATAATTGCGGAAGTCGAACCGTACGACGGCAAGACCATCACTTACACTCTCTGCAACGGCTGCGGCCGCGTATTCTATCCCGCGAGGGACAGGTGCCTAGAATTCGATTGCAAAGGACCAGTCGAACAGCACACAATGCCGCTCAACGCACGACTCCTCTCAATCGACAAGCCCACCATGCGAGAACGATTCGAATCGAACTTCGAGCTTCTCAAACAAGGCAAAGTGCTCGTGGTTGACGCGATCGCGAGCGAACTGACGCCAGGAATGGAACTGGAAACGGTCATCAGGCGGTTAGACGACGAGGGTAAATCTGGCCTCATCATCTACGGACCCGTCTGCAGGCCCGTCTTCAGAACGAAAGCCTTGCTGAAGGAGGCTGAAGCGAAGGCAGCGCCGGCGAGGGTCATAGCTCGCTAGATCGACCAGAGAAGCGCGGAGCAAGCTAAACCCAAGAACTGGGTGAGGCCAGCAGTCTAAGGGTTGGAGCTGAATCTGTGTGATCAGCACGAGTATTCGTTGAGTTTCTTCTAATCCGAATTCTCAGCAACCTGCACCGGGCATGGTCAGGTCACGGTTGATGGAACCAAGAATTTGATAAGGCCCACACCCCATCCAAGATTCAAATCTCTCCAAGGAGGCGATACCCACGTGTGGCATAGCCGGCTTCTCCGGCCTCAACGATGAGGCTCTCCTTCACCGCATGATCGAAGTCTTACACCATCGTGGGCCAGACGATACCGGGTTCTACCTGGACACTACCGTCGGACTGGCTAACGCCCGCCTGAGTATAATTGACATCGAAGGCGGACATCAACCTATCCACAACGAGAACGGAACCGTCCACGTAACCTACAACGGTGAAATCTACAACTACCGCCAGCTGCGGCATGAACTTCAACAGCTAGGACATGAATTCAAAACCCAGTCTGACACGGAAGTAATTGTTCACGGTTACGAGCAGTACGGGGAATCCTTTGTAAGCAAACTCAATGGCATGTTCGCAATCGCATTGTGGGATTCGACCAAGAAAAAACTGATTCTCGCAAGAGACCGAATGGGAATCAAACCACTGTACTACCTTGTCAAGGACGATGTATTGCTCTTCGCATCCGAAATGAAAGCCATTCTGCAAGCGCCGATTGAACGAATGGTCGACCGCCAGTCCCTATACACAATCCTCAATCTAGGATACATACCAGGGGATCGGACACTCTTACAGGGGATACGAAAACTGCCCCCGTCTAGTTATCTCGTCTACCAAAACAACTCGGTCAAGATTGAGAGCTACTGGGGAATCCCATCAATCGACGTTTCAGTCAATGAAGAACAATTGCTTGAGAAGCTTCAAGCCGCTCTCGAAGAATCTGTTCACGACCAGCTCGTCGCAGATGTGCCCGTTGGCTGTTTCCTCTCGGGAGGCTTGGATACTTCCGTCTTGGTCGCGTATGCGGCTAGGGCCTCACGTGAACCGTTGAAAACTTTCTGCATGGGGTTCGGTGAAGAAACGGATGAGTTCAAGGATGCGAAATTGATCGCGGAACATTTCGGGACAGACCACCATGAGATCACTGTTGACAGCTCACAGGCCATGAACCTATACCCGAAATTGATCTGGCACATGGAGGCACCAAAATACAACCTATACCCATGGTTTGTCTGCGAACTCGTGCACAAATATGTGAAAGTCTGCCTGAGCGGAAACGGGGGAGACGAAGTCTTCGGCGGGTACTACGCCAGGTACCAGAACGCCCTGCGAATCCAACAACTATCCAGGAAAGAATTAGCCTGGACGCTGAAAATACCAAGCCGTTTGTTGCAGGCGATTCCGCAGGGCATCAAGACACGAAACCGATTCAGGGTCCTACAATCCCTAGGCGATAACGCTGCTGAATACTTGATTTTAGCAGGCGAACTTCCGAATTCGTTTAACGCGAAATTATTCAAGGAAGAGGATTCAGCATCCAACCTAAGGGAGCATTATGCGTCGTTCTTTGAAGGAGTCGATTTCGTTCAGGGAGTTATGAATGCTGAGCTGCGCACGAAGTTAGTCGATGACCTGCTCTCCGTCGACGACTCGATGAGCATGGCAAGCTCGCTTGAACTTAGAGTTCCACTACTTGATAACCGAATTGTAGATCTAATGACGACGATCCCTTGCAGGCTGAAATTTGCACCGGGTACATATGGTAAACTCATGTTGAGGAAGCTTGTCCAGAAAGTCTTGCCTATTGAGAGTATGCGCAAGCCCAAATGGGGGTTCAGCGTGAACGTACAGGCATGGTATAACGGGGAATTAGGGGAACTTATTCGCCAAATCCTACCCGAGTCAGACGTACTATCCAGGTATTTCCAAATGAAAACAGTCCACAGGATAATCGATGGTACAACTGGAACAGTCGAGGATAGGCGATTGCAGGTTCTGCTTTGGCAATTACTGGGCTTTCACTTCTGGCACAAAATTTTCATTGAAAGTGAGCATGTGGATGCCGCCAAGCTTCAGGTTGAGGCATTGGTGGCTTAGAGTTTGAGTTATTGGGTTGTCGTAGTCGCGAGAAACGCTGCTCAACACCTACCAAAGACACTTGATTCACTCCTCCAGCAAACGATTCCGCCCAAGCGCGTAACGGTAGTTAACGACGGCTCAACAGACGAAACTGGAAGGATTCTTCTCCGCTACGAAGAGCACAATCGTACCATTAACCAGGTGGCCTTGCCGGATAGGGGATACGACATTAGGCGTGTCCCGTCCAATATCAACCAAGCTTGGAAACTAAACGACGAAATGGGATTGCGTACAGACTTCTTCATGATAAGCGGAGACGATTGTTCCTACCCGGCCAATTACGCCGAGACGCTAATGTCGTGGATGCAATCAAACGAGCGACTTGTGGTCGCCAGTGGCCTGCCGTCATCCACGGACGGGTTTATTCGTGAACACGCGGTCTCAGGGAGTGGCCGCATGATCAAGAGCCGGTTCTGGGTTGACATGGGCGGTCGGTATCCGGTCAAGGCGGGGTGGGAAACATGGTTGCTCTACACCGCCGCGATGAAAGGCCGTGAGACACGGCTTTTCACTGATTTGCACTACCAACATGTTCGCCCGAGGGGGACTACGCACCAGTTTGCGTACTGGGGTGCGGCCATGGGCACTCTCGGCTACCACCCGCTATACGCGGTAGGCAGAATCTCCAAGAACACTTTGATCAGATCAATCGGAGTGAAAGGTTCTGTCAACATGCTCCGAGGATATGTACAGTCACAACTAGGATCGGAAGATCCGTTCATTTCTCCGTTCGACCAGCACCTTAGAGAATTCGTCAGGGCAGAGCAAAGCCGTAGAATCCAAATGATCGTTTCTGCGATCCTCTAGTTGGTCATTCCGTCTTGGAGTAAGAGAAGCAAACGTAAGGGCCGTTGCAGCATCCATACTTAAACAACTGTGGCACTTCCGAAGTAGAATTAGTGGAACGACGTTTAACCAGTGGCACGATGTGCACATGGTGGGGATGCTACTCAGTGTGGCGCCTATGAGGTGACAAGCGAATTTTGAAAACGAGAAACTTTGCATTCTTGGCGTTGGTTCTCCTACTTACTTTAGCCGCAATTGCGGCAGGTGGCGGGTCCGTGTCCGCGCAGTCAGCTTGTTCAGTGGAGGTTGGTTCTATGACTGCAACTACGCAGAACTACGGATCAAACTCATACGGCTCCTATAACCCATATAACATTCAACTGACATTGCCATTATCTACAAGCTGCCAGAACGTGGGCGGGCAACTGTGGGCTGTGGGCAACGTCTACGATACGGTATCTAATTCAAACCTAGGTTCTGCTAACTCTGCGATTAACTTTAATGGCGGCTATTATTCCGGCCAGCTTGTCTTCACCCTCCCATCTTCGGTAGTGGAGCATCTACTGCAAGTTTCAATCTCGATATACAGCAACTACAACAATGGCCAGTATGGATCGGTTGTAGGAGGCACCTCGCAGACCTTGACCATCCACGCGAATAGCTCCTACTCAAACCCGGGTTACCCGTACAACGGCAATTATCCGCCCAACTACAACAATGGTTACCAAATGTACTATTGCTACCAGAACGGCTATTGCTACTACTATCCGTCGAACTACTATAATTACCCAAACTACCAACAAGTCGGCAGCTGCTACAACGGCCAAGCTATCGTTTACTACAACGAAGCATACTACTACGTAAGCTGCTACCAGTACTATCATCATCATCACTAACCGCGGCGATTCAAATGCGTCACCTCGGACCTCCCTTTTTCATTCAATCCTCGCGCGTTCGTTTCGCGGAGAAAATTGAATTTGTGCGCTAGAGCACAAATCCCGAACTGTAGGTCTGACTAGGAGGCGAGTCCTCATGCCACGGGAACCCCTCCCTGTAGGGGGCACCTAACTCAACGAATCAAATCTCTACCAAACAGATTACGACACGAGTCTCCAAAGCTACTGTCCCGTCTCTCTGAGATTGTCCCTACAGGCCCTTGTCTAATGGTAGTTTGTTCACTATTGGCATCTTCCATCCTAAACCAAATGCTTTCTTTGTTATCTTTATCACAGGAGCCGCCTGTCGACGTTTGTACTCCGCGAATCTAACGCGGCGTAGGCAGTCGTCGACCACTTTCTCATCATAACCCTTCCTGACCAGCTCAGCTCTGGATAGTCGGTTCTCGATGATGTCGTCGGCGAGCGGGGACACCATGGCGTAGTCGAAGGGATCAAATTGGTCGGGTTTGAGTTCCGCGGAAGGGATCTTGCTAAAACAATTTTCCGGAATCACCGCTCTACCCGTCGAGTGGTTATAGTATCTTGACAGCGCATAGACCTCTGTCTTGCTCACGTCGCCAATTACCTCAAGCCCGCCACTCATGTCCCCATACAAAGTTGCATACCCTAACGCCAGCTCGGTCTTGTTCCCAGTTGCCAACACTAGACCACCGAACTTGTTAGACAGAGCCATCAGCAGGCTTCCCCTTATTCGAGATTGCAGATTCTCCTCAGCCACGTCAGGCGGGCGTCCCTTGAACGGCCCTTTCAACTGTTCTAGGTACGCGGAGAAGATGGGTTCGATGGGGATAGTGAGAAACTCTACCCCCAAGTTCTCCGACAGAACCCTAGCATCACCCTTACTATGATCGCTTGAGTATCGGGATGGCATCGAAACTCCAGTCACGTTCTCCTTCCCTAACGCTGTAGCGGCGAGCACCGCTACGAGCGAAGAATCAATCCCCCCACTCAAGCCAACGTAAGCGTGGCCGAACCCCGTCTTATTGAAATAATCCCTCACCCCCAGAACTAGCGCATCGAAGATTTCCTGTTCCGCTACACGGTTTAAGGTTGGGAGTTCGGGGGGTGTCTGGGGTGGGTCTATGTCGATTAGGATCAAGTCTTCCTCGAACTGCTTTCCCATCCCAATCAAACGACCCTTACCGTCCACCGCCAAACTTTCCCCATCGAACACCAACTCATCTTGCCCACCCACCATGTTCACGTAGAAGATCGGAATCCCAAGATGCTTCGCCTTCCGTTTCAGAATTTTCAACCGTGTCTCGCGCATGCCGTGGTGGAATGGGGACGCGTTGATGTTCACGATCAAGCGGGCGCCGTGCTCTGCGAGGACATCAACCACCTTAACACCATACCCAACCGCCTCATCCCAAATATCCTCACACACCGAAGCTCCAAGGATAACTTCTCGGCCGTGGATCTCGACCCTCACGGGGCTGTTGACGAGGGCGGGTGTGAAGTAGCGTTGTTCGTCGAAGACATCGTAGGTTGGCAGCAGAGTCTTATGAACTACTTTCCTTACTTGGCCTTGGTCGATGATCGCTGCAGCGTTGAAGAGGTTCGCTTCGTCGTAATCAACGAACCCCACCACCGCCGTTATTGAGCCAATCTCCTTTGCTAAGTCGTACAGGTACTGTTTGTTGAGCCGAACAAAATCCTCCTGTTCAGGCTTCCGATTGCCGCTGGGGGGTCGAGTTTCACGAGGAGGCAAGAGGTCTAACGGAGGATACCCGGTCACCGCCATCTCTGGAAAGGCGACTAAATCCGCCTTCGCCTCCGCAGCCCTCCGAGCATATTCAAGGATGAGGTGGGCGTTGCCTTCAAGGTCCCCAACGGTCGGGTTAATTTGGGCCATCGCGACTCGCGGCAATTTTCGATCGCCGCGAGTAGCGGGTCGGGTGGGCAAAAGGCTTTGCTGGGGAGTGGCGATCGTAGCCTTAGCGTAGGAAGGTACGAGGCTGAGGTGTCTGGGCAACCATGTTAGGGAATTGGCAGGTTCCGCGTCCAAGGATTGGACTGTCGATCAGATGCTGAAACGACAGGATGAAGTGAGAAACAAAATGCCTACGCCCTCTTCTAGGCAGAGACAAGCACACCGCGGCGTCTCGTTCCACTAGCAATATTCATTCGAGCCTACGGAACATACTAAAGTTAGAAAGCAATTACGCAGACCTGGTAATCATGGCCGTACTCAAGGTTCTTCATGACTTCGACAACCCCTACCTATCAGGTGGGTATGCTTTGAAACGCGGGTTCCAGTTGATCCTGTACGCGCTGAGTCGCAAGATGCGCTTCTTGCGGCGGTTCTGCAAGCGCATCTACGAAGAGAATGTCGAGTATGCCAGAACACTCAACTATCTCGATCAGCTCCTCGGCATCGACAGCATATTCGGGATAAATGACCGTGTACAGGTTGTTTTTCCGAACCTTCGTGAAGAGCTCGAGGGGGGTGGTGGCCGTACGGTTCGTCACTGGCACGTGAGCAAGGATGAGGTGCACTGGGAGCCTGAATTGAATGTTCCGCGGTCACAATGGTGGTATGATAGGGAGTACTCCGAGGGAAAACGTACCCCGAAGTCGGGTGAATGGATCGTTTTCCACTGCGATTATCCGTACCTCCTTCCCGCATACATACGGTGCATTCACGAATTAAGCAACGAAACGCCAAAATGACCCGATCACAAGTGGAACTTACGACGTTTCAGACCGCGCAATTGTAACGTCTGAATACCAGATCGTGATGAGATTCAGTGAAAGTTCTCCTGACCGATGCCAGCTACAAGCATACGCTTGGCGCCGCACGGGCCCTCGCTACGGAAGGTGTAGAGGTACATGTTTGTTCTAGTTTCGACCATGCGTTGAGTTTCTACTCCAAGTCTGTAAAGAAGCGGTTTCTCTGCCCCGACCCCGGAGCCGCGAAACTCTTCCTGAAAGCGATCGAAACCATTGACGAGCGTGAACATTACGATGTGATTCTGCCCATAGGAGACGCTGCCTGGTACAGTCTTGTAATGAAGGGCCCAAAAGATCTGCTAGCGAAAATTCCCGCACCACCCAAGAGCTCCTACGCGATCGCGTGCGACAAAGCCAAGACACTGGTCTTCGCGAAATCGCACGGAATCCCTTGCCCACAAACTGTTCTCCCGCACGATCGGGCCTCCCTAATTTCACGGTTACATCCACCAGTTGTGGCGAAGCCCGCGCTAGGAAGGGGGAAGGCAGTTACGCTCTTCAGCCTGAACGAAGCAAGGTCACTCAGGCTCAAACGTCCTGGAAGCCGATATGTGATTCAGGAACGAATCGTCGGCAATGGATACGGATTCTTCGGCCTATGCAAGAATGGCAAACTCATTACATCTTTCATGCACAAGAGAATTCGCGAAGTCCCGCCTAGCGGAGGACCGAGCTCTGCGGCTGAATCCACCTACGACTCTGAACTCTTTCAATTGGGCTCGAGAACGCTGGAGGTTCTCAACTGGCATGGAGTGGCCATGGTGGAGTTCAAACAGGATGCTACGACGGGCGAGTTTAAGCTCATCGAAATAAACCCGAAGTTTTGGGGATCCTTGGATCTGGCTCTGGCGTCTGGAATTAACTTCCCATTCCTAGCTACACAACTGGTTCTCGGCAATGATATCAGCTTGCCAAAGCCGTATGGGAATCTTAGGTACTGTTGGCCAATCCCCGACGACCTCAGACACCTCCTTAGTAAACCAACATCCACCCTTCCAGTTCTTCGCGATTGGGTAAACCCCATGGTCAAAAAGAACATACGGATTAGCGACCTCGGCCCGCATCTTTCACTAGCCTATGCAGCCGGTAAGAACGTAATTCGACCCCCTAGGTACCGGTGGATATTGCCCGGAGAGCTCGCGGCTTCTGGGCGACCCCGCTCGGTTCTTCAGTTAGCATGGCTAAGAAGTCGAGGGATCAAAGCAATCTTGGACTTGACCGAAAAGCCAAGGGACTTGGAATCTTCTCTCTGGAAGCGCAATGGTCGTTACCTAAGTCTACCGATGAAAGATCACGCCCCACCCACACTACGCCAGATAAAGCGCGCGTTAAACTTCATCGACCAAGAACATCAGAACGGCAACCGCGTGTTAGTTCACTGCCTAGCGGGCCTAGGCAGAACAGGTGTGGTTGCCGCCTGCTACCTGGTGAAACGTCAACGAAAGAGCGCAAGGATTGCTATGGATGAGGTTCGAGCATGGCGACCAGGAGCGATTGAGGAGCCACAGGAATCCAGCGTAATGCGCTATGCACAATCCCGAACGCGCGGAGCGACGTAGACCACTGAACTAGTACCATTTTCAGTCGAGAGAGTTGATTGCTTGGATGAACTTCTCCGCGAATTTCGATGGTTCCCGTTCAGGCGGAATCTCAGTCACCTCTTCCCCATTATAGATCACCTTTAGGCCGCATAACAGCGCCTCGGAAATCATTCGGGGCAGACCATCTTCCGTTGTCATTCGAATCAACTTCCTATGTTTCCTGTACAACTCGGGCATTTTAGAGCGCTCGACAAAAGGAATGACTGAGACGTTAGGTAGGTCAACACGATAAGTCGCCGGATGCGCCTCACTGCCAATGATTGTTACAGTCTCGGTTGGATGCTGCCGTGCATAATCAAGAATCCATGAAAGACGGTACACGTCTTCGCTTGTTTTGCCTCCTGGACAAAAGTACAGGATATCACGGTCTGGCATGATATCGCGGAGGGCTGATGCTTTGAAGGTTTCTGTAGCAATCGGGAACGGGAGAATGATGCCTGGGCGAGAGGTCAGTTCTTCTAGGTGGGGGGACACGTAGAACACTAGGTCTGTTAGCCGAAGGACGAGTCGCCAGTAGATTTGTTTATGCATCGCCCTCTCTCGTGCGAACCTGTAAGCGTCGCTGCCCACAAAGTGGAGCATGGTTTTCCTTCCGAGCATCTTGGCGGCTAGAAGGTACCGGCTGCACGTCTGGAGGTAAATTCCATAAACAATGTCCGCGTTCCAAATTCGTTTGAGGCTGGGAACCTTAACGCTGTCTGTCCATTCGGCATGCAAGCCGTTTGATCGTAGAACTTCAGCTACCATGTCAGCGTTGGGCGAACCTGTCCCAACTACTAGGACGTTGAGTGCGCAATCACTTTGCATAGCAACAAGTTTCCTATCGTCTTTCAGCTTCCTCGATTATGAGCCGTTCTACCTGCGGAGCGATTACCGACCAACTGAAGTTGTCTTTGACCCATTTTCTGCCCTGTCTCCCAAGTCTTCTCGACAGTTTAGCATCTCCCAGCAACATCTGTATCTTATTCACCCACTCGTTCGTATCCTCATTGTTGATGCTCCAGCCCGTATAGCCGTCCGCGACAATTTCGGGAACACCGCCCATGCGACTTGCTAAGACCGGTCTCTCAACAAGTGACGCTTCCAATACCGTTGTGGGGCAACAATCCAACCCAGAGGCCAGTACGTAGCAGTTGCACGCTGTCAGCATTCTGCGCACGGCTTCAGCGCTAGTTATGTCCTTGACAAAGTGAACGTTGGAGAATCCGGTGTAACGCTCTTTGACCAGGTTTAGAAACTGCTGACCCATAGCCTCGCCTTCAGCTATATAGAAATGGACCCGAGGGAGTTTCTCCACCACAGCCCGGAAGTTGAGGAGCCCCTCGACTTTCTGATAGACGCTATGGTTCTGTAAGATTGCCACAGCCGGCTCTTCCATTTCATATCCTCCTTCAGGTCGAAACTCCTCCGGGTCAACTCCCGCGTAAACTACCTCAGTTCTCTTGCCCGGAAGATAATGTCTAACAACGTTTTGTAGCCATCCACAAATTGGCATAATTTGAGAAGCTAAGGCACACGCCGTCCAGTTGTAGGCGTATTGCTGTATTGAGAGAATTCGCTTTCGCCATGACGCCGATTCAAATGTGCCCTCGTGCTCTAGCCACCAATCGCCGTGTAGACGTAATATTAGGGGCCGCTTCCTCGAAAAACGAGACACGAGTTCAAACTGAGCTGCGTAAAGTGGACTGTCTGAGTAGATTATGTCGGGGTCGAACCTAAGAAGGGTCTGCCTAATTGATGACCCACCGAACAATTTTTCGTCCAATTTTTCGATGAAAGTCATACTATTCCATTCGGCTCGAGGACTAGGATAGCGTGTTGTTACGATGTTGTACTGAATACGTGATGTGAACTCCGCAGTCATCTTCTGAATCATGCGGCGCTTGAAGGGGCCGACCAGGAATGTTACTTTGATCATCGTATCTGGCTAAAGCTTTAACGAAGACTTTTAAGGTGTTCAGATGGCAATGGCGACGACCTTGAGTAATTCGTCTTCGGAGCGCTCGCGTTGGGCAGGTCCATGTTCGTTGCAGAAGCAATAGTGATGACGGCGTCTGGTAGTTCGGCTTGCCGCACACCGCTACCAGAATGCAAACGTTCATAATTCCAGAAAATTTTATTCCTCTGCGACTAAACGCGTTTAATGTTCCCGACCTTCTAATTTTCCGGTATCGATAAACGTGCCTTCAAACTTGAGGTAACACACCGTTTCCCCCGATTCTATGAGGTTCTGAATGGCGTCCGTGAGCTCTATCTCACCAGTTCTCTCATTTGGGGCTGTTTCTTTTGCAACCTTGAAAATCTTCGGCGAGAACGAATAACAGCCTACGATCGCTAACCTATTTGGAACCTCAATGTTACTTTGGGGCTTTTCTACAACTCTTCTAACCTCCTCGCCGTCTGGTTCTATGACTCCGTAACCGGTTACATCCTCCATTGGTTTCACAAGCAAGGTCGCTGCAGGTTTTCGGCGTGTGTGGAAGTCCCTCAACTGCTCTAGTGACTTTACAGGAGTAAGTATTGTATCTCCTAGGACGCAGAGAAAATCTTCTTGGATGAACGACTCAGCTTGGAGGATGGCGTGTGCGATACCCCTTTGGTTAGGTTGTGTTAGGTAAGCTATCTTGAGGCCAAAGTCAGACCCGTCTTCAACGTAGGATATGATTTGCTCCTTTTTGTAGCCAACCACGAGAAAAACTCGTTGAATCCCCGCTTCGCGAAGCATCTCGAAGATATGATCTATTGCTGGTCGCCCACCAATTGGAACCAATGCTTTGGGCAAGGCCGCACCAATTCGTCCCAGCCTCGTGCCTTTCCCAGCAGCAGGTACTAACGCCAAGTCCAAGAAGAATCACCCCTCCCTTTTTGCATGAATGATTCCTAATTAATGCTCAGTTTCAGAGGTCAAACCCCTCGCATTAAGCCGACTCAAATCGAGGCGACTTGGAAAGGGGGTAAATTATGCCCCAATGTATCAAACCCTTAGGGAAATCAGCTGCGATCAAATTCAAACGCAGACCTTGCCGTCGTTGAGTGAACCCTCGGGACGTGCGAGCACGAATCCCGTGGTTTGTTCAAAGTATCAAGGTGATGGCCCCAAACCTACAGCCGCAAACCCAACCCCGGCGAACTTATGGTGGTTGTAAAGACGTCGGCCGTCAACCAGTGAAGGTTGCTTCATTAGTTTCATAAAGTCCTTTGGCTTCAATTTTCGGAACGCTTGCCACTCAGTTACAAGGATGCAGACATCACTTTGGCGAATGCAATCGGCTTGGGATTCGGCGTATGTAATTGACTTTCCGAATATTCCACGTGCCCGGTGAAGGGCCTTAGGGTCATAGGCTATGACGTCCGCATTGCGTTGCAGTAGTTCTCGGATGATGCGTATGGATGCTGCCTCTCTCATATCATCAGTTTCAGGTTTGAACGCCAAACCTAGAACAGCAACTCGTTTACCTGAAAGGCTTCCTATCAATTTCTCGCCAAGCCTGATAGCTAGTAAAGGTTGCTTCTCGTTTATCTCGGCTGTTGCACGGACCAGGGGGAGCTCAACGTTCTGTTTTTTCCCGAAGGCAACTAGGGCTTTGAGGTCTTTTGGAAAGCAACTTCCGCCGTAACCAAGGCCTGCTTGCAAGAACGCAGGTCCAATCCTATCGTCGAGTCCGATCGCTTCCATAACTACCTTCACATCGGCCAATGGAAGAGTCTCACATAGGCTGGCGACCATATTAGCGAAGCTAACTTTCATCGCAAGAAACGCGTTGTTAGCGTACTTAACTAACTCCGCATTGACCACACTCATTCGCTTGATGATCACTCTTCGACGAAAGAACCTGCCATAAATGCTCGCTAGCGCAACGCCCGATTTCTCGTCAGACTCGCCAATGATGACCCGGTCAGGGTAGAGTGTGTCACGGATCGCTGATCCTTCTTTCAAGAATTCGGGGTTCATGCAAAGACCCCACCCTTGACCACATTTCTTTCCGCTGGTGGCCTCTATCTCTGGTTTGACCACCTTATCGCACGTGGTTGGGACAACTGTGCTGCGAAGCACAACCAGATGCTGGCTAGACTTGTTTCTGAGACTCACGCCTATTGAAGACGACGCTTGCTTGATGCTAGTCAAGTCTATCGATCCGTCGTCAAGGCTTGGTGTGCCAACCGAAACGAAAGTGACGTCACTCTTGTCTATTGCAGAATTCTGGTCTTCAGTTGGCAGAAACATTCTGGTTCTAAGCGTCTTGTTTAGGTAGTTCTCCAAATATGGTTCATATATTGGCGAATGGCCGTCGCGTAGATTGTGAACCCTTTCCTTGTCCACGTCGACACCGTACACCTTAAAATTCCTTGACGCGAAGCATACGGCGGTGCACAAGCCTACGTAACCTAAGCCGATGACTGAAATTGTCGGCTTCAACTCCCTACCTCCGCACTTTCTCTGAACCACTTTATTGTCGTCCGTAATCCTTCTTCTAATCCAACCTCGGGCTCCCAATGCAAAATGGATCGGGCCTTGGAAATGTCCGGGCACCGGCGCGGGGGATCATCTTGAGGGAGAGGACCGTAATTGATCGTCTGACTTCCTCCCACAAGTTGGGTGATTAGATTGGCTAGCGATAGAATGGTTATCTCGCGAGGATTGCCTACGTTGAACACCTCCCCTCTCGCAGCGTCGGTCGAAGCAATCTTGAGTATAGCCCTGACAGTGTCCGTTACGTAGCAAAACGAGCGAGTTTGACTTCCATCTCCATAAACTGTTAACGGGCTGCCTCTTAGGGCTTGGTCTATGAACCTTGAAGCTGCTCGACCATACGCGCCATCACACCTTATTCGTGGACCATACGTGTTGAAAATCCTCACAATTCTAACATCCAAGTTGTGAGCCCTCAGATATGCCATGCATAGTGCCTCGCCGAACCTTTTCCCCTCATCATAGCAACTTCTAGGGCCCACAGGGTTCACGCGTCCCCAGTAGGATTCCGGCGTAGGTACCACGTCTGGATGACCATATACTTCGGAGGAGGATGCATAGATAACTCGTCCACCATGTTTACGCGCTGTCTGCAGTATGTTCTGCGTTCCGAGTGAGTTTGCGAGTAATGTTTCGACCGGGTGCTGTTGATATTCGTCGGGGGAGGCCCGACTTGCAAATTGAAAGATTATGTCGAAGCGTTCATCAATGCTCCCTTCGGATATGTCTAACTTCTTGAACGCGAATTTATCTCGGCCTCTAATCTGCGATATGTTTGATTCGCGACCTGTCGCGAGATTGTCTGCGCAGACAGTTTCCGAGCCGCAGGCAAGCAGAGATTCCGATAGCCAACTTCCGAGAAAGCCTGCACCGCCAGCCACTAGGATCCTCTTTCCTTTGAAGTCGTTCGAATTTGGGATATCCTGCGAATTCATGAGTCGATCTTACCGCTGATAAACCGCTAGGGGTTTTAAAGTGTCTTTATCGTGAAAGCAAAGTATTCGCTTGGGCTACAGGCTCGCCGGTTCCCAATCGACACTAAACACTCCTGTCACTAGCATTTGGGCCGCTGGCTCAAAGGGTCTGCAGTTCATGGTTATGAAAATTGGCTGTTCTCGTGCCTTATGCTAAAACCTAACCAAGTGAGATTCATTCACGCAGTGATGATCTACTGAAGCTCTGTGCCGGCTCAGATCTTCTAGGATCCACTTGATGCGTGTTTTTCGTGGCGACTAGCATCGGGGTATTGGGAATCCTTTCGGTGATCGGGGCGAGGCGTGTGTCATCCTCGGCCAGTGAGCGCTACGAGTTCAGTTACCAGGACACAATCTTGGGGGGAATTGGAATCATGAGTTCCGGCTTCGGCCGCAGCGATGTCAGCTTCTTCTTAATATCATCTAAGTAGTTCCATGCGAAGACAACTAAGACATCCACTGGGCGCTCAGTTAACGTGCTTAAGCCCGTGATTGGTATGTGCATCCCGGGACTAAACCGGCCCTGCTTCAAGGGCGAATCGTCGACCACGTACTGAACTAGGTCTGGGCCTATGTTCGCATAATTCGTGATCGTGCTCAGCCGGGCGGGGGCTCCGTAACCCGCGACACGCGAACCCTTGCGCTTGTATCCTTCAAGCTGTGTTCTAAACTGGTCAGCAGCCGTCCGAATGTCCTTCGCGAAGTTCCGGTATGTCTGCAGCTTCCCAGACGCTGTCGTCTCCTCATCCTTCCACCGCTGAGTTGTTCGATCAGTATCTTTGCAAGTTCCCTCGCGTTGAATATACGCCCGCAACGATCCACCATGCGTCTCTATGTACTCAGAGTCATAGACCCGCAGCCCGTGCCCTGCGAGCATGTTCCTCAAGCTGCGCAATGTGAAGTAGAACGTGTGGTCTGAGTAGAAGCGCTCAAAGCCCAACCCGCTGACGATGCTGGGTAAATACTCGACTTCGATGATTAGCTCACCCTTATCTGAAAGCCCGGCATCCACCGCGGCGAGGAAGCCATTGGGGTCCAGAATGTGCGTGAAGATGTTACTGGCCACGATGACATCCGCCTTCCCGTATTCGGCCTCGACCGCCAAGGCTGTCTGTGCATCCCAGAACCGGTTGATCGTGGGCAGCCCTCTAGTGTTAGCCTCCTCAGCGATGCTCCGAGCGGGTTCAATTCCCACAGAGCGGACGCCAAGTTCCTTCAATTGCTGTAGCAAAACCCCGTCATTGCTGCCGATATCTACGACAAGCCTAGGCTTTCGCATGGCGATTAGTTGGGCGAGTTGCTTGAAGTGTTGCACTAGGCCTTGGTTCACTGAGCTTAGGTAATAGTAATCCTTGAAAAGTTCCTCCCGCGAGACCAAGCAGTCAGGCGTGAGTTGGACGAGTTCACATTTTGAGCAGAACGCGGCCCTCAAGGGGACACGGCGTTCATTTGAGCACTCCTCCTCCTTCGGATACTTGTTTGCTAGAGGCTGCATGCCCAGATCCAGAAATGTCTCTAAGCCATCGTTGTTACAGCCCAAACACCGCAACGTTAACCCTCCTCCTTGAACCAGTTAATGGTCCGAACTAGTCCTTCCTCAAGATTGAAGGGCGGCTCATAGCCAAGCTCCCGGCGTGCCTTCTCAATACTCAATGGGAGTTGGACACCCTTCTCTCCAGCCCGCCATGGCTTGAACTTTACTACGCTTCGAGAATTCGTTAACTCAATGATGCGTTTTGCCATCTCAAGGATCGTATGCTCAGATCCGCAGCCCACATTCCACACGCCGGATTGACCGTGCTTCATGCCAAGCAAGATCCCGTGCACCGTGTTCCCCACGTACGAAAAATCCCTTGACTGAGATCCCTCACCCTCGATGGTAATGTCTACACCGGCGAGGGCCTGGGTGATAAAGATTGGAATAACCTGTTTCGGCCGACAGCGCTCGCCAAACATTGAGGTCAAACGCAGGACCAACGCTCTAATCCCAAACTGATTCACGTAGGCCCTAATCAGCATCTCCGCCGCCGCCTTGCTGACCCCATACGCATTCACTGGATTAAGAGCAATTTCCTCAGTGATCGGATGCTTCTCCTTAGGCACGAGGCCATACACGGATTCAGTTGAAGTGTAGATGAGGCCGGGGACGCGCCCTCCGAGGCTTGTGTCCGCGGCCAAGCTGCGAAGGGCCTCGAGTACGGCGATGATCCCATTAGTGTTCTGCTCCCAGCACCACTTCGGGCTTGAGATAGCCAGTGGTACGTCCGTTAAGGCGGCCAGGTTGATAATCCAGTCGAAGCCAGCTATATCCGATGCAGCGATATCCAGTATGTTCTTCCAACGGTATTGAATTTTCGGTAATGCCTCGCCAAGTCTCGTCGCATCGTCAGGCGGAATGACCTCCAGGACGGTGACTAGATGCCCCTCATGAAGGAGGGCTGGAATCAAATGACTTCCCAAGAAGCCTGCTCCTCCAATGACCAGAACTCGCATGGGCGCACGGCACGCTTCTTCACGCTATAACCGTTACTCCGCCTTCGGCTCAAATCAGCGAGCAGGCATGCGACCAGTCGCTCATTGTACATTTTATCCATAACTGGGTCGTCTATAACCACATCGAACTTCGGCTGCCCGAACGCCGACATCGACTTAGAAAATTATTGCCGTATCAAGACCATTCGTGTCCTACGTGACCACATCAGCGTGTGGCGGGCAAGTGAGCTGTGCCCTCGAAATTACCTCTATTATGTTGGCTGGCGTTGATAGGCACATGTATAATACATTCCCTCAATAACGGATGTGCGATTGGATTGATGGTCAAATACCTTACACGATTTTGGTACTACTTCAGAATGGGTTATAGCACCTATTTGACTTTCTTGCTAGGGTACGTGTCCACTCTAGTTACCGTTTACTACCTCGCGATAAAGAACCTACCCTATTTGCTTGACATCTTTCCGCACTTTGAGACTTTCTCGATACTCGCAACCGTCATTGGCGGACCCGCGTCTATAATTATTGGCTGGCTGCATCTGAAGCGGACCCAAGCATATAGCTCCGAAGCAGACATCAGTGTTGAATCCAGTCCCTACACCTACAAGCTTTCGCCAGGCGTCTTGCAAGAGGCCTTCGCACCTCTGTACTATGAAATTCTTGTTCTAGTGAGGAAGCTGTCCGAAGCGCAAGGGCTGCTTACTAGTAGCGAAAAGGCGCACATTGAAGACATAGAAAAGAAAATGCAAACACTAATCGAGGGCGGATACGTCGGAAAACCCAGACGGAAGACATACTGACCAAACGGCAACCTCTAGATGCTAATTTCGTCCCCGGGTAGCATTTCACAGAACTAAAGCTAATGTGGAAAACTTGCGCCTTATTTGCTCTTGCGTTTAGTCAAAAGAGCCGAGCGAGGCATAGGAACTGACAAACGCATTCCTCGTCACTTTCGACGGGTCTGAATTCTATCCGTGGCACTCTTCGGAAGAAATTGCAATTGTAGACATTTATCCTGAGCCACCATTGAATACCTATATTTGGCATTTCATGCGGAGAATACCGGTATGAAAGATGCCATATGACGTAAAACGGACTCTGAAGAAAATCCCTTTCGTTCTAAATGCTTATCATCATTTCAGGAGATTTTCATTCCACTTTTGTCTTTCAACAATTTTGTTCTGGCTTGCCTGGGATAAGGAAATCGTCGCTATGAGCCTCAAGAGTTCCGGACGCTTTTTCCCGTATCTCTTGCTGTCGCTTACAAAAGGCGGCTTCCGTATAGAAATTGAGGATGAGTTTTTTTATCCCGGGGAAATCAACCCAATCGTAAGAAACAGCCGTCTTCCTATTCGCACTGCGACGAACATATACAGGAACCTCCGAAAGAAAACCTTTCTCTATGATCACGCTTCGATAAAGCAAACGACCGGCTGGAAGAAACAAGTTAAGATCAGCTACGACTACTACAGTCCGCATCTAGAAAATAATTCGATCACCATGCCCTATTTCATGCATCCACACGCCTATTATTCCGGCACATTTGCCAAGGTTGATAAACTCAGAAAACGAAGGCGTAGTATCCGAATCTTCTTCGCAGGAACCTATCATAAGGAGACCTACTCTGAGCACTTTCATTTCCCGATGATGAATCGCTTTCAGATCATCCAGAAAATGCTAAGTGATTTTTGCGGAAACATCATGTTTCTAACGGAGGGGGCTTCCCTATCGAGTTTTTTGGAAGCTGAAATCCAAAAACCTATCGTTATGTCAATCACTCAGAACACAGCAAATAGTCTAGGTAAGTTCTTACTCTCTTACGAGGACTATCTGAGATTCCTGTCTCAGAGTTACTTCGTCTTGGCCCCCCCTGGGGTTTGCGTTCCATGGAGTCACACAGTTATAGATGGGATTGGGGTCGGGGCTATACCGATACTCAATAATTCGAGCTACGGATGGAACCCGCCTTTAGAACATGGCAAGAACTGCATTACGTTCAGCGATGGGGATGAGTTGAAAGCAAGAATCTTCGAGGTCCTATCTTTACCTGAAGAAAAGATTTTGGAAATGCAAACTAACGTCCTATCCTATTACGAGAACTACTTGAAACCCGAGAGCTTCGGAGCAAGACTCCGAAACAATCCAGACACGCGCTTCACTGTTTATGTCGATGCCGAAGGTGAGACTGCGAGACTTTATGCGGAGAGGGCATCAAGAGGAGGTTAAGCCTCCTAACTCAGATCTCTGACACCCATGCTTCGGGAATGATAGGGTTGAGTAAAGTCTCCGTTATTATCCCAACACTAAATCGAAAAGGATTACTCGCGCAATGTCTGCGCTCGCTGCTGGACCAGACCTATCGAGATTTCGAGATAATAGTAGTGGACGGCGGTAGTTCAGATGGAACAAAAGAAGTTGCCCAACTCTATCCCGTTAAGTTCGTACGACAGAATGGAAGGTTCGTACCGAGTGGCTGGAATTACGGAATAATGATTTCTAAGGGAGAAATTCTCGTATTCGTAGATGATGACGTAATCGCCACTAGGAACTGGCTTGAATATATCGTAGGTAGCTTCAAGCACCGTTCAGTTGGTGGGGTGGGCGGAAGAGTAATCATACCAAATGCCGGAGAAAGCACCAGATCCGTCGAAACACCAGGTTCCTACCTTAGACTTCGCAATAAGGTCTTTTCAGTAATTTGCGAAAACAAGCTGGGGGAGATCGGGCTCATCCTGCGAAGTGGGTACGTTACACCCAACCTCGATCGTGTAACGACAAGTGGCTTGCATGTTCAGAGTTTTCAAGGATGCAATATGGCTTTCAGAAGGGCCGTCTTTGAGGCAGTCGGTCTCTTTGATGAAAGCTATGCGCCAACGTCGTTCAGAATGGAAACCGAATTCTGCTTAAGAGCATTTGCTCACGGAGTCAAGCTGATCTACAACCCTCAAGCAGTTGTTTACCATCAGGTACATGAGGCACACACAACGGTAGCGCAAGGGCGCACTCTTGGGAGAACCCTCTTCTATAATGCTGTCAATACGTTCACGTTTGCGATAAGGGGACGGAAGCAGATTCCAAGGTTTTCATGGATACGTTTCATCCTTATACAGCTCTTGTCAGCGGAAGAGTGCCTTCGCCTCGCAGTACGTAGAAAGACAATTGCATATCTACTTGGTCCGTTAGGAACTCTTGACGCATTACGAAGCTGGATTTCAAACTCGAACGATGTACGTAGAGGTCGCATCCCTCGTCTTTCAGCTCAATAGTAGCAGTCTTACACATCGATCGGCCATCAGATTCTCGTTTTTGAATTGCTGGTCTGCTACAGATATCCTTCAGCCATCTGTGTAGACCTTAATGTGAGGTTGGGTGCTTTCCATTCTTGGCCTTCAACTGGGTTACGGAGCTACGGTCAATGCCATTCCCAGCGCTTTATGATATGCCCTTACACCGAACCATGGCTAACACACGTCATATCGGTAAGACTCAGAGCTGGACGGCAAAGCCCTTAATCTTCGGAGCTGGCCCTTTTCGCTTCCTAATCTGTGTCTAATGGTGCGGTGGTTTCGTGCTGTGATTGTAGACGTATTCTCAAAATGGGTCTGGCTCGTCGGCGGCGGCGACCGTGTTACCGCGTCCGTTGTCGAGGCTCTGCTCGAAGAAGGCCACGAGGTTATTCTTCATACTACCCAACCTGTTAATTTGCATGTTCTCGGCGAGATGTTCGACAAAGAGGTCGATAAAGTGACTCTGAAAATACACGATCGTTGTCAGGATGTATTGAGGCCAATACGGTTGGGTCGTATGTATGTGAATTTAGTATCCGAGTTCTTGGAACATAGTCCTATGAAAGGTGATTTGTTTGTTGATTTGAGTCCAGCCTCATGTCTGGGTGCTACTTATCTTCGGCTTCCAGACATAGCCTATTGGAATCCTCCTGGAGATTTTCATGAAATAATTGCACATGCTAGGGATGGCCATATCTATCGTCGAATAGCCTTCGTGCCTTACCTTGCAATTTTACTGAGGCTCATGGACAGAATGAACAGCATACCTGTCAATTTCGTGAATAGCAGATATACAGAGACGGTGATTAGAGATTTCTATCTTGGCCGCCTTCATACTGAATTAGAGCTTCTTTATCCGCCTGTGGATATTGAGAGTTGGATCGAACCTGAAAGCTTTGAACGAAAAGGAGTGATAAGCGTAGCGCGTTTTGCTCCTTGGAAGCGACATGATCTTCAGTTGAAAATAGTGGGTAGTGACATCTCGCTAACTATGGTGGGTGGGGCCAGAGACGTACAAGAGATAAATACCGTCCATTCCCTCGAGAAATTGAGAGGGCCCAACGTGAGGGTTCTCATAAATCAACCCATCAGCCAGTTAAGGCATCTGTTGTGGAGTAGCAAAGTCTTCATTCATACAGCTGACAATGAACCCTTCGGTTTATCCATTGTCGAAGCAATTGCAGCAGGATGTATACCAATTATTAGAAATTGCGGCGGAGCTGTCGAGATCGTTCCCTTCCGCGATCTGACATTTGATACGGTTGAGGAGGCGAGGGAAAAGGTCAGGAGAGCCTTGAGTGGTGACTGTGACCGCTACCTGCCCAAACTCCGCGAACATATCAAGCAATTTGATGAGACGATCTTTCGTCAGAGATTTCTTGAAAAAATTGTTCGCAGAAAAGACGATTAGCGATATTAGTCATACCGAGAAATAAAGTCGTCAAGAAAGAGGCTTATTCCAACCTTGTGCACCGAATGGAATGTAGCGGGCATTATTTCGGCGTAACGAAAGAAATTGTGATCTCAACTGCTAAGACAACGCTAGCAATCATGAACCGCGATTAGCAATACTGTTGAGCCTTTTTATTTCTCAGTATTCTATGAATGAAACTACTCCAAAGAGAAGCTTTCAATGCTCGGCTAGGACTCCACTCCTCAGTGCCTTCTCGACCTCCTGAAGGTCCTTTACGGTGTTCACGGTTCCCCAGAATCCTTTATGCTTGTAAGCCTTCAACTGGCCCCTTGCAGCAAGTTTGGGGAATACCAAATCTTCGATGTTCCCTTTTTGGGGGAGCAGTTCCAACATTCTGCGATCAAAGACATACACCCCTGTACTTACGTATTCGTCTAAGTAGGTTTTTTCTCTAAATCTGACGATCGTGTCATCCTGAATTTCCACAATTCCGAATGGACTCTTGAGATTCGAGACTGCAATAGATGCGATCCCGCCGTTTCGTGAGTGAAACTCTTCGAAGTCGGATATTGATATGTTCGTGATTTCATCACCGTTCATGGCCAGAAAGTTGCTATCATCGACATGACGTGATATTGCTAGTCGAAATCCCTCGCCTGTGCCTCCTTCCACGCTATGTTCACTGATTGTGATTTCAACATCAACCGAGAGTTGTTTCAAGTACTCGATTACAACTTCCTTCTTATACGCTACACCAACCACTATGCGTGATATGCCATTCGCGATTAGCCATTGGATAATCCACGCTATGATTGGTTTCCCAGCCAGCGAAATCATGGCCTTTGGCTTGTCATTAGTTAGCGGGCGAAGTCGTAATCCTTCGCCTCCTACGAGGACCACCGCAGTTCTGATGGTCTCCAAGTTACACCTTCCAGAGATCAATGGTCCTTCGCAGTCCCTCTTCTAAGGTGACTGATGGTTTCCAACCTAATTTTGATCGAATATTTGAGCTGTCTAAGACTATGTAGTCGTTTTCAAGGTTACCAGGGCGTCTGGGATATCCTGGCGGATAGCTTCCCTCCACGATTTTTCCATTATAACCTAGAATCTCACCTATATTTCGGGCTAACTCCATGTTTGTTACTGGATTCCCTGGTGACACGTTGAATATGTTTCCACTTGCAGCATCCTTCTCCACTGCGAGAAGGTATGCATTGACGTGATCATCGACGAACATGTAGTCGCGAACATGGTCGGGCGTCCCGACATACACCGGTCCACCTCGCATCATGCTCGATATCACATATTCTGTAAAGAAGTTACTCTCACCCGTCCTGCCGTACGTGTTGTTACATCTCATCACGACTCCTCTGAGGCCGAAGACACGGATTGCCATCTGCACGTATTCATCCGCGGCGGCCTTAGAGACTCCATATGGTGATGACGGACACAGTCGTGCTGACTCGTTGATAGGCTCACTTGGTTTCCAACCATAGACCTCGGCGGACGAAGCAGTAATGAGTTTCGTGTGGGGGGCTCGTTCTAGTAGAGCATGAACTAGATTACATGTTCCAATCGTGTTGACTCGGAGGTAAGGAAGGGGGTCATCGAAGCTCAGTCTTACAGGCGTCAACGCTGCTAAGTGGACTACTACTTGCGGGCCGCAAGATTCGACTGCCGATTCAAGAGAGTGGAAGTCAGCGATGTCGCCCTCTATGAAGCGAATATTCTCTACGGCGTCGCCGAGCGGAGCGAAATCATGTTTCGTCGTATGTCTGACCAATGCGTATACGGACTCTCCTCTTTCGGAGAGCGCACGTGATACTCTTGATCCAATGAAACCAGTACAGCCCGTCACGAGGATGGTTGCCATAATCAAATTCAAGCGTCGCTACCTTCCGGAAGAATATAACATATCCCCCGCGCGTCGAGTGCGGGTGTTCACTGGCACGTTCACCAGAAGCCGAAGTCTTGTCGCGCAACTTCAGTGTTCGCAAGAGTCTGTATTTCGTATACCGTCAAAACTACGTGGCTGGAAGAGACCCTTTATGAGTTACTTCGTCTTGGCATCTCTTGCGTTTGGTTTCGTTGTGTTGAAAACGATAGATTCTTCTGATAGCCATGCGATGAAGCCGTGTCAATCTTATTATCGAATTTCTTAAAACAATCATGGGGCCGCCCATTGTCACATTCACTGAAGATTGCCTTTCTTCCTGGAGGAGAAGACTATTGGAGAGGTGGCTTAGAGCTTCTGAAAAACCAGATTCAAGCGATAAAGCAAACATTCGGAAAGAAGATTACCACTTTTGCCCTTGAGACCAGGGGTCATACAAAAGTAGGCGAACTTGCAGACGTTTCTATCCGCTTATCCTACCCACGTAGACACAGTGCTTCATGGATCGTCCGCGTTGGAACTAATTACGTCACACATCTCCTTCTGAACACCGATCACATTATCGGTTCGGTGTTGAGCAGGAATGATATCGATGCTGTTTGTGGGCTTGGTCTAACGTGCCGATACGATGGCGTTCCTTCTCTGAGTTGGCTTTCTGATTTTCAGCACATGTACTACCCACAATTCTTTACCGAGGAAGAAAGACGAATCATGAACGAATCCTACCTTCAAATGATCAAGAGCTCTTCTCGTATTTTGTTATATAGCGAAGCTGTTAGGTTAGATTTGGAGAAATTCGCTCCACAATATGCTCACAAGGCCAGAGTTCTGCATCCTGCCGTAGCTATTCCGGACTGGGCGTATGCTCATGATCCTGAATCAGTCGTTAAGAAATATAGCCTTCCAAGGAAGTTCTTTTACTTGCCAAACAACTTCGCGAAACATAAGAATCATGAGATCGTTATTCAGGCGGTTCACAAATTGAGCCAGAGAGGCGTTAACGTCGTAGTAGTGTTCGACGGGTGTGAAGACCATCGTCGTCCCGGTTACTTCGGGCAACTTTGGCGACGTGTATCCGAATTGGGTGTTAGAGATCAGATAGTATACGCTGGCTTTCTACCTCATGATGACTTGCTTATGCTTATGCGACAGAGTATCTCTGTATTGAGCCCATCACTTTTCGAAGGCTGGGGGTTAACTGTAACGGAAGCGAGGTCGCTAGGTAAGAGGGTTCTCGTTTCAGATATACCTCCATTTCGAGAGCAAGATCCGCCTGAAGCAATCTACTTCAATCCTACGGATTCGTTAGAATTGGCTGATAGAATGGCTGAGATATGGGCCAAAACGGAACCTGGGCCGGATCTAGAGCTGGAAGCTAATGCGAGGCGGGACACACCCTCTCTGCTCAGAGAGAACGCCGAACGTTTTGTCGCCATCGTCAATGAAGTAATCACTGAATTCAATTAGGCAGTTTCAAGAAGCGCGTATGATAGGAGTTTAACCACTTGACCAGAAACGTTGACCGTCTGCCTCTAAACATCTTTGTAATTCGTGACGGCTGGTCTCTCTCGATTGGCGGAGAGTTACACCCCTCTATAGGCTATGGCGAGTTACTTGCGCACGCGTTCCGAAAGGAGCACTCTGTGACCTCTATAATCACGGATGGCTGGAGCGAAAGGATAGCGGTACAGGCTAAATCTGGTCGCACGTTAAGATCTCTTTGTAAAGTGCTCACTAGAGTCGGTGCTAGAATCGATAGAGAGTTCGCACGAGGTGTAATTGATGTCTCTGTCGATAGGAACCATCGATCGATCCCCGTGTCTCCGGATCTGATCGTTGTTATCGAATCTGCGGCAAGGGCTAAGTTTGACTTTTCGAAGTTTCAAGCTCCGACAGCCTTCGTCGTGACTGACCCATACATAGGCTTCGAAGAACACACAAAAGAGATGGGCATTCAAGCATACGACTATGTCTTCGTGACACAGCGGGATTGCGTTGACAAGTATAAAGAGGCGGGTTGCGTGAATGTTCAATGGCTTCCTCCCGCTTGTGATCCTGAGATTCATAGGAGAGTTAATGTCCCTTCACAATTCGATGTTTGTTTCGTAGGAAATATACATCCGAGATGGGGCACCGAAAGGAAGCGTTTACTTGAACTTGTAGGCAAGAACTTCGAAAATCATTGGTTTGGACAGAATTTCCGCTACGGGCGTAGGATGACGTGCCTGTACAGCAGTTCAAAAATTGTGTTTAACAAGTCGATTCT
>Ga0074046_10000717_pt1 | contig 30552 bp, 22 predicted proteins | sample BogForMeECP23OM3_FD_94441 | JGI IMG/M metagenome (GOLD analysis project Ga0074046, IMG submission 94441) | Bog forest soil microbial communities from Calvert Island, British Columbia, Canada - Bog Forest MetaG ECP23OM3 | ecosystem: Environmental > Terrestrial > Soil > Wetlands ... | reverse complement strand
CGGGAAGCGGCCCACGCCGCCGCCCAGCATCCATACGAGTATTGCTTTCTGAATGTGCAGACGGTTTTCCGCCTGATCGAAAACGACCGAGTTCAGCGAGTCGATGACCTGGTCGGTGACTTCCTGGCCGCGATGCGCGGGCAGGCAGTGCATGAAGCGGGCGTGTGGCTTGGCGAGTTGCATGAGCGAAGCGTTCACCTGGAAAGGAGTGAAGATGGCGGCGCGTTCTTCGGCTTCGTCTTCGTGTCCCATGCTGGCCCAGGCATCAGTGTAAACAGCATCGGCTCCGGCAACGGCTTTGCGCGGGTCGGTGAGGATGCGGAGGGTTGCCTTAGTTTCGTCCGCAATGGCGTTAGCCATGGTGACTATGACGGGATTGAGGCCGTAACGCTCAGGCGTAGCAATGGAAACTTTCGCGCCTACCGAGGCTCCTGCCAACAGCAGTGAGTGCGCCATGTTGTTGCCATCGCCAACGTAGGCGAAGTGAATTTTCCTGAGATCGCCGAAATGCTCTTGCAGGGTGAAGAAGTCGGCCAGAGCCTGGCAGGGATGTTCGAGTTCGCTGAGCGCGTTGATGACCGGAACGCCGGCGTAGGTGGCCATCTCTTCGACCACAGCATGACTGAAGGTGCGGAGCACGATCAGGTCGATCCAACGTTCGAGGTTGTGGGCGATGTCGTAGAGAGACTCGCGGGCATTGAGACGGCTGGCGGTTTGGTCTACGAAGAAAGTGCTGCCGCCCAGGCTGTCCATGCCGGCCTCGAAAGTGAGGCGGGTGCGCAGGGAGGGCTTCTCGAAAAACATCACCATCTGCTTGCCGGCGAGAACGCCGCGGAAGTCGACGGGGCGCTGCTTGAGCATGACGGTGAGGTTAAAGAGCTGGAGGATCTCGGCGGGGGCGAGGTCGTGGATGGAGACGAGATCGCGGGGCGCGACCGGTTCCGGCGGCAGGTTCGGCGGCTTCGTCTTCATGGCGGGTAAATTCATCAATGCCATGGGGTCGGTTCTTGTATGCATTTCGTAACACTCCGTAAATCAGGTCTTAGGTCTCAGGTGTTAGGTCTTAGGAAAAGCAAAACCTGGGACCCAACACCTTCTTTCTCACGACAGATCTTTAATACGTTTCGCGAGCGCTTGCGCTTTCTTTGTGTTGGTGGCGACAACCAAGACGGTATCGTCGCCGGCGAGTGTGCCGACGACCTCAGGCCAGTGCGAGGCGTCGAGCGCAGCCGCCACGGGCTGCGCGCTGCCGACCGTCGTTTTCACCACGAGCAGGTTCTGCGCCTGACGGATTTCAACGACGAACTGGCGAGCAAGTTGCATCACCGAGGGCAATACGCTGTCCGGGCCCAGGCTGGTGCCGACCCGCCGATAACCCTCGGGACCTTTGACCAGCTTCAAGTCGTGGATATCGCGGGAAAGAGTTGCCTGGCCGACGTCGAAGCCTTTGCGCTCAAGCTGGTGCTGCAGGGAGTCCTGGCTTTCGACAGGCCCGTCGTCTAGAAGGTCGAGAATCGCTTTGTGACGCGCTGTTTTCGACATGAATAAAAATGCAGTTCAATGCATAAGTATCCATTTAGAGGGCGGGCGCTGTCAAGCGGGAAATCATGTAACTCGAAGAAGAGCGATTACCACAAGGGACGCAGAGGAACACAAGGGAAACGAGGTTTTTGCTGAGTTCGGTCTTCCTGAGTTCCCGTGCGGTTAAGACGTTACTGCCGCGCAGTGCTTGCCGGAATCTGGAAATCCACGCCACGGTCGTCGTTGGCCTTACGGGTGGCGGGGAGATCGAGGTCGGCGAGGAGGATCTTCTTGGTGCGGTCCGCCGCGAAATCAAAAAGCGTATCGCCCACGATGGCGTAGTTGAGCACGTCGAACTGGTGCCCGTCTTTGAAAATCAGAACGGTCGAAGGCTGGGCGGAGACAGGCTCTTCCGCGTTGGCGTCAGCCATCGGAGCCGAATCGCGGATGCGCTTGCCGGGAGGAGGCGGAACCGAAGACTGGCCGGGATTGCCGTCGAGTGAGTCATCATCCATCCCCGGATCATTCGGATCGGCGTATGGGATGTAGGCCGGCGCGAGGACGCCGATGGCAACCGAGCCGTGATCCCGGTGATGATGGTGCCCGGATTTCAGCGGTGGATTCGGATTCGCTGGCCAGAAAAAGTTGGTGCAGCAGTTTCCAAACATAGGTGAGCTGTTGCCGAAACCGATTGAAGTAACTGACGGGGGTACACCATTGAGGAAGCGGCCACCGAAACCAATTGAAGTGACCGACGGCGGCACGCCGTTAACCTGAGCGCCAAGAGGCAAGAACGCAACGACAAAGAACGCCACCAAGACGAAAAGCAGGAACCCGGATCGCATACTGGCCAGCATGGAAAGCCTCCCCCGCCTAGGGTACACCAAATTCAGGCCTAATCACTTAGAACTCCCCATGATTGCGAAGGTTGCGCGAAAAAAGTTGCGAAATCGCTTTAGGCAGAAGTTCGCCGGTTAGGCCGCGGTGAGCGGTGCGCGGGAAGTGATTCGGCGCAGTTCGAGCATGCGGTGGCGGACATAGCCGTCCTCGGTCAAATGGGCGGAAGCATTGGCTTTACGATTGCCGGCCACCATCTGGTCGAGCGGGCGGCGTTCGGGAAATTGCGGGTCGAGTTCCCGGCAGAATTCACAAGGCCGGCTGGAGCGAGGAGTGTCGAAACGATAGATGACGCCTGGATCAATATGTTCCACGAAGAGCCGCTCCTCGGAGGCGAACGGATTCGCCCGATTTGTGAGGCAGAGTCACAATTTCCTGCTTTTGGCTGATAACTCGATTGTGGACCGACGCCTTTGTACTATAAAGGGTGGGACCTGCACAAGCCCACTTTTTATTGTGGAAATCTTTTGCTTTGGAGATCGTGTGAAGCGCGCCGATGCCAATCTGAGTACCGTGTTCCTTTTCGACGTAGACGATACGCTGCTCAACAATGATCGCGTGGCAGAAGATCTGAAGCAGTACCTCGCGAATAAGGTGAGCCGCGCCGGCGCCGAACGCTATTGGCAAATCTTCGACCAGTTGCGCACGGAACTCGGATACGCCGACTACCTGGGTGCGTTGCAGCGTTATCGCCTGGAGCGGCCGCGCGATCCGAAGCTGCTGGCCGTGTCGCATTTCATGATCAATTATCCCTTTGCCAACCGGCTGTTTCCGGAGTCGCTGGATGCGGTGGAGTACGCGAAGCGGTTGGGGCGGGCGGTGATCCTGAGCGACGGCGATGCAGTTTTTCAGCCGCTGAAGGTGGAGCGCTCGGGCCTGTTTGAGATTTTCGAAGGCCACGTCTTGATCTACATCCATAAGGAACGGGAGTTGGACGACGTGGAAGCCAAGTATCCCGCGGCGCACTACGTAATGGTGGACGACAAGGTGCGCATTCTGGCAGCGATCAAGAAGCATTGGGCGGCGCGGGTAACGACCGTGTTTCCGCGCCAGGGACACTACGCGCTGGATGCGGCGCTGGTGGCCGAGTATCCGAAGCCAGATATCACGCTGGAGCGGATTGGGGAGCTACAGGAATATTCGCTGGAAGAGATTTTGGCAGCCGCAGGGAAGTGAACGCCTACTTCAGGGGCTGGGCATCGAGTCCGGTGCGTTATCATTCGCTGCGTTGTCAACCGCTGCGTTATCCATCGGTGCGTTGTCAATCGGTGCCTGCGACTCCTGCTCCGGCTCTTCCTCTTCCTGAGACGCGCCGGTTCGGACCAAGTCTTCCAATTCGCGGTTGAGCTTGGCGCGGCTGGGCTCGGGCAGGTCTAAGAAGCGAAACGGCTGGAGGCAGCCCTGGGTGGCCCACATGGGAAACATCATTTGCGCACGGCAGCGGATACTGGTGCAGCCCAGGTGGAACAGCACTGTAACCCGGATGCCTTCGTCGAGCGGATGTTCGATGGAGAGCAGACCTCCGTTAACGGAGACCTGATTCATGCGGCCGCGGATCTGACGGCCGTTTTCGAGCAGCACCAGGGCAAGGATGGAACCGCCGAGCTTGACGCGGGTGCCCCGTTGTCCTTTTTGCGTAATGGCAGGCATTCTCGATCAATTCTGCATCAGGTGGCGGTAACATGGCAGATTACGAAAGTCAGGCCCTTGGTCTTGGGCGCGTTCCCGTAAAGCTGGGGCCGTACTGCGCAGGGGAGACGGCGCCACCGCTTGGAGCGAAAAGCGTCATGTGCAGTGTCACGGTAGTACAGGGTCGCGATTCTCGACGGTAGCACGAACCAGCTCCACCAGCTCTGGAACGATGGCATCAGGGAGTTGGTAGTGCGTCAGGCTCTCGCAGAGGGCGGTCATATCTACCAATCGCGCGAGGCGCCGCCATTCATGGGGCAGTCTGCCACCAGCTTGCAAATATCCGTCTGAGAAATGCGGTTCTGCCAAAGCGCGAGTGTTGTGCTCGTAACGGAGGAAATGCCCGAGGTCGGCCAGCGGAGAGCCGGAGATGGCGAACTCCCAGTCGAGAACAGCGGCCACGGACCAGCGGCCGTCGTTGCGCCGCTCGTCATTGCGCCGCACCAGGAGGTTGCGTTTGCCAAAATCGCCGTGGACGAGGCATGCCTCATGGTCCAATTCCGCCAGTATCGGGGCCGACGACCACACCAGGGCATGGATGCGATCCCGCAACTCCGCTGACATGCGCATCTTCAAGTTCGTTGACGCGAGGCACAAATCAACAAAGCGCGGTGTTGGATCCGCTCCGTCCAAAAGTGGTGCGGTGACGGTTGGTCCCGGAGCGATCCATCCTGACCTCGGAAAGGTGACACGTCCGATCGCGGCCAGAGTTTCGCCAGCGGAGTATGCTGCCTGAGCGATTGCGTCGATATCGCCGCCGCGTTTGAGCTCACGGAAGCCGATGCCTTCGACATAGCGCATCAAGGCAAATGGCGGAAGCCCGTCCAACCCGTCCGGCTCAGCGTGGATGACATCTGAAACTGGAACCGAGCTACCGACCAGCCGAATCAAGTCAACTTCTTTTTGGCAAAGCGACGCATCGTGCTCGTAGATGCGGACCACGATCCACTCGCCGGTGTCGAGTTGAACCTTAAAATTCGTATTCCGGAAACCATCGGTGAGCGGCTGCATCTGCAAGACGTGGCAGCGCGGAAACGCGGTGCGAACCAAACGCTCGAGGAGCGGTACGGCCAGAGCCTGCCGCGGCTCCGCTCGAATCCAACGAGCTTCAGCGGGAGCGCCGGGAATCATGAGGGGTTCCGATTAGTGTGTCGCAGTTAGTCCGCTGCCCGGTTCGATCCCTTTGTCGTACATGGCGCCATAATCCAAATATTGCGAGACGGGGTTATCCCAATAACGGATCTCAACTTTCTCGACTTCCCCATTCTTGCCAAAGCTGGCGGTCAGGTGAGCGTTCACGCCGGCAAAATAGGTTGGCAGATTGAGTTTCCGATAACGCGCCAGGATCTGGTCGCGTAGCGCGGGATCGAAGTGGACGCCGTATTTGTCGACCAGCTCCTTGATGGCGTCGTAGTCGCCTTCCGCCTTGATGCGCATGAGTTCGGCCAGAAGCATGCCGACGCCCTGGCGCATCTTTTGATAATCGACGACACGAACGTAGGTCTTAGCGTTATCGTTCTCTTTATCTTTGCGCGTGAACTGTTCGATGGAGCCGGGAACTTTGTCGGCAATGTAGTGCGCAATCAACTGCCGGTCGCGCTGGTGGTCTTCTTCAATCGTGTCGCCTTTGGGCATGCGCCGCAGTTGCGTCAAAGCAACCAAAGCCGCGTCGTCGTACATCGCCCTGGCCACTTCCTCCTGGTTTGAGATCAGGCCAAGTTCTTTCAGCTTGGGATCCCATACGTTCCAGAGCGCCATCAAGTCGGCGCGCGCTTCCTCGAGCGTGGAAAAATATTCTTTCAGGAAGGGTTGCGCTCCGCCCCTGACGCGCTCGCTCAGCTTGCCGGAGCCGTGGCCGATGACTTCGTGCAAGGCGGTCATCAGATTGTTCGCTTCCGTACCGTACTTCGCGTTGCGCTCGACCTCGGCGGGGCCGGCGGCGAACTCCGCGATGGCCGTTTTGCCGGTGGCTTCGTCCAAGGCGCGGTCGCTTCCGGTAAACAGAAAATTCTTCGCACCGTATTTCTCGTGGATTTCGTTTTCGTTCGGCAGATTGTCGCCGATCGTGGTTACGCTGAAATCGCCAGTTTCGATCAGGGTTTCGACGGCTTTCACCACCGGAAGTTTGAACGACGTGAGCTTGTACTTCGCGTCCCAGGGAGCCTTTTGTTCGAAATAGGCGGCGTTTTCCGCCAGTTTCTTCATGGCGGTGGTGACGGGCTTATCGGTGATGGTGACAAAACTCTGCGAGCTTCCTTTGGCGCCGCGGGCGTCGCGATAGACCTCGATGAAGCCGTTGTCAAAATCCACGGTAGCATCGTTCTGCACCCAGGCGGTACCGAATGCCACCCAGTCTGCGTAATCGCCGGTCTGATAGAAGCGGATGAGATGGTCAATCGCCTCGGCTTGCCCGGGCTCGGCATAACCGCGCGCTTTCTGGAAGCATTCGTTCGCGCGCTTCAGGAACGTGGCATACAGTCCGGGAGGGATTTTGCCATCAGGCGTGCCGGCGCGGTAGACGAGTTCGGTAAGTTTGCCGTCGGCGCCTTTGACCACTCGCGAGTTCAGTGGATACTTTTCTTGAAATCCATTCAGGTCGTCCAGGCCGAGGCCTGGATAGAAAGTGTTGGAACTGGCCTGGATCGTGTCTTTTCCGCCGACCGGACTTTTGGCGGTCGTCATCGGTTCAAACGTGGAGTCGAAAAGCGAGACGCGTAATGAATCCAGCTCGCGCGCCAGCTCCAGCGGGGTCTGAAGCGCCGGCAGATCGGCGTAAGCCGTGCGAAACGCGCCATGGTGTTGGGCGGACATAGCGGCTGCTTTCAGCTGCATAAACGTAAAAGGGGGCAGAAATTTCTGCGACGTCAGTTCATTGTGATTGCCGCGATTGGCCCAAAAGAGTTTTGCGAATTCGGATATCTTTACCAGCGTCCTGGGATTGATCCCCTCCGGATGCGCCATGATTTCCTCGAGCAGACGCTTCTGCCGCAGACCATAGGCAGACAACTGATCGTAAATAATCGGGTCGATGGCGATCGAAGCCTGGGTTAGCCAGTACGCGAGGGCCCGTTGCCGTGGCGTCAGCGCCTGAAAGCTGGGCGCGTGCAGTTGTATGAACGCCGTGTTGCCGACGCGCTCGACCACGATGTCGCTGGGTTTATCCGGTTGGCATATCGCCGGGGTGGCGATGGCGAGTAGGCTGAGCAGGAGCAAATGCGAAAAAAAGAGGGCGGAATTAAACGGTTTCAAGGGTAGCCTCCATGAGGTTCGGTCCTCGCCGGACCAAACTCCGCAGGCTATCACAAACCCGGCCAGCGGGGGCGGGGAATGGCGTCCGAGAATCTCGGTCTTGTTCGCGGGGTATTAACCACTTAGGGCGATCATTTTAGAGCGATCATTGACTTGACTCGCCCGTTGCGAGCTCTGGGCGGCACGGCTGAAGCTCTGCCCTTCTGGTTCGTGGAGGGGTCTAAATTTCGCCACGATCAGGAGCAGGTAACGGGCCGGTACGCCTTAGTCACAGCCTTTGCCACTACTTGCTCAAGCGCTCGGCCGCGTTCCCGCCGCGCCAGGACGGGGCGGAGCCCCGTCACCACACATGTTAGAATTGTTATTGTGATGCTTGGGGCCGATGCTTCCTGATATCGACAAATTACTCGAGCTGCAGACGGCGGATAAAGAGATCCGCAGGCTGCAGGACGAAGTTGCCGCGCTCCCGAAACGCGTGGCGGTGATCGAACAAAAGCTGGCTGGAACCAAGGCGCAACTGGAAAAGGCGCGGACCGCAGCCAAGAGCGACGAGGCCAACCGCAAGAAGTTCGAAGCCAACATTAAAGACCTGCAAGGCAAGATTTCGAAGTATCGCGACCAGTCGCTCGACGTCAAAACCAACGAACAATATAAGGCGCTGCTGCACGAGATTCAGTTTGCCGAGCAGGAGATCCGGCTCAACGAGGACCGCATCCTGGAGGTGATGGTCAACGTCGACACGCGCGAAAAGGAAGTCAAAGCGGCGGAGGCCGAACTCAAGGCGGAGACGGCTGAGATTGAGAAAGAAAAAGAAGACGCGCGAAAAGTTACTGCCGAAGATCAAAAAAAGCTCGCCGAATGGAACGCCAGGCGCGACGGGCTGCGGCAGGGAATTTCCGAAGATATTCTTCGTCATTATGAGCGCGTGGCGAAGTTTCGCGGCAGTGGGCTGGCGGAAGTGCGCGACCACAAATGCATGGGCTGCCAAGTGATGCTGCGGCCGCAGACCTACAACGAAGTACGAAATGGCGAGAAGGTCATGGTCTGCGAATCGTGCTCCAGAGTTTATTACTTTAATCCCGCCAACGAAGTGAAGCCGGAGCAGGAAGTCGTGACCGTTACCGGTCGAAAACGCGCTCGCCCGAAGGCCGATGCGCCTCAGGCGTGGTTCTACCGTCCGGATTACGGCGAAGAAGGCGAGGTGCTGCTGGCGTTTACCAATAGCGGCGGCAGTTCGACGCGGCGGATCTATGAACTGCATACCGGACGGCAGTTCGGCGAGGTGCTGCTGCGCGAGGGAAATTACCGGCAGGCGTTTCCCGAGGACCTGACCGACACTGCCCTTCGTCTCAATGGGCATTGGGAAGAAAAAGAAATCGACGAGTGGGGTTCGGAAATACCCTCGAATGTTCTCGATCTTCTGCAGAAAGATCTGCTTGCCATTCGACGCGAGCACAAAGCCACCCACAAGCACTCCGCTTCTCCCGCGGAACAACCGGCGGCCAGCTAGATACTGTGGTTCTTGGCTGGAATCAAAATCAACGCCAAGGTCAAGGGCGGCGGACAGGAGTGTCCGCCCTACACGAGCTGCCTTTGACATTTAGATTTCCGCGCAACCTATGGACTGGAAACATGGATTATCGAGAGTACCTTTGTAATCAGAGATAGTTGTTTCGTTGATGCGATCGTCCCGTCATTGCCGTTAACTAAACATAACGTCAATGAAATCGATGGATTCGACCGAGCAGAAGAGCGACCAGCCGCGGGCTGGATTCCAGGTTTTTCAACTCCCGCAAAGGCGCAGATTGATTTTCTGCCTGCTGCTTGCTCTGGCAACGCTTGCGCTCTATAACCCGGTCACGCGCGCTCCATTTCTCAATTACGACGACCCCATTTACATTACCGACAATCCCCAGGTTCGCACCGGACTCAACTGGAACACCATGATCTGGAGTTTCCGCACTCCTCAAGCTTTGGACTGGCACCCGATCACCTGGCTCTCGTACTTGCTCGATAGCCAGATGTTCGGCATGAATCCGGCGGGCTACCACATCACCAACGTGCTTCTGCATGCGGCTAACGCGGTGCTTCTATTCTTGATTCTGGAGAGTGCTACGGGCTTCGCCTGGCGAAGCCTGGCGGTGGCTGCGCTGTTCGCTCTGCACCCGATCAATGTGGAGTCGGTGGCGTGGATCTCGGAACGCAAGAATGTCCTGAGCATGCTCTTCTTTCTCGTCGCGCTGGCTGCCTATGGCTGGTACGCGCGCCGGCCGGGCGTCGGGCGATACCTGGCCGTCACACTGGCCTATGTTTTGAGCTTAATGAGCAAGGCGCAGGCGATTACGTTCCCGTTTGCTCTTCTGCTGTTGGACTACTGGCCCTTGTGCCGTATGGGGCAAAGTGTCGCGTCACCCGAGGAAGTTGGAAGCGATCGAGCATTGGGAGACGCCCACGGCTCATCTTTTATAGGGCCTCTTTTCGGGCGTCTTTGGAGTTGGAATCCGATCTGGGAGAAAGTGCCCTGGTTGATGCTGTCGGCCTTGAGCGCAGTTGTCACACGGCGGACGGGGGCAACGGGATTCAGCTACCTGGCAGAGACGGACGCGACCTTTCCGCTCTGGATACGTTTGGGAAATGCTGCGATTGCGTATGTTAAATATCTCGGGAAAGCCTTCTGGCCGGCCAATCTAGCGCTGGTGTATCCGCATCCAGGACGAGCGATCAGCATTCGCGCGGCGGCGGTGTCGACATTCGCGATCATCGCCGTCAGTGCCCTGGTGGTGATCTTTCGGCAGAGACGTCCCTTCTTTGTGGGGTGGTTTTGGTTTCTGGGAACGCTGGTACCGATGATCGGAGTGGTGGTTCAGATTGGCGCTCACTCCATGGCCGACCGCTACGCCTATATTCCGCTGCTGGGAATTTTCGTGATGATCTGCTGGGGCGCAGCGGAGCTAATAAGGCGTTGGCATGTTCCCACGGTCATGTACGCGGCCGCCACTGCCGTCATCCTGCTAGCGCTTGGAACCGCGCTTCATCGGCAGGTGAGTTTTTGGAACGATAATGTCACCCTCTGGACTCACACACTGGAGATCACCAAGGAAAACTTCACCGCCGAAGAGGACCTTGGCATGGCGTTGATTTCCGAGGGCAGGGCAGAGGAAGCCTTGCCGCACCTTCAGCGGGCGCAATTCTTGCGGCCGGGCGACCCACTGGCTACGATCAATCTCGCAACTTACCAGCAGATGCTTGGCCACTATCAGGCTGCTCTCGATGGATATGCGACCGTGATTCAGTCCGGCATGGCAGCCCCCTCGTTGCTAGCGACGGCGCGAGCCAACAGCGGATATGCGCACCTCTCGCTGAGACAATATGACAGCGCGAAACAGGATTTCGAAGCCGCTCTGCGCGAGCAGCCGGTGAATTCGGCGGCCTATCGCGGGCTGGGCTTGCTGGCACAACGAGCGGGCGACATCGCGCAGGCTGCCGAGGATTATGAACGCTCGGTCGAGCTTCAGCCGTCGCCTGTGGGCTATCTACTTCTGGGCCATGCCCTGGAAATCGGCCGACAGCCAGAAGCGGCCCGTGCCGCTCAGTTGCAGGCTGCCCGCATGACTCAGGATCTCAACGACGATATCGCCGTCGTGCGGCAGCTATTGGCAAACTAGGGCAGGTCTCGCAGACAGCTCTTGAATTCGCGGAGTCTCTTAGCCGCCTCGGTATTCCCTATGGCTTTCCGCCTGGGTCTTCATGTTGAAAGGAAAATCTTAACCACAGGGTACACAGAGATCACAGGGGAACCCGTGCGTGAGAACGTTCGCCAAAAGAGGCATAATCTTGGGGCTGATTTTGCGGTAAGATTGCCCGCGAGGTGAGTGATGGCCACCCACGACAACGACTTTCGTATTCTTTCCGCATCCCGCCGGTCGTTTCTCACGCTGTCAGCCGCGGCATCGGCCGCGCTGGCATTGCGCATTGTGACCGAGCCGATGCTTGCTCAAGCCCGCGTGCCCAACGCGCCTAAAGATGCTATCCGAATCGATGCCAACGAAAATCCGCTGGGGCCGGGCGCATCGGCTCGCGAAGCGGCAGCCGCCATTGTCTCTCAAGGAGGCCGCTATTCCTTCTGGCTTACGGACGATCTGGTCAAGACGCTGGCGGAAATGGAAGGCCTGAAGGAGGAGCAGGTGCGCGTCTATCCCGGATCGAGCGAGCCTTTGCATCATACGGTGGCTGCGTTCACCTCAGCGCAGCGCAGCTATGTCACCGCCGATCCCGGATACGAAGCCGGAATCTTCACCGCCAATGCGATCGGGGCGAAGCTGGTGAAAGTCCCGCTAACGAAAAACTATGCCCACGATGTAAAGGCCATGCTGGCCGCGGCTCCCGACGCGGGCGTGTTCTATGTCTGCAGTCCCAACAATCCGACCGGCACGCTTACCAGTCATTCCGATATCGAATATCTGGTCGAGAACAAGCCCAAAGATTCAGTGGTGCTGGTTGACGAAGCGTACATACATTTTTGCGATGCACCCTCGGCGATCGATCTGGTAAGAGCCGGCAAGGATGTGATCCTGCTACGCACGTTCTCGAAGATTTACGGCATGGCCGGTCTGCGCTGCGGAGCCGTATTTGCCCGGCCCGACCTGCTGGAGAAAATTGAAAACTACGGGGGCTGGAATTCCATGCCGATCACCGCGCTGGTCGCGGCATCGGCCAGCCTGAAAGATGCGCAACTGGTGCCCGAGCGCAAACGCATCAACGCTACCATTCGCGGGCAGGTTTTTGCGTGGCTCGATCGCAACGGATATTCCTACATTCCCTCGGAATCGAACTTCTTCATGCTCGACGCCAAACGTCCGGCCAAGGCGGCGATCGATGCCATGGCCTCGCAAAATGTGTACATAGGACGCATCTGGCCGGCAATGCCAACCTACTCGCGCGTTACCGTCGGAACCGCGCTGGAGATGGAGCAATTCCAGGCGGCGTGGCAGAAGGTGATGACAGGCGCGGTTACGGCTGGCATGGGAACAATTCCGAAAGCGCGCAAACGGAATTTGGATGGGATCGTGATCCGGGCTTAAGCCGCGTGCCGAGCTTTTCCACCCCAGTGGGGTCGGCATGGACAGGCGAGGGCGCCCGTCCCCACACGAGCCCACGGCACCTGTCGCTACGCGATAACATTAATCCATGCCGAAAACCCATGCTGCCTCCGCCCGGCACACGGAGCCTTCCGTAAAACTCTCCACCCGAGGAGTCGCCCGCCTGCAAGCGCGCCACCCGTGGGTCTACCGGTCAGACATCACCGAAGAAAAGGATGTCCCGCCGGGCGCCGTCGTTCGCGTCCTCGATCCGCGCGGCAAATTTCTCGGGACGGCACTCTATAGTTCTTCGTCGCAGATTGCGATCCGCATGATCTCGCACGGTTCGGTGCCCGATCTGCCAGCCCTGGTCGCAGAGCGCATTCGCGCTGCCATCGCCTACCGTACGAATCTCGTCGCGAACACTGACGCCTACCGCCTCGTCTTCAGCGAAGCTGATTTTCTGCCCGGCCTTATCGTCGATCGCTATAACGACGTGATCTCCGTGCAAATCCTGACGCAGGCGATGGACGCTGCGCCGGTGCGCGAAGCCATTCTGCAAACGTTATGTGACGAACTGCAAACGGCGGGAATTGTAGAGCGCGTCGATGCCCGCATTCGAGACCTCGAGCAATTGCAGCCGCGACCTTCGGGACTGCTTCGGGGAGAGAAGAGTTCAACGGTCATCAATATGAACGGCATCCGCTTCCACTACGACGGACTCGAAGGCCAAAAGACCGGCGCGTTTCTCGATCAGCGGGAAAACTACGCTGCGGCCGCGCAGCATGCCCACGGCGAAGCTCTCGATGCTTTCTGCTACCAGGGAGGATTTGCCCTCCACTTCGCTCTTCATCCTGCAGCGAAGTGTTCCAGCGTCACGGGAGTGGACAGCTCGCGTCCCGCGCTCGAAATGGCGGAAAAGAACGCGACCTTAAACGCAAAGCCGAATGCAACACCGAACGGCCGGGAGTTGGAATGGATCGAGGCCAACGCCTTCGATCTCCTCCGGGATTACTCCGCTGCCAACCGGCGCTATGACACCATCGTTCTCGATCCGTCGGCCTTCGCCAAGACCAAGCGCGACCTCGAGAAAGCCCTGGGCGGTTACAAGGAGCTCAACCTGCGCGCCCTGAAGATGCTGCGCCCCGGAGGGATTCTCGTCACCTGCTCCTGTTCCTTCCACGTCAGCGCAACGGACTTCCTCAAGGTCGTAGCCGATGCCGCTCAAGATGCCCACAAGGACCTCCGTGTATTGGAGAACCGGGGAGCGGCCAGGGATCATCCAATGCTGCTGAATGTGCCCGAAACCAGCTATCTAAAGTGCCTGATATTGTCCGTAAGTAATTGAACAATAAGCGTTATTTAATAGTTGACAATACTACACTAAGATTTTATTATTAACCGACACTAATCACAGTCCGGGGGCTCTGACAGTTCCCGATTGAATTTGAAGGAGGATTTAAGTTATGACCATGATTACCCGGTGGGATCCTTTTCGTGAGTTCGTTACGCTGCAGGACCGTATGAACCGTTTGTTCCGCGATCCTCGTGGGCCGGAAGGGCAGGATGAATCTCTGACCTCGACCGCATTCGCTCCGCCCGTGGACGTCTACGAAGACGAGCACAACATCACACTGAAGATTGAGGTGCCTGGGATCGACGAGAAGGACATCGACGTCCGGATCGAGAACAACACGTTGACCGTGCATGGGGAGCGCAAGTTCGAGAAGGAAGAGAAAGAAGAGAACTATCGGCGAGTGGAGCGGCAGTATGGCAGCTTCACCCGCACCTTCACTTTGCCCACGACTGTTGACCATGAGCACATCCAGGCCGACTATGACAAGGGCGTACTGAAGGTGAAGTTGGCCAAGAAAGCTGAAGCCAAGCCGAAGCAGATCAAGGTAAACGTTGCCAGTGAAAAGCAGGGCGGCGCGAAGACGCTGGAAGGCAAAGAGCCGAAGGGCGTCGGCAAAGCGGCATAAGCTAGTGGTCGGTGGCCAGTTGCCAGCCGGGACAAGCCCGGCGGGATGTAAACTCAGCGGGAGGCGAGAAACTGCGCCTCCCGATTCATTTGTAATTGGCAATTTGTAATTCGTAATTTGAAAATCGAGATGCTCTGTCATCCTGGGCGAAGCGGAGGAGTCTGCATTTCTCCGCTGTCCACCAAATGCATAGATTCTTCGCTTCGCGCAGAATGACATGGCGATAGAGGATTAGAAGACATGCCAATTCGTTGGGACAAATTCACGGTCAAAGCGCAGGAAGCCATCCAGCGCGCGAACGAGCTTGCCTCCGAGCACGGTAATCCGGAGATGACCCCGGCCCATCTGCTGGCCGCGCTGGTCGAAGACCGCGAGGGCATCGTCGCTCCCGTGCTCGAAAAAATCGGCATCGGGCCGCAGGCCGTACTCAGCGACCTCTACAAAGAAATTGAGAAGCTACCGAAAATTTCGGGCAGCGCGGGCGCGCAGCAGCCGTCGCCATCCATGTCGTCGCAGGTTAATCAGCTACTTGAAAAATCTTTCAAAGAAGCCGACGCCTTCAAAGACGAATACGTTTCGACCGAGCACATGCTGCTGGCGTTGACCGATCTGAAGCACGATCCGGCGCAGCAATTGCTGGCGCGCCACGGTGCGACCCACGACGCCATCCTGAAAGCTCTGACCGCGGTCCGAGGATCGCAGCGCATCACGGACCAGAATCCCGAAGCAAAATATCAGGCGCTCGAGCGTTATGCGCGCGATCTCAACGAGCAGGCGCGACGTGGCAAACTCGATCCCGTGATTGGCCGCGATGAAGAAATTCGCCGCGTGGTGCAAGTGCTCTCGCGGCGCACAAAAAATAATCCCGTGCTTATCGGCGAGCCGGGCGTGGGCAAGACGGCCATCGTCGAAGGCCTGGCGCAGCGCATCATCTCCGGCGATGTGCCCGAGGCGCTGAAGAACAAGCGCGTCGTCGCGCTCGATCTGGGAGCGATGCTCGCCGGCGCAAAATATCGCGGCGAATTCGAAGACCGCCTGAAAGCCGTTCTGAAAGAAATCGAAGATTCACAGGGACAGATCATCCTATTCATCGATGAGTTGCACACGCTCATCGGAGCGGGAGCCGCGGAAGGCTCGATCGACGCCTCGAACATGCTGAAGCCCGCGCTGGCTCGGGGAGAGCTGCGCGCCATCGGCGCCACCACGCTTAACGAATACCGCAAGTACATCGAAAAAGATGCCGCGCTCGAACGCCGCTTCCAGATTGTGTTCGTAGGCGAGCCCAACGTGGAAGACACGATTGCGATTCTTCGCGGGCTGAAAGAAAAGTACGAAGTGCATCACGGCGTGCGCATCAAGGACTCGGCTATTGTCGCGGCAGCTACGCTGTCGCATCGCTATATCTCCGACCGCTTTTTGCCCGACAAAGCCATCGACCTGATCGACGAAGCCGCCAGTTCGCTGCGCATCCAGATCGATTCCATGCCGACCGAAATCGATCAGCTCGAACGGCGGGCCACGCAGCTGGAAATCGAAAAGCAGGCGCTGAAAAAAGAGGACGATGCCAACTCCCGAGAACGCCACGCCCACGTAGAGAAAGAACTGGCCGGCATTCGTGAACAGTCCAATTCCCTGAAAGCCAAATGGAAGCAGGAAAAGGATGTCATCGCGCGCGCCCGCGCGCTGAAAGAAAAACTCGAGCAGCTAAAGATCGAAGAAGCCGCTGAGGAACGCAAAGGAAATCTGGAGCGCGTAGCGCAGATCCGCTATGGCCTCATCCGCAACACTGAAGAAGAGCTGCGGAAAGTTACGGCGCAGATCGACGGCAAGGCCGGGCATCGCATGTTGAAAGAAGAGGTCGATGAGGAGGACGTTGCCCGCATCGTCTCCAAGTGGACGGGCATTCCAGTTTCCAAAATGCTCGAGGGCGAGATCAAGAAGCTCATCAACATGGAAGACCGTCTGCGTCTGCGCGTCATCGGCCAGGACGAAGCGCTCGAACGTGTGGCCAACGCCATCCGCCGTTCGCGGGCCGGGTTAAGCGATCCGAAGCGGCCGATTGGGTCTTTTATTTTCTTGGGGCCGACCGGTGTCGGCAAAACTGAACTCGCCCGCGCGCTCGCCGAATTTCTTTTCGACGACGAGCGCGCCATGATACGCATCGACATGTCCGAATACATGGAGAAGCACGCCGTGTCGCGTCTGATCGGCGCGCCTCCGGGATACGTAGGCTACGAAGAAGGTGGACAACTCACCGAGCAGGTGCGACGGCATCCCTACGCGGTCGTGCTCTTCGATGAGATTGAAAAGGCGCACCCGGACGTGTTCAACATCCTGCTGCAGATCATGGATGACGGCCGCCTCACCGACGGCAAGGGCCGCAAGGTTGATTTCAAGAACACGGTTATCATCATGACCTCGAACCTGGGTTCGTCGTACTTGCAGTCGGAAAACATTCGCTCAGAGGATGCCTTCGAGCGCGCCTCGAAGCAGGTGCTGGACGCACTGCACGGGCATTTCAAACCCGAATTCCTGAATCGCGTGGACGACGTCATCATCTTCCATCCTCTCGGCAAGGAACAGCTCGTGAAGATTGTCGATCTGCGGCTTGAAGATTTGCGGCGCCTGCTCGCCGACCGCAAGATTTCGCTGGAGCTCACGGACGGTGCCAAAGAACTGCTTTTTACTGAAGGCTATGATCCCAACTTTGGAGCGCGTCCGCTGAAGCGGGCGATTCAGAAGTTGGTGCAGGACCCATTGGCGCTGAAGATTCTGGACGGCGAGGTTCTGCACGGGGACCACGTGATCGTGGATGCCGATAAAAAAGCTGGCAAGATGGCGTTTAAGGTTAGCGAGCGGGTCGGGGAGAAATTGGCAGCGAAGGCGAAGAAGTAGCGCTTATGCTTGGCATTGCGGTGACAGTGCGCGCTAAGGTGCACGACTCTTCGCGCCCTTCTTGGGTGCCTTCGCGCGCCGCGCGCCCGGCACCTTGCCGATTCGAGGATCTCCTGCGAGAACGAGTTCGCAGGCGCGCAGCGCAGCTTCCTCGAAATTCTCCGCATCGGCGGGAAGGAGCTGCCAGCCCGTCTCTTTCTGCGCCAACACATTCTTCCCCGATACCTTCTTCCCCAACACGTTTTTCATCAGCACCTGGAGGGATCGCATGCTGGGGAAGTCCCGCCGCAGGCTCTGGTGGTGCTCCTCGGTGGTGGCGAGCCACACGCCGTTGTCCGCCGTCTGACCGGGTTTGTCTTTGTTCCTGAGGATGAGGACAATCTTGTCTTCAACATAGATCGCGAGGCAGCCGAACATGGAGCGGGTCCTCGGCGACAGCGGCGCGAGAGCATCGAGCACGAATTCGTGCGGGACAGGCTTACGCTGCTTGACGCTGAAGACAGTGTCGTCCAGCGGAAGAAAAGCCGTTTTGCGACGGGACGGCGCCATACTGGGCTCCGACATAGGAGCGGGGAATCGCGTTCCCTTTACTTGTGCTTCCGGCAAACACTGACTGTATATCACTGACCGCCTGCGTGGCGAGTCACTGCTAGACAGAGAACTGATCCGCCACCAGAATTCGAAAAGGTTGCCGTTTCCCTCCCTGAGTTGTAAGGTAGTCGGCCAAGACTTAATTCTCTCTGGGGGATCGAATAATGAAGTTCAGCCGTTATCTGTTACCGCTTATTTTTTCACTTTGCTGTATCAACTTTTCCTGGGCACAAGGTGCGACCGCGCCGAAGACGGTTGTCGTCCGCGCCGGACGCCTGCTGGACGTTAAGACCGGCAAGACGCTCACCAACCAAACCATCATTATTCAGGGTGACAAGATCGCGAACGTTGGCCCGGACGCGCAAGTTCCCGCCGGCGCTCAGGTTGTCGATCTCTCCAACGCCACCGTGCTGCCGGGATTGATTGACGCGCACACGCACATCACGATGACCACAAACTTTGGTTATTCGCGGCTGGCGATTTCCGTGCCGCGCGAGGCACTCTATGGAGCGCGCAATGCCCGGGTCACGCTTGACGCTGGGTTTACGACGATCCGCAATGTGGGCGCGAGCGGCTTCACCGACGTTGCCTTGCGCGATGCCATCAATGCGGGGGACGTTCCCGGACCGCGCATGCTGGTCAGTGGACCCGCCCTGAGCATTACCGGCGGCCACTGCGACAATAATCTACTGCCGTTTGAGGATCACGTGCAGGCCGAAGGCGTGGCCGACGGCGTTGAAGCCGTCCAACATAAGACGCGCGAAATTATCAAATATGGCGCCGACCTGATTAAGATCTGTGCTACCGGCGGCGTGCTTTCGCATGGCGACAATCCGCAGGCTTCGCAGTACACGCTGGAAGAGATGAAAGCGATTGTGGAGGAGGCGCATCGGCTGGGACGGAAAGTCGCGGCGCACGCGCATGGAGCGCAAGCGATCCGCTGGGCGAGCGAGGCGGGCGTGGATTCGATCGAGCACGGGTCTTACATTGATGACGCGGCCATCGCCACTATGAAGAAGAACGGAACTTACCTGGTGCCGACTCTCTATCTGGCCGACTGGTTTCTGGAGAATGCCGAGAAGATTGGAACGCCCGCCGATTTGATCGCCAAGGGGCGCGAAGTGATGCCCGCCGCGCGCAAGAACGTGGCGCGCGCGTTTGCCGCGGGAGTTAAAGTTGGCTTCGGCACCGATGCCGCGGTGTATCCGCATGGACTTAACGCGCATGAATTCGCCGTCATGGTGAAGCTGGGGCTGACACCGCTGCAGGCGATCCAGGCGGCTACCATTAACGACGCCGATTTGCTGGGATGGTCCGACAAAATCGGGACGATTGAGCCCGGCAAATGGGCCGACATTGTTGCTGTGGATGGCGACCCGCTGGCGGACGTTACGACTCTTGAGCGGGTTAAGTTTGTGATGAAGGGCGGCGAGGTGATTAAGAATTTGTACGCCAAATAAGGTCAGAGGTTTGAGGTCAGATTGCAGAGGCGAGAAACCCATTGCGGTAGTTACCTCTGCAATCTGACCTCTAACCTCTGCAATCCTTTAGAATCGCCCGGTGACTGTTCGCCTGCAGATTGAAGCCACCCGCGGCTCTGCCAGGGTTGGCAGACTGATCACTCCTCATGGAGAAGTCGAAACGCCTGTGTTCATGCCTGTTGGAACGCTGGCTTCGGTTAAGGGTGTCTCGCAGGATGTGCTTGAAGAACTCGGCGTTCAGATTCTGCTTGCCAATACCTACCATCTTTTTTTGCGGCCTGGGGTTGAAACGGTTCGGCAGATGGGCGGGCTGCATCGATTCATGTCGTGGGATCGAGCCATTCTCACCGACTCCGGCGGCTTCCAGGTTTTCAGCCTGAACGATCTCCGCAAGATCAGCGAGGAAGGCGTGGTGTTCCGCTCGCATCTGGACGGGTCGCCGCACTTTCTTAGTCCTGAAAAGGCGATGGAAGTGCAGATCGGGCTGGGTGCCGATATCCTCATGGCGTTCGACGAATGCACCGAGTATCCGGCGGACGCCGCGCGTGCGCGGGCGTCGATGGAGTTGACTCTGCGGTGGGCCGCGCGCTGCAGGAATTATTTTGAAGAGCACAAGTATGACGTGCCCTGGGCACGCACGGATTTTGCTGAAGGACGGTCTGCGGAGCTTCGCTCCGTCGGGCGGACGAATGCGTCCGCCCCTACGCGATCTGAGGCGACCCCCTCTTTGTTTGGCATCGTCCAGGGTGGTATGGATACCGAGCTTCGCCGCGAATCTGCTTTGCGCACCATCGACATCGGCTTTCTCGGATATGCCATTGGCGGGCTTAGCGTTGGCGAACCTCGCGCGCTTACTCGCGACATTGTTGAATTCACGCTTGAGCAACTTCCCGCGGACCGGCCGCGTTACTTGATGGGGGTGGGTACTCCGGAGGAGATCGCGCAGTATGCCCAGTCGGGCGTCGACATGATGGATTGCGTGCTGCCTACCCGCGCCGCCCGCCATGGATTGCTATTTACGTCGGAAGGCAAGGTTTCGATCAAGCAGGCCCGGTACGCGCAGGACGACAGCGCGCTCGATCCTGCTTGCGATTGCCGCGTCTGCCAGCGTTATTCGCGGGCTTACTTGCGGCATCTTTATGCCTCGAACGAATTGCTGGCCCAGGTCTTGAATACGGTCCACAACCTTCACTATTACTTGGCCACCATGAGGACCGTCCGCGCCTGGATTCGGGCAGGCCACGCGCCCACCGCTGGCATTTCCCGGATGTAAATCGCCGCTGGCACTGTGAAATAATTTTCAAGTTGCAGCGTGCGGCTTTATGATCGAGCGCGAGACAAAACAATTCCGCCTTGTCAGCCTCCTCCAATCCGAACGCAGGCGTCGAAACATCGCACCAAATTTCGAGGCGTATTTCTGAGCAGCGGCGTTTCCCTTCATTTCTGCCTTGGGTGGTCCTGGTGGCGCTGGCGATCCGTCTGGTCGTCATGGTTTTCCTGCTGCCCGAGCAACTCGAACCGCAGCGCGACCACTGGCATTTCGGATATGAAGCGGGGAGAATCGCGCGCTCTATCGTGCAGGGGCGCGGTTTCAGCAGCCCTTTGTTTGCGGACACCGGCCCCACCGCCTGGATGACTCCGGTTTATCCCTATCTGGTGGCCGGTGTCTTCAAACTGTTTGGGACTTACACGAAGGCCTCGGCGATTGTGTTGCTGTCGCTGAATGCGCTGATGTCGGCGCTGGGCTGCATTCTCGTTTTCCTGATTGCTCGCGTCAGTTTTGGAGATCGCGTCGCGAAATGGTCCAGCTGGGCGTGGGCATTCTGCCCCTATGCGATTTATTTTCCCGTTGAGCGCATCTGGGAGACCTGGCTGGCGACGCTGGTGCTTTGCCTGCTTTTCCTGATGACTCTGAATCTTGAGAATCCGGCTGGCCCTGAAGATGACCGCCCGCGAAAATGGATCGTCTTCGGCTTGCTCTGGGGAGTGGCTGCGCTGACCAGCCCCGCTCTACTTTCCGTGCTTCCATTTCTTGCCGGATGGATCATCTATCGCCGCCATCGCCGCGGCCAGCGCTGGTTTGCGGTCAATGTTGTGGCCGCCATCGCATTCATTGCGGTCATCTCGCCCTGGTTCATCCGCAACTACGAAGTCTTCCATCGCATCATTCCTTTCCGCGACAACATGGGGATGGTTCTGCGGCTGGGAACCAAAGGCACCACTTCGCACTGGGCGCCCTACGAGTTGGGACCGTGGCACAACGACGCGGAATGGAATGAATTCAAGCAACTGGGCGAACTCGGTTACATGGACAAGGAAAAGCGGCAGGCGCTGGAGTTCATTCGCGCTAATCCCGGGTGGTATGCGTGGGCCACGGTGCGGCGTGCCGTCTATTTGTGGACCGGCTACTGGAGCCTGGAGCCGGACTATCTGAAACAGGAGCCGCTAGATCCGCCGAACATTTTTTTCTGCACTACGCTCAGCGTGCTCGCGCTTCTCGGCTTGCGGCGCGCGCTGCGAGCGGACTGGGCCAGCTCGCTGCCCTATGCGCTCGCGCTCTTCTCGTTTCCGCTCATCTACTACATTACGAGTCCGGAAGTTTATTATCGGCGGCCGATTGACCCGTTCTTTGTGATTTTGGCGGTGGTGGCGGTGGTGAAAAACAGTGGTCGGTGGTCAGTGGCCAGCGAAAACCGGAAGATCTTAAGGACAGCGAGAACGCCTAACGCAAAAAAGAAGGGCGGCCAATTCGGCCGCCCGCTGGACGGGCGAGGCGGCCGTCCCTCCACCGAATAGTTCTACGCCGTAGCTGGACGCTCGCCGCTTTTGGCAGGAACCCGGTCCGGCTTGATCACCTGCTGCACACCATCGTCGGTCTTAGCGGGCAGAGGCTTGATCGGCGGCAGTTCCTGCCCTTCGACCAGCATCTTGATCTCGGAGGCGTCCAGCACTTCGCGCTCGATCAGCGCCTTTGCGATCCGGACCAGCGTTTCGCGATTCTCCGAGAGTATTCCCTTCGCCGTCGCATACCCCGCGCTCACCATCTTCCTGACCTCTTCGTCAATTTGGATGGCCGTGGCTTCACTGTAGTCGCGGTGTTGCGCGATCTCGCGCCCCAGAAAAATCTGCTCTTCTTTCTTGCCGAAGGTCAGCGGCCCCAGGTCGCTCATGCCCCACTCGCAAACCATCTTGCGCGCCAGTTCCGTGGCACGCTCGATGTCGTTGCCCGCGCCCGTTGACATCTGGCCCAGGAAAAGCTCTTCCGCGATACGCCCGCCCATCAGGATGGCGATCTGCGTGTCGAGATAATTTTTGTAGTAGTTGTGACGATCGTCGGTCGGTAACTGCATGGTTAAACCGAGCGCCATGCCGCGCGGAATAATCGTGACTTTGTGCACGGGATCGGAGTGCGGCAGCATGGCCGCCACTAGCGCGTGTCCGGCCTCGTGGTAGGCGGTGTTCTTCTTCTCCTCATCGGAGAGCAGAAGCGACTTGCGTTCCACGCCCATCAGCACTTTATCTTTCGCCACTTCAAAGTCGTACATCAGCACGGCCTTGCGGTTTTGCCGCGCCGCCGCCAACGCCGCTTCATTCACCATGTTCGCGAGGTCGGCGCCGGAGAATCCCGGTGTGCCGCGGGCGAGCACGGAGAGATCAACATCGTCCGCCAGAGGAATCTTGCGGGTGTGCACGCGCAAGATCTCTTCGCGTCCGCGAACATCGGGACGATTCACTACCACGCGCCGGTCGAAACGTCCTGGCCGCAGCAGGGCCGGATCGAGCACATCCGGACGATTCGTCGCCGCCATCAGGATCACGCCTTCGTTCGATTCAAAGCCGTCCATTTCGACGAGCAGTTGGTTCAAGGTTTGCTCACGCTCATCGTGTCCACCGCCGAGGCCAGCGCCGCGGTGACGTCCAACGGCATCAATTTCGTCGATGAAGATGATGCAGGGAGCGTTTTTCTTGCCTTGTTCAAACAGATCGCGCACGCGGCTTGCACCTACGCCTACGAACATCTCCACGAAATCCGAGCCGGAGATGGAGAAAAACGGAACATTCGCTTCGCCCGCGACCGCGCGGGCCAGCAAAGTCTTGCCCGTTCCCGGAGGACCAACCAGAAGCACGCCCTTCGGAATGCGTCCGCCAAGTTTCTGGAACTTCTGCGCCTCGCGCAGAAATTCGATAATCTCGCGAAGTTCTTCCTTCGCCTCATCCACGCCGGCCACGTCCTTAAACGTGATCTTTTTCTGTTGCATGGAGAGCAGCCGCGCCCGGCTCTTGCCGAACGACAGCGCTTTATTTCCACCCGTCTGCATCTGCCGGATCATGAAGAACCAGAGCGCGCCGAGCAGAACCAGCGGCGCAAGATTCAAAAGCCAGCTTGGCCAGGTGCCATTGCTGATGTCTTTGAAGCTGTAGGGCACGTTCTTGTCCGTCAACTTCTTGTACATCTCGGGATAGCTCCCGGGCGGCACAGTGGTATGAAATGGGGAGTCGTTCTTAAATTTCCCGCGCGCTTCCTGGCCGATAAAGAGCACGTCGTGGACATTGCCCTGGTCGACATCCGACAGGAATTCAGAAAAGCCGATTTCTTTTTCTTTCTGGGCATTGCTCCCGGTTTTCACCACCTGCCAGAGCAAGAAGGCCGAGACCACGATGACCGCCCAAAACAGTACTGTTTTGATTGTCGAATTCACTTAAAACTCCTCATCGAACGCAACCCGGTGCGGACCCTCCCCACCAAAGAAAGACGCCGCCCTTTAACCCATATTAGATGCCGGAGGCGGAAATTCGACTGGGAAAAGCCTGCGCATTTATTCTAGACCTTTTACAACGAAAACGGGGGACCAGAAGGAAGTAACAGAAGTCACGGGATGCATCCCGCGTTATCACCATTTGAAATCGGCTATGCCCCGGCTTGGACGGGGTCCTTCGCCCCGTCGCTACACAAGTCGCGGCGGGTTTCAGGTAGTCGCGGCCAGATATGGCAGGTTTCGTCCCGTCTGCTCGGGACTCCCCAAGCCATAGCCGCAAAGAAACGCGTCATCCACCAGAAATCCGAAATAGTCTGGCTGCAGCGGCACGCGGCGCGCCGATTGGCGATCCAGCAGCGTTGCCAGCTTCACTGAAGCCGCGCCCCGCCCGCGCAGGTCGCTCATCAGGAATTCGCTGGTCACTCCAGAGTGCACCAACCCCTCGACCAGCAACACATGCTTGCCTGCAATCGCCAGTTCGTGGCTGAAAAATATCTCCAACACAGCAGATTCACCATGCTGACTCTGCTTGTAACTCGGCTTGATAAAGGAGCAGATGACGGGTACATCGATCGCGCGCACCAGGTCGGCCATGAAAAGGAAGCTATTTTCCAGAATACCCAGCGCGATCAGGGTCTGGCCGCGATAGTCGTCGGAAATCTGCCGACCCAGTTCGCGGATTCTTTTCTGAATCTGGTCGGCCGAGATCACCTGGCGCAACCTGGCATTTGGCGAAGCATTCATAGCGGAAGTGGCGCCTCCGGCGTGCTAACTCGAAGCAGTAACTCTAACCATGGCATGTTACATCATGCGGGCGATCTCACGAATCCAAATCGCTTGCGAAGCCCCGGCCGCCGCACGAAAAGCGGCTGGAACCGCAAACCCGCGCATCCAGACTAGCCCGCAACCTTCGGCGACCGCAACCGGCCAGAGTTTCTTCTCCGATCCGGTCGCATGCCGGTCACTCAACAACTCCTTCACCTTTTTCGCTGCCGCGGTATGCGCCGGCCAGTAACGATCTCCCGCCCGCCAGTTGCGGATCAAAAATTCCCTTGGCATGTGCGCCAGATCAAGCAACTGCCCGCGCTCATCCTCGGGAACGCGGCCTGCATCCACCACTCGGGCTTCGATGCAAGCGTCCAGTTCGGCTACCTCCACCGCGCCTGGCACCGCTAAAGCATACTCATAATTCGCGACTTCGCCTTGGCGACCGACCGAAGACTTCAGTTCAAGGAGAAGTTCCTGCGCGCTGGCTCGCGCTGCGGGTCGAAGCCTCCAACCACCAGGCAGCTCCAGTTGTTGGCGCTGCGAAGTTCGCGCCAGTTCCAGAATCTCTTCAATCAGCCGGAACGAAATACTCGAATCTGGCGCGTTCGTTTCCAGCCATCCGCGCACTAGCCGGCGCTGCGCCGCTAGCGGAAGCGCAAGCAGCGGTCGAATCTGCAGAGACGCGGCTGGACGCGGCTCAGGCGGCACTGGAGCCCCTGAAGGGGCAGCTGATTTCGAGGAGCTTGCGGTATCGCTAAAGCGATACCCTGATATGAAGCCGACTTTTTCCTCGACCTGTTTAGCTGCCGAGGGCAAATTCGCCACGATCTCTGGGTGCCCGACCTCCCAATGCTCCTCCTCGGCTCGCGCGATTTCCGCCAGTTCACCCATGTGTTCGATCGCGGCCTCGCCAAATTCTTCCGCGATCATCGGCAGCAGCCGATGCCGCACGCGATTGCGCAGGAAGACGACATCGCGATTCGACGAATCTTCCCGCCAGCTCTGGCCTCGCTCGCGCAGAAAGTTCTGCAAGGCAGCGCGGCGGAAGCCGAGCAACGGGCGAACCACCTCGCCAAATGAGTGTCCCTGATGTTCGAAAATAATCCGCGGATGAATTCCCGAGAGTCCTCGAATACCGGCACCACGAAAGATGCGCAGCAGCACCGTCTCGGCCTGATCGTCGAGAGTATGCGCCGTCGCAATTTTCGCCACGCGACCTGCGCGCGCCAACTCGCGAAAAAAACTGTAACGAAGTTTACGCGCGGCTGCTTCGATGCCGGAACCGGCTATCGAGCTATGGATCGGGCTTTTTCTCGAAATACGAAGGCCGCGAATCGGCGCCTCGCAGACATGCAGTTCGAGCCCGTGCTGCTGTGCCAACTGTGCGACAAATCGTTCGTCCTCATCCGACTCTTTGCCGCGCAACTTGTGATTGACATGCGCAACCGAGAGCACAATCCCCAAATCGGCACGCAACTCCAGCAGCAGGCAAAGCAAAGCCACGGAATCCGCGCCGCCTGAAACCGCCGCCGCCACGCGGTCGCCCGCCCGCATCGACTGCTGCTTCCGAATTGTCTTCAACAGCCGCTCCGCCAGCCGGTGCACGGAGAAATGGTATAGGAAACCAGTTCTCAGTTCCCAGTTCTCAGTGCGGAGTTTTTCTGAGAAGAGAACTGATTTCTGATATGCTGTTCCGCAAATGTGGGGAGCTTACCGCTGGGCCGCCAGAGTTCTGCTGCTGGTCATGCTGGTCCCGGCCTTCGGGCCGATGGCCATGGCCTGCGCTGCGCGGCCGGAAACCATGCATTGTACGCGGCAGCCTACCTCTGGTCAGGCTGGGTCTGGGCAGGCTAGGTCTGGGCAGACGGCGCAGCCTGCAATGCAATGCCATCACGCGATGGCACAGTCGAAGCCGCCCCAGTCCGAAGAATCCTCAGCGTTTCGAGCGACCAACGATGGCAACTGCTGTCAGAACCATTGCTGCTGCGGCGCGTCCACATCCGAGTGGGCGCGGCCCGCATCCAGTCTGCCATCTTTCATAAGCCTTGCGATCGAACCCTCGCGACCACCGCAGGACGCGTTGCTGCCCTCAAGTGACATCCGCCGGCAAGATTCCGCTCGCGCTCCACCCCGCAGCTAGGCCCTCGTTCCGAAACCCTTAAAGATAGCGACTCTGCTACGAGCGACCGACCTCGGGCTGCGAGCGAAAGCGTTTGCTCGAAGCTGGCGGCTCGAGTTCCCAGCCCAACACACCGACAAATACATTAAGGGCACATAAATTTATGACTCCCCTCAGACTTTCAGCATTCATCGTCTTGCTGTTCGCCGCTCCCGCGTTTGCCACCATCTTCGGCTCCGTGCGCGGAGTGGTTCATGACCCTCAGCACCGTCCCATTCCGGGCGCGCACGTCACGTTGAAGGCGCAAAACTCGGACTGGACGCAGTCTCAAGACTCGCGCGACAGCGGAGGATTTGATTTCACTTCCGTGGCGCTCGGAAATTACACGGTGACAGTCTCATCGAAAGGCTTCCGGGAAATGCATCAGGATGTCATCGTGCAATCGGACACCAACCCGGTTTTGCATTTCGAGCTGACCATCGCAGGCGCAAAGGAAACTCTCATTGTGCCGGAAACTGCCGTAGAGGCAACGACGGAGAGCGTCACGCCCACCGTCATGGTGAACCGCATCGACATCCAGGAAACCCCCGGCGCGGACCGCACCAACGGCATGGAGATGATCACAGATTACGTTCCGGCAGCCTACGTGACGCACGATATGCTGCATATGCGCGGCGGCCATCAGGTGGAGTGGCTGGTGGACGGCGTCCCCATTCCTAACACAAACATTGCCAATAATCTGGGGCCACAAATTGATCCCAAGGACATCGATTACCTCGAAGTGCAGCGAGGCAGCTACGACGCCGACTATGGCGACCGCACCTACGGAGTCTTCAATGTAGTGCCTCGAACCGGCTTTGAACGCTATCGCGAATGCGATCTCGTCATCACGGCTGGAAATTTCTATCAGACGAACGACCAGATCAGTTGCGGAGGACACACCCAGCGCTTCGCTTACTACGCCAGCTTGAACGGAGATCGAAGTCAATACGGACTGCAGACTCCAATCGGGCAGGTTGTCAACGATGCAGCGAATGGTTTCGGAGGATTTGCGTCGTTCATCTTCAATCCCGATCCCAAGAACCAGTTCCGCCTGGTGGCACAGTTGCGGAGGGACTACTACCAGATCCCGATTGATCCCGACCCGAATTCGATCGGAAATCAGACTTTGCTCGGCTCAGGGGCGCCGCCGAGTTTCGGACTTCATGACGCCGAGCGAGAGCCGGACGGCTACGTGACGTTCTCGTGGGTGCACACCTTCAATCCGAATACACTGGTTACCGTTTCTCCGTTCTATCACTACAACGGAGCGGACTACATTGGCGGAGCGAACGACATTCCCGTGACCTCCAACGTTACGCAGACTGCCAATTATGTCGGTGGGCAGGTGGCCCTAAGTTCGAACATCTGGAAGAACGACATCCAAGCCGGCGTCTATGGTTTTTATCAGCACCAATACAACTATTTCTCTCAGGTCGGGAGCACATACGACGGCGTTTTGTTTCCCACCATCCAACCCTCATCGATCGGCGTGAATGGAGGTGTTGCCGCCGAATTCATCAACGACAAATTCAAAGTGACTTCGTGGCTGACTTTATTGGCCGGAGTACGAGTAACAGAGTTCAGCTCCGGGGCACCCGCGTCGGCAGTAACTGAGTCGGTTTCAGAAACCAACGCCGATCCTCGCTTTGGAGTTGCCATTCGCGTTCCACGGCTGAACTGGGTCTTTCGCGGCTTTTACGGCTACTACTATCAGGCGCCCCCCCTTTCGACGGCTACCAGCGCACTGCAGGACTTACAGTTCGGCTCCTTCGCCCCCTTGCACGGTGAACGGGATCGGGAATGGCAGTACGGGGTCACGATTCCGGTGCATGGTTGGGTCTTCGACGCCGACACCTACCAGACATTTGCCCACAATTGGCTCGATCACAACAATATCGGCGCGTCGAACATCTTTTGGCCCATCACCTGGGATTACGCGCTGATTCAAGGGTGGGAGACGACTTTACGCTCGCCGCGCCTCTGGCATGGCGGCCAGTTGCACCTAGCCTATGCCAATCAGATCGCGCAGGCCACCTCGCCGATCACGGGCGGCTTGGTCTTCCCTGTTCCGCCCGGCCTTGCGCCTGTAGACCACGATCAGAGAAACACATTCAATGTCGGATACAACACCGGACTTCCCTGGCACAGCTACGCCTCAACGAACGTTTACTACGGATCGGGATTTACCAACGGGTTGCCGGGCGTGCAGTATCCGGGGGATTATCTGCCTGGCCACACTACGTTTGATTTTGCTCTCGGCAAAGATTTCGCCGAGAAATACACCATTTCGTTGACGGGACTGAATGTGGCCAACCGGCGCGTGCAACTCGATAACAGTCTGACGTTTGGAGGATTTCACTGGAACGATCCGCGGCAAATTTATGGGGAGTTTCGCTACCGGTTCCACTATTGACGGCCAAGGGTACAGCGCCAGTGAGGTAGGGTGACAGTGCTATGAAATTACACACATTTCCCCCGTTCCGGAAAAGGCCGACCGGCACCCGATTTCACATCGAGAAGGGAAACGTTGGGCACCATGGTCTTATAACGGACGTAACTGCTCACGCTCGTGCAGAATAGGTATCATGAAAGTGCGGAAATCGTGGTCTCCCCCCACAACTTCTTACCGTAACGAGGACTGGTATGCGTTGCAATTGGCTATTGACAGCGATTCTTATTCTTCCATTCGCAGGGCAGGGGTTGGCACAGAATAGCGATGAGGGCGCCCCGGCGTCGCTTGGCGACGTAGCCAAGAAGAATAAGGACACCTCAAGCTCCACCCCGAAGAGCAAACCCAAGCGAGTATTCACGGATGACGATATGTCCATGCGCAAGAGTCCCATTCCGGCGATTGCGCTGGAAGGCCCGGATAATAGCCAGGCGGTGCTGGACGTGATCCACGAGTTCAAAAGGACGCACGATGCGGCCGAAACCGAGCGCGTGCTCCATGAATGGTTCGACGAGCAGTCGGAGATTCTTTCGGCGGCTATCGATGCCAATAACAGAATTGCCCAGCACAATCAGACCAAGATGGAAGCGGCGCAGGACGGATACGGTTATGGGAGCCCCTACGGAAACGCGTCCGATGTCGACTACAATAAGTTGCGACAGCGCCAGCTGAGCGAGATGTGGGCGCAACGCAGCGACGCGCGCAGCAACCGGGACAACTGGCAAGTCGTGATGCGGATTCAGCAGGCGTTCCTGCGGGTGCGCTGCGATGCGATTTTGAACCGGGGCAAGGCGCCTTACGATTGGTTTAGAATCCGCAACGCGAACGGCGTGGGGACGTACTAAGGGAAACGGCCGCTGAGCTGGCAAAAAGAAAGGGCGCGACTGGCTTGCGCCCTGAATGCGTCAATCCGATTTTCCGGATGATCGATTGAGGCGATTCCCCACACCCGCGGAAACTCTCACTCATCTATTGAACGAATAGGTAGTGGTGCAGTTTGAAAATTGCCGTCCCTCAGCGGCTAAAGCCGCAAT
>Ga0074046_10000716_pt1 | contig 30562 bp, 23 predicted proteins | sample BogForMeECP23OM3_FD_94441 | JGI IMG/M metagenome (GOLD analysis project Ga0074046, IMG submission 94441) | Bog forest soil microbial communities from Calvert Island, British Columbia, Canada - Bog Forest MetaG ECP23OM3 | ecosystem: Environmental > Terrestrial > Soil > Wetlands ... | reverse complement strand
GCAGGCATCGCTCGTGCCCGACGGCGAGCAAACGATCATCGACACCGTCGTCCAAACCTGGAAATTGCCGAAAAGTGCCCGCGGTTACTGGCTGCAGTGCGAGTATGCGAATACCACGGCGCAGATCTCCCGGCGCTTGCCGGTGAATGTCTCGCGCTGCGATGTAACTTACGAGCGCAACGTTCGCTTCGGCGGCGAGGGCCGCCGTGTAGTCAAGAGCGTGAGCTGCGAATAGCCAATCGCCAATAGTATATCGCGATACATGCGCTAATGCCGCGCATGCTCCATTGAGTAGTCCTTACTATAGGTTACGTCCGGCGACTGCCTAATCCTTACTTTTCGAGCGCGGTCTTTCCCGCGGATTTTTTTTCATCCGCCGAATTTGCGCGACCGGTGACCAGCGCCGCCATCGCGGCGAAGCGCTCCTGCCCGACCGCGATGAACAGTCCCTCGGCTTCTGCCGTCAGCAGACCGTTCGCTGACAACGTTCCGTGGGTGAATATCTTTCGCCCCTCGACGCGATCGACGTACGCCTCGAAGGTAAGCTCGGTCAGCAACGGCGTCGGCCGCCGGTAACGAATCGTAAGCGTCCCCGTCATGCCGGGATTGCCCGTCAGCGACTGCGCCATTCCAAGCACTTCGTCAAACGCGGCGGCGAGAAATCCTCCGTGCACGTGACCCGGCGGACCTTCGTATGCGACGCCGAACGTCCCGCGCCCCTCGACCTTGTCGCCAAGCACGGCCAGCCGAATCGGCGGCGCGAGCGGATTTGCGATTCCAATCAGCGGGCTGTGGTCGAAGAACGCACGCGGATCGCCGGCGTTGGCGCTCTCAGCAAACCCCTCGTAGCTGCGCGAGATCGGATATTTCGACAACCGCCGGGCGTAACGCTCCAACGCGTCGGCGGCGGCTGACAAGTCTTCCTCAGGCGCGGCGACCTGCACCAAATGGTCGATCACCCGGCGCATCGCGTTGGCCAATCGATGCGCCTGGGCGCGGCGTCCGGTCGCCGGCGCCTGGCTGATCGCCCACGCTGCTTCGAAATTTACATTTTGATCGCTCATCTTCCTCGGCCGGCATTGATCGGAAACTGCTGCGAACTTTTCCCGATGGTAGCTGTCGCTTCGCGGTCAATCTATGGCGCAGTCGCCAAAAGCCGCGGCACTCGATATGCCTTCGAGTATAGTAGAATACAAATGAGCTGCTCGATGCGGACCCGTATCCTCATACTATGTGCGCTCGCCTGCGGACTGGCTTCGATTGGTATTCGATCCGCTCGCGCGCAAACAACCCTCGAGGTCCCCGGACCCGCGCAGCAGACTCAGCCGTATATTCCACCGCGTCCGGCGCCGCCGCCGACCACGTGGGCGCCCTCCGGGGCCAATAACGGCGACACGATTCAACTGCTGCCGCAGGAATTGTGGAGGCCGGCGCCCGCGCCGCTCCAACCCGTCCCACCTCCGCCGCCTGCTCCGGTGAAGGCCGCGCCGATGACGGCGCAAGCGCTTCCCGCTCTGCCGGCGGTGTTCCGCGGATGCTGGGATGGACAGGTGAATCAACTCGATTGGATCAGGCGCGAACCGGGCGCACACAAAATCGGTTTCTGGACTCCGAAGACCTACCGGCTGTGCTACAAACGCGTCGGCGATCAGCCGTTCACGCTCACGTTTACCGAAACCGGCGTCGCGCCGAGCGAGAAGATTGTCAATCCGCATGGCACCGTGGTTGCGATCACCACCGACGGTCGCGCCTACGCCGCGATGCGCTCGCGCTTGTATTTCGACGAATACAAAACTCGCGCCGACGGCTTGTCACCCTCGGCAACGTTCGCGGTTGACGAAACCACCAACCTCGACTGCCGCATCGGCGGCGACGATATGATGGTCAACGCCGACGTGTACGGCACGCGCGACGGGGAGCCCTGGTTCCGCGCGCATTGGCGTGCGGACTTTCACCGCTTCGAGAATTAGCCCCGCGCGCATTGGCGCGCGGCTTTTCATCGCTTCGCGGATTAGTCCCGCGCGCCGGCGCTTGCCTATCAGCCCCGCGTAACTTAAGTATCTCGCATGCCCACAGCGCTCGATCCCCAGATGAAAATCATACTCGACACGTTCAACGCGGCCGGCCCGATGTTCCTGCGCGCGGAAACTGCCGAGCAGGCGCGGGCCAAGCTGCGCGCGCTGGTCGAGGCGAATCTTGTCCCGCCGCCTGCCATCTATCGCGTCGAGGATCGCCACATTGCGGGCGCCGACGGTCAAATCGCGGCGCGGGTTTACACCCCCGAGGGCAGTCCGCCGATGGGCGTGCTGGTCTATTTCCACGGCGGCGGATGGGTGCTCGGAGATTTGGAGAGTCACGACCCCCTCTGCCGCGCCCTGGCCAACGGCGCGGGATGCGTGGTCGTGTCGATCGATTACCGGCTCGCGCCCGAGCACGTTTTTCCGGCCGGCGCCGAGGATTGCTACGCGGCCACCAAGTGGGTAGCCGAAAACGCAGCCGCGCTTGGCGCGGACGGGTCGCGGATGGCGGTCGGCGGCGACAGCGCGGGCGGAAATCTGGCCGCGGTGGTCTCGATGATGGCGCGCGATCGCGGCGGTCCCGCGATCAACTTCCAGTTGCTGCTTTATCCTGCCACTGATTGCGCGCTCGACACGCCGTCGCAGAAGGAATTCGCCGCCGACGGCTACGCGCTGTCGCGCGCCGACATGGAATGGTTCTGGAAAAATTACCTCGACCCCGGCGTCGAAAAAAACAATCCCTACGCCTGCCCGCTGCGTGCGAAAAACTTGAAGGGCCTGCCGCCCGCGCTCGTCCTGACTGCCAGCCACGATCCACTGCGCGACGAAGGCGAGCGATTCGCCGAGCGCCTCATCGCCGCCGGGGTCAAAGTCACCTGTACGCGCTACGAAGGCGTGACCCACGCCTTCGTCAGCTTCGCCGACGCGCTCGACAAAGGCAAAGATGGCCTGCGGCAAGCCGCCGACGCCTTGAGGGTGGCCTTCGCCCGCTAGCCGGTGGCTTCCCGCTTACCTCGCCCCTTGCTGTCCTAATACCCTCTCCTTTTGCAAGGTGATTGTGCGCGGGACATGGGGCGCGCTCGACTTTTGCGACACGCCGGAGTAGGCACAGGTCAGGTCGCCGAAGATCGGTACGATTAATGCGGGGATGATCTCGGCCCGCTCGCATCAACAGGAGGTATGACCGATGGACACCTTGGTCACACTCGGCACTATCGCTGCAATCGGTATCAGCTACGTCCTCTTACCCGTCGGGCTGAGCGTCTTCGCGGACTTCAGAAAGCCCAGGGAGGTAATCTGCCCTGACAATGGCGAGCCCGCTCAGGTCACGGTGGACGCCGCATACGCCGCAATGACGTCGGCGGTTGGGATGAACAGACTCCGCATGGACGGATGTTCTCGGTGGCCGGAACGCGGCGCCTGTAACCGAAGCTGCCTGAGCCAATTGGCGCACTAGCGTCTGCCTTCGCAGAAAAGCGCAAGCCCAAATTCCAGGGAAAATAAATCTCTGGATGGGCAGCATAAACGCCGTGGCGCAAAGGCCGCGGTCGCGTGCGCCACGGCCGAAGGAGACGCAGATGGCATTTCAGGACATCATCTACGAGAAGCAAGACGGAATCGCCACCATCGCAATCAACCGTCCGGAGGTCCGCAACGCGTTCCGCGGCCAGACCGTGGACGAGATGGTGGAGGCCTTCAGGGACGCCTGGCGAGACCATTCGATCGGGGTGGTGATTCTGACCGGCGCCGGAGACCGCGCCTTCAGCTCGGGCGGCGACCAGGCCGCGCGCAGTGGCGGAGGCTATCGCGGCGGCATGAACGTCGAAGCGTTGCACGAAGTCATCCGCGACATTCCCAAGCCGGTTATCGCCGCGGTCAACGGCTACGCAATCGGCGGAGGGCACGTCCTCCACATCATCTGCGATCTTTCGATCGCGGCCGATACCGCCCGCTTCGGCCAGGTCGGCCCGCGGGTTGGCAGCGTCGATCCCGGCTTCGGCACCGCCTACCTGACGCGCCTGGTCGGCGAGAAAAAAGCGCGCGAGATTTGGTTCCTGTGCCGCCAGTATTCGGCGGATGAAGCTCTGGAGATGGGCCTGGTAAACAAGGTGGTGCCCGCCGCGCAGTTGATGGACGAGGCGCGCGCTTGGGGGCGCGAGATCCTGGCCTTGAGCCCGACCGCGATCAGGATCGCCAAGGCCTCCTTCAACGCCGAAACCGACCACATCAAGGGAATCGGAGCGATGGGCGGAATCTCGCTGGGACTCTACTACCGCACCGAAGAAGCCATGGAAGGACGCAACGCATTCATGGAGCGGCGCACGCCGGATTTCCGCAAGTTCCAAAAGTAGCCGCGGCGCGGCGAATCCGGCGCTCCAATGGACAGCTTGCACGCGCGCGAGTAACTTTTGAATCGAGCGCGGCGGCGCAATGCCTGGAATTTCTGGCGCCCTGCCGCAGCGGGAGACCCGGCCATGATCGACTACGCGGAATTCCAGAGCGCAATCGGACTTAACTGGTACGATATCGATCCCAACCTGCAACTTCAGATGCGCCGGTTGCTCGACCCCGCCGATTTCGACTGGCTCGACCCGGAGCTGCGCAAGGTCGGGGCGCTGTGCGGCGGTCCGGTCGCCGAGCGCGCTGAGGTCACCGACAAGCATCCACCCGAACTCGTCAAGTTCGACCGCTGGGGCGATCCGCTCGACGAAGTGCGCCACCATCCCGGCGCGCTCGCCACCAAGCGCGACCTCTGGGAAGCCGGCCTAAGCGGCCCACGTCTGCACACTGAAGCGCGCCGGCGCGGCCGCCACCTGCCCGAGGTAATCCCGACCGCGCTCAACTACATGCTATCGCAGGCCGAGATTGGGATGCTCTGCTCGGTCGGCATGACCAGCGGAGTGATCGGCCTGGTGCGCCGCTTCGCGCCGCCGGAGGTGCAGCGCGAGTTCATGCCGCATCTCACCGCTGAGCACTTCGACGACGCGTGGGACGGCGCGATGTTCATGACCGAGAAAACCGGCGGCTCCGACCTCGCCACGCTCACCACTACCGCGCGCCGCGGCGGCGATCGCTGGATCCTGAACGGCTCCAAGTGGTTCTGCTCAAATGTCGACGCCAGCGCGATCGCGACGCTCGCCCGCCCCGAGGGCGGCGCCGACGGACTGCGCGGCGTCGCGCTGTTTCTGGTGCCGCGCTTGCGCCGCGATGGCTCCCGCAACGGCATCTCCATTCGCCGCCTCAAGGACAAGCTCGGCACCCGCGCGGTGCCCACCGCCGAAGTCGACTTCATCGACGCCGAAGCGTCTCTGCTCGCCGGCAGCGGCGGCACGGCGAGCGACGGCCAGGGGATCAACCGGATGATGGAGATGGTCAACGACTCGCGACGCGGCATCGCCGTGATGGGCCTTGGCATCATGCGCCGCTCGTTCCTCGAGTCTGCGATCTTCTCCTGGCATCGCCGCGCGTTCGGCCACGCGCTGCGCGATCTCCCGATGATGCGCGAGATGCTGGTGGGCATGATGGTCGAGCTGGAGGCCGCGGCAGCGCTGGTTTTCGCCTCGACCTCGGACGATAGCGCGCTCGCGCGCCTGCTCGTGCCGCTGGCGAAGTTGCGCGCCAGCCGGCGCGGGGTCGAGTTCGCCTCGCAGGCCGTCGAAGTCCATGGCGGCAACGGTTACGTCGAGAACTGGCCGCTCGCGCGCCAGTTGCGCGACGCGCAGAGCAACACGATCTGGGAAGGCACCGAGAACATCATCTGCCTCGACATCCTGCGCGCGCTGCGCAGCGAGCAGGTGATGCAGGCCGCGTTCGGCGCGCTCGGCGAACGCGTCGAGACCGCAGGCGCCCTGCTTGCCGCCACGCGTGAGACGGTGGTTCACTCGCTCGGCGAAGTGCGCGAGGCGCTCGCGCATCTCTCACGTCTCGATCGCGAGGTCGCGCAATTGCGCGCGCGCGGCTTCGCCAACTATCTCGCTGACGTCGCCTCCGCCGCGTTGCTGCTCGAGGAGGCCGCCTTCGAGCTCAGCACTTCCGGCAGCGCGCGCAAGGCGGTGATCGCCCATCTGTTCGCTCAGGTGCATCTCGGGCGCCATCCGATGCGCGGCCTGCTGTCCGACGATCGCAGCGTACTCGATCTGTTCGATCCGATCGTCTGCTACGGCGCGATCGAGCCGGCCCGCGCCGCGGTGGCGCTTCGCAGGGGCTAGCGGAGCTTCGTTCTTCGCGGCGCGAGACCGCTCAGGGCTTTGCTAAGCGGCGGACCGGGCAGGTTGATAGTTGCACCACGGGTCAGTCGCGAGAAAGTCGCCGGTCAGCGCATAGGCGCGCGAGCGCGAGCCGCCGCAGAAGTCGTTATACTCGCACCGCCCACACCTGCCGCGCAGGGCGGCGGGGTCACGCAGCGTGCGGAAGAGCTCGGAGTCACGATAAATCCCGGCCAAGCTTTGCTCTCGCACGTTTCCTGCAGAAACCGGCAGGAATCCGCTCGGATAGACCTCACCCTTGTGGGACACGAAGACAAAGCCCTTGCCAGCGTTGACGCTGTGAGGCGCAAGCCCAACGGTGTGCCCCGGTCCTTCCGACCGCCGAAGCATATCGGGCATCGGCACCGCGCCGGGGTGGCCCTGGTACTGCTTGCCGCTGCTTTCCGCCTCGTGTTGCGCGACATAGCGCCGGTAGTGGGGCGCCTCGGTCACCTTCACGACGAAGTGCGACTTTTTCTGAATCGCGTATAAGACCGCGAAGAGTTCCTCACACTGGCTTGCCGCGACGCCGTCGAGGACCTCGCCGCGTCCCATCGGGACCAGGAAGAACACCTCCCAGAAAACCGCTCCAAGACGTTCGACCAGCTCAGCCATCTCGGACAGAAACGGCGCCGAACCGGCCCACAGCGTCGTGTTGATCTGTAGCGGCAGACCACATTGGTGCGCCCATTCGACGGCCGCCATTGTCTTGTTGAATGCCCCTGGTACTCCGCGGAAACCGTCGTGAAGGTCAGCGCGCGGATAATCGAGGCTCAGCGCCATCTGATCCAGGCCCGCCTCCTTCAACTGGCGCACCACGGTCGCAGTAAGTGCTGGAGTTGCCGCGGGAATGGTTCCCATGCGCAGACCGAGCCGCTTGCCCTCGCGCACGAGGTCCAAGAGGTCGGGACGTTTGAGCGGGTCGCCCCCGCTTAGGATAAACACCGGAGTGCCCATCGCAGCGGTCTCGGCAAGCAGTGCGAAGCCTTGCGCGGTGGTCAGTTCGTCGGAATTGCGCAACGGTTGAGCCGAGGCGCGGCAATGGCTGCAGGCGAGGTCGCACGCCTGAGTCGTTTCCCAGATAACCAGAAAGGGCGCTTTCGCGAAGTCGATCGAGGGCATCATGGACGCTTCACCTATCAGTCTGAGTATATGCGTTCCCGCTCGTGTGGAACAAGTTTTGACGCGGCACTCCCGGCCCGGGCGGCGCAAAAGCCGGGCTCGATTTGCATCCTCACGATTGTTTCCCCGCGACTAAACGTGCTCCGTCCGGGCCGCCCTTTGCGTCTGGGTTCGCGCGGATCAGTTTTTAGGCGGCGCCGGTGTGCGTTGATGCGCGAGAAAGCGCGCGATGTCCTCGATTTCGATGTGCGTTAGCTTGCCTTTGGGCTCGAGGAACGCCTGCATCTGGGACTTCGAGTAGAGCGCATTGGGATCCTCGATGTAGCGGTGGATGAACGAAACCGACCGCACCAGCCCAATTCCGCTCAGATCCGGTCCCTTGGCGCCGCCGTGGCCTGCCACGATGTGGCACTTGCCGCAGTTTCGGTAGAACAGCCGGGGCGCCTTCTCGCTATAGGGGCCACCACCCTGCAACTCCTCGATGTAGTCGTACAGGTCCGCGCTTTCGTCGGGCAGCAATCCGGTCATCGCGGTGCGGGCGCCCGGCCGCACCACTTCGCCGGGCCGCTCGAGATGGGCGACTATCCAAGTCCTGTCGTGCTTGAGGGGATCCAGCATCAGGTCGGGCCCGATCTTGCTCCCGCGGCCATTGACGCTGTGGCAGTATGCGCAATTCAGCGTGTGAAAGAGCCGGTGACCTTCCTCGACGGTCGGCCGGTCCGGCACGTATGGGTTGAGCAGCGGCGACTCCGCGCCGATCACGGTCAACGCAATCACGCCGGCCAGCGCCGAGACCGCAAAGCCGGTGGCGATCGGGCGGTCCAGCGGATTCTGGCGCATCCGCCGATCGAAGAAGGGCACTGCCAGCAGGATCGTCAGCGCAAGCCCCGGCAGCATGACTGCCGCGACCGCTTCCATGCTGCCGGGAAAATACTTGAGCGCCTGGAACAGGAACAGGAAGTACCAGTCCGGGCGCGGATTGTAGCTGGTGCTGGCGGGGTCGGCGATCTCGCCGATCTCGGCCGGATACATAAAGACCAAAACCATCACCACCGCAAGCGCCAGCAGCACGGCGACGGCGTCCTTGGCCAGATAAAACGGATAGAAGGACTCTCCCGCCTCTTTCTCGTGATGATATTCGTCGGCCGCCCGGCTGCGCTGCGCGTCGATGCTGAGCTGGGTGCCGACACCAAGCCCGGGGTCGATACCGAGCTGGGCGTTGATCCCGTGGCGGCCGTATTCGGGATGCCGCTTGGGAGGCGCCGAGATGCCCTGGCGCACGACCATGAAAAGATGCACCGCCACGAAAACGATCAGCGCCGCCGGCAGCATCAGCACGTGCATTGCGTAGAATCGCGTCAACGTCTGCGGGCCGACCTCGCTGCCGCCGCGGAAGAAGCGCACGATGTAGTCGCCGATGTAGGGTGTCGAGCCCGCGATGTTGGTGCCGACCACGGTCGCCCAATACGCCTTCTGGTTCCACGGCAGCAGATATCCGGTGAATCCGAACAGCATCACGATCAGGAACAGGAAGACGCCCGTGACCCAGGTCGTCTCGCGCGGGTACTTGTAGCTGCCCGAGAGAAATGTGGTCAGCATGTGGGCGCCGATCACCACCACCATCGCGGTTGCGCCCCACGAATGAAGCCCGCGGATCAACCAGCCCAAGGGAGCGTGCATCGAGATGTAGCGCGCGGCGTCGAAGGCGTGATCGGGGCTGGCTACGTAGTTCATCGCCAGCATCATCCCGGTCACTGCTTGAAGAATAAAAAGGAACAGCAGCACGCTGCCGAGCGTGTAGATCCACTCGACCCGCAGGCTGCTGCTCGGAATGTGGCGATCGAAGAGCGCCACGCGGATCGCCCGCGTCCCGAGCCGCTCGTCAAACCACTTGCTTAGTTGGAGTCGGGACCACATAAAGGGCGCCCTCGCGGACCTCGTGCGCGTAAATGTCCAGCGGACGCGGGGGAGGGCCGCTGACCACTTTCCCAGTCAGGCTGAATACGCCGGCATGGCAGGGACAGAAGAACTGCTTGGCCTCCTCGACCCATCGATAGGCGCATCCCAAGTGCGTGCAATGCGGATCGAAAACGTAGATTTGGTCCGGCATCCGCACCACCCAGGCCGTGACCGCCGAATCCTCCGTCACCCATCCCTCGGCCACGCGCCGTGCGACCTCGATTCGCTGGGGAACGTTGAGCGGAAGCTCGTCGATCTTTCCCATCCGCACCCAATCTTTGGACTCGCCCGGGCCCAACAGCGGGACGATTAGATAGGAAACGATGGGCGCCGCGATACCGGCGCTGACAATTCCCATCGCGCCCCAGAACAGACGCGACATGAACCGCCGCCGCGGTTCGCTCTCGATAACTTCGCCAGCTTCCGAGACTGCAAATTGTGCGCGATTACCGTCGGGCACGGCTCGCCGCGCTCACTTTTTGCAGAACGTGCGGACGTAGGCGACCAGCCCGCGAATCTCGTCGTCGTCGAAGGCCTTGCCGAAGTCGGCCATGTCCTTGCTCTTGCCCACCGACTTGCCGCCGCCTTTGATGACGTTGAAAAGATAGTCGTCGCTGAGCTTGGTCATCACCGCGCAATTCGTGTAGTCGGCGGGCTTGTCCTTCAGTTGGGCCGCCTTTTTACCGTCGCCTTTGCCCGACTCACCATGGCAGTCTGCGCACGAATCCGAAAAATTACTGGCCGCGGCCTTCATATCGACTTCGGCGGCGCGGGCCGGGGTTGCCGTCAACGCCGGCGCTAAAATCATCGCTACTGCCGCCGCCAAGGGCATCCAGCTCCAGCCCTTCGATTGAATCTTGGCCGATGAACTTTCTGACATGACCGTTCTGCTCCTTGTTTTCCTTAAAACGTTTCGCTTCGTTACCAGACACCGTGACGAAAGGCTGCAAGTGAATTCGGTTGATACACTACGGTCGGGGAAATCGACGATAGCATGTTTCGGTTTCCCCAGTACATTAGTCGCCCTTCATCGGCTCATTTTAAAGCATCAGCAATCAACATTATATTCCAAGCGTTTGTCAACCGTAATCCGTAATCGGGCTTGCGCAGCCCGCGACCTCATCCCGTCGTTCTTCATGCTCCCCGGCCACCTGCCAGGATCTCCACGCGAGCGCGCCGTTTGCCGGCCGCGCTGCTGCGTGCAGCCGTCGAAATCAGTACCAACGCTGCAACCGCTGCGCGCCACCTGCCCACGGCGGCGCGATGCCCTCCGCTTACTTCGGCTTGTCGCCGCCGCCTGCCAGCTTGCGAAAGGGCTCGAGCAGATCGATTGGGAGGGGAAACACGGTGGTCGAATTGTGCTCGGTGGCGATCTCGGCCAGCGTCTGCAGGTAGCGAAGCTGGAGCGTGATCGGGCTTTTACCCATGATTTCCGCCGCCTCGGAGAGGCGCTGCGCCGCCTGAAATTCGCCCTCGGCCGCGATAACCTTGGCGCGCCGTTCGCGTTCGGCCTCGGCCTGCGCGGCGATCGCGCGCTGCATGTCCTGCGGCAGGTCGATGTTCTTCAGCTCGACGAGTATGACCTTGATTCCCCACGGCTCAGTATGCGCATCGACGATCGACTGGATGCGCGCGTTGACTTTGTCGCGCTGACTTAAGAGTTCGTCGAGTTCGGTCTGTCCGCCTACGGAGCGCAGCGTGGTCTGCGCGAGCTGCATGGTGGCGAACAGGTAATTTGCCACCTCGGTGACCGCGCGCGACGGATCGCTCACCCGGAAGTAGAGCACCGCGCTCACCTTGACGGTCACGTTGTCCTTGGTGATTACGTCCTGCGGCGGGACGTCGAGCACTACAGTACGCAGATCGATCCGGACCATCCGCTCAATCAAGGGGATCACGTAAATTATGCCTGGGCCGCGATACCGCATGAGCCGCCCGAGGCGGAAGATTACGGCGCGCTGGTATTCGTTAAGGATTTTGACCCCGCTCAGAATAAAAATTGCGGCAATGATGACGACTACACCGGCTGCCATTGCGATTCTCCTTGTGCGATAGCGGCGTTCATGTTCTGGTGCTCCAGTTCAATGGGATGCTGGAATTTAATGCGCGAACATACGGCGAGCAGGCGGCAAAAACAAGCCTGCGCGCGCCGTGACAGAAAAATTGTGAACGCCGGTCATGGGCCTAGCTGCTCCAAAAGGCGATCCAGGTAAGCGCGAGCAGGGAAAAGCCGATGCCGACCGCAACAACCGCGATCACGCGGGAGAAATTCTTGAGCCAAAGGGGCGGCGGGTCGCTGCGCAACGTTTCCAGCGCGCCGGACTCGCCAAGGCGCGAATAATCCAACGGGCGCTCGTGCCGGTATTCTTCATCGCTCACGCGGCCGGTAAATATCACAGGGTCGAGCGGAAATTTCTCAGGGCGCAGGTGGGAATTAAAAAAGTGGATAATGAAGATGAACCAGACGGCCAGCAGAGCTTCCTCACCGTGAATCAGGAGCGCGATATTGAGCATGTAACCGGGCACGAAGCGGGCAAAGAAGGGTCCGAACCACATCATGTAGCCGGTGACGCCGATAATCGCCATTCCCCAGAACACCGCCCAATAGTCGAACTTCTCCCAGTAGGCAAAGTGGTCGAATTCGGGCTGCGGACCCATCCAAAGAAACCAGCGCAGCATCTGAAAAAGGTCCGCGGCGTCCTTGGGCTGCGGAGTCATCGAGTTTGGTCCATAAAAAAGGCCTCGCTCCTTCTTTACTATCGCCCTGAAGAGGACCGCTCCAACATGGCAGAGGAAGCCGGCTGATAGGAGCACCGCACAGAGCTTATGCAGAGATAGGACCGCGGTGAATCCGCCGATGGCTTCTGCCAGCCACTTTGCCCAACCCCGCTCGCTGAATCGCAGGGTCATTCCGGTGGCGGCAAGACCCAAAAAGGTTGTGATCACCAAGCCATGCAGGTAGCGCTGCCCCAGCGAGAAGCGAAAATAATAGCGGTCTGAATCGTTACTGTTCACCGCTAACTCCATTGTCCTTCCCTCGCGACCCGCCTATCGACGACCGCGCAAGCCATAGCGCCGTGTGGATGCCGAAGAAGAAGAAAACCCCCACAAGCAGCAGGTTCATGAAGAGGGCCGCATAATATAAAGCCGGGTTCCGCTTGCGGTCGTGCGGATTGGGATGTGGCTCGTAGCTGACAAAGCTCGCGGTTACGCCCTTGTGGCACTTGCCGCAGGTGGCTTGGAGGTTGGCGGGCGCGATCTTGGACTTGGGATTCGAGGCCTTAAGAATTTCGTGAACGCCGTGGCAACTCCAGCATCGTGCCGTGGCAACGAAGCCGAGCTGGGTCACCTGGCCGTGGAAAGTGTCGCGGTAGCTGTGCAGCCTCTCCTTGTGACAGTTGCCACAGGTGGCGACGGTTTTGACTTGCCAGTTCGCGACCTCCACCTGGGCAATCTGATGCGCCGTATGACAATTCGTGCATACCGGTGCATTCGCGCGCCCGGCGATCATCGCCGTGCCGTGCGCTCCGGCAAGGTAATCGACCTGGACGCCGGCATGGCACGCGCCACAGGTAGCAGGCACATTTCTAGGGAAGGTCCGGCTTTTTGGATCCTTTCTGCTGAGGATATCGTGCGCCCCATGGCAACTGGCGCAGGTGGCGGCCACCAACAGCCCGTCGCTGGTCAGGGCGAAGCCGTGAATCGAATCCATGTAAAGCGCGTACACGTCCGGAAAGCCATATTTCTTGGCAATCTCGGCGTTTCCGTGGCAGGTACCGCAGGTGCGCGGCAGGTTGAGCGGATAGACTCGCGACTTCGGGTCAGTCTTGGCGCGCATCCCGTGGGGGTTCCCGTGACAATTGAGGCAGCCCGGAAAGCGGCTCTTCTTCTCCCGCTCGGCGATTGCGTGAACGCTGCTCGCGTAGCCCGAAGTTGCGTTGGCGTGGCAGCCGGCGCACGAAACCGGCTTGACCGGATCGGGATGCGGAAAGGAACGGATATCAGTATGGCAGGAGACACAACCCACCGACGAATGAACCGACGGCTCGTATATCTCCGCATTGACGTACACGCTAACCGGCCGCGCCTGTAACTTGGCGCTGGCCTTCAGATTATGGCAGCCCAGGCAATCCTTATCGCTGGGCGCCTTAGTCGTCGCAGCGGTCTTAGCCGCAGCGGTCTTAGTCGTCGCGGCGGTCTTAGTCGCAGCGACCTTCGCCGTCGCGCCGGCATGACCCATCGCAACCCCGCACAGCAGCATTGCCGCAATCGCGCATGCGATGCGCCCGAGGCCGCTGACCATCCGTCTTGATCCGTGCGCCATTTGTCCCTCTCGCCCGCACCGATTCGCTTACAGCACGCCCCCGCTGTGACACGTGCTGCAGGTCGCGCCGCCTACATCGCTCAGATCAACTGGATGCTTGAACTCGGCGACACTGGTGGGAGTTGCAAGGACCGTGTGACAGGAATCGCATGCCTGGGGAATCACCCGGCCATCAGCGCTGACGTGTTTCCCGTCGTGACAGCGGAAGCATCCCGGGTAATACAGGTGGCCGATGTTGTCGGGATGCGTGCGCCAGTCAACCCGCATAAACGGAAACATGTTCTTTTTGTAGATATCCTGCACCGCGGCGATGGCATCCTTGATTTGCGGCCACTTCCCACCATAAATCTGGGGATAGCGGTTGCGGTAAAAGGTATCGAGCGCGGTTGCAATCCCCTCGGCCGCCTCTTCCGGCGAGTTATAGCGCTTGACCAGGGCCTTGACCGCCTGCCTCTTCAAGAACGGAAGCGTAGGGTCGAGCCGGGTCGCCTCGAACGCCGCATCGACCGCCTGATCGGGCGGAAGAAACTTATGCGACGGCCGGGCATGGCAGGTTACGCAGTCCATCGTCTGGATCGGAATGTCCGCGATCTGCTTGGCGTTCAGCGTACTGTCCTTGGCGAGGTATTCCGTGGTCCTTCCGTCAGGGGTCGTTACTTTTACCCAGGGAATCACCTGGGACTGCTTGTCGGCAGGCGCGAACCATACTTCGTTGGCTATGTTCATGTGCCAATGGATTCCGGTGGCGTGGCCGAACTCTGCCGTTCCGCCTCCGGTCTTGATCAGCATCTGGATGCGCATGGGTGTGTTCTTCTCGTCGTATCCATAATGCGGGAAGATCTTGAGTTGCGCGCCATAGAACTTCTGCGGCCAATGGCATTGCTCGCACGCTGCCCGAATCGGGCGCAACTCCTTGATCGGAGTTTCGATCGGCCTGGGGTACTTGTTGAACATCACCGAATAGACCTGATAGGCGCCCGACAGCTTGGAGCGAACAAACCAGGTGGCGCCGGGTCCGACGTGGCAGCCCGCGCATGCGACCCGCGCGTGCGGCGAATCCTGGTAGGCGTCGAATTCCGGCTTCATCGGGACGTGACAGGTCTGGCCGCAGAACATCGGCGAGTCCGTGAACTGGTAGCCTTGGTAACTTGCCACCAGGCTCAGAACCACAAAGAACAGCGCAAAGCCTAACGCGCTGAGAAAGCCGCGCCGAACCGAAGGCTCGTTGAGATCGAGCTTGGGAAAAGGCGGCAGCTCACCCGGCAAATACTTCCGGCGCCGCCGCCGTTCGAGCAGCATCCCGGCCGGAATGAGCAACAGGGCAAATATCATGACGGCCGGACCGATCAGGTAGGCAAAAATGCCGACGTAGGGGTTCAACTGCACCCCCAGCATCGTCATTCCGGCCAGGGAAAGCATGTCCGCCAAAACGATGACGGCTATGATCAGGCCGGCAATGCTCAGCCGGTTGCGAGCCAAACTTGGCAATTGGCGTTCGGCTGCGGCGCCATTTTGCCCGGCCGGGCGCTCCGATTCCGGCGCGCCCGGCTCATCTCCGCTCGTTTGCATATTCCACCTGCGTTGCTTCTTTCTGAAATCTAAGGAAGCGACGCCCGGTTTCCGAGCGGCAAGCGGTCCGATCCCTGGGATCGGACCCGCTTGTCCTGGGTCGCTCTCTGATGAGACTCAGCCGGTTACTCGTGCGAGGCCTTTCACTTGGCAGCTTTGAGTGGTCAGGTTGAACGCGAGTACAACTCGTGGGCGATACGGCCGGCGAACTGCTAGCCGGCCGCCGCCTGAGTCTGCTCGCGTTCAACCCCGCGCGCCCAGGTTCATTCTGGAGCCTGGCGCGCGTCGCTACTTCTTGCACAAGGTTCTGACGTACGCAACCATCGCCTTGATCTCGTCGTCCTCCATCGCATCGCCATAGGGAGTCATGAACTTGCTCTTGCCCACCGCCACGCCGCCTTCCTTCAGCTCCTTGAACATGTCGTCATCGGTTATCTTGCTCATCTTGCCGCAATCGGACAAATCTCCGCTGGCGACGAGCTTGCCGTCCTTGTCTTTCAGTTCGGCCGCCTTGGGGCCGTCGCCCTTGCCGGCCGGGCCGTGACACTTAGCGCACGTATCGGTGTAACTGCTGGCCGCGGACGTGAGATCGGCTGCGCGGGCGGCGGTTGAGATCAACGCTAGCGCTGCAACTGCCGGTATGGCCGACGCGGTCCAAATCAACAGTCTCGATCGAATCTTGGTGCTCAAAATCTTCGACATGGATCCTCTCCTTCCTTCCATAGAACTGTGTTCGCCAAAATTGGTTAAGTAGTAGCCGGCGTTGATCGCGATGTTATCGCGCAAAATCGCACTCGTGCTGAAACATCAACCCGTGGAACTAAGTGCCCGTATTGGAACGGTCGAGCGCCGGCGTGGCGCGCGCCGCTACTTCTTGCACAAGGTTCTGACGTACGCAACCATCGCCTTGATCTCGTCATCCTCCATCGCATCGCCATAGGGAGTCATGAACTTGCTCTTGCCCACCGACGCGCCGCCCTCTTTCAGCTCCTTGAACATGCCGTCATCGGTTACCTTGCTCATCTTGGCACAATCGGACAAATCTCCGATGGCGACCGGCTTGCCGTCCTTGTCTTTCAGATCGGCCGCTTTGGGGCCGTCGCCCTTGCCGGCCGGGCCGTGACACTTAGCGCACGTATCGGTGTAACTGCTGGCCGCGGACGTGAGGTCGGCTGCGCGGGCGGCGGTTGAGATCAACGCCAGCGCTGCAACCGCCGGTATAACCGACGCGGTCCAAATCCACAGTCTCGATCGAATCTTGGTTCTCAAACTCTCCGTCATAGCTCCTCTCCTTCCTTCCATTCCTTTTCCGCCGTTTGGTTTGCGGGCCGGGCCGCGGCGGAAGATAGGTCATTCGTTGTTTGTGTCCCGGACTCTCGCTGTTCGTACTACAATAGCCTTGGCTTAAAATTTGTACTTCAGGGTTATGAATCCGACATTGACGTTGTAGGGAGAAATGTCGGTGTTGCCGAGAAATGTCGAGTTTGCGCTGGCATGCGGCATGAAGTTCGCCATCTGGTCAACCATGAAATTGTGTTCACCGAAATTGCTGAAGTAGTAGCCGACGTTGATCGCGACGTTGTCGCGCAAATCGTACTCGTACTGAACCATCAACTCGTGGAACTGGGTGCCGGCATTGGGATAGTTGATCGCCGGCGTTGCCGCCGCAGTATCTCCCGCTTGATGGGTCCGGTTGTCGCCAACCGTGTAGGTGTACTGGAGTTTCAGGTGCGACGGCGGCGGCAGGATGCGATTCTGCGGTATCGCGATGTCCATGCCGAGATCGATATTGTTGCCCTGGTTGCGGCCCTTGGCTGTCCAAACCGAGGTTTTTCCCGCCGGAGGCGGCGGCGCGGGGAGCATGCTCTCGTCAAGTGACCGTGTGTTCCAATCGTACGCCTGCCATGCGTAGTCGCTAAAAAGGTGCACGCCCGGAAGCGGATCCCAACTGCCCCCCACCGACGGCGAATAGCTCGAAGTGTGCTGCAGGCCGAAGTCGGTCGAGGGGTAGTTATAGTCGTCGTAACTGAAGGCGCTGAACAGCGTGAGGGTTTCGATCGGCTGCACGGAGGCATAGAGCGAAGTCTGGTTCACGTCGAGCGTGGCCTCGTCGAACCGCCGGAGGTCCTGAAGCTCCTCGATCGCTCCCGGGGTCCCGCCCAGCACCTCGACCAGGGAAGTGCGGTTGTTGTTGTATCCCGGCGAGTCGCGGTGCGCGTGCTGATAGTCCGCCCGGAAACTCAGCCATGGGTATGGGTTCCAATCGAGCGCGGGTCCGTAGCTGAGTTGATCCTGCTGCAGCACCTCCAGCCCGGCGTTGTGGTTGGTCTGCCACTTCATACTAAAGTGCGCGGCGATAGTATCAGTCACGTGGTAGGTCGGCTCGAGGCTGACGTCCTGCTCCGAGAATGAAAAGGGATAAGCGGTGAAAGGCGTCTGCGGGTCCGCCACGTCATTGAGCGATTTAACGCCTGTGAAGGTGATCGCCGGCGCCTGGTTGTCGTAATCGAAGTACGAATACGTCGCCTTTAGATCCAACCGCTCGATCGGATTGCTGTCGATCGTGAGGTTGGCGAAGAACGGGCGCACGTCGCCGCCGAGGCTATTGGGCGCTCCGACCGAACTTAATGACTGCTGCAGCTTGCTGTTGCTCGTAAGCGGGATGAAGGGCGCGTTCTGAAGCCAGAATCCGTACTCGAGGCTGCCCATCACGTGCGTGTTGAATGGAAGCTGACCTGCTCCGTTCACGATGAAGTTGTGAGCCTGGTTGTTCGGGTACATGGCTGCCCGTCCCTGGCAGGGTCCGGTAAGCGACGTGGAAGTGAAGGCGGCGGAATCAACGCAGTTGCCGCCTGCTCCGCTGGTATTGAGGGGGTTGTCCCAAGTCAGGGTGGAGTAGTCGTCGACGAAAAAGGATCCCTGGTACTGGAAACCGACCAGCCATCCATTTTTCGCGTATTCCACGCCGGTGCCGAAGTTATAGGTGTAGTACTGCGTTGGCGCCCAGAGTTCGTTCACTTTGTAAGTACCCGGGCTGGTGCCGAACATAAAGCTGCCGCCGAAAGGCTGTTGGCCGGTCGGGTTCTGATAGTCCAGGTTCGCACTGAAGCTCAGCGACGGCGTCGGCGTATAGCGCACGTTGATGTCCGCGACACCTTCGAGCAGGCTCATGTCGAACGGCTTGTCGTTCGCTTCCAGCCAGGAACGCAGCGCGCCGCCGGTACCAGTGGGCTTCGAGGATAGAGTGAAGCTGCCGCCGTTTTCGTCGTACGGCGTGCTCGCGACGTGGTCGCTGAAGAAGTGTGGAATCTCGAAGAATTTTGCCTGAACATCGAGCAGACCGTACTCGCCGAAGCGCAGCGAATACATCTGGTTTTTTTGTGCGACGTTGACCGCGTCGAACTGGACGTAGTAGTTCTCCGCCTTGTCGCCAAGGATCAACTGGAGTTTCGGGACGATGAACTGCTGCGCCAGATCGCGGTACTCCTGATACTTCGCCGCGGCGTCGTCATAGGGGACCGGCTGGGCAATGGCGCCCGCCTCGACCGAACCCTGCGCCGTGAATTGCGGGAGCGTGAATTGCCCGAGATCGACCTGCGCCAGTGCCGGCGAGACCATCGACAACACCAGCGCCATCGTTCCAAATCCGGCTAACAACCGCTTCGGGTTCATGACGTTTCCTCCCGGGCCGGCTGCAAAACGCGGTGCGGCCCAGCGATGCCGTGCCTGCTGTGCCTCCCGCTTCAGCGTGTGAAATATCTCCCGCCCGGCGAGTTCGAGCCGTGTATCTGCGAATGGCAATTGGCGCATTGCTGGTTGATCACGTAAATTTGTCCCCGCGCATGGGGCGAACTCGGATGATGTGTCCCGATGTGGCAGCGCTGGCAGAGCACCGGCATGTTGATCACCAGCATGTGCTGGTTAACGCTGCCGTGCGGGATATGGCAACTGAGACAGTTCATCGCCACCGGCGCGTGCATCCACAGGAACGGCCCGCGCTTTTCGGCATGACAGCGGTAGCAGACCTCATTGACCATCGCCGCTCGCAATTGCTTCTGATACGGTCCGCCGTGCGGGTTGTGGCAGTCGGTGCACGTCATCAACCCCTCGCGCAGCGGCATGTGCGACGGCAAATTGATTTCCATCTTTTTGTCGAGATGGCAGCGCAGGCAAACCTGCGTTTCGGGGCGCGTCACGACGAACGGATTGACGAATTCCGTGCCCAGCGGTGACTTCTTGAGTTGCGGCTGCGGCAGCGCGCTCGCCGTCACCGGACACATCACGGCGTGGCAATCGACGCATCGGATGCCGCGCGAGGCGTGGGTGCTGGCCTGCCAGAACCCGCGCTCGCCGTTTTGATGGCATTCGAGGCACCGCTCGTTCTCAATCTTGATGTCCTTGAAGGTGGTCTCGCGAAAACTCACAAATCCCGGCGCCGGCTTGCTCGGATGGCGTACGTGCTCGCGGCCGGGACCATGGCAGCTCTGGCACGCGAGGCTTTCCCGGTCGTCGCGCGGCCGGCCCATCATAAGATGGCCCATCATTGTCTGCCGGAAGGCCTTGACCGATACATCATGGCAACTGGTGCAGGTGTCATTGTGGACGTAGCCGGGCGGCAGAGTGGTCCCCGATCCCGTGGCTTGGAAAAGCAGGGCGCCTTCCGCGCCGATTGCGGGGGCCGAGGAAATCACGGAGGCGATTCCAAACGCGAGTAGCGCCACAAAAAGACCTGGCCGAAACTTTCGCGAACTGCGTTCCCCCTCCATCTTGCCGTCTCCGTTTCAGGCGCCTGCCGTCGGCAAAAGCCCCCGTCTAGCGGCTCACCACTGGCGGTTACACATTGCCCCAAGGTCAGGACAACTGTGTCCAAAAGGCAACGCGACCGTATCCGGAAGAACCATCATGCTTTTGGGCCCTTCGGCGGCGGCCTTGTCAGCCTTGGGAAAATGCCCTCTCATTAATATCTCTAAAAACCTCGGCCTGCCAAGTAAGCAAACTTTATACCGCTTGCCAACGGTTTTCAATTCTTGCCTGTACTCCAAACAGCTTTCCTTATGCAAGGCTCCCAGGCGGTTTTTTTCCACAGCCTTTCCAGCGGCGCGGGCAGGATTGGTGGACGCTGTAAAGAGCTAATACGGTGATGGCGGTGAGTGCGGATGAGCGCGAACAAAATCGAGTTCTGTCACGCACTCGCGCAGTCTGCCGCACTCGCTGATGGGCGCGCCGGATCGTATTGATCTCGGGCGCGAGGAGCGTCCGAACAGACCGTGCCCGTGTTATTAGCGGATCGAATGGATCGGTGACGCGCGTTCCCGACGCGCGTTATCGCAGGCGGATTGAGTGAATAGTCGGGAAAATCAGCGAGGCGCGGCGGGTCAGGAAATCTTGTCGGGCTTTACGGCCTCGGCGGCCTTCGCCTCGTCGGGCTTGGCTATCGTCTTGGCCGTATCGTCGGGCTCGTTCATCGCGCGCTTGAAGTCGCGAATCGCTTTGCCCATCGCGCCGCCGACGTCGCCGAGCTTGCTGGGCCCGAAGATGACCAGAATGATCAGCAAAATGATCAGCAGGTGAGTTGGCGCAAACAGGTCCATATTTTTCTCCGGGCCGGCCGCCGTCCAGCCAGCCCACCAAAAAGTCTATATCCTTGACTGCCGGATTGCCACGCCTATTCCCATCCCCTCACGCCGAGCGCGCAGGCTCCTGATTCACGGGGCTGTCGCCGTCGAGGTGGTAGCGCTGGACCTTGCGATAGAGCGTCGAGAGGTGAATCCCGAGCACCTGCGCGGCCTTCACCTTGTCGTTTTCGACCTTGTCGAGCACGCGTTTGATATGCTCGCGCTCGAGCTCCTCGAGTGTCAGCCCCGTGTTCTCGATACTCGCCATCACGGGCGACGTGCTGCGCAGCTTGTCGGGCAGATCGTGCGAGTGGATGACGTCGGTCTCGGCCAGAATCGCGGCGCGCTCGACGGCATTTTCGAGCTCGCGGACGTTGCCCGGCCACGCGTAGTTGATCAGCAAGCGCATCGCGCCTTTGGAAAAGCGCATCGCAGTTCGCGGCAGCGACTTTTCGTACTTGCGCAGGAAATGGTTGGCGAGCAGGGGAATATCGTCCTGGCGCTCGCGCAAACCGGGCAGGTTGATGTTGATGACGTTGATTCGGTAGAGCAGTTCCTCGCGGAAGCGGCCGGCCTTGACCTCGGCTTCGAGGTTGCGATTGGTGGCGCACAGCACGCGCACGTCGAACGCCACCGGATCGTTGGCGCCCAGCGGATAGACCTCGCGCTCCTGGAGCGCGCGCAGCAGTTTGACCTGCAGCGCCAGCGGCAGCTCGCCAATCTCGTCGAGCAGGACGGTGCCCTTGTCGGCGGCCTTGAGCAGGCCCACCTTGTCCTGCCCGGCGCCGGTGAATGCGCCGCGTTTGTAGCCGAACAGTTCGCTCTCGAGCAGGTTCTCGGGCAGCGCGCCGCAATTGATCGGCAGGAAGCGGCTGCTGGCGCGGTCGGAGCTGAAATGAATCGCGCGGGCGACCAGCTCCTTGCCGGTGCCGGACTCACCGGTGATCAACACGCTGGTGTCGGTGCGCGCGACTTTTTCCATGACGCGGAACACGCTTTCGATCGCGTCGCTTTTGCCGATGATGCTCTCGAAGCGATACTTCTCGCGCAGTTCCTGGCGCAGAAAACGGTTTTCCCTGAACAGCGCCTTGCCCTCAAGCGCGTTGCGCATCACCTTTTTCAGGTGATCGTTGGCAAACGGCTTGGTGATGTAATCGTAAGCGCCCTGGTGCAGCGCCTCGACGGCTGACTCGACGCTGGCGTAGGCGGTGACGATTATGCCCATCACCTCGGGGTCGAGTTCGCGCATCTTGCGCAGCAGATCGAGTCCGTTGCCGCCGCTGGTCAGGTTAAGGTCGAGAATCGCCAGATCGATTTTTTCTTTTTCGAAGATGTGCAGCGCGACCTCGGCGGCCGGCGCCTCCGTGACCTCGTAGCCTTCGCTGCGCGCGAGCTGAACGATGATCGAGCGCATCAAGGGTTCGTCTTCGACGATCAGCAGCCGGTAAGGTCCGCGTTCCTGTGCGGTCCATGAAGCGTCGTTGTTCATCGCGTTTCGATTCTCAAGACGCGGCCATGTTCGCTGCCTGCTCCGCGCGGACCGAATCCTCGGCGGCCGCCAGCGTGATCGTGATGGCGGTGCCGCGGCCGACCTCGCTGTCAACCCGAATGGTGCCCTGATTGGACAGGATCATGCGCTGGCATAGCGACAGCCCCAGTCCAACGCCGGCGCCGGCGGGCTTGGTGGTGAAGAATGGATCGAACACGCGTTCCAGATGTTCGCGCGGGATTCCGATGCCGTTGTCCACCACCTTGATAACCACCCGGCGCGATTTGTCCGCGCCCTGTCCGGCGCGCTGGTTCTCGGTGATCACCTTGATCACGCCGCCCTCGGCGGGGGAGGCGTCGGCGGCGTTGAAGAGCAGATTGAGCAGCACCTGCTGGATTTCGTTGTCGTCGGCGAACGCGCGGCGCAGATCGGGAGCAACGATCGGTTCAACCCGGATGCCGCTGAAGCGGGTGTTGTAGCTGATCAGCCGCAGCGTCTCGGCGATCAGCCCATTGACGTCAACCGGCTTGCGTTGTGCGGTGGTTGGTCGCGCGAAATTCACCAGGTCCTTGAGCGTGCTCGAGATGCGCGTGATCTGAGACAGGATGGTGTGCAGCGTGGTGCGCCGCTGGGGGTCGTTCTCGCCGGTCAGGATCGATTGCACCAGCGATGAGATCGACGCCAGCGGGTTGTTCACCTCATGCGCCACGCCCGCCGCGAAGGTGCCCGCCGCCGCCAATCGCTCGGCCTTGATCAGCGAGTCGAGCATGTCGCGCCGCTGCGTTACGTCGCGCAGGATCATCTGGATGAATTGCTTATTGCCGTAGGTGATCAGCGCGATGTTTACGTCGAAGAATAGCGGTCCGATCGGAAATTCCGAGCTCTGCGCCGATCCCTGGCGCAAAACCGTCTCCAGGCTATCGATCACTCTTGCCCTTAGCTCCGGCGGTACGAAATCTGTGATCGGATATCCAATAATCTGCATCTTTTCATGGCCGTGGTCATACCAACCGCGTGAAGCCGGCGGTCCTTCGGTTTGATGGAGTTGCAGGGCGGCCGCATTCAGCCCGGTCACGATCCAGGTATCCGCTTCGATCTCATACATTGGATCGGGCGCGTGGTCGATCGTGTTGCGGTACTTCTCTTCGGATTCGCGCAGCAACCGTTCGCGCGATTCGATGTAGAACTGCGAGACCATCAGCCGCCGCTCGTCGATTGCCGCGACCACCAGATCGCGCACCGTTTCCATCGCGGGCCCGGTCATCGAAGATTTTACGTGATTGAGAACTATTTGCTTGAGCGCGATGTGGATGGTGTTGAACTGCGACGGTTTAGCGCGCGCGAGCATCCCCTCCTGGCAATGCCGGCGCAGATAAACGTAGGTGCAAATGTCGTCGGGATCGCGCAGGTGATCGCCCAGCCGGATGAGCGCATTGACCAAACTGGCTTTGCGCTTTTTCTCGTCGTATTCGGAGCGGCCTTCGGTGATGGCGGTGATCGCTTCTCCCCACTGATCGACGATCCCGTCGAAGTGGCGCTCGATCAGATCGGCGGCCTCGGCGCGGACCTGGATGCACTCGGGCGTGCGGCTCCAAATTGTCGGACCCCACAGGCGCGAGAGCGACTGCTCGATCTCAGCGAGCTGCTGCCTTATTGCCTGTAGTTCTTCGGGGGTGGCCTCAATTGGCGCGTCGGTCGGTTCACGGTGTCGTTTGGACTTTGACGGCCTGCCGCATCCACAAGCGAGCAATAGTTTCATTGCGGTAAAACCTGGCGGAAGGATTCCTGCGTTGATGTGTCAACCAACTGACGTATAACATTCGCAAAATAACCAATCTAGCGTGTCTATTCAGGCGGCATCCTGCCTAATTTTGCACCCTGCGAACTGTTCGCTCCGAGTCCGTGCCCGAGGCGCAAATCGTACAGCGCTCATCCCAATTGGTTTGTGCGAGGTGGCTGTTTGCCGAAAAAGCCGCATAATCGCTGGATTTTCCCAGTGGCATGGCTTTGGCACTTGGGTCCTTATCGAGAGGACGCCTACATCAGATGCTTACCAATTCCGGCCCGGTTCAGCAACAAAACGTCACCCCACACGGTAAGTTCCTTTCCCGAGCAGGACAGAAATTCTTTTTCAAGGCGATGCGCCTCGCTGACGTCGGCGGATCGCTCGATTTTGCCCACAAGCTCAAACTAAGAAAACGGTTCGACGATCTCAGAGCCGCGCACACCACCGGCGTGGTGCTGACCGAGGCGCAGGCGCAGCCCTGCCTGGACATTGCGGCCCAGTCGGGACTGGTCGCGATGGTCGAGTTGCGAATCACCGCGGACGAACTGACGAGCCGCCGTGGATGGAAATCCGTCGTCTCGCGGATCGCGCATACCGCAAACATCATTGGAAGGCATCCTGCCCTGGTCGGTTACATCCTCGATTGCGAAATCGGCCAGGACGCGTTGCGCGCGGGCGGACTCGAAAACGCGCGGCGGCGCGTGCGCGGCGTCGTGAAGACGATCAAGAGAGGCGCCCCGGAGGCGATCGTCGGAATCAAGGTGCGGCCGGAAACGCGCGCCCTGTCAATCCTGGAACAAGATTTTCTTTACGCGGAAATTCCTGCGCTCGAGCCGGTCCAGATTCGCGATTTCGTCGTCGCCTTGCACAACCTCGCGGAAGCGCGGCCGGTGGTGATCGAATTCAAGAATGCATCGCCGGGGCAGGACGAAGCGGTTGCAGTGGCGTTTGGCACGGGTGCGGCTGGCGTGGTTGCTCCGCCCGTTCCTGCTCCGGTTTCTCACGACTGGCTTGGCGTGCGCATGATGCGCGCGTCGGATGTGATGCCGTTCGTGACGCTCAATGGCACCTGCCCGCCGCGGCCGCCGAAGATGCCGATGGTGTCGGTGGTGATTTGCGCGTACGACGCGCAGCGCACCATGCGGGATTGCCTGGAGTCGCTGCGCCGCCTGGACTATCCCAATTTCGAGGTCGTCATCGTCGATGACGGCTCGCGCGATCGCACCGCTGACATCTCGATGGACTTTCCGGAGTTCCGTCTCATTCGCCAGCCCAACAAGGGACTGGGCTTCGCGCGCAATGTCGGGATGCAGGCGGCGCGCGGCGAAATAATCGCCTACACCGATTCGGACTGCGTCGTCGATCCGCATTGGCTGACGCTGATGATCCGCTCGATGACCGAAAACAACTTCGACGGATGCGGCGGACCGAACTACGCGCCGCACGAAGACGGCTGGATCGAGGCCAGTTGCGCCGCATCGCCGGGCGCGCCGTGCCACGTATTGGTCGCCGAGGATCGCGCGGAGCATCTGGCCGGCTGCAACATGCTCTTCTCCAAGGCGGCGCTCGCAAAGATTGGCGGATTCGATCCGCAATTCACCTCCGCGGGCGACGACGTTGACATATGCTGGCGAATGCTCGCCGCGGGCTTCAAGCTCGGCTTCTCGCCGGCCGCCTTCGTCTGGCACTTCCGGCGCAACACGGTCAAGGCTTACTACGGACAGCAGCGCGGCTATGGACGCGCCGAGGCGATGCTGTATCCGCGCTATCCCGAGCGCTTCAATGTGATGGGCCAAATCGCGTGGCGCGGCACGATTCCTGGTCTCGCGCGCACTATTCCGGGCGGCAGCCGCAAACGCGTGCTGTGGAATGCGACCGCAGGCGCGCAGACGCTGTTCGATCCCGGACTCACCCTGGCCAGGGTTATCCCGCAGACCCTCGAATGGACGATGCTCTCGGCGATCGCGCTAGCCGCGTCGATCGTACTTGGGGTGTCGCTGATTCCCGCGGCTGCGATGCTCGCGATGGGTCCGATTTGGGCGCTGTACTATGCGTGGCATGCGCCGCTCGAGAAATCTCACGAAAGTTTTACCGCGCGACTTCTGATCGCGTATCTCGCTTACACGGGGCCGATGGTGCGAACGATGACGCGCTACAAGACGCGGGCGAAAGCCCTGACCGGACTCGAGGGCGCTGACGGCGTGCGCCAACGCCCGACCATCGACTGGCTCAGGCGTGCGATCCGGCTGGACTATTGGAACGACGAAAGCATCACGCGTGACCGCCTGATGGACAGGATGCTGAAGCTGTTCGCGCGCAGCGGGCATGGCGCGATCGTCGACGCGGGGTGGAACGACTACGACCTGGAAGTGCGGCCGAATCCGTGGACGCGGATCGAACTCAAGACCGCCGACGAAGAGCACGAGGCGGGCAAGGTCACCAACCACGTACTGGCGCGAATAAAGTCCACTCGAATCACCAGGCTGGCTCTGGCGGCGGGCGTGCTGAGCGCGGCCGTCGCGGCGATCGCGGGACTGCCTGAGATCGCGCTTGGCCTGGGCGCGCTCACGATGGCCGGCGCGGTGTGCATAGTTGCCGAGATGGTGGAAGCGGGACGAATCGCGCATCGCGCGACCGAGCAATGCGCCACCGAACTGAATCTCGCGCCACTCGGCGTGCTGATACTTGAGCCTTCTACCGCGCAAGTCGCGGCCGCCGCCCGCAAGCCCGCCCGCGCCCAACTGGCCTCGCAAGACCGCCTCTCCGACTAGCTCCTTTCAGTCTCCATCTTTGCCTCTCTCTGACAGAGAGAGGCCGCGCCTCCGGCCCGGGTGCGGGTCCAAATCTTACCTCGCCCGTTATTTCACGGGAGAGGCGGCCGGCCGTAACGCGGTCGGTAGGTGAGGGTGCAGCCTCCGCCGCATCATTTCCTCGCCCTGTTAGGGCGAGGATGAAGGTGAGGGTCCTTATACAGCGCGCGATCTTTTTCGCGCGCGATTCAGGATTCTGCGCTTATATTCTTTACCCGTCTGCTTCTTATCTTTGTGTCATCCCGACCGAAGCGGAGGGACCCCGGATCCGGATCTGCGTTTCTTCTCCCGAATTCCCTCGCCCGTTCGTCGGGAGAGAGCTAGGGTGACGGACATCTGCGGCGCGAATGTCCGATGCGCCGCATGATTGCTGCTCTCCGTCATCAGAGCGTAGCCGAGGGCCCCCGGATTGCCTCGCCCTGACGGGGCGAGGCCGTCGCGGTCGGGGTTAAAGCGCTCGCGGGTTGGCCGATCGCGTAGAGATTGTGATCCCACGAGCCGATCCAGTAAACCGTGCCGTCAGCGCCGATCACCGGCGCCCAGCCCGGGAAACCAATGCCGCGGGCGGTGCCGCCCGTCGCGAAGATCCACCTCTGCGTGCCGTTCGGATTGATCGCGTGAAGCGTGGCGCCGGTCACGTCGTCATCGCCGACGTAGATGGTACCGTCGGCAGCGATTGCCGGTGAAGCGGACACACCGTACCGAGATGAGAACACCCATTTCCTGCTGCCGTTAGGATTTATTGCATAGACATCCCCCGAGGCCACGTAAATCGTGCCGTCGGTACCGATCACCGGCGAGGAAAACATGTTCTCACCGGTTGCGAACTTCCACTTCTGTGTACCGTTGGGGTTAATTGCGTAGAGATTGCGGTCGCCAAATCCAGCGTAGATGGTGCCGTCGGCACCGATCTCAGGCGCGGACGGCCCTACATAGCCTCTTACGTCGTCTGTGGGCACCTGAAACTTCCATTCCTTCTTTCCGTTGGGACTTATCGCATAGAGAAGGCCGCTTCCCGATCGTACGTAGACCGTCCCGTCGGCGCCGATCGCGGGCGAGCTGACGCCTTCGCTGGTTGCGAAGGTCCATTTTTTTGTGCCGTTGGGATTTATCGCATAGAGCGTCCCCGTTTGATCGCCCAGGTTGCCGACGTAGATGGTGCCGACGGCGCCGATCACTGGCACGGACGAGACCTGGCTGTCAGTCGCAAACTTCCATTTCTGTGTGCCGTTGGGATTTATCGCGTATAGATTGCCGTTCCACGGCCCAGCCGTGCCGTTGTAGTTAACGGAACCGGCATAGATAGTGCCGTCGCCGCCGATCGCTGGTGCGAAGGGGACTTGGCCGCTGGTTGCAAACGCCCATTTCCTGGTGCCGTCAGGATTGATCGCGTAAACATTGCTTGGCAGAGGTTGGCCGTCGTCGTCAATCTTATCTTCCCCAAAGTAAATCGTGCCGTCGGCGCCGAGCGTTGGAGAAGAACTGCCTTCCCCGAACTTCCACTTGAGTACTCCATTAAGGGCGACGGGGGCAGGAGCAGGGGTTAGGAGAGCGTTCGGTGTCGAAATCGCAGTCCCGCCGGATTGGCCGATCGCATAAACGCCGCCGTCACATGAGCCGACATAGATTGTGCCATCAGCGCCGATCGCCGGCGACGATTCCACAAGGTTACTGGTTGCGAACTTCCACTTGTGCGTCCCGTCGTGGTTTACGGCGTAGAGATTGTGGTCATCAGAGCCTATGTAGATCGTGCCGTCGGCGTCGATCGTGGGCGAGGCGCGGATCTGGCCATCAGTTGCGAACGCCCACCTTTGACTGCCATCTGGATTGACAGCATAAAGCTTGCCGTCCCGCGACCCTACGTAGATGATCCCACCAGCGCCGATCGCCGGTGAGGATACGTACATGCCAGTTGCGAACGCCCACTTTTTCGTACCGTCGGGATTAATCGCGTAAAGATGCTTGTCACGCGAGCCGACGTAGACGGTACCGTCGGGGCCGACTGCGGGCGAGGAAAGAACGGCGAGCACGTCGCCGATTGCGAATTGCCACTTCTGCGTTCCGTCAGGATTGATCGCATAGAGGCTCTTTCTCATAGAGCCCACGTAAACCGTGCCGTCGGTACCGACCGCCGGCGAGGACTCCACCTCGCTATCGGTCAGAAACGCCCATTTCTGACTGCCATCGGGATTGATTGCGTAAACATGGTCGTTAGCCGAGCCGACGTAGATTGTGCCGTCAGCGCCGATCGCAGGAGAGGATTTGACGATGCCGCCGGTTGCGAACGCCCACTTCTGTCTTCCGTCCGGATTGATCGCGTAGAGATTGTGATCCCACGAGCCGATGTAGATCGTGCCGTCTGAGGCGATCGCGGGCGAGGAAAACATCACGACGTAGCCAGTTGCGAAAGCCCACTTTTTCGTACCGTCGGGGTTGATCGCATATAGGTAGTGGTCGTTGGATCCGATGTAGATGGTGCCGTCGGCGCCAACTGCTGGTGAGGAAACCACCTGGTCACCGGTCGTTAACTTCCACCGCAGCGTGCCTGGATTTGACTTAGTGCTATAGGGGCTAAGCGCCGTATGCTTCGGATCGTGACCGAACATCGGCCAAGGTGATGTGGCTCCCTGCGCGCGTGACACGGTCAGGGTAGACACGGCGACAATCGCGATCGTGGCCGCGCGCAGCATCGCAATCGCGCCAATCCGCATTTTTGCTTCAGGCTGTCTCATCGATCCAGAATCCGATTCCCGCTCCGCTATAGACCCGACGGGCTGCCTGTGCAAGGTTCCGGGCCGGGCCTGTTCACACGATGTTTCCAGCGGTGGAGGGAGGAGTGGAAAAGCCAGTTGCGCGCCGCCGCGCGCGACAACGGAGCGCGGCCTTAACACTGGGTGCAGGGGTCACCCCTGCCGCGCTCGGGCGGTTTTGACGATGTCCTCCGGCATTTTTCCCTAACGTTTTGATGAGTTTTTCCGCTCCCGGTCGGTCGATCTCTCAATACCATAAGTCGTCGGGAAGACTTACTCTTACCTCAGGACAACGAAGGAGGTGACAGTGCGATGTTGAAAAAATACCAGGGCGGAGCAAACGTAAACGGTGGCTTCTATTGGAACACCTCAGAACTGGAGGTTGTGACGGTTGACGGGAAGAAGGGAACGCTGCCCGGCGGTCCGACGCAGAATTACCGGCAGGTGCCGGCGCTGGCGTTGATCCCGCTTGCGATCGGCTTCAGTGCTCTCTACGTGATGTTCCTTCCCTTCATCGGGTTCGCGATGGTGTTGAGCCTCGCCGTGCGCAAAGTCCGCAAAGGCGGTGCGAGGCACCAGGGCGGAGCAACCGTAAAAGGTGGCTACTATTGGAATGCCGCGGGACGGGAGTTCGTGACGGTCGACGGCAAGAATGGAACGCTGCCCGGTGACCCGGCGCAGAAGTACGTGCGGGTGCCGACGTTGCTGTTCATCCCGCTTGCGCTCGTGTTGGGTGCTCTTTTCGTGGTTTTCCTTCCCTTCATCGGGTTTGGGATGCTGCTGATCCTTCTCGTGCAAAAGAGCCTCGCCAGCAAGGGCTTGCTCAATGTCGCACGTTCGTCGGTGCGAAAGCTCGCGGCGCTGACCGCCCCAGAG